>ENA-UOOH01000082-UOOH01000082.1-fermentation-metagenome-genome-assembly--contig:-NODE-82-length-104711-cov-14.359205_pt1 | contig 104711 bp, 106 predicted proteins | sample MGYA00245778_ERZ724025 | MGnify/ENA primary metagenome ERZ724025 (study PRJEB28704, sample SAMN03018313) | fermentation metagenome | biome: anthropogenic terrestrial biome; feature: soil... | reverse complement strand
ATAAAAACGCAGGTCAAATAAAGGGCTGCAGCTCAATTTTAATGGAATAAGATGGAGCCACTGGAGGGAATCGAACCCCCGGCCTACGGTTTACGAAACCGCCGCTCTACCGCTGAGCCACAGTGGCGTGTGAGCCGCAAATGAGGTATTGCTTTTAAAGCTTTACATAGAAATCAGCGCCGGTACTTGGGGAACATGTCCCTGAACACCACTGCATCCGCAGCTATCCTGGGAGATTCGCATATGAAGGTGCAGTCCTTCGACGAGTCTTCCAAAACATTGGCGAGAAGCTGCATGTCCGGGTCCCTTGCCTCCAGCGGCAGGTGGTTCTTCTCGCCTTTGTCGCCGTATTCTATGCAGCTTATGTGGAAATGGGCCCTGTCGCCGCACAGGGGGAAGAACTCCTCTAGGAGCGTGCGCATGTCGTCTTCGGTCCTCAGGCAGCCTCCGTTCCTGGCGTGCACATGGGCCACATCCAGCACGGGGCGTACGCCGTCGACGCTGTCCATGACCTCCTCGATCTCCCTCAGGGTCCCGAACTGGCCTTTCTTTCCCATGGTCTCGACCCCCAGGACCACGTCCCTGATGCCTTCGTTGTCCATGTTGTCCTTGCAGACGGAAAGCCCTTCGATCACCGAGTCCGTCGCCGTTTCCGGATGTTTGCCGTAGGACGCGGCGTGTATCACGATTATGTAAGCGCCCATGTTGTGGGCCACGCGTGCGGTGTCCATGACCCAGGCTACGCTTTTTTCCCTGGTCTCGGCGGTCTCCGAATTGAAGCTTATGAAATACGGGGCATGGCAGGAGAGCCTTACGTCCAGCCGCTCGGCGGCCGCGCCGATCTCTTTGGCCCTCTCCTCGGAGACGCGGGCTCCGCGCACAAGCTCCACCTCGAGCGCGTCGAGGCCCAGCGACCTGGTGTATTCCAAAGATCCGATGGGCGTCTTGCCTTCGGAAGGGTATCCTGCGGGACCGAATCTCATACCGGGTGGAGGGCCTTTTGCGTATTTACATCCCCCGACGCCGCAGTTTGGTTGCCGTAAATATTATTTTCATTTGAAATAAATACCTGGATATTGGGTCCGGCGCTCTGTCGGCCCTGTATCGCCTAGAACGCCCCGACGCAACTAATTATTAACGAAAAGGCATCGGCGATACCATGGAGATCCCTATGGAAGTCGACCTGGACGCGACCCTCGGATGCGGTCAGGCCCACCGTTGGAAAAAGGACGGCGACTTATGGAAAGGGGTACTCGGCAACGATAAGGTAGAGCTCTTGCAGAGGGACGGCGGATTCCTGTGCGAAGGATGCAGCGAGGAACGGATCAAGAGATATTTCCGTTCGGAGGACGACCTTCCGGCCATAATGGAAGAGATTTCCGGGAAGGACGCATACGTCGCCGGCCTCGCGGCCGCCTGCCCCGGGCTCAGGATACTCAGGCAGGACCTTTGGGAGTGCACGGCCACATACATTCTGGCTACCAACGCCAACGTGAAAAGGATCGCAAAGATGGTCGAGTCCGTATGCGTTATGTTCGGAACGGACCTCGGCGGGGCGTACTCCTTTCCGACGCCCCGGCAGATATTGGACGGGTGCGGAAGCATCGGCGAATGCCGCCTGGGATATCGCGAGGGGCGTTTCGTGGAGTTCGCCGAGAAGGTCGAGAACGGAACCTATGACCTGGCATCCCTTGAGGAGCTCGATTACGAGGGCTGCGTCAAGGAGCTCAAGAAAATCAACGGAATAGGTCCGAAGGTCGCCGACTGTACCGCGATCTTCGCCTACGGACACCTGGAGGCGTTCCCGGTGGACGCGAGGATCTCAAGGTCTATGAAAGAAGTATACGGGGTCGAGGGAAGCTACGAGGATGTCTCTTCGGCAGGAAGGCGCATCTTCGGCAGGTACGCCGGATACGCACAGGAGCTCCTGTATCACTCTTTGAGCATCATCCTCTGAATCTCGGCGTCCGCCATCGCACACTGTGGGGCGTCGTAGCCGGTATACTGCTCGTAGATCTCGGCCAGCATGCCGCAGTTCTTTACCGTGTAGCAGAGCTTGCACATCTCGGTGACGAAATCGGCGTCGCCGGACGCCAGCCTCTTGGCGGAGTTCTTTATCTCATTAAAGAACAGCGGGTATCTCTCGCTGTTCTGTATTATCTCGTTCTCCCCACGTTTCTTCTTCAGATATTGGGAGATTGCGGCATCTGTTACCTCGAATTTCCTGGCCACCTGAGCCTGTGTCATGCCGTGCTCGAAAACAAGCTCCCTGGCTATTTCCCTGCGGATGGTGGGGAGAACGTACCAAACGACTATCTCACAAGGTATCTTCATAACTTAACGATAGTTCAATATGTTATAAATCACTTGCGCGTGACGGCTCCCGGGTTTGATTTGAGGTAGAACTCCACCGCGTCCCAATCGTCATCCTGCTCCACGGACCTGCCGCTCTCGATGGATACTCCCAGAGACCTTGCCGAGTCGCTGAGGAACCTGTACGCACGGTCCGAACCTTCGAAATTCTCTACCTTGGAACCTGCATGCGTGAGCTTCCCGTCGAAGGAGCCGGATATCTTTGTCCCTTCGAATATCACCGCACGTGATTGCCCGATCTCGCCCTTGATGTGCTGCCTCAGGTACACATGCAGGTTGTCCTGCGTGTTGAGTACGAAAGTCCCCCTGTGGACCTTCTGCTTCTTCCCGATGTCGGGGGCCAGCATCCACATGAGCGTGGGATCGTCCCTTACGAAGAAGCCCTTCTTGAGCAGTCCCTCGGCCTCAAGGGCCGCCAGGGTCGACCTCACATCGGACATGCGGGCGGACATGAAACGCGAAAGGTTCTCTGCGGAGAATATCCCGAAGTCATAGAAATGATGCCTGGCTATTTCCTTGAACGCATCTTCCCTTGTGATATTCGGCATTGGTACCGGGCTGTAGTAGGAATCGGAATCCTGATACACCGCGGACAGCTTTGACAGGTAGTTGAGGGCTTCGACGGTGCGCGGCTCTGAAATGGGAGATCCTGACACTATCTCTTTCCGGGATATGGGAGAATGGTTGGAGACAATGGACAACACCAGCTTCTCGTCTCCGCCCAGCTCCTCCGACTTCGCCGCCCTGTACAGTCTTGCGAACTCTTCGGTGGTGTATCCTATGAAGGCCGGGTACAGCGAGGTCTTCACCATGTATCCGCGCTCCAGCTGTTTTTTCAGAGTGGTCTTGTCGAGGACCCTCGTGTATATCTCTTGGTCTCCGCGGATGTAACCACGGGCCCTGACGGCGTTCATCACCGTGGGATACCTGTCGTTGTCGCCCGCCCGTTGCTTCTCGAATACATAGCTGAGGAATTCGTCGTCGTTCATGGTGTATTGGACCAGGCCTCCCTTGGCGTAGAAGCCGTTGACCATTACGTAGCCCGCATCCTCGATGATCTTCTTCTCTTCGGTACCGAGGACGGAGACGTCCTTTCCCATCACTTCCCTGATGCGGACTATGTCGGTGTTCTTCATCCTGAAGAAGGCCATGATGTCGTCTATCGAGGCCAGGGCAGCAGGCATCAGTTCGACCGAGTCCAGGTCGAATGCGCGTATCTCTATGCATCCGGACATCTCCCACATCTCGAGGGCCCCGACCACCGACGAGCCTTTGATCAGCGGATATACCCAGCTGTCGCCGTAACGGGCGGACAGCTCCGCCCATTTAGACGAGATGTCCGGATCGAAGGGAGTGCACAGACGGATCTTCGACTCGCGTCCGTGGGTCCCGTCCAAGGCCTCCAGCTCGTCTTCGAAGACGAACATCTGCGTCTGAGAGTCCCCTACTATTATCTGGGAGGCTCCGATGTCTTCCATGAGCCTTTTGGCATCCTCGGGCGCCACGCCCAGAATGTATCTCAGTGCCTGGGCCGGCAGAGGGCCGTAAGCCCTCACGGTCTGTTCGGCAAGGTCCCTGAGAGGGTCCCCGGCGACCGGTCCCGGGCGATACGCCATGTAGGTGTTCTCCGTTCCCCAGTCTTCCCTTTCGCCGAACGCCCTTACTATCTTGAGGGACCTGTCCAAGCGGTATACGGCCTCCTTGATGGCGTCCTTGTCCATGTTCATCTCGCCGACCAGCTGGCGAAGTGTGGCCGTGCCCATCCCGTCGATCATGTTGAGGACCTTTTCGTCTCCGGGCTCGGTCTCGTCGGACCTCAGGGCGGCGAACCTGTCGGCATCCTCCGAAAGCACGTATCTTACACGTCCGCGCATGAACCTTCCCAGCAGTATCCTCCCGGACTCCCTCATCTTCTGCCAGTCTTTCAGCTTGAAGTCCCTGACCCTGCTGAAAACATCGATCTCGCTTCCGGTCGAACCGTAGAATCTGAAAAATTCCTCTATGCTGTCGAACCTGCGCCCTTTGGAGGCGCGGTATTCTTCAACCGCCTCGAAGCTGTACACGTTCTCCTTGCCGGCCCGGAGCCTCATCCTGTCGGTCTTCAGCATGTACTGGTCGCCTTCGGATATCAGGAACCTGCCTTTGGCGACCTCCCCGCTGCTAAGAAGCGACTCCAGGGATGCCCGGGCCTCTTCATCCGTCAACGAAAGCGAGAACGCCACCTCGGCCGAGGTGGCCGGAGCGAAACACTCCAGATGCCTGGTTATTATCCGGTCCACTGCCGAGTTCCTGTCGACGGCGGGATGGTCCGCCTTGGAGTACAGCCACTTCCCGTTCCCGGTGACGGCGGTCCTGGCGACCCTGTACATGGACTCCAGCTTCCTGATCGAACGATAGACCATGTCCTCGCTGACCTCCAGGGACTCGGAGATCTGGTTGATCGGCGTGTCCGTCGTGACTTCTTCCAAGACCTTGGCGTCGATCTCCGTCATCTCGCGCTCCTTGACGGTGGCCGCCGCATAGTAATGGACCTCCTCGGCCGCCATGACGTATGGGTCGTCCATGAAGACCGAGCCGATCCTCCCCTCGAAAAGCAACTCCCTTATCCACTTGTCCACGGTCTTCTTGTCTTCGTCCGAGTATGCGTAGATGTTCCTTCCGCGCTCGCGGAGTGCCTGAAGAGGACCGGTGCGCATGAGCATCGGGACGATGTCCTCCTTGGTCTGAATGCGACCGATCTTCTCCCGGAAGTAGGGGATGATCTGGTCCTCGTCGAACTCGAACTCTTTGACCGCGTCTCCCAGCGCGCGGTACAGCACCTTGCGGTGCAGCTCCCTCAACAGGGCGGAGCGGTCCTCCATCAGCACTATGTCGGAGAAGCTTGAGATTATGGCGCTGTGGGCGAACGGCGAGGGGGTCCCCGTGTACGCCACGGTCTCGACCTTCATCTTACCTTCTTCGATCAGCCTGAGAACGTGCTCCGCGTTGCGGATGTCCATGTCGTCCTCCATTATCTCCCTGTACGTCTCCTCGATGACCGGCATGTTCTCCATGTTGCCGAGCTCTTCGAGAAGATATGACGAACGTATCTGCTGCCTGTTGACCGAAATGGAACGGCCCATGTAGTTCCTGAGTATCATGAAGCTGCGGGACGCGGTGTGCCTGAACCTGAGCTTGAATATTTCGGAGTCTTTTATCGCCTTGCGCAGTATTTGCTCAAGATCTCTGGACTTCAGCATGCCCGGGATCTTGTATGTTTCGACCTTGCGCGATGTGCCGATCATGAAGTTATCGTCGGAGACCGTGACCGAAACATTGGTTCCCAGGACGTTCGTGAGGCGGTATGCGTATCCGCGGGAAAGCGCGTCGTTGACCCTCCTCCCGAAGGGGAAATGGAAGACCAGCCTCTGATTTCCGGACGGGTCGATATACTCCTCGATTGCCAGTTTTTCCGAGTCGGGGATAAAACCGGCCACCGCCTTCTGCTCCCTGAAGTAAGACACTATGCTCCTCGCGGAACCCTCGTCAATGTCCAGGTCCTCCGACATCCCCGAAATCAGAGTTCCCGTGTCGGATTCCAGGCGTTCGGACATCTCCTTCCTGAACTTGGCGATGTCCATTGAAAGATCAAAGCTCCGAGGGAGCATCTCGCCCGCCCACGACGGCACCGTGGGCTTCCTCCCCGTGGCCTCCTTGACGAATGCGGTCATGCCCTTGGACCTTACAAACTCGAAGGACCGCCCGCCCAACACGAAGACGTCCCTCGGAGAGAGCCTCTCGACGAACTTTTCGGAAAGTTCGCCCGCGATGGAACCATGGCCGGTGACCACTTTGTAGTTGGCCTCTTCCGGGATCGTGCCCAGGTTGAGGTAGTAGATCATCCGGGCCCCCTTCTTCCTGCCGAACTGGTTCTCGTCCTCGTCGAACCATATCTTCGAATACACGCCCTCGAAGTCGTCGCGGCTGCCCAGATATCTCAGATCGCTGAGGAACTCTTCCTTGGTCAGGTTCCTGTAGCAGTAAGACCCCTTAACCAGACGGAATGCGGCGTCCACGTCCCATCTGTTGTCCAGGCTCATCCCTATGATCGCTTGGGCGAGGACGTCCAGGCAGTTCTCGGGTATTCCGACGCGGTCTATATCGCCGCGATGGGCGGCGCGGCACATGACGGCACATTCCACCAGGTCGTCGGGGTCGAAGACCAGGAGGCGGCCCTTGGCCACCTGTCCGAAGCTGTGGCCGCTGCGGCCGATCCTCTGAAGGCCCTTGGCCACCGATTTGGGGGAACCGATCTGGCAAACGAGGTCCACTGAACCTATGTCTATGCCCAGTTCCAGGGACGTCGATGATACCACGCATTTGATCTCCCCCCTCTTGAGCCGCTCCTCCACATCGAGCCTCGTCTCCCTTCCCAGGGAGCTGTGGTGGACCTCGATGTTCTCAAGCCCGCGCTCCTTGAGCTTGTACACGACGCTCTCCGCCCCCGAACGGGTGTTTGTGAACACAAGGGTCGTCTCGTGGCCGTCGATGAGCTCCTTGAGCTGGTCGTACATCATCGAGTTGACCATCTCCGACGACAGAGCGGTCATGTCGGTAGAAGGGCATATCACCCGTAGGTCCAGCTGCTTCTTCGAATCGGATTCCACTATCGTGACGTCCCTGACCGAGCCGTCGTTGTTGTTACCGACCAGGTATCCCGCGATCGCCTCCATGGGGGCGAGGGTTGCAGACAGTCCGATGCGCGAGAAATCCGTCTCGCACCAGTCCTTGAGCCTCTCCAACGTCAGTGAGAGGAACGCGCCCCTCTTCGAATCGCAGATGTCGTGTATCTCGTCCAATATCACCCATTCTACTTTTTTCAGGCTCTCCCTGAACTTGGGCGCCGATATCACAAGGGCCAGGGATTCGGGCGTGGTGATCAGGATGTGGGGAGGGTGGCGGGACATCTTCTGCCTCTCGCTCTGGGGAGTGTCCCCCGAGCGAACGGCCACCCTTATTCCGGGGGGATCGAAGCCGTGGTCGGCGGCGACCTGCGCCATCTGGTCCAGCGGTTCGTTGAGATTTCGGTTGACATCGTTGGCCAGCGCCTTGAGCGGCGAGATGTAGATGCAGTATATCCTCTCCTCCAGCGTCCCCGCCCTGGCGTACTTTGTGAGCTCGTTGATGATGCTTGTGAACGCCGTCAGCGTCTTCCCTGATCCCGTGGGGGAGGACACGAGCACGTTCTTCCTCTGGTGTATCAGCGGTATGGCCTTTGCCTGCGGTTCGGTGAGGCCGTCGAACCGCTCTTCGAACCATGTGGAGATCAGGGGCTCCATTACGCCCATGACCTCTTCCTTCGTATACACCGTATTAGATCTCTCTATCATTGCGACGCCCAATCCCTTGTCCTTAGTGTTACGCCATATTTATTTTTCTTCTTTCAGAGCAAAAAAGGATTATATCTGCACATACAATGTTCATGCCATGAAAATTCGGATCGCGGCTTTGCTCCTGATCTCTGTCCTGGTGCTGCCACTGGCGGGACTGGTGCTGAGCATAGACGAAGCCTATGCGGCCGATGAGGTGACCTTCACGGGGACGGCCCAAGACAGCGACGGGGAGCCCCTTGCAGATGCGGAGGTCCGTCTCGAGTGGTTTGCCGGAGATACCGGCGTCGGGGTCTTTGGGACCGATGAGACCGATTCCGACGGCGTTTTCACTGTCGTTCTGCCGGGTACATACGACCCCGGCCTGACCAATACTGTGACTCTGACGTACAAGACCCAGACCCAGATCATGATATGTGAAGAAATAGACCTGGGCGACTACGAGATTTCCGTAACCTCCTTCGACCTGGGCGACGTCAGGGCGATGTACGAATACACCGTCGACAAGAACATGACCGTCGTCGGGACCGTCAAATACGGGTCCGAACTGATATCCGGTGCGACGGTCACCCTTTTGAACCAGACGGGCACCGTGGAGGGAAGCGACACGACCGGGGCAGACGGAAAATATATCATAGAGTGCGAGCCCGGGACTTACACCGTGACGGTGAAGCGCGGAGGTTTCGAAGACGCCGCGCAGTACAACATTACAGTGGGCACCGAAAGCAGCTCCAGGACGTGCGACTTCTACCTGGAGCTGAGCCCCGTGCAGACCTACTGGGGACTGGACCTGCCGCACCTTTTCACCCTGATGGGCCTTTTCATCGCGGGCATCCTTCTGATAATCGTGACAGCCTACGTCGTATACGTGAAGAGACATAACGGCAAACTTAAGATCGTGAACGACGAGGACTGATCATCGCTTAAGTTTCTCTCTGACCTCTTCGTACAGATTGCCGCCCTGGGCATCCATGGCCACGATCAACGGGCCCAGTCTTTCTGCTTTGAACTTCCACATGGCCTCGGCCATGCCCAGGTCGCTCCATTCAGACCCTTTGCTCTCTCCCAGGCCTTCAGCCAGGGACACGGCCGTACCTCCCACTGCGGCGAGATAGACGCATCCATGCTTCTTCATCGCCTCCCCGACCTCCCGGGACATGCCTCCTTTGCCGATGATCGCCCTGATCCCGAACCTTTCTATCATCTCCGGTTCCAGAGAATTCATCCTTGCGCTGGTGGTGGGACCTGCCGACACGGGGGTCCATTTTTCTCCGCGCTGGACCATGATCGGGCCGCAGTGGTACAGAACCGATCCGAATATCTCTTCCGGAACCTCTTCGCCTGCACGGGCCTTTTCGATGGCCCTCTTGTGCATCTCGTCCCTGCCTGTGATGATCGGCCCTTTGACGTACACCGTGTCGCCGAGCTTGAGCGATCTGACGGCCTTCTCGTCCAATGGGGAGACCAGTATCAAGGGAACGCCCCCTGGGTATACTCTACCTTTTCAGAGGTGATCCTGGCGGTGGCCCTGCGGTTCGCCCAGCATCCGATGCTTACCGCGACCGGGAGGCTGGCGGTGTGGCAGGCCGCCTTCTTGATCCTGACTCCCAGGACCGTTGTGGCGCCTCCGAGGCCCATTGGGCCCAGGCCGCTTTCGTTCAGTTTCACGAATATCTCCTCCTCCATCTTCCTGAGCTCGGGGTCGGGATTGTCTTCTCCGACAGGCAGGAGCAGCGCCTCCTTTGCCATGGAAACGCACTTTTCAGATGTTCCGCCTATGCCCACTCCGATTATCCCGGGAGGACAGGGCCGTCCTCCCGCGTCGAGCACGGCGTCTATTATCGTTTTCATGACACCCTCCTCCCCGTCCGACGGGTTGAGCATCGCCAGGCGGGTCATGTTCTCCGATCCTGCGCCTTTCGGCATTACGGTTATCTCGGTGAAATCATCGCCGGTAGGGACGAAGTGGACTATGGGCATGCCTTCGCCGAGGTTGTCGCCGTGGTTCTCGCGTGTCAGGGGGTCCACCGTGTTTGGCCTCAGAGGTATCTCCTTCGTTGCCCTGGCTATCCCTCTTTCGATCGCGCCGACCATGGAAGAGTCGAACTTCCCCTTGACGAAAAATACAGGAATTCCTGTGTCCTGGCACATGGGGCGGGAAAGGAACTCTGCCTTTCGGACGTTGTCCATTATGGCTCCGAGCTGGGAATATGCCGTAGGATCGGATTCCCATCCTGCGGCCGCCTCAAGGGCCCATCCCACATCGGGGGGCAGTTTGGTGTTTGAGGCCTTCAGCAGGTTGAACACAACATCTTCCAGAGGCTCGGGGAGTTTGATCATGCAGGCACATGGCCGAGGTACTGAAAAACGTTTACGGAACGTAGTACAGCACGCCGTCGATATCGGTGACCTTTACAGTCTCTCCGATCATCGCACCCTCGGGGACCCTGAGCTCTACGGTGGAGAAGTTCAAAGGGTCCAGGATCTGGATTTCCGGATACCCCCCGCTTACGACGGTAGCGTCTTTCAGCTCGGACCTCTTGCAGTACACCTTCAGGGACGGCATGTCCGACCTGCGTATCGATATCTCCTTGAAGTCCTTGAGCGGAAGCAGGCGGCCTCCGGTGGCGAAGACCCTGACGAGCTTGCAGTGCCTGCCTTTGAAAACTACCACGTCCCCGGCCTTGAACTCCGGAAGACGCACAAGGTAGGTTATGCGGTACATGTCCTGGCCATCGTCCGTGCGGCCGACCAGCTTCGCCGACTCCTTGTTCTCGCCGCAGTACCTGTCGGAGACCATCTTGGCCATCATGCGTCCCAGGGCGATCGATGAAAGATAGAAATCGACGCCGCCGTGCATCTTCTCAACTTTTGATATGAAGTACTGGCGGTTGATCTTGGACTGCTGGTCCACATAGCTCATAACCATGTTTACGACTTCCGACATCGTATCCTCGTCGAGAGCCCTCTCCTCGGAACGCACCTGGAGTATGGATTCGTAGTAGCTGCCCTGGATCCTGGAGCATCTCTTGCATACGGTGTTCTTGACCCTGACTATCGTAGAGGCCTCGGACTCCACCTCCACATCCTCTACCGCCATCTCGGAAATGACCTTGACCACATAGGTGCGGGGGTCCTGCTCCTCGGAAAAGGTCTCGACGAACCTTACGCGACTGCCGTTGAGCGCGCCCAGGTTTTCGACCGCCGCATCTTCGGCCGCCTTCCTCCTTCCGGAGGGGGCCCATTTTCCGCCGAGATAGTACTCTCCGCAAACGGCGCAGACCTCCAGGTCCACGTGGTGCGGCAGGGTCGTGAACTTCCTGCCGTTCAGATAGCAATCGGTGCAGAGGCCGTCGATGGTCTTTTCGATATCCTTGCCGCATTTGACGCAGAACCTCATATCAGCACCACCTGGGCGTGTTTTATTCCCGCGACCACCATGACGTTCTCCGGCGAGACGTATCCTTTCGCGATGGCCGCGGCCACGGCCCTTTCTCCGAACAGGTTCATTATGGTCACCGAGCCCATGCGTTCCACGAAGGTCTCCTCGGAGATCGCTTCGATCCCGTAGAATGCCTCCGTGAGCGTTACCTTGGAAACCTCGTCCCTGAAGGTCTTGCCGACTAGTTCCTCATCGCATGCGGCAAGCAGCCTCTCCTCGCCGTGCCTGTGTATCCTGGCTCTTATCATTTCAGGCCCTCTTGTAAACTCCGGCCGATGGAGAATAGAAATCTCCGGCCTCGTGTATCTTCTTGATAACCTTCAGCGTCTCGTCCTTCGAAACGCCCTGGGAACTTGCATGGACTATTATCTCTTCGGTCGACATCCCCGTGTCCGCACCGAACTCGTCCACTATGTCGCGTATCACTTTAACGGTGTCCCTGTCCTTTTTGGACACGCCTGTGGCCACCCTGTCGATGTCCCACTGGCCTCCGTCGGGCGCGGCGATCTTGCCCAGATAGAATTCCACCATGTCCACGGCGCGGTTGGCGTCCGCGTCGGTGACCACGTAGCTAAGCCTCATCCTCGCCGAAGCCTCGGACAGACGGACATACGCCTCCAGCTGCCTGGCGGTGATGGGGACCGATTTGTTCTGCCCCTCTCCCATCTTCCTGATCTCCAGATAGCTCGCCTCGATTATGCGGGCGGCCTCGTCGGTCATCACGGGGGTGATGCGCTTGGAATACGCAACGTACTTTCTCAGGGTCTCCATGTCGAAATGCGGGCGGATGTCCTCGGTGGACTCCAGGATCATGTCTGCGTCCACACCCTGAAGGACCGTTCCTTCCTTTATCATCCTGGCCTGCCCGCGGCGGTGCGCCTTTAGGATGTGTTCCGTGATGTCCTTGTCCCTCTTTTTGTCCGGCCTGTCCGTGAGCACGAAGATCATGTCGAAACGGGACATCAGAGCCGGCGGCAGTTCGATCTGGTTGGTTATCGTGTCGTTGTCCTCGAACCTGCCGTATTTCGGATTTGCGGCCGCCAGCATCGAACACCTGCATTGGAGGGTTGCCGTTATTCCGGCCTTTGCAACGGATATCTTCTGGGACTCCATGGCCTCGTGGAGCGACGACCTGTCCTGTGTGGTCATCTTGTCAAGCTCGTCGATGCATGCCAGACCCTTGTCGGCGAGGACCAGGGCACCGGCCTCGAGGGTCCATCTCCCGTCTCCGAAGTCGTCCTTCACGGCGGCGGCCGTCAGACCGGCGGCGCTGGCCGATTTCCCGGACGCATATATGCCCCTCGGCGCCAGGTTGCTCATATATCTCAAGAGCTGGGACTTTGCCACTCCGGGGTCTCCGATCAGAAGTACGTGCATGTCCCCCCTTATGGAAGTGCCGTCGTCCATGTCCTTGTGGCATCCGCCGAAAAGCTGAAGGGCCAGCGCCTCTTTCACCTCGTCCATTCCGTAGATCGTAGGGGATATTGATGCCACGATCTGGCGGAAAAGATCCGGATCCTTGGACATCTCCAGTATCTTCTTCTCGTCTGCATCGGTTATCTGTATCTCGTCGTACTCGTGCTGCTCGAACTCGATCGACTGTATGTCCATGTAGATGTCGAAGACCGTGGACTTGTCACGCTCCGGCTTCTCCACGGAACGTATTATCCCGTTCATGGTGACGCGGTTTCCGGCCGTGACCGCTCCGGATATATCGTCTTCCAGGAATCCCGCCAGCCTTTCCGGCTGGGCTCCTCCCCTCAGACCTTCGGGGCTCTCCTGTATCTCGATCTTCTGGGTATCGATGTATTTGGAGTCCTTGTCGTCCAGAATGAAGCGTGTCGACTGCTTGTTGCAGCTTCCGTCGGGGTTTACGCACATCATGGGTTCGTTGAGGAGCATCCCCTTCTGGGGAACCCATTGCTCCGCTCCGCATCTGGCACATGTGAAAAGCGCATGGGTCATCCTCGGCCTTACGGTGGTGACCTTCCTCACAAGCCCCTCTACCGCCACGAGTTTCCCCAGGTTCTTCGCCCTGAGGCGGCGGATGTCCACGGTGGCGTCCCTCGGAAGTCCCACGATCCTGAGGTTTATCCTGTCCTTGCCATCCCAGGAGGGAGGCATGAGCGAATGCACGCAGTCCTGTCCTATCTTCAGGCACCTGTCGGGATTGTCGAGCACGAACATGGCGAAGTCCGTATCGTAGGTGTCAATGTCCGAATAACGGACCTCGAGGCTCTTTATGTCAGGATATGCGGCGGCTATATTGGCTATCGCGATACGGTACTGTTCGAATGTTCCGAAAATCTCATCCCAGGCTGTCTGGATGTCTCCGTCCTGATAGTTAACCATCGAGAACGCCCCCTTCCAGCGCCGAGCGGCATTCCTCGTCCGCCCACCATATCCATCCGCCCTGCTGCTGAGAGACCTTTCCTTTGAGAAGCCCCTGTTTCCTCAGCTTGGTGAAGGTCTTTGCAAGGTCGTCGGGGCATTTATCGTCAAAAAATCCCACGAGCCGCCTGTTGGCCTCCGGAGTCGTCACCGTGTCGTCACCGAGGGCATTCCAAATCTGCAGCACGAGTTCTTTCTTCACTTTCCCATGATACCCCGATTCATACTAAATAGATTGTGAAGGGCGGTACGCGGCCGGAAAATGGCACAGGGGAGGGTTCAGGCGGACACTAGCTTCTTCAGTTTGCCGGGGTCGTCCATATTCTCCTTGACCCAGTCACGTATCCTGATGGCCATGCGCATGTATTCCTCGGAAAGCTCCTTGTCGTCGGTTGCGGCGAAGCCGTCCCTGGACCCCATGTCGGCCAGAATCTGCTTTCCTTTCCAGACGGTCTTGCCTGCCAGTTCCTCGAAAACGTCGGGCTGGGTGTATATCACGTAGTCGTAGCCGTGGTCTTCCGGAAGATATTCGCTCTCGAAGCCTTTCGACCTCTGGCGCCTGATGTCCTCGGATTCCGTGTACATCGTTATTATCATGTCGCAGTCGATGATGTCCGGTTCGGGTCCGGCGCTGAATGCCTGGTACGTTCCGGGGAACTGCTTGTTGGTGTAGTACTCTGCGAGCTGGGACTGAAGGTCGTTCTTGCGGTCGACAAAGAGGACCGATACTTTGCTCCTGTCCCTCACGGGCCTGGTCTCTTTGACCATTCTTCTCTCGGACATGCGGTGCGGGTCATGGCGTTCGGGACATATACCTTTTGGGAAGCATGTTTAAACACGATAGGGGATAGAGGGCCGCCACCGTGATGAACGTTTACGAGCTGTTATTGATGATAGACGGGCGAGCTGAGTGGCACTTTCTCAATAAGTGTAAATAAGCCCCTGCAGATGGAAGCTTATGTGCGCAGTACTCCAAGTGGCCCTCGATATCATGCAGGTCGGGCGCAGCGTCCCCATCGCAAAAGAGGCGGTAGAGGGAGGTGCAGATTGGATAGAGGCAGGAACTCCTCTGATAAAAAGCGGGGGTGCGGACGCCATACGCATCCTGAGGAGGGAATTCCCCAACAGGAAGATAGTGGCTGACACGAAGACCATGGACGTGGGTGCTTTCGAGGTGGAGATCGCGGCCAAGGCCGGCGCAGACGTGATCACGGTACTGGGCCTGGCGGACGACTCGACCGTGTCCGAAGCCGTCTCCGCGGGAAGAAAGTACGGCGCAGAGATAATGGTCGACATGATCAACGTGCCGGACAAAATAAGGAGGTCCAAAGAGGTCGCGGCGCTGGGCGTGTCCTACATATGCCTGCATATGGGGATAGACGCCCAGATGAAGGGAGAGGCTCCTCCGGACGACCTTCTGAAAAAGATAGTCGACTCGACGTCTGTCCCGGTTGCCGTGGCAGGAGGGATAACCGCAGAGAACGCCGGCAAATACGTTGAGGCGGGCGCATCCGTTATCATCGTGGGCGGGGGGATCCTAAAGGCCGCCGACATCCGTGCCGCGGCCGCGGCCATAAAATCCTCCATGGAGGGCTCCAAAGTGGACACGGCCCTTGCAAAGAAATACACGGAGGACAGCCTGTTCGAGGCTTTCTCCAGGGTCTCCACATGCAATATCTCGGACGCCTACCACAAAAAAGGAATAATACTGGGCCTGAAGCCTTACATCAAAGACGGAATCCGCATGGTGGGCCGCGCCCTCACGGTACAGACCGCGAACGGAGACTGGGCGAAGCCGGTCGAGGCAATAGACCGGGCGAAGCCCGGCGACGTCATAGTCGTGGACGTGGGAGGGGGATGGATGGCCGTATGGGGAGAACTGGCCGCCACCTCCGCGATGGTCGCCGGATGCGCCGGCGTGGTCATTGACGGCAGCATACGGGACATAGACGACATCAGGAAGATGGAGTTCCCCGCGTTCGCCAGGATGGCGGTCCCGTGCGCCGGGGAGCCCAAGGGCTACGGCGGCATCGGCATCGAGGTGACCGTCGGGGGACAGAGGGTCCGCACCGGAGACTGGATAATAGGAGACGAGAGCGGGCTGATCGTAGTGCCCAAGGAAGAGGCCGTCGAGGTCGCCAACCGCGCGCTTGACGTGCACGAGCATGAGGACCGCACCCGCGAAGAGATCAGGAGAGGGTCCACCCTTTCCAAGGTCAACGAGATCTCCAAGTGGGAACCGGTAAAGTGATTCACTTGTGGAAGAAGGGGTCCGAGGTGCCGTCCGCGCTGTTGTCGTAAACCTCCGGACCTCCTGAGGCCCCGTACCTCTCGGCCAGCTTCATCAGGCGCTCGACCCTGTCCTCGGTCGAAGGGTGGGTGCTGAATATCCTTTCTGTAAGGGTCCTCCTGGTCCCCGAAGGGTTCGATATCCAGACCGAGGAATATGCTGGGTTGTGATAGTCGTTGGCCGGGCTGTCGCAGCCTTTCTCTATGCGCACAAGTGCGCCGGCCAGGGCAGCGGGGTTTCCGGTGATCTCCGCAGCAGACTCGTCCGCAAGGTACTCCCTCTTCCTGGATATGCTCATCTGAAGAATAAGGGCCGCAATGGGAAGAGAGATGTACATGACAATCGCGACCAGGATCATTGCGCCTCCGTTCTTGTTGTTACCCGAGCCCGCCAGCGCGAAATATATCCCGAAACGGCCGACAAAGGCAATGATCGCCGAGACCGCTGAGGCGACGGACATCACCAGTATGTCGCGGTTCTTCACATGCGACATCTCATGTGCGATAACGCCCTCGAGCTCTTCGTCCGGAAGCATGTTGAGGAGCCCTCTGGTGGCAACGACGGCGGCATCCTTCGGGCTGCGTCCGGTGGCGAATGCGTTGGGCATGTATTCCTCAGTGACTCCGACCTCGGGCATCGGGACGCCGGCCTTTTCGGCAACGGACCTGACGATTCTGAACAGCCTCGGCTCCTCCTGCTCGGTGACGATCTTGGCGTTGTTGGAGCTGAGGGCCCTGCTCTTCGAGAATATCGCCGATAAAGACAGCATCAGCACCGCAACTATTACGAGGGCGACGAGGCCCATCAGCGGACTGTCGAACATCCATCCTACAACCCACCCTACGGCCGCGAAAACCAACGTCAGAATCGCAAATGTCAATGCCGTCCTGAAATGCCATGCCGCTTTCATATAGTCACCCGAATCATATTAGTCCGAGCTCATATTCCAATTTATCGCCGACGTTGTACTCCTTCACGCCTTCGAGCGAAAGTTTTTCCCTGAGGCGCAGTGCGCCCTTTGGACCGGTACAATGATTGAGATTCAGTTCCTGGCACTCTGCATTCCTGAGCGTTTCCGCAACCGCGTAAGAAGTCTCCTTGGGAAGTTTCTCCAGATGCAGGCCTCCTATGATCGCCCTCGGGTAGGAACCGAATTTTTCCCTGACCTTTCCAAGCACCGCATCGGGACCGCAGTGGCAGCAGCCGCTTATCAATACCGGCCTGTTGCCTCCGGCCAGGACCATGAATGTCTCCGAGACACCTCCGGCTTCCATCGGAGGGGTGAGGAAGAGATGTTTGCTGAGCTGGGTCCATCCGGTCAAGTCCTTCCTCTCGGCCTTGGGCGCCGCGTTACCGGTGAGGGAAATACCGTCTTTGGAGAACATTCCCTTTCCTCCCCATGCGTCCGCCGGTGCATACACCGGCAAAGGGGCCTTTCTGGCATCCAGCAGGGCGTTTATCCCCCCCGAGTGGTCCGCGTGTCCGTGGGATATGACGACCCTGGATATGGAATCCGCATCCAGCCTGAGGTGCTCCATGTTGTGGACCAGGTAACGTCCGCGGAGCCCGGTCCCGAACATCGTCCTCTCGCCGTCCACCTCGACCATGACTGAAAAACCTTTGGCACCGATGTACGAAGTGTTTGGTTGGGATCCTTCGTTGTAGACGCAGAGAACGCTCGCCTTCATATCTCGGTAATTAACATCGTGTTAAAAAAGGTTTCAACCGCCGAACATCTTTACAGGGATGTCTCCGCATATCCTATGGACGTTCTCCTCGGTCATATTGCCATTAGCCAGCATCGCTTTTATGCGCTTGGGCACCGTATTCACCGACATGCGTGCTCCGGGCTTCTCCGGATCGTCGTAATAATCGGTCTCGACCATGAAACGGTCGGAGCCTTTGGAGAGGGCCTCTTTTATGTAATCCCTGGACGCCGGGATCGACGGCATCACTCCGAACGTTTCTTCTTCCCTTACGAAGGGAGGGGAGGAATGCTTGATCACCATCCCCGGATCCAGACCTGCCCTCCTTGCGATCTCCGACAGGGAACGATTGGTCTCTATCGTCCCGGCCTCGCTGTGTATTATCACGGGGCATCCGTTCTCCTTGGCGACCCGCATGCCGGCAAGCATCACCTCGTTGGATGCCTCCCATATCTCATCCGATACGGGAAAATGGGGCCTGCCGATCTCGCCTATGGCCTGGGCCTTTCCTTCCGCCACCGCCTTTCCGGCGATCTCCATTCCTTCCATCATAGCCTCCACGGCGGCCTCGAGGCCGTGCTCCTCCGCAAGACCCAGCAGAAGTATCGGATAAGGTCCGACAGCCGTGTTGATATGCAGTTTGGTGGCGCATTTCGCCTTTTCGGCCATACTGTACGTTATCTCGAAGGAATCCGAAAAATCCCTGCCCTTGCCGATATGGACTTCGGCATAAGGAAGGGTTATCAGCGTGAGCCCCGTGCCTCCGGCCGCCTCGAATTCCCGGAGGGCGTCCACGTTCCGCCCGGAAGGGCTCATGTGTATGTGATTGTCGTATATCGGGACCTTTTCGGCCATATTTCAAGAGCTACGGACAAATAATTATACGTTCCCTGCCCTAAGAGAGGGCATGGACAGGGACTCCCGGTTCCTCCTGAAATGTTTCAGGAAGTACTACAAGGAAAACACGCCGATGTTGCCCGACCGCTTCACACGCAGGGAGTTCGGTTTCATGTTCTTCGACAGGAACATGATGCAGAGGCACATGGGTTTCGCCAACGCGGAGGACCTACGAAGGTTCATGGCCTCCAACGTCCCGGCCCACAGTTACTATTCCACCGCCTACTACAGAAAGCCCTCCGCTCCGACGATGGAGGAGAAGGAGTGGCTCGGGGCAGAGCTGATCTTCGACCTTGACGCCGACCACCTGGTGGGCGCCGAGAACATGACCTATCCCGTGATGATGCGGCAGATAAGAAGCGAGATGATGGGCCTCTGCGACTCCTTCCTCATGGGGGACCTGGGATTCGACGAGAAGGATGTACATCTGACCTTCTCTGGAGGCAGGGGCTATCACGCACATGTGATGATGAAGGACGTGCTGACCCTGGGGTCCCACGAGCGCAGGGAGGTTGTCGATTACGTCCTGGGTTCTGGTCTCGACATAGACTGGGTCTTCCCATACAACCAGGTCGCAACTTCCAGGATGGCGGTCAGCGGCGGGGTGCGGACCAACGTGGCCAGGGACCGCCTGGTACCGTCCGAGGACTCCGGGGGATGGAAGAGGAGGATGAGGCGCGGCCTCATGGACGTGGTGAACGACTTCTGCGACACGGACGCAAAGTCGCTGCGCTCCAACTATCCTTGCATCAAGAAGACCCAGTACAGCACCTTGGAGAAGGTACAGGAGGACGTGAGGCGTTCGAGGAAGGTGATCTTCGAAAAGAACACCATGGCCACCATGGGCAAGACAGCCCAGGAGATGCTGGTTAAGATAATGGACGAGGACATGCGGGCCCGTCTCAGCGGCGAGGTCGACGCGCCCGTCACCTCCGATGTGAAGAGGCTGATACGGCTTCCCGGCTCCATACACGGGAAGGGAGGGCTGCGGGTCACCCCCCTGACCCGTGACGAGCTCACCTGCTTCGAGCCTCTGGACCTTGCCGTACCGAACGAATACTCCGACGACCCGGTGGAGGTCACTGTGAAAAAACCCGTCGACCTGACCATAAAGGGGGAGCGTTTCGTGCTGGAAGGAGAGACCGAGGTACCGGAGTTCGCCGCGGTGTTCCTCATTGGAAGAAGGTTCGCCCAGCTGGGAAAGGCCTCCGATACGCCGGAGATCTCATTCTGAACCGAAGCAACAGCATCTGCGGAAGGACTTCACGCTGAAACCCTCGGAGACGAGGTGCTCCTTGGTGTCGCTGGACATGTTGGCTATCCTTCTCACTCCCATTTCGACACATTTCATCTCGAGGCCCCTCAAACTGCGGTCGCGCATGCATCCAAGTGTCACCGATATCCCCATTCCGTAAAGTATCTCGAGGGCTTCGGTGACGTCCCTTTCGGACGCCCCGCGTTTTTCGAATACCGTTCCCTTGGTGGGCACTAGTGCCAGCAGTACAGCGTGCCGTATCCTTTTTCTGAGCAGCAGCTCCGCACTTCCGATGATGTCCGTACATCCGAAGCCGGCGGTCAGGTGCGGAACGGGAATTCCTCCTGCGCCCAATATCGCGTCTATCGTGCTTTCGTATGCCTGGGGACCTTGCAGTTTGAAGACCGACCCGATCACCTCCGGATCCTGATGTACGTCGACGGAGAACCGTGAAACCCCGGAAGAGACCAATAATCTGGCGTCATCGGGACCTATGATGCCGGGATGAGCGTTGATCAGAAGGCCCGTACCGGCTATCCTTCTGATTGCCGAAGCGAAAGGTGCCAGAGGCACGCGGCCGTCGTTTCCGCTTCCGCCGCTCAGCAGAATCCCCTCGCCCCCCTTCAGTATCAATTCCTCCGCGATTCCGAGGAGGGCGGACGGATCTTCCGAGGGGACCATTCCGCACAGGTGTCTTCCCATGCAATGAGCGCACATCAGCCCGCACTTTTGCCCGGTCACAGATACCGCAGGGAAACTCTTTCCGGGCGAAAAATCGGCAACTGCATCACCGGGGCCGCCCATATCTGCCACCAAAGCTTTATTAGTTAAATATAGTTCCCGAACCTGGTAATAATTATGAAGGCATTCCTTATTAAGGGCACACACGCCGACAAAAGGCAGGGAAGACAGATCTTCTCCGTCGAGATGGCCGCAGAAGACGAGGCAACCGTTAGGGAGAAAGCTCTCTCGACCCTCGGAAGCCAGCACAAACTCAAAAGACGCGACATCGAGATCTCGGAGATCACCGAGATCCCGGCCGACCAGATCACCAACCACGTCGTGAAATACCAGATTGGTGAGTGAGATGGAAGAGAAGGACCTACGTCAGGCTCTGCAGGTCCTGGAATCCTACAAGGGACAGATGGACACCCTGAGCAGGCAGATCAACATCCTCCAGGCTTCCCTCGAGGAGTCGGTAAGGGCCCGCGAGACCCTGAAGGCGTTCTCCAACGCCAAAGAAGGCGACGAGGTCCTGGTCCCGATCGGAGCTTCGGTCTTCGTTGCCGCCAAGGTGACGGGGAGCCGCAAGGCCGTAGTGGGTATAGGCAGCAGGGTGTCTGTCGACAAAGACCTGAGCGAGGCCAGCGAATACATGGGCTCGGCCGTCATCGAGATACAAGAAGCCCTCAAGAAGGCCGGCAGCGCTTTTTCCGAAGTCCAGAACGCAGCCAACAACCTGGCCGACGCCATAAACGCAGAGTACGAGGCCAGGCAGCAGTCCTGAGCACATCATATGTTTGATTCTCTGAAGAGCAAGCTCAAGGGGCTTTTCAAGAAGACGCCCGAGAAGCTGGAGGAGACCGTCTACGAGGCTCCGCCCGTCCCCGAAACGAAAAAGGAGACCGTTTTAGAAACCGAGACCGAGATTGCGCCCGAGCCGGAGAAGGTCCGCACGGAGGAACCTTCCAAAATTTCCCGCCGCGACAGGGTCAAGGCGGAGAAGGAACAGCGTAAAGCGTCCTCGTCCCCGGTGGGGGACTCCGGCAAGAGGATCAAAGACAAGGAGCTGGAATCCATCCTCGACGAGCTGGAGGTCATCCTGTTCGAAGCCGACGTCGCCTTTTCGGTGGCAGAGGAGATAAAGAACGGCGTCCGTGAAAATCTCACAGGTAAAAAATACAGCCGCGAATACAGCCTTGACGAGATAGTCGAGATGGCGGTCAGGGATGCTGTTCACAGTGTCCTCAAAGTAAACGAGTTCGACTTCGACGCATGGATGGAGGCCAGGCAGAGGCCCGCCATCATTATGTTCGTCGGAATAAACGGAACAGGCAAGACGACCGCGATAGCGAAGGTCGCCAACCGTCTTCAGAAGCAGAACATGACCGTAGTGCTCGCCGCCTGCGATACTTTCAGGGCAGGCGCCATCGAGCAGCTCACGATCCACGCCGACCGCCTGGGAACAAAGATCGTCAAACACGCGCAGGATGCGGATCCCGCGGCCGTCGCATACGACGCGATAGAGCACGCCAGGTCCAAAAGAAGGGACGCCGTCCTCATCGACACCGCAGGCAGGATGCAGACCAACAGCAACCTGATCGAGGAAATGAAAAAGGTCGCAAGGATAGCCAAACCGGACCTGAAGGTGTTCGTGGGCGATTCGTTGGCAGGCAACGACGCGATAGAGCAGGCCAAGGTGTTCGATGCGGCGATCGGGATCGACGCGATAATACTCACCAAGATCGACACCGACGCAAAAGGCGGAGCCGCGCTTTCGATAGCCCACACGATCGGGAAGCCGATAGCCTTCGTCTGCAACGGACAGGAATACGAAGACATCCAGAAATTCAGTGCCGAATGGATGCTGAACCGCCTGTTCGATTAAACGCACAGCTTATAGAACAGCGTGGCGAAAACCTTCGCATCTGTGACTATATCTTCGATCACCACGTACTCGTTGGGAGTGTGCAGGGTCCCTCCCCCCGTCTCCCAGACATATGCGTTGTATCCCTTTGCACGGAAGAAATTGGCGCATGTGGCGCCTCCCACTCCCACGGATGTCGGCTCACTGCCGGTCACATACTTGACTGAATCGCGAAGTGCCAGATATGCGGGGTCTTCGGTAGACGATTGTCTTCCCGAACGATGACGCTGTATCTCGACGACAGATATGTCTGCGCCGTACTTTTCTGAAATGCAGGAGGCTGCACGCCGTGCCGTTATCACCACATCGTCCATGTCGTACTCCGGAAGCAGACGGATGTCCATTGAGAATTCGTGATAACCGGGCACCGTGTTGACGTTCTCCACTGTCGCGATGCTCCGGGTGGGTTCGAAGGTTGACCTCGGGGGCATGAACATCGGGTCGCAGCCCGGAAATTCCTTAGCGAACTCTTTTTCAAGCTCCACTATCAGATGGGACGACGCCCTTAGGGCGTTGACCCCCTTGTCCGGAGTTGAACCGTGGGTCGACCTGCCCGAGACCTCGAAATTAAGCCAGATCAGGTTCTTTTCGGCAACTTCTATATGTTTTCCGCCGGGGCTTCCCCAATCCGGAACGATGAACACATCTTTTTCCGAGAAGTATCCCCTGTCCAGAAGGTACGCGATGCCCATGGCGCTGGTCGTCTCCTCGTCAGCCACGTATGCGATGCCTATGGACCTCTTCTTCAGGTCCTTTCCTTCTATGAACTTGGATGCGAACATGGACGATATCACGGCCTGCCCGTTATCCTCGGTGCCGCGGCCATATATCCTGCCGTTTTCGATACGCGGCTCGAAGGGGGGGCTTTCCCAGTCGTCCAGATCCCCTACGGGGACCGTGTCCATGTGGGCAACTATCCAAACGGTGCCTTCTTCCTTACCGTTCTTTCTGGCCAGGATGTTGGGCCTGGTGACGGAGGGGTCCGTGTCGTCAGGAACGTCTATCCTTTCTATGCTGTCGTACCCCTGGAGCCTGGAAACGAGGTGGTCGGCCCGTTCGCCCTCTCCGCGGCCGCCGTTGACCGGGGCTATCGCGGGGATCCTTATCATATCGACCATCTCCTTCACGATGTCGGCCCGGGACCCATCGATCTTCTCCAGAACGGCTTCCAGATCCATGACACTCGATTACCTGATATGTTGATATTACTTTCTTACCCGGGAGGCCGGGCAGAAAAAAGTTAAGGGGTTTGCGATGGTTCGGTCTTCATTCGCGCTTGACTATCATCGTGACCGCATTTCCTCCGCCCAGGCAGAGCGTGCCCAGGCCGACGCTCTTCTTCCTGTCCTCCAGGGCGTAGAGCAGGGTTGTGATGACCCTCGCGCCCGAGCACCCGATGGGGTGTCCCAACGCTATGGCCCCTCCGTTCACGTTAAATATCTCGTCCGGAACGCCGAGCTCCTTCTTCACTGCGCAGGATGCGGTGGCGAAGGCCTCGTTGTGCTCGAAGAGGTCGATGTCGTCGATCGTCATTCCCGACATTTTCAGGACGTGCCTCGTCGTGGGGATGGGCGCCTCCATTATGAGCTCGGGCTTCACTCCGCGTTCTCCGTATGCCACTATGGATGCCATCGGCCTTATCCCATGCTCCTCGGCCCATTTTCTGGACGAGATCACCATCGCGGACGCTCCGTCGCTGAGCTGCGAGGAGTTCCCTGCGGTCACGACGCCGTCCTTTTTGAATGCGGGCTTAAGCTTCCCCAGGGACTCCATCGTCGTGTCGGCCCTCACACCCTCGTCCTGTTTGACGACTATGTCTTCTTTCCTTCCTTTGACCGTTACCGGGACTATCTCCCTGTCGAACTTGCCTTTTGCCTGGGCCTCGGCGGCCTTGAGGTTGCTCTGGTAGGCCATGGTATCGGCGTCTTCCCTTGTGACCTTGAAGCGCTCTGCCACGATCTCTCCGGTGATGCCCATGTGCTGGTCGTTGAAAACATCCCATAGGCCGTCGTAGACCATCGAGTCCACGGCGGGCTGGTCTCCCATCTTGAATCCCCATCTGGCTCCCTTGAGGAGGTACGGGGCGGAGCTCATGTTCTCCATGCCGCCTACGGCCAACACTTCGTATTGTCCCGCTTTGATCGCATCTGCGGCGAGCATCGCGGATTTCATTCCGGAGCCGCAAACTGCATTGACGGTGAAAGAACCTATCTCGACGGGCAGTCCGGCGGCGACCGCCGCCTGCCTTGCGGGGTTCTGCCCCATGCCGGCAGAGATCACGTTGCCCATTATGCATTCCTGTATATCTTCGGGGGATATGCCGGCCCTGGATACCGCCTCTTTGATAGCGATGCCTCCCAGGTCCTTGGCTTTGACGTCCATCAGCGATTTTCCGTATTTTCCTATAGGGGTCCTTGTTGCGCTTAGAATAACTGCCTCTTGCATTTTTAGCGGCCTCCAATTCTGGTTCGTAGTGTCGATTTTCGCTATATAATATTGTCGGTGATTAGATACGGCTATTGACGAACTCGACGGGCTGTTCCTCGCCCATTCTCTTCAAAGGCTTGGATAGGTGTCTGCGGGAGGAGGAGGGGGGCTCGTACCATCCCGGGACGATCCATCTGGTGTTCTCCCTCTTCACCGGTTCGCCCGAAGATGTGCCGCATCTGCGGCAGCGGTATCCCTTTCCCTTTCCTACGGACTCCATTGTCCTTCCGCACTTTCCGCACAGGGGATTGGATATCTTCTCGAACTCCCCGACGGTGCCGATCACCCTCATCTTCTCGACGTTGACGGTCCTGGGCTCGGTTCGCATCTCGCCCATCACGCCGACGGCGTCTCCTGCCGTCAGCCATTCAAAGGCGGACCTGAACTCCTTGGACGGCTCGTACGCCGTGCATTCCACGGTGCCGAAGCCTGTATCGAGGCATACCACCACATGTCCCCCGGGAAGATGGCGCCTCGATAGGACTGTCCCTTCTATGTAGTAGGAGCTCATGGGCTCGAGTTCTTTCGGACGGTAGACTATGTGGTCGTCGGTCCCCTGGTTCGTAAGGAAAACGAATCTGCGCTCAAGCGGCTCTGTGCGTATCACGGCCGAGGCGCCGGGGAGGTCCTCCGCCCTGTCGCCGCGCAGACCGTACATGACCGGGCAGGGGGTGCCGGGAACCATGGATACCTTATGGAACCTTTCCTCCCAGCTGTTGAAAGTTGACGGGAAAGAACGGTCCATCTCCCCGATGGATTCGGGCTCGAGCACCCTTTCCGTGCCCCATCTGTGCCTCGGGCGGTATGTGATCATCTCGTACGTGCTGTCGCGGGGCCTCCAGGCCATCCCGCAAGTTGAACCTATTATGCCTCTTCCGTTCCCGAATCCGCTGCGAAGCGCGCCGATACGGTCCAACTCCTCTTCGACGTCCGATCTTTCCACTATTCTTCTGACGCCCTTCCAGTAATAGGACTGGGACGGTTTCTTTTCAGATACGACGATTCCCGAGTCGGATGAAAAATGACGGTTGCCCTTCACTATGGGGATGATCCTCTCGAGAAGCTCTCCGGCATCCGGCTCCCAGCGAATCTGCCTTTCGTAACAGAAAAACTCCTTTCCGGAAATTTCACCGACCTTGGTCTTTTTTCCCCCACCGTGTCCAACTCTGAGGGAGAGGGACCCGTTTCCGCGTGTTTTCCACGGAACCGCCGGATTGAGACGCACCAATCTGGGATAACCTATCAGGTCCAGATCGTCAATTTCTTTCATCACTTCCGTGGCCAAAAATGTCGTGCACAGGCCCTCGTTCGAGTCCGTGTCGTCGAATGAAACGTACACGCTTCGGACCCAACGCATTCAATTATTTTATTCATGTTCTGCGAGTATCATATTTTTAAGGAATATCAGTTCGTTATCTTTAGAAAAATCCCCGTAAAAGAAGTAAACACCCAAATCGTCCGGGCATTTTTCATAAAAACATTTGAATAATGAGCCATCGGAAGTTTCCACCGAAAAAACAAAACCGTTCTCTGTTTCTCTTACATCGAAAGCGATTCCCAAAACACGATCGCTTTCGCCTTCTGTTCTCGCATCCGAAACAGACCATGCGATCATGAATACCGATAGCAGCGATATCGATATTATGAAATATCTATCCCTGAGAATGCCTGGCACAGGATATGAGAGATAGTGTAATGACTTTAATGAAGCCGCTACAGTTAGGCTGAACCCCCCCACCCCTTCATTTCCACTGCAAAGGATAAAAAAGAAGGGGCTTGAAAAAATATATCGCTTCTTAGGAAAGACTGCCGATGATATACAGAATTCCAATGAAAAGTGCGATTCCGAGGACGCAAGCACCGATAACGACTATTGCTTTGTGTTTCATATTATCCATTCCTGAATGACTATGACGGAAATACGATTTAATTATAAAATGGATGCATAATGAGATTGATAAACATCATTGCATCCAACTCTAAAAATCATTATATGCTTGCTTATTATAGATGAGAAAATGCGGTGTTTCCTTTGAATGAGGGCGAGTCGATTTTCAAGCATTACATGGATAAACGAAATCCGCTTGTAAAAAATAAGAGGATCCTTCAGTCGTCATATATTCCCGAACAGCTCCCGCATAGAGAAGAACAGATAAAAGAAATCGTAGAGATTGTTGCACCATCTTTAGCAAAAGACAAACCATCCAATATACTTATTATCGGAAAGACAGGAACCGGTAAAACCGCAGTGGTGAAATATATCGGCAAAGAATTGAAAAAGGCCGATGAAAATGAAGAAAACTGTTCTTTCATATACATCAACTGCGAAGTTGTGGATACTCCTTACGGAATACTTTACAACATCGGAAGCCAGATAATAAAGGATGAAACAAAAAGCATTCCTTTCACAGGTTGGAGTCTTGACAGGGTTTTTAGTGAACTTACTAAATATGTCGATAAAGAAAACAAAATTTACATAATTGTTCTGGATGAAATCGACAGATCTTTTCAGAAGAACGGAGACGATATTTTCTATTTCCTCACTACGATAAACGAAGTTTTGGAACAATCTAAAGTATCGATAATAGGAATCAGCAACAATCCGAAATTCACTGATTTTCTCGATCCGAAGATAAAAAGCAGATTGGGTGAAGAAAAAATAATATTCCCTCCATATAACACTGTCCAACTAGAAGATATTTTAAAAGACAGATCGGAAGAGGCTTTTGAAAAGGGAGTACTTTCTCAAGGAGTTGTATCATACTGTGCCGCACTTTCGGCCCAGGACATGGGCGATGCAAGGAGAGCCTTGGATCTTCTCAGAATCGCTTCTGATATAGCTGAAAGGAATAATGACAATATCATAACGGAAGCGCATGTAAAATATGCAAAGAACAAAATCGAACTGGATGCCGTTTCAGAGGTAGTAAGAACACTCACGCCTCAATCAAAAACCGTTCTGATGAGCATCGTGATCAATACAGAGAACGACAATCCGACGATGAACACCGGAGATGTCTTCACAACATACAAACACATATCAGAAATTCTTGAATCATCGACTCTCACGCAAAGAAGGGTCGCGGGTCTGATATCGGAATTAGATATGATGGGAATAATTCACGCGAGGGTCAAATCTTTCGGTCGCGCCGGAAGAACGAGAGAGATCGAACTTGGCAGCAAAGAAGTCATGGAACTGATCAAATCAGACGTGTTATTTAAAAAATTGAAAAATTATAAAAATGTCAAGCAGACCACCTTGATATGATCGTTTTTCGTTTGCAGTGGAAATGAAGGGGTGGGGGGGTTTACGCCGTCAGGTTTTCTTTCTTCTTTTTTCTGTGATCACTCCGATGTACAGTACATACAAAGAAAGAACAAGGAACAACATACCCAGCATAAAAAATCCTAAAGAAGGTAAGCTGTTGGGAGAATGATGGTCGACGATATACGCTCTCCCATCAAACGAAAGTTTCAAACATCCTACCCAAGGTATTTCAATTACAGGAACAGAGATGATCCTATCTTCGGTCACCAGTCCTGCGATCACAAAGTCGGTACCGTAAAAAGAACTCTGGTCGATGATAGTGTTGTTGTCCCCCATGGTCACATATCCGGAGACTCCCGCATCGGTTTTGCTGAGGATGAACTCGATATTGATATACACATCGAGCCCCCTATATCCCAGATCTTTGAGGATTATATCTTCCCTGAGCATGTCCGGGTCGAGTTCCGTCCCGGGCGAATCCGCGCTTTCCCAAGAGGGATAAGCATCCAAATATGGTATACTGGCATATTTTCCGGAACTGTCCTCTTTTACTTCAATTTGAAGCAATAATCTGTGTATTATGCTGGAACCGTAATCTCCCCTGTAGATTATCACGCTGCCATAATCTCCGAATGTCCCGAAGCCCGTCGTTCGGCCCTCGAGATAGGTCTGCAGATCGATCATGGATTTGTCTCTAACGATGACCATGTCGCCGGTGTCTATTATTCCCAGTTCCGAACTGTGGTCGTCGTGCTGCATGCTCTGAGAAGTCACCAGCGAGAAATACGGATTGTGCCCCGAATAAATATGAATACCAACGTAGCCAGATAAAAACACCAATAATATCGCCACAATTGCAATAAGGGTGTTCTTATCTTCCCGATCCATAAAAGTAAAACAACTAAGCGTTATTTAACGCTCTCAATCACTATATATGAAAATCTCCATGAAGAGACGATGGAAAGACCCTCTAACGACGAGTATTTCATGAATATGGCCAAACTCGTAGCCACAAGGTCGACATGCATACGGAGGCAGGTCGGAGCTGTTATCGTAAAGGATAAAAGGGTGCTCTCCACAGGGTACAACGGGGCGCCCAAGGGATCGAGGCACTGCGATGAGCTGGGATGCATCCGCGAGATACTTGATGTTCCATCGGGCACCAGGCACGAGCTTTGCAGGGGCGTTCACGCGGAGCAGAACGCGGTGGTGCAGGCGGCCTACTTCGGTGTAAGCGTGAAGGACGCATCGATCTACACCACCACATATCCGTGTTCTATGTGTGCAAAGATCATAATCAATGCGGGCATAACCGAAATTGTGTTCGGCGAAGGCTATCCCGACGACCTGTCCAAAGAGCTCTTGGAAGAATCGGGCATGATAGTTAGAAAATACCCCGCCTGAGTTATTTTTGTTATTATAGAGTATATAAACGTCCACAATTACCATTAAGTATATTCTTCGATATAACTGCCCAAAAGGTCGGGGAGTTTAATTTGAGCCGAACTGAAATACTTACGGAGATTAAGGACGCGGAGAAGGCCGCTGACGCCAAGGTCGAAAAGGCCCGTGGCGAAAGCAGGGAGGCTTTATCCAAAGCCCGCAGGGATTCTGTGAAGAGGATTCAGGACGAGGAAGCTAAGATACGCAGCTCCACCGAGTCCAATATCGCAGCAAAGAGCATGGAGCTTCAGGCTAAACGCGAAGAGCTCCTCAAAAAGGGCAGGTCGCAGGCCAAAGCCCTCCAGAATGCTTCTGAAGCTAAGATGAAGGAAGTCAAAGATTTTCTCAACAAAGAATTCGAGAGGACCCTAGATGTCACTTCCTGAGTCGATGAGTAGGATTGTTGTTGCGGGTACCAAAGCCCACATGGACGAGGCCATAGAGGTCTTGTACGGTGCCGAAGCGGTACACCTGATCGATCATACCGTCGACGCGGACGAGGGCTTTTCCATAGGTTCGCCCCGTGAATATTCATCCAAAGCATCCGAGAGGCTGCTGAAGGTGAGGTCCATGGAGAAAGAGCTTGGTATAAACAAACATACCAAGACTCCTAGCTTACCTGTTGAAAAGGTAAAGAGCCGGATATTATCCAACAGCGTCGAATCAGCCGAGGACGAAATAATGAAGGTCCTCGACAGAAGGAATGATCTCAACCAGAGAATCGCCGCACTAAACACTAAGAAAAACAACCTTGAAATTATGCAGATGCTCCCGGTGGACCTCCAGTTCTATGGCGGTTACGAGAGCATCGTAGCCATTGTGGGAACCGTCGCCGAAGACCCCTCCGAGGCCCTTATAAAGGCCATGGACGTGGAGTTTTTTGTTGCGACCATGAAGAAGGGACCCACCGCGGTCGCCGTTTTCATGAGGAACAGGGACAGGGATAAGACAATGTCTACCCTCTCTGCCTTCGGATTCTCCGAAATCCAGGTGCCCGTCGGGGCGACCGGGTCGCCCGCAGAGGCCCTGAAGGCCACCGAGGCCGAGATCGCAGACGCCGAGGCAGGCCTTGCAAAGGTCGAAGAGGAGCTCGCCGCGATCAAAGAAAGGCATCAGGCCTTCCTGAGGGCATCGGACGAGGACCTCTCGATAACGGTCGAGAAGGGCGAGGTCCCCCTGAGGATAGCCACGAGCGAATATTCGTTCGTGATAGACGCGTGGGTTCCCACCAAGATGGTGGACCAGGTAAAAGAGAAACTGGAGAAGGACTCGGAAGGCAGAATGTACGTCGAGTTCCAGGAGACCCGCGGACGCAAGGATGCGGAGACCGAGGCGGTCGAGAAGCGCTTCAAGACCGTTCCCACCAGGATGAACAACGGGAGATACTCCAGCGGTTACGAGTACGCCACCAAGCTCGTGGACGTGCCGAAGTACCAGGAGATCGACCCGACAATACTGATAGCGATATTCCTGCCAATGTTCTTCGGATTCATGGTGGGAGACGTCGGATACGCGATCCCGTTCATAATACTCGGAGCATACGGGCTCAAAGTCACAAAGGGCAGGGACTGGCGCATAATAGCCCGCGTCCTGTTCTTCGGTGGCATATGGTCGTTCCTGTTCGGACTCCTGTTCTACGGAGAATGTCTGGGAATGCACTTCACAGGCACGTATTCGCCCACCGGCATAACGTGGGAGCACATATTCGGCATGGAGGAGGGAGCGCTCGGCGCATTCTCCGCAGTCCTGCCTGACTTCATACACTCCGAGGGAGGACACATCGTCACCCACGTGGGCGTCGGAAAGCTTGTGGAGATCCCGCTTCTTCTGAAGCTGTCGGTCTACATAGGCGTCGTGCACCTGATGATCGGGTACATATGCTCGTTCATCAACCTCAAGATGAGGCACGGCTTCAAGCACGCCTTCATGGAGCAGGGAGGATGGATACTGGCATTCGTCGGGCTGGTAATGTTCTGTTACGCTTTGGCCAACGCGCTGATCGGCGGTAACATGGGCGACCTGACGACAGTCTACATGGTGCCCTTCGCAGTAGGACTCGTGCTGTTGGTCGCAGGATGCGGCATCAACATCAAGAGCCACGGCGGAATGAGCATCATGGAGCTGCCCGGAATCGTAGGGAACATTCTTTCCTACACCCGTTTGGCGGCCATCGGAATGTCCAAAGCGGGCATGGCGCTGGCCTTCAACTATATTGCGTTTATTATGATCTACGACTCGATGGGAGGCATTCTGGGTATCATACTCGGATTCGCCGTGTTCCTCATCGGCCACCTCATGATATTCTTCCTGGCTATCTTATCTGCGGGACTGCACAGCCTAAGGCTGCAGTACGTGGAGCTGATGGCCAAGTTCTTTGTCGGAGGCGGAAAGGAGTATACTCCTTTGAAGGTCACACGCAAGAAAACCCATTACGAACCCCTTAACACAGAAAACAAAACCAAAGCAGAGGTATAAATATGGCATTGGAAGGAGACGTAGGATCTGGATTGATTGCAATCGGAGCAGGAATAGCAGTTGGACTCGCCGGACTTGGATCCGGTATGGCCGAGAAAGACATCGGTGCCGCAGCAGTGGGCGCCATCACGGAAGACGCCAGCCTTTTCGGAAAGGCTATGATTTACATGGTTCTTCCTGAGACAATCGTCATCTTCGGACTGGTCATCGCTATCCTTGCTATCTTCGTTATGTGAAGCCAGAGGCTCATCTCATGGCATTGGAAAGCGTCACGAAGGAGATACAGGCGGATGCCGACGCCAAGGTAAGGTCCATAATGGACTCTACCAAGGCCGAGATCCAAAAGATCGAGGCAGAGGCCGAAGCCCGTATCTCTGAAATGAAGACAAGCGAGGATAAGAGGCTCGCGAGCGAGATCGAGCGCCTTGACCGCCAGGAGATCTCCAGCGCCGAGCTGGAGAGTAAGAACCTGGTACTGGCCAAGAAGAAGGAGATTCTCGCCCGCGCATTCGACGAAGCACTCGCGGAGCTGGAGTCCTCCTCTAAGGCGGACAAGCTGGCACGCTACAAGGCCCTCGTCAAGGATGCCAAGAAGCTGATACCTGCGCCGATCGCGGTCATTTCCGACAAAGACAGCTTCACCGCCGAGGAACTCGGCGTGGAGTCGGTCGAGAAGGACGGCGGGATCAGCGCGGGGATCATCCTCAGGAGCAAGGACGGAAGCACAGAGGTCGACCTGCAGTACAGAACGTTGCTGAGCGACATCTGGGACAGCAACCTGAAAGCCCTATCGGATATCCTGTTCGGGTGAACACATGTTCAGGCGCAACACGAGACGTGGCAACTACGCATACACGGTAACCCGGGTCAAAGCGAAGAAGTCCCAGCTGATCAAGGAAGAGGAATACAACAAGATGTTGCTGATGTCCCTTCCCGAGATATCCCGCTACATGAGCGAGAGCGGATACCAGAAGGAGATGTCCGAGCTCGCAGGCAGGATGTCCGGAATCGACCTGGTGGAGTACGCCTCCTACCTGAACATGTCTAGGGTGTTCACTAGCATCCTCAAGGCATCGGAGGGGGAGCTGTACACAATGGTCTCGGCGTACCTGGAGAAATGGAACATCTGGAACGTCAAGATGATCCTTCGCGGAAAGTCCTTCGGACTTGACGAGAAGAACATCAAGGAGGACCTTGTTCCCGCGGGAAGCCTCAAAGAGGCGCAGCTGGACAAGCTCCTGTCGCTATCCACCGTCGAGGAGATCCTGACGGAATACAGCAGGATGGACTCCGTGAACATCCCTTCGGACCTCATAGCGGGGTACATGGGAACTTCAGGAGGGCTCTCGGTGATAGAGGACTTCCTTGACAAGTTCAAGTATGCCAGGCTTCTTCAGGCCATCGTCCCGGACAGCAGGCCCACCCTGATGTTCCAGGACTACATAAGGCACGAGATAGACCTGGTGAACTTCTCCACGATAATGAAGCTCAAGGCCGAAGGGATCCACGGCGAGGCCAACGTCATGGAATACATCATCCCCGGAGGGAAGCAGATCGACAGGAGGACGGCCGCACAGCTGGCCAACATCGAGTCGGTCTCCGGAGTATCCAGCGAGATATCCCAGATGGACTTCTACGAGGCCGTGAAGCCCCTCCTGGACGCCCCTGTCGTTTCGATAAGAGCGGTCGAGAGCGCATTGAAGAGATATGACATGGAACGCGCTAAAAAGTTCTCTCATATGAACCCGCTGTCGGTCGCCCCGGTCATGGACTTCATGATCCACAAGGAGAACGAGATCTCCAACATACTTGCCATCGCAAGGGGGATCCAGAGCGGGCTGGACACCGAAGTTATCAAAGGGCTGCTGGTGATCTGATGGAGATAGCTGTTATCGGTAACGAGGAGTTCGTGCTCGGGTTCCGCCTTGCGGGGCTCAGGATGGTATTCGTCGCAGACGAAATGAACTACCAGGAGAAAATGCTGGAAGCAATGGGCGATCCTAACATAGGGATCCTGGCGGTCGACGCCAAGGACCTAGCATACCTGTCCCACAACGTCAGGAACAGGGTGTTGGATTCGATCCAGCCGGTCATAGTGCCGGTGGGAGGCGACGAAAGCGACCTCCGTGAGAAAGTAAAGAGAGTAATTGGCGTTGATTTATACAAAGCAGAGGATGAATGAATGACCGCTGAACAAGGTGTAATTTACAGGGTTGCCGGACCGGTCGTGACCGCCATCGGGATCTCGCCCAGGATGTACGACGTCGTGCATGTTGGCAACGAGAAACTTATGGGAGAGGTCATCAAGATCGTAGGCGACAAGACAATCATCCAGGTTTACGAGGAGACGTCCGGTATCAAACCCGGAGAACCGGTTACCAACACCGGGCTTCCTCTCGTCGTAGAGCTGGGACCCGGACTTCTGACCTCCGTCTACGACGGTATTCAGAGGCCCCTGCCCGTCCTCAGGGAGATGATGGGAGACTTCATCTTCCGCGGTGCCAGGGCACCCGGACTGAGCAGAGATGCAGAATGGGAGTTCGTGCCCGCGGTGAAAGCCGGGGACGAGGTATCGCCCGGGCAGGTGCTCGGTACGGTCCAGGAAGGGCCCATGGTGCACAAGATCATGGTGCCCCCCGCCGTTCCTAAAGGAAAGGTCGAAAAGGTAGCAGAGAAGGGAAAATACAACGTCGACAAGGTCGTAGCAGTCGTCGACGGGCGCGAGCTCACGATGGTCCAGAAATGGCCCGTCCGCGGTCCCCGTCCGGTCGCCGAGAAATACATGCCTGACGTGCCCCTCATCACAGGGCTCAGGGTCCTGGACACGATGTTCCCCCTTGCAAAGGGAGGAGCGGCCGCCATCCCCGGTGCGTTCGGTACCGGAAAGACGGTCACACAGCAGTCCCTGGCCAAATTCTCGGACGCCGAGATCGTGGTGTACATCGGATGCGGAGAGCGCGGGAACGAGATGACGGAGGTCCTTACGGAATTCCCCGAGCTCTCGGACCCGAAGACAGGCGAGTCCCTCATGAAGAGGACCGTCCTGATCGCCAACACCTCCAACATGCCCGTCGCCGCGAGGGAAGCGTCCGTCTACACGGGAATGACCATCGCGGAATACTTCAGAGACATGGGATACAACGTGGCACTGATGGCCGACTCCACCTCCAGGTGGGCCGAGGCCATGCGTGAGATCTCCTCCAGGCTGGAAGAGATGCCCGGAGAAGAGGGATACCCCGCATACCTTGCGGGACGTCTGTCCGAGTTCTACGAGCGCGCATGCCGTGCGAAGACCCTCAACGGACAGGACGGATCGGTCACCGTCATCGGTGCGGTCTCTCCTCCGGGAGGAGACCTCTCCGAGCCCGTCACGCAGAACACCCTGCGTATCGTGCGCGTGTTCTGGGCCCTCGACACCAAGCTGAGGGAGAGGAGGCACTTCCCCACCATCAACTGGCTCACTTCGTACACCATGTACGGAAAGGACCTTGCGGGATGGTTCAAGAAGAACGTCTCCGAGGACTTCATCGAGCAGAGGGCATGGGCAATGCAGGTCCTCCAGAAGGAGTCCGAGTTGCAGGAGGTCGTGCAGATGGTCGGTTCCGACTCTCTGCCGGACGAGCAGAAGATGACCCTCGAGGTCGCCAGGATGATACGCGAGATATTCCTCCAGCAGAACGCCTACCACCCCATCGACTGTTTCTGCCCCATGGAGAGGCAGTACGTCATGGTCAAGCTCATCAGGAAATTCTCCGACCTGGCCGATAAAGCGATCGCCAACGGCATAGCCGTCGACAAGATCGCTTACCTCCCCGTGAGGCAGAGGTTCAACCAGGCCAAGTACGAAGAGAAGATCGACGAGGAGCTGAAAGCGGTCGGAGTCGACATGGAAGAACAGTTCAAGGGACTGGGAGTGTGATACTATGGCAAAAGTAACCAAAGAGTACAAGACGGTCTCCCAGATCGCTGGACCTCTCATCTTCGTCAAGAAGACCGAGCCGGTCGGTTACCAGGAGATGGTCGCGGTCAGGCTCTCCGACGGAAGCGTCAGGAGAGGACAGGTCCTCGATTCGTCCGATGACCTGGTCGTCGTTCAGATCTTCGAAGGCACAACCGGTATCGATAGGTCCGCGTCCGTGCGCTTCCTCGGAGAGGCCATGAAGATGCCCGTCTCCAGGGACATGCTCGGAAGGGTCCTTTCCGGAGCCGGAGAGCCCATCGACGGAGGGGCGGCCATCGTCCCCGAGAAAGAGCTCGGGATCGAAGGTGCGGCCATCAACCCGTGGGCAAGGGACAGCCCGGCCGATTTCATAGAGACCGGAATATCCACCATCGATGGTATGAACACCCTGGTCAGGGGACAGAAGCTGCCGATATTCTCGGCGTCCGGTCTGCCCCACAACGACATAGCCCTGCAGATCGCAAGGCAGGCGAAGGTACGCGGAGAGAACGAAGAGTTCGCCGTGGTGTTCATCGCCATGGGTATAACCAACGAAGAGAAGCAGATGTTCATGAAGGAGTTCGAGAGGACCGGAGCGCTCAAGAGCGCGGTGGTCTTCCTCAACCTTGCGGACGACCCCGCCGTCGAGCGTATAGTCACCCCGCGTCTGGGACTCACCACCGCGGAGTACATGGCCTTCGAGCTGGGAATGCAGGTGCTGGTCATCATGACCGACGTCACCAACTACTGCGAGGCGCTGCGTCAGGTGTCCGCGGCCAGGGAAGAAGTGCCCGGAAGGCGCGGATACCCCGGTTACATGTACACCGACCTTGCGCAGCTGTACGAGCGTGCCGGAAGGATCAAGGACAAGAAAGGATCGATCACACAGATCCCCATCCTTTCGATGCCCGGAGACGACATCACGCACCCCATCCCCGACCTGTCCGGTTACATCACCGAGGGTCAGATCGTGCTTTCGAGGGAGCTGCACCGCAACGGCATATACCCGCCGGTCAACGTCTCGTCCTCGCTCAGCCGTCTGATGAACTCCGGTATCGGAAAGGGAAAGACCAGGGACGACCACAAGGCCGTCTCGGACCAGCTGTACGCCGCATATGCGGAGGGTAAGGACCTGAGGGGTCTCGTGGCGATCGTAGGAAAGGACTCCCTTTCCGAGAAGGACAGGAAATACCTGGACTTCGCAGACCTCTTCGAAGACCGTATCGTCCGTCAGGGACACGACGAGGACCGTTCCATCGAACAGACCCTCGACATCTCCTGGGACATACTCACCGAGCTCGACGTGGACCAGCTGACCAGGATCGACCGCAAGTACATCGAGAAGTACCTCCCGAAGAAGTGATCCGATGTCAGCCCACGAGATAACCCCCAACCGCTCGGTCCTCCTGGACCTCAAGAGAAGGATCAAGCTCACCAAAGGCGGGCACAAGATCCTGAAGATGAAGAGGGACGGCCTCATCATCGAGTTCTTCGAGACCCTGGAGAAGGCACGCCAGATGCGCGCCGGGGTTTCGTCGGACTACGCGGCGGCAATCGGCAAGATCGCGATCGCGAGGGCGGTCGAGGGCGATATTTCCGTTAAGAGCGCGGCATACGCCCTCCAGGCCGACCATCAGGTCATAGTCGGGAGCAAGAACATCATGGGAATGAAGGTCCCCAAGGTGGAGGCGACCGGATCGATGCACACAGACATAGCCCACAAGGGCTACGGTGTCATATCCACGTCCGCCTACATCGAGGAGGCCTCAGTGGCCTTCGAGAAACTTCTCGAAACCCTGATCAGGGCCGCAGAGGTGGAGACCACCATGAAGAAGCTCCTGGACGAGATCGAGAGGACCAAGAGAAGGGTCAACGCCCTCGAGTTCAAGATCATACCCGATCTCAGAGAAGCCGAGAGGTTCGTCAAGTTCAGTCTCGAAGAGATGGAACGCGAGAACACCACGCGTCTCAAGCACCAGAAAAAGAAGGGCGAGGCAGCCGAGTGAAGCAGTTCGGGGAGATCTGGGACGAGATACGGGAGGACCCCGTTAAACTGAAAAGGGTCTTCACCGCGATCTGGGTCGCAGCCTACTCGATGCTGATGATCGGCTCCTTCGTCATAATCTGGTTTCTGGCAAAGGTCTATCTTTTCTAAACCGTTTAAAAAATCAATTTTATTATCATTTCTTTTCAATGTCCCTTCGGGACATCCTTGTCGATTTTCTTTTTCGAGGACGTTTCCAGTCCTCCGATCCCCGCTATTATGAGCAGCACGAAGAATATGCGGACAGGCGTGGCGGGCTCGTCGAACAGAAGTATGCCGACGATCACCGAGCCCAGGGCGCCGACCCCCACCCATATGGCGTAACCCACGCCCGTGGGCACGCCCCTCTTGAAGGCCAGGTCGAGGAACCAGGTGCTGACGAAAAGGAACGGTATGGTCACGGCGGTCCACAGGAAAACAGAGAAACCCTCCGAAAGGAACATGGTGGTGGCCCAGACGGTCTCGAACAGTCCACCTACGAACAGGTATACCCAGGCGACAGAACTGCCCTTCATTCAGGCACCTCCCATAAGCTGAAGTCCCGTTATCCCGACGATGATAACGAACAGGAAGAAGATCTGAAGGCGCTCTATCTTCTCTTTGTAAAGCAGGATCCCCGCGACGACGGTACCGATGGAACCTATGCCGGTCCATATAGCATAAGCCGTCCCCATGTGCATGTCAAGCATAGCCAGCGACAAGAAGAACGGACTTGCGATTATCAGAATGACCGCGGCGACCGCCCACATCCTGTTCCTGTATGAATCGGACTTCCTCAGAGCAATGACCCAGCAGGGCTCCAGGAGCCCTCCTATGATGAGCCATACGGCGGTCAAAAGTTCCATGGGGTCAGTCCATGAAACTTCTCATATTTATTTCGCCCGTTCCCAGATGCACCACCGGCATGATGGCGGGCTCGGGATTGAAATTATGCATCTTTTGATATTCGGTCTGGCTCTGCCACGTGGAGGCGTTGATTATTTTCACCCCGTTGTACTCTCCGGCGCCGGCGCCGTGTATGTGCCCGGAGACGAAAAGGTCGGGCAGGGTCTCCATGGCCAGATAATCCTTCCTCTCGGGAGCGAGGGCGGTCCTCTGGCCGTAGATCGGGGCGAGATGCCTGCGTCTCAGCATCTCCCTCATAACTCCCATCGGGTCGTCGTAAGTGAGCTTCTGAACACCTGCTATCCAGTCATCGATGCTCTTGCCGTGGTATGTCTGTATCACCCTGTCCTCGATCTTCAGGGTCACGGGGTTGCCCACCATCATGATGTTGGAATCGAAGGTCTTGGTGAACATCGTGCCAAGTGCGGGCTGCGGTTCAGCCAGGCGCACGGCGTCGTGGTTGCCGGGGTGGACCACCATCTTGATGTGGTCGGGTATGTCCTTCAGATACTCTGCGAGCCTCTCGTATTGGTCGTAGATGTCGTTGATACTCAGCTCCTCTTCCTGTCCGGGGAATATGCCGATGCCGTCCACCACGTCACCGGGGAACACGATGTAGTCGAGGCTTGTCTTGTAGGCGTTCTCCTTGAGCCATGAGACCATGCGCTTCCACCGGTCCTCCAGGAAAGTGTAGCTGCCCACATGGACGTCGGAAAGGAAGGCCACGGAGGATACGGAGTCCGATACTTCCCAGCGGTTCGTTCTGGGCACGTCGGGCCTGAATATCTCGTTGGCTATCAGGAGGTCCCTCCTCCCGTTGGGTTTCCCGGCGATGCCTATCACCTCGTCGCTGACGAACGTCTCGCCGGCGAGCGGAGAATCCTTGGAGATGAAGACCTTGCAGTTGCTCTCGTTGTCCTCGAGAGTGAGGATTATATGCCCGTTCTTGGTGACGCTGACGTCGTAGACCATTCCGATGACCCTCACGTCCCGGTCGAGGTTCATGGCCTTGGCGATGGACATGCTCATGCCGAAATCCCTGCGTCTGGATATTATCCTGCCGAGGATGTCGTACCTGCTGCGGAAGTAGGCTGTGAAATCCGAGATGTCCCCCTCGCAGGTGGAGTTTCCTGTGACGTCGCTGCCGTTGAGCACTTCGATGTCGGTCTGCCTCTTGTTGTGCGGCACGTCCGTCCCGGGGGAAGTGAAGATGGGCGTGTCGCCCGCCAGGCAGTCCTCTATGTCGGAACGGCTGACGAACATCTTGTCGGACGAAAGCGATGCAATGGTCGTGTTCGTGAAGGCGACCGGGTCGGGATTGGACATGATGTAGTCGAGAGCGTCAGGGCTGAGGAATATGCCTCTTTTCGCCGCCGCACCGAGAACATCAGTCTTCATGTCCGGGTATGTTGCATCCCAGATACATAATAATTGCCCGTCCTCCGGGGAGGGTTAAATACACACAATCAATCTCCTGGACATGACATCCGTCAGGATATCCTGCCCCGTAAATCCCAGCGAGTCCGAGGGTCTGGTCCTGGAAGCCGTGATGAAAATATTCCCGGACGCCTCGATGGAAAGGACGCCCTGGGGGTTCGAGGGCGCGGCGCCAGGCATAGAGCACTTCTCCATGTTGGTGAGGCGGCAGAAGATATTGGACGCCGCGCGCGCAGTTCTGATAAAGGGACTGGGCGACGAGCGCACCACGTTCCACCTGAACAAACAGGTGGCGACCGTGGGGAAGGTATCTTTCGCGACCAAAGGGGCCGTGCTGGGAACGATCGACGTCCGCATCGATGACGAAGACATCGAGGGATACATCGACAGCATGCTCCCCCGCACCCTTGACGGAGAAGAGGTATGGTTATGATCGGAGTTTCATGCACGGAGTTCAGCGCACATCCGCTGGAAGAGATGATGCAGGCAGTGTCCAAGGAGTTCGGCCACTGGGAGATATTCGCGGAGGCGGAGCACAGCCTTTCCTCCATATGGTCGAGGCTGAACGCCATAAGGACATCCTATAAAATGACATATTCGCTGCATTCGCCCATAAGCGACACGAACCTCGCCTCTCTGACGGAGAGGATGCGCGAGGCCTCCATACTGGAGATGATATCCACCGCCGAGCTGGCGGCGGAGACCGGAGTCAAGATGATAACCGTCCATCCCGGGGTTTCGTCCCTGAGCGTGCCAGGCATGGAGAGGAAGGCCGTGGAGATGGCCAAGAAGTCGATGAGGACTCTCGACAGGACCGCTTCCGAGTACGGGGTCACTTTTGCGATCGAGAACATGCCCAACTTCCAGCCGATGCTGGGAAAGACCGCCGCCGAACTCGGAGAGATAATAGAAGGAACGAACCTCGGAGTCTGCTTCGACATAGGCCACGCGAATACGACAGGGCAGACGGACGAGATGATATCGACGTTCAGGGACAGGATAGTCAACGTACACGTGCACGACAACATGGGGGACAATGACACCCACATGACCGTAGGTGACGGCACGGTGGATTTCCCCAAGACCATGGAGTCGCTTTCCTGGTACAAGGGACTCTACATAATAGAGTCGAAATCGCTGGCATCGGCGGCCGAGTCAAAGAGAAGGCTGTCAATCCTTCTTGAATGAGTCCGGGAAGAACTCACGGTGACGGAAGCCCTTTGCGAAGGGCACTCCCTTTACTGCAAGTATCACCGTGGTGACTATGCCCAGACCCAGGAGCGACAGTATGAGGATCGACATCGACACCGACCCCATGCCCATCCAAAGGAAGGACTGAAGGTAGTCGTTGACGAAGTGCAGAAGTATCGAAGCGTAAAGACCGTATTTCGAATAAAGATAGCCTGCCGCCAGTCCGAATATGAACGAAGGCAGGATCTTTATAATTCCCCACCCGTCGTAATGGGCGTATCCGAAGACCGCGGAGGAAATTATTATCAGGATCATGGCCGCCTTGCTGATGCCGAAGCCGCCCAGCAGATATCTCGCAGGCCGCTCCTTATTCGATATCAAAGCGAACACCGCCAGCGGAAGACCTATGATAAGGACCCGGGTGATGACCTCCTCCCATACGCTGGCACTTGCGAGTACGAACATCATGTAACGTTCGTCGTTAGTACCGAACGAAGGAAGTCCGGTGCCGCTCCCCAAAGCAACCGGCAACATTATGGCCAGCTGTATGACTATAGTCGAAGGCCATAACAGGCCGAGCCAGTATGCGCTGGTGTCTTCGAGCCCCTTCTTATTTTCCTCCTGTCCGTTTTCCATATGCTTGGAGTACATCTCCCAGGCGAGCCGGGCGAAGCTGAGCATAACGGCCGCCACCAGGAACGCCCAGTATGCCTGGGACCATGCCCCCGAGAAAAACAGTAACACATGAGGAGAGGGAAGGAGGATCAGAAGGCCGTACTCGATATCCGGCGCATAGACGAAAACGTCTGCGAATCTGATGACCAGGGTCGATCCTTCCACGGCCAGTATGATCATGACAAAGACCATGGCCAACAAAGATGCCCAGAAGACCGGGCCGTAATTTCTGTTTTCGGGCACATACGCGTACCGGGTGCCCAATCTCCTTCCGCACCCTCCGCAGAAAGGGGTGCCGGCCGTACGGTAACGGGCGCATTCGGGACAGTCCAGTTTGTTGCCGCACCCTCCGCAGAACGCATGTCCCAGATCTTGGTTTTTTGCGCATTCCGGGCATTTAGCCTGCATTATTCATCACCCATAAGGCCGACCACGCCGTCCACCCTCTCGGAATCGATAACGGCAAGGACACGTCCTCCGTTTTTAGAGATATCGGACAGGCGCAGGGATATATACCTCTCGCGGAGGCCGCTCAGGTCCCGGAAGCCCCTCACGGCGTTCACATGCCTGTCCCAGTCCCTGACGAAAGACTCGGGCGAGGACATGTCGAACTTCTTCTTCATCCCCTTCTTCGCGAGACGGTGCTCCCTCACGAACTCCATCGAGCTTACGCTCAGGCAATAAAGTTCGGTATATTCGCAGTCGGGCATGTCCAAGGCAGAAAGCGATTTCGAGTTCGAATCGCAAAGGTCCACCAGCTCGCACCAGGCCGGCGCCGGGAGGCTGACCTCGCCGAACTCCGAGAGCCTCTTCGCGAAGACGGCCTCCAGCTCTCCGGGCTCATATCCGTCCACAAGCTCCGCCCGGTTCCTTACCCCGACGATCTCCTCGGGGCTGAGGGATGCCGCGTACAGGTCGTATCTTCCGAAGGCCTCCCTGACAGCTCTGCCGTACTCGGGAAGCCCCCTGACCACAGGCAGGATGTCGATCACGGCATCCCCGGCCTTAAGGGATATCATTTCTTTGTGCTCCTCGTCATGACCAGGTCTGTGAGCTCGTCGCTGTCGTCTATCTTCCTGAGCTCTTCCGTCGATATGACAGCGGTGGTCTTGATGTTGTTGCGGTCCCTGGTGCGCTCGACTATCACCACAGAAGGCCTTCCGGCCAGGCTGGAGACCTCCGAAGTAACGGAGGCCCTCTGTATCAGCTTCTCCTCGTCCGATCCGGTGCCGGTCAGGATGATGATCTCATCCACCCTCGAAAGGGCATCGAAGGGGCTCTTCATCACCGGCGTGACGCTGAAACCTATATCCAGAAGTTTGTTCAGCACTTCCGATCCGGTGCGGGCCGCGCCGGTGATCTCGTACTTGTTGGCGGTGTCCTCCGTCTTGTATGCGAACGGGTCCAGAGGCAGGATCATCGGTGTGTTAAGGAACTCCTCGATGCGGAGCGCGGCGTCTATCATCGCCCCCATGCCCGATTCGTACATCTGCACCGTGCGCCTTGAGACGCCTGCCATCTCGGCTATCGCGCCAAGGCTGAGGCCCTCCCTGTTCCTGATGCTCTTCAGAAGTTCGCCGTCCAGTTTGACGTAAAGCCCGCCGGGCGCCGCGAATATCAACGGAGGGACCTCCTCTATCGTATGGTCTGCCAGTGTCTCGTTGGAGATGATGGGGATGTTGAACCTTGAATATACGATCCCCAGCTCCAGAACTCCGGAGCTGGACCTTTCCCCTATGAGCAGCGGACTGGCCTTCAGAGCCTCGGCTAGGACCTTCATCTCCTCGGCGTTCTCCCTTGAAAAGGCATCGACGTTGCTGAGTATCTTTATGATCAGCAGTTTGTCGTCCCTGCGGGCGACTATGTCGAAGCAGACGCTCCGCAGATTCAGGGTGGAGGACACCTCGTAACCGGCGCCTGTCAGTATGGCGCGGGTGGATTCAATAAGCTCCGCTCTGCTCACGGTAATAAAGTGGTAGTTCTTCTATAAAGATTCACTCACATTTTATTTAAGGGGGGAGGCCGGCCGCCCGGGCCGGCTTAAAAAGTTTTTGAGGGAAAAACAACCCTTTAGGTATCATCAGTCGACTTCTATGCGCCTGCCCGACTTCATCTCGTCTTCAGACCTGAAGCTGACCTCCAGGATGCCGTTGTTGTACTCCGCCTTCGCGGAGCCAATGTCTACTTCGCAGGGCAGGGCCACCGTCTTGCGGTATTTCTTGTTGCCAGCGTCCACGGAGATCGATAACGAGTCGGAGGTTGCATCGAGCACGATGTCCTCTTTCTTGGCTCCCGGGACCTCCGCCACGACCCTGACGACGTCCCCTTCCCGGGTCACGTCGGTGAAGGGTTCCCTCACCGTATCTGCCGAAGGAAGGCCCAGCTCCCCTGCGGCGTTCCCGAATTCCTTGACGTGGGCGACCCCGTCGGGACCGCGGTACATCGTGTACCCGTAGGTCTTGACATCGGGGCCGCTCAGATCATCGAATCCGGAGAGCATCTCGTCCATCCTTCTGTTGAAGTTCTCGAACTCCCTGAACAGTATGTTCCAAATGTCTTCGCTCATCTCTATCACTCCTTTTTTCATGTCTTCTCTTTTCTTTTTCAGTACCCGCTGTATTCCTTCAGCCTCCTGGCCGCGGCCGGTCCGAACTTATCGACCGCGCCCTCGAAGTCCTTCATGGCAACCTTGCATGCGTCGATGGCCTCCTGGTCCGGAACATCCCCGGATGCCACGAGGCGCCTGACCGAAGTCATGACGGCCTCGTTGCATATGGCCGCGATGTCTGCTCCGGTGCATCCCTCGGTCATGCCGGCGAGCTTCTTCAGGTCCACATCGTCCTCCAGAGGCTTGCCTCTGGTGTGTATTCCGAATATCGCCTCCCTGGACTCTTCGTCGGGGGGAGCCACGAGCATGCTCTTGTCGAACCTTCCCGGTCTGAGCAGCGCGGGGTCGATCATGTCGGGGCGGTTGGTCGCCGCTATGACCACCACGTTGTTCAGGGCCTCCAGCCCGTCCATCTCGGTCAGCAGCTGGGACACCACGCGTTCGGTCACGTTGCTGTCGCAGCTCCCGGACCCTCTGTTGGGTGCTATGCTGTCGATCTCATCCATGAAGACGACGCAGGGCGACGCCTGCCTAGCCTTCCTGAACGTCTCTCTCACGGCCTTCTCGGACTCCCCGACCCATTTGTTGAGGAACTCCGGTCCCTTGACCGATATGAAGTTCGCCTCGGACTCCGTCGCAACGGCCTTGGCGAGCATGGTCTTTCCGGTTCCGGGCGGACCGTAGAGCAGGATTCCCTTGGGCGGCTTCGCGCCCATGTGCTCGAACACTTTCGCGTACTTCAGAGGCCATTCGACGGCCTCCTTGAGGTCCTGCTTCACCGCCGCAAGTGCGCCGATATCGTCCCATTTCACGTTGGGGCGCTCGATAAGCACCTCCCTCATGGTGGATGGCTGCATGTCCTTGAACGCATCGCGGAAGTCGTCCGCGGTGACGTTGATCTTGTTCAGCACCTCTCCGGGGACCTCCTCGTTCTCGGTGTCGATGTCTGGGAGCACGCGTCTGAGGGATGCCATCGCCGCCTCTTTGGTCAGGGCGGAGATGTCCGCACCCGCGTACCCGTGGGTCCTGTCGGCCACTAGCCCCAGGTCGACGCTGTCGTCTATCGGCATCCCGCGGGTGTGTATCTGGAGGATCTCCAGCCTTCCGTCCCTGTCGGGTATGCCTATCTCGATCTCCCTGTCGAACCTTCCGGGCCTCCTCAGGGCCTCGTCGATGGAGTTCGGCCTGTTGGTGGCCCCTATGACCACGACCTTGCCGCGTGCCTTGAGCCCGTCCATGAGGGCCAGCATCTGTGCCACGACGCGGCGCTCGGTCTCTCCGGTCACCTCGTCCCTCTTGGGTGCGATGCTGTCTATCTCGTCGATGAATATGATGCTGGGCGCGTTCTCCTCGGCATCCTTGAAGATCTCCCTGAGCTTCTCCTCGGACTCGCCGTAGAACTTGCTCATTATCTCGGGCCCTCCGACGTAGACGAAGTTGCTGCTCGTCTCTCCGGCGACGGCCTTGGCGAGCATGGTCTTTCCGGTTCCGGGAGGACCGTGAAGGAGGACCCCCTTGGGGGCCTCTATGCCGAGCCTCTTGAACAGTTCGGGGTGCTTCAGCGGAAGCTCCACCATCTCCCTGATCTTGTTGACCGCGTCGCCAAGTCCGCCGATGTCGTCATAGGACACCTTCGGTATGTCTCCCGACGTCGCGTCCGCCGGCTTCTCGCTGACCTTGACCTGCGTGGCCGAGGTCATTATCGCGGCCTCGCCCGAAGGGGCGAAAGACGTGACCACCAGCTCCATCTTGTTGCCCATCACGTTCAGGGCGATGACGTCCCCTTTGGAGAACGCACGCCCCTCGAACACCTGCTTGAGGTATTCGTCCCCGCCCTGGAGCCTCAGCTGGTCCGTCGGCGAGAACGTTATCTTCGCGGCGTTCTTGGCAGTTACCTTCTTTATCGCGACCTTCTCGTCCATGGAGGTCCCGGCGTTCCTTCTCGTGGTGCCGTCCATTCTGACGATTCCGCGGTTGGCGTCCTCGGGCCCTCCTCTGAGGACCTTTGCAACCGTCCTCTTGTCTCCGGATACCTCTACTATGTCCCCGACCCTGATGTCCATCACGGTCATGAGCTCCGGGTCGAGCCTGACCACGCCTCTCCCCGCCTCTCCGGGCTTGAGCTCCGCGACCTTGATGGCCTTGTCGGACCTGTCTTTCATTGCCATTTCTGTTACCTCCTGATCTTGATGTCCTTACCGTCCGGTATCTCGTTTCAAATAGCTGAGAATACCGAATCTTTCCGCTCGGACTTACACTATTATTAGTTTGTCCTTCTATATAAACATATTGTTATTTGTTCAGGTAGGGAGCAATGCACTACTATGCGATAGAGTATCATACGCCGGAAAAGTATACTAAATCTGTCTATCCAAAGATAAAAAATTGACTGTCTAAAAGCAATATTTGTGAAATTATGTAATTTTTTATATTACAACGGTAATATACATACATGCTCATCGATTTTTCCGTAAAGAATTACGGTCCGTTCCGTGACAAGACGAGGCTAAGCCTTCAGAGGACCTCTGCGGACGAGCATCCCGAGAATCTTATCGATTGTCCGGCAATCGGTGAAGAAGCACTCTGTTCGGCAGCTATATTCGGTCCGAACTCTTCTGGAAAATCGTATATCCTCCGTGCCGTGAGTGTTTTGATAGATATGGTCAGGATGCCTCGCATCCCGAATATGAAAATAACTCAATACCAGCCGTTTCGTCTGTCATCCAAGACAGTGAAAGAGCCAGTGGAAATGGAGATCAGATTCGTTACCGACGGGGTCCTGTATCATTATTCTCTTTCATTCGACAGCAACAAAGTTGTTTCCGAGTCGCTTTATCATTATCCTAATGGGCGCAGAAGCAAAGTTTTCGACAGAGAAGGCTCCGAATTCACGTTTACCAAGGTCATGAAGAACCAGAAAGAGATTTCGGAGAAGACCGCTCCCAATTCTACCTATATATCTGTGGCCGCACAGTTCAACAATGAAATATGCCTCAAGGCCCACAGAGGCATGGTCGAGGACATAATATTCATAGCTGGCGAAGCAAAAGGTCTTTTTACTCGGGTCGCACAGATGATAAACGACTCTCCCGATGCAAAAAGACTCATGATACGCGCAATGAAGATCGCCGACTTCGGCATTTCTGATGTGATAAGCAATGTCGAGAAAAAAGACATCTCAGAGCTGGAGCACGATATCCCCTCGCAGCTCCTCGACTACGTCAAGTCAATCTTGGCCAAAAAAGTAACATCGGTCGACCTTGCACTAAAACATGATTTTAATGATTCGGATGCTGACGAGAAAGACCTCTATTTTCCTATCGGTATCGAATCAAACGGCACCATGCAGATGCTGTGCATAATGGGGCCGATTATTGACTCGCTGCAGAACGGCAAGACGATAATAATAGACGAGTTCGGATTATATCTGCACTCCGACATTTCCCACTGGATCATATCGCAGTTCAAGTCAAATCAGAACCCCAAGGGGGCCCAGATAATCGTAAGTACTCACGATCAGATGCTTATGGACACCGCAGAACTGTTCAGAAGGGATCAGATATTTTTCACAAGAAAAAATCCATCTGACGGTTCTTCCGAGCTTTATTCTCTGTCTGATTTCAAAGGTGTGAGAAAGGATACAGACGCTCGAAAAGGATACTCCATAGGGAGGTATGAGGCTCTGCCATTCATTTCACCGGAGGACTTGATAGGATGGGAAAGCAAAGAACCATAAGTCCCAGGTCAAGGGGAACAAGGGAGATAAGCAAAAAGTTTCTGATAATGGTCGAGGGCACGTCAGAGAAAAATTATTTTCGAAGGTTTATAGGACGAAATTCAAAACTTAAGGTAATACCCGTTCAATCCAGTAGGCACGATGCCGTCAGTATCGCAGAGGCATCCGTAAAAAAGTGTGTAGAATACGGCATCTCCAAGAACAATGGGGACAGGTGCGCGGTTGTTTACGATGTAGACCAAAACCCGCGTGACAAAATATTTAGTTCGGAAAAAATTTGCACGCGAGCCGAGGCCGAGATGTACATATCCAATCCATCCTTTGAATGTTGGTTGCTAATGCATTTCAGAGGGGTCGACGGAAACTGCACCCAGGAAACACTTGAAGATGCTTTGACCGAAGCGATGGGTCGCAAGTATGAAAAATCCGGGAAAATCAATGAAAAAATCAATGACAAAATGGTCCTTGAAGCGATTCGCCGTTCTGGAATGAAGATATGCACCCGCGAAGAGAGGAACAGGGACTGCCTGGACAAGTACCCGAGCAGCGCCCTGCATTTTCTCGTCGGGGACATTCTGGACATTTGACCGGGACCATCACAGGGTCGTTTCCGTATTGTACCGCCAGATCGTTTTGGAAATCACGTTAATCATTTAAATAATGTACATTAGTATTCATCAATGTACATAATGATATATATGTTGAACATGATAATACTTTTATGTCGCTACCTAAGGACATAAGAACAACTCTCGATGTCGAAGACATTCCGAAAAAATGGTATAACCTGGCCGCAGACCTGCCGAAACCGCTGGAACCGCCGATCAACCCCAAAACGGGAAAACCCGCAGGACCCGAGGAGCTGGGCTCCCTTTTCTGCAGGGAGATCCTGGAACAGGAGATGTCTCTTGAACGGTACATCGACATCCCTGAGGAGGTCAGGGACAACTTGGTGTACCTCAACCGCCCCTCTCCGCTTCAGAGGGCGTACCGCCTTGAGAAGTATCTCAAGACCCCGGCGAAGATATACTTCAAGAGAGAGGACCTGAGCCCCCTCGGAAGCCATAAGGGGAACACCGCGCTGGCACAGGCCTACTACAACGCGGAGGCCGGGATACACACGCTAACTACGGAGACGGGAGCGGGGCAGTGGGGAACGGCCCTTGCGGCGGTGTCCAACCTTTTCGATATCAAGACCACGGTGTTCATGGTCCGCGGAAGCTACGACCAGAAGCCGACCAGGAAGTCGCTCATCGAACTCTACGGGGGAACGATCTACCCGTCGCCGTCGGCGCACACGGAGTTCGGCAAGAAGTATCTCAGGGAGCACCCGGGGACCGTCGGATCGCTCGGAGTGGCGATAACCGAGGCCTGCGAGGTGGCATCGAAGGACCCCGGCACATGCTACTCTCTGGGAAGCGTGCTTAACCACGTCATGCTCCACCAGACCGTGATAGGGCTCGAGGCCATGGAGCAGATGAAGAAAGCGGAGATAGAGCCGGACATGATGATAGCATGTGCCGGCGGAGGTTCGAACTTCGGAGGGTTCTGCTTCCCCATGATGGGCGAGAAGATCAAAGGCCGCACGGAATGCGAGTTCGTAGCCGCCGAGTCCAAGGCCGCACCCAGCATGACGGAGGGGGATTTCAGGTATGACCTGGGGGACACCGGCGGGTACACGCCTCTGCTGATGATGTACACCATGGGGCACGATTACGTGCCGTCGTCCGTGCACGCGGGCGGCCTGAGGTACCACGGCATGTCCCCCCTCGTATCGGCCGCGGTGAACCAGGGCATCGCGAGGGCGGTCGCCTACGACCAGCTCGAGACCTTCGAGGCAGGGGCGATGTTCGTAAAGACCGAGGGCATTGTTCCTGCGCCGGAGTCCACGCATGCGATCAAGGCGGCCATCGACGAGGCGGTCAGATGCCGCAAGACCGGGGAGGAGAAGACCATAGTGTTCTGCCTCTCGGGCCACGGCCTGCTGGACCTGAAGGGGTACTCGGAGTACCTGGACGGCAGCATGAGGTCGTCGGCCAACTAAACCTTTCAAAAAACATTTTCCTTATTTTTCAGATATCAATAAATACGCCCGCTCGGTACAAACCGATATGCCGGGCGAACTGAAGGGGGACTCTGTCATAGTCTCCGACCAGAGGGAGGGCAGCCAGCTTTACAGCAAAGGCAACTACGGCTATCCCCTGAGCGGCGGCGGCCTGGAGCTCGACCTCACCGAGGCGGTCTACCTGGCGGAGAGCAACCGTCTCCTCGTGGAGAGCGAAGGCAGAAGGGTGGAGTTCGACGAGCTGTTCGCCCAGGCCTCGAGGCAGAACGAGGGATTCGACGTCAAGTACCTTGTCTACAGGGACATGAGGTCCCGGGGCTTCGTGGTCAAGACAGAGACCGGCGGTTTCGACCTGTCGGTGTTCCCCCGCGGAAAGACGATGAGCAACTCCCGTCCGGAGTACATGGTCAGAGCGGTCTCCGAGCGCACGGTTCTGGACATCAGCGACTTTTCCGCCGAGATCACCCACACGGAAGGCAGGGGCCGCGAGCTCCTCTACGGGGTGGCGGACGAAGAAGGCGACGTGACCTACTACAAGATGTCCATGAGGGACCCCAGGGGGTCCGTCCCCGCCTGCCGGTCGGGGAAGATCGTCGAGGGGGTGCTCATCAGCGACCGGGTGTTCGTCTTCGACCCCGGGGACTACGGGAGGCTGAAAGAGGCGGGTTTCTTCGGAAAGGACATCGGCGGTGCGCTTCAGCTATCGCTGATAGAGAGTTGCTTCCTCTCCGAAAAAGGAATGCTGAAAGTCATCGGTAACGACGGGAAGTCCGTCGGCCACGGGGACCTAAAGAGGTTCGGTGCGGAGACCCAGAGCGATTTCGATCTGCGGATTTCAGCTTACTACGACCTGAGGTCCCGCGGGCTCGTCGTAAAGACCGGCTTCAAGTACGGCACGCATTTCAGAGTTTACGAGGGGTCGCCGGACGAATGCCACGCCCGTTACCTCGTCCACGCCGTCCCGGCGTCGGACACCGCGATGTGGCCGGAGATATCCAGGACCGTGAGGCTGTCGGGAGGCGTCAAGAAAGACATTCTCTTCTGCCGTATAAGCGACGGGACGGAGTACCTGGAATTCAAATGGTTCAGACCCTGAATCATTCGATGTCTTCCGGCCTTCTCTTCTTGAAGAACCGCGAGTAGACGAGCCTTGCAGTCTCGAGTTTCCATATCGAATGGAACTGCCTGATACGGTCCCTCTCGGTGCATCCGACCAGGCCCAGGACCTCGGGCAGGCTCACGGGCTCGATGACGCTCCCGTTGTCGTGGCCTGTGAACTCGATACAGGTCTTCTCCAGCGCCTTTCTGATCTCCAGGTGCCTGTCGGGGTTCTCAGGTGGGGAATCTATGTCGTATCCGCCTTCCAAGAACTTCTCCTGCGTCATGCAGTGGACGAGCTCCTTCAGTCCGTTGAACCTTCCAGGGAAACTTTCAAGGTCCAGGTCGAGGAGCGCCACCGGCGTCCCCATGGAGAGCGAAGGCAGGGCTGCGTGCATCCTCCTCGTGACAACGCAGTGGGCGGAGCCGTAGAGGTACAGGAACGACTTGGCGAAACGGTTCCTCACATCCATGTCGTAAGATTCCCAGAATTCGTGGGACAGCTCGAATATCGGCCGGTCGGTCATTTCCCTCATGGCCGCCACGGTCTTCTTGGGGAGGTCAACGGCCAGGATGTAGTCCTGCCTCTCGATCGCCGGGTTGGGGAGCAGCGTAAGGGTCAGACAGCCGGAGAAGTATGCCGGCACGTCGTTGTCCTGCATGTACTTCAAGGTGCTGTGGTCCCTGCATCCCACTGGTCCGTGCTCCAGGAGATATTCCTTCCCCCGCCTCATGAACCCCTCGCGCCATACCGGAGTGACGTGCATCGATACCAGCAGAGGGTCTATGCCCACCGAGGGAGGGAAATGCTTCGACGTGTCCATGTAGAACGCGTTCATTATCATCTTGGTCTTAGGGCCGTCGTACCGCCACATGCTCTCCCGGTTGACGAACCTGTCCACCTTCGGGAGGAACCTGGATGCCGCGACGCTCTGTATGTCGTCCCCTATGTTGTTGGTCGAATACCCCATCATGGAGTAGTCGTTGCCTGAGGTGCCGTTCATTAAACGCCCTCAGAGCTGGATGACTATCCCGAGTTTTTCCGTCAGCTCCTTGTACCTGTTCCTGATCGTGACCTCGGTCACGCCGGCGACGTCTGCGACCTCGCGCTGGGTCCTGCGTTCGTTGCACAGGATCGAAGAGATGTATATGGCCGCGGCCGCGACCCCCGTGGGTCCGCGTCCGGACGTGAGCTCCTTCTCGGAGGCGTCCTTGAGTATCTCTGCGGCCTTGCTCTGCACCTCTCCGCTGAGCTTGAGCTCCGAGCAGAACCTCTGCACGTAGTCCTGGGGCTTGGTGGGCATGAGCTTCAGCTTGAGCTCGCGGGTCATGAAACGGTAGGTGCGTCCGATCTCCTTCCTTCCGACGCGGCTCGCTCCGGCCACCTCGTCGAGGGTCCTCGGGACGCCGCACTGCCTGCACGCCGCGTACAGCGATGCCGCGACCACTCCTTCGATGGAGCGGCCCCTGATGAGGTTCTTGTTGACAGCCTTCCTGTAGATCATCGCCGCGGTCTCTCTGACGTTGCGCGGAAGCCCCATGGCGGAGGCCATCCTGTCCAGTTCCGACAGCGCGAACGCGAGGTTCCTCTCGGTGGCGTTGGATACGCGTATCCTCCTCTGCCACTTCCTGAGCCTGTAGAGCTGGGCGCGGTTCCTGGTGGGTATGCTCTTGCCGTAGCTGTCCTTGTTCTTCCAGGAGATCTCGGTCGAGAGGCCCTTGTCGTGTATAGTGTAAGTCATCGGGGCGCCGGTACGTGCTCTCTTCTCGCCCTGCTCGACGTCGAAGGCCCTCCACTCAGGTCCCTGGTCGATGAACTGGTCGTCAAGGACCAGTCCGCAGTCCTCGCATATCAGCTCACCGCGCTCGTAATCCCTCACAAGGTGATGGCTGCCGCATTCCGGACAGACCTCTATCTCTTCAGTGCCTTCTTTTGACTTTGCCATTTTGTTTCACCCCTTGGGTGTATAGGTCCGCACCTGCCAGCTCCGAAGGTTCCATGCCCTCGAGCTCGACGGACACATAAGGTCCGTCCACCGGTCCGAACATACGAACCACCTTACCGATCCTGCGTCTGCGGGAGTCGAAAACCGAATCTCCCGTTTCCGGAGACGCGGAGGCCGAAACCACCGCTCTGCCGTCAGAAGTGATTTCTGCAACAGTCCCCAAAAAATCCATGTGTAATCTTCCCGTCTTGGCAGTCGGTTGTCAAGTATCACACTCTATATCAGTTCTCTATTTAAACATTTGGGTTTTCTTTATTATCTTTAAGAGTTTGCGCATATTTCCGCTCAAACTCATAGTATCTAAAAAGAACACACGGACGGATGATTCATCCATGCTAAAAGACGTCCGAAAAGGAGTTCGACCCCGTCATTTGGCATCGTGCATTCTGCTGACGTTACGTGAAAAGTTTAATAACAAATAGGGTGTATGCGTGCCCAATTGATACGCCACTGGCGAATCTAGTAATCAATGGAGGTAACAAATGACTTGGGACTTAATGTCTTTCCTGACGATAGTGATGTTCGTATTTTCGATAGTACTGCTCATCGCAGGAATCTTCTCAGCCTACTTCGGCAGCGGTAAAAGCAGGACCTACGGCGCAATAATGCTCGCGGTCGGAGCGGTCGTCCTCGTACTGTGGGCGTACCTTGTCGGATACAGCGACATCGCGCTCTTCAGCGACGTGGCGGCCTGGGACGTTATGTACAACACGCTCATCTCTCTGATCGCGGTATTGATCGGAGCTTTGGTCGCTGTCGGCATATTCCTTGTTGCAGTTCTCAAGAGCTGATCCCCGGTATTCCGGGAATCTCAAATCTTTTACCCGCCTTCTCGGTGGGTTTTTATTCTTTTATCATGTGACCGTGGTCATGCCTAAAGTATCCATCATCCTCGGGAGCAAAAGCGATCTCCCGGTGGCAGACAGGGCGATCAGCATTCTCAGAGAGTTTTCCGTCACTTTCGAAATAAGCGTGGCTTCGGCGCACAGGACCCCCAAGAGGGTCGAGGAATTGGTGGAGGGGTCGGATGCCAGCGTGTTCATAGCGATAGCAGGGCTGTCCGCCGCGCTGCCCGGCGTCATAGCGTCCTTCACGACGAAGCCGGTCATCGGCGTGCCGGTGAGCGGCAAGCTCAACATGGATTCCGTCCTCTCTATAGTGCAGATGCCCGCCGGGGTGCCCGTGGCGGCGGTGGGGCTCGACCGCGGCGACAACGCGGCGATACTGGCCGCAGAGATACTGGCGGTTTCCGACGAGAGGCTTGCCGCCGCGCTCCTGGAGTACAGGGAACGGCAGGCCGAGAAGGTAGTCGAGGATTCAAAGGAGGTAGTTGCAGGTGTTTGATGCCGATAAGTTCATTGAAGAGGCCGTAGCCTCGGTCAAGGAGAAGACCAAAGGGAAAGCGATCATAGCATGCTCGGGAGGAGTCGACAGCTCGGTATCGGCAGTGATAGCCGGGAGGGCCGTCGGCGACCGTTTGCTCGCCGTGTTCGTGGACACCGGACTTATGCGCAAAGGCGAGGTCGAAGAGGTGGAGGCCATGTTCCGCGACACAGGGATCAACTTCAAGGCCGTGGACGCTTCGAAGGAGTACTTCGAGGCCCTGAAAGGGGTAACCGAACCCGAGCATAAGAGAAAGGTCATCGGCGAGAAGTTCATCCGCATCTTCGAGAGGGAGGCGAAGGAGTTCGGCGCCAAGTACCTGGTACAGGGGACGATCGCCCCGGACTGGATAGAGTCGGGCGACGGCGTCAGGGACACGATCAAGTCCCACCACAACGTGGGAGGTCTCCCGAAGGACATGGACATGACTCTGGTGGAGCCCCTCAGGGACCTCTACAAGGACGAGGTCAGGCAGGTCGCGAGAAAGCTGGGCATCAAGTCCTCCGAGAGGCAGCCCTTCCCCGGCCCCGGACTCGCGGTCAGATGCCTCGCCGAGGTCACGCCGGAGAACATCGCCGTCGTCCGCGAGGCCTGCTTCATAGTGGAGGACGAAATAAGGAAGGCCGCGGAGGCCGAAAAGATGAAGCTTCCGTGGCAGTACTTCGCCGTGCTCCTTCCCGCCAGGTCGGTGGGCGTTCAGGGGGACAGGCGCGCTTACGGCAGGACGATCGCAGTCCGTGCGGTGGAGTCGATCGACGGCATGACGGCCGCCCACAGTGATATACCTCTCTCGGTCCTCAACTCGATTTCCCAGCGCATAACCAGCAGGATGAAGGACGAGGTGAACCGCGTGGTGTACGACATCACAGACAAGCCTCCGGCGACCATCGAATGGGAGTGAACGGGCGAAACTTCAAAAGGGAGCGGCCGGGCCGTCGACAGGCGCCGGACGGCCGTTCCCGATTCCGCGCGGGTGCGGATTTTTATACGTTATCTGCGGATGGGCGTACGTGAAGGTCTATATCATAGACAACGGAGGGCAGTGGACCCACCGGGAATGGCGTGTCCTCAGGGACATGGCGGACGCAAGGATAGTCAGGAACGACACTCCTCCGGAAGACATCGCCGACGCGGACGCGCTGGTTCTGTCGGGCGGAGCCCCCAGCGTCGCCAGCGACGCGGAGAGGATGGGACGGAATTCGGACTATCTCGAGATGGACGTCCCGATATTCGGGATATGTGCGGGAATGCAGTTCCTGTCCGAGCATTTCGGAGGTACCCTGGGGCCCGGAGACGACCCCGAATACGGGGCGGTCGAGCTGACCATCGAGTCCCATGACGATATTTTCCGGGGCATGCCCCCCACGATCGAGGTGTGGGCATCCCATAACGACGAAGTGAAGACCGTTCCTGAAGGCTTCGACGTCACCGCGTCGTCCGCGCGTTGCAGGGTCGAAGCCGTGAGATGCAGGGACCGTCCGATATTCGGCGTCCAGTTCCATCCCGAGGTGGAGAACACCCAGTACGGGCCTGAAATGTTCAGTAATTTCCTCGGGATAGCTTCTCGTTACAGAAGAAAGTAATGTGTTTATCTCGAGCCGGCCGCCAGCCCCTCGAGTTCGCTAGTGGCCTTCCAGATGAGGGTCCTTGCGTGAAGCGGGGTGTTGTTGTCGTTTGCCAGTTCGTCGAGGATCATCATCGCGCTCGTCGCGCGGACGTCCATGGCGTCCTTTTCGTCCAGGAGCCTGGCCTTCGCATCCGAAGCGCCCCTCCTGATGTTCTTGGGAATCGAGTCATCGCCGGCCAAGAAATCCAGCACGTCTGTTATGTTTTTTATCTTGCTAGCCATAATCACACCTCTGATATCAGAAGGATTCGAACTCTTCCTGGAGATCGATGACGACCTGCTCGAGGACCTCTTCAAAGCTGGGAGCTTTGTATTCCCTGAGCCCGCCGAGATCGCTCTGGATCCTGGCGACGAAATCGTTGTTCTCCTTGACGAACACCACGTTACACAGTTCTTCTTCCATGGGTCAATACCTCTGGATGAAACCCGAACATAGAACCACTATAAAGGCGTGTCGGATACACATCTGTTATCCCTCCGCGTTGCGGATAAAAGAAAAGCAACCGAAACGTTTATAGTAACAACCTATCTTTAAGGCTTATCTTCGGTCGTTATCTTCAGCGGTAGCGAGCAAAGTATGCGCCGCCCGCAGAGGGCGGAAGAAGGAACGAACATGGCTGACAACACTCCCCCGTCGGATGAAGGACAGGAGACCAGGCAGTCCGGGCTGGGTTTCGGCAGATACTCCAGGATAATGAAGATGGCCCGCACCCCCACCAGGGACGAATACAAGAAGACGGTGTGGATAACAGCTCTGGGCATAATCATTCTGGGAGCCGTCGGTTTCGCCATAATGTGGCTCATGACGTACCTTCCGTCATACTTCTGAAAATTAGGAGAATAACAATGTCAGATCAGTACTCAGGTCCATGCCTTTCCGGTGTTAGCGATGTCAAGAAGGCCCGTGCAGGCGAGACCGTAAGCTGGAAGTTTTCGCTGTCCGGCGACGCGGCGGAGGCCAAGCTAACCTTTTTCGAAGTCACGGGCCCGGACGCCGAGACGGCGCCCGACTGGACACTCACTGTCACAGACGCCACTGGCGCGGAGCTCTGGAGCAGCTACCGCAGCAAGAACGACGTGGCAGTAGAGGTACCCGGCAAGAGGGACAAGGAGCTCGTCCTCCATGCTGAATGCCCCAAGGGTGCCAGGTACGGCGACGAGGTCGCGATCACAGTCAAAGCCGAATGCGGAGGGGCGAGGGACTCGATGGAGTTCAACGCTTCCGCCATACAGTCGGTTATGATACTCAAGACACAGATGGACCAGGAGAGGTCGGCCGCCGACAGTCTGGCGGCCAAGGCGAACCTGGGAGAGAAGGACATATACGCAATACTGAGCCCGGCGGGCCTCAGGGGATACGTGTTCGTGGAAGGCATGAACACCGACCGTCTCCGCGAGAAGATCAGGGACATCAGGAAGGCGTACTCGTTCATTCCAGGAGAGACATCTTTGGATGAGATTAACCACTACCTCACGCCCGTGTCGGCTGTCGTCGGCATCACCGAAGGCGACATCGTCGAACTGGTTAACGGACCGTTCAAGGGCGAGAAGGCAAGGGTTCAGCACATAGATGAAGGTAAAGAAGAGATCACCGTCGAGCTGATCGAGGCCATGGTCCCGATCCCCGTGACGGTGAAAGGCGACAGCGTTAGAGTCATAGACAAGGAGAGATGAACAATGGTAGATACTGTTGAGGCATTGGTTGACGGGGGCAGGGCCTCCGCAGGACCTCCTCTCGGCCCCGCACTGGGACCGAAAGGGGTCAACATCGGCCAGGTTATCGCGAAAATAAACGAGAAAACGAAAGCCTTCTCGGGAATGAAAGTCCCGGTGAAGATACTGATCAACGACGACAAGTCGTTCGACATAAAGGTCGGAACGCCTCCGATGTCCGCGCTCATCAAATCTGAGCTGGGCGTCGCAAGCGGTGCACACAACGCCAGGACCGAGAAGGTGGGCAACCTCACCCTCGACCAGGCGAAGAAGATCTCCGACATGAAGCACGACGACCTACTCGGCGCGGACCAGAAGGCCCGCGTGATGGAGGTCGCAGGGAACTGCATCTCCGTCGGAGTGACCATCGACGGGAAGGACGGGAAGACGTTCCAGAAGGACGTCAAGGCCGGCCTTTACGACGACAAGTTCTGAAAAACATTAAAGGGGGCCCCGCCCCCTTCTTATATATCTCGGCGAAGGCGGAGCCATGCTTGTACACAAATACATGATGAAGGTCGTTTCCAACATCGTCTCCGCCGTCGCATCCTTCCTTTCGCTGATGGTCATGACCCGCTACGTGGGCCTGGAGTACGGGTCCATGATGTGGGGCTGGGCCTTTGTGGCGATGTTCAACGCGGTGGTCGGGCTCGGTTTCGAGACTGCGCACATACGTTTCATAGCTTCGGGCAGGAACCAGGACAAGTGCTTCTCGACATATCTGGTGATCCGTGTCTCGCTGACGTCGCTGATGGTCCTGCTGACGATCGCATCCCTCGCCATGGGGGTGTACAACGGCACCATAGAAAGCGGACTGGCCGCCCTCGTGCTTATTTTCATTGCATATTATGCGATCTGGGACATACAGGGCGCGCTCACGGCGACGTTCGACGGGCGTCTGGAAAGCGGTAAAAGCTCGATCGTCAGCATGGTGGACGCGATAACCAGGTCTGTGATACTGATAAGTCTGGCACTCATGCAGGTCTCGGCCACGGTGCTGAGCTCCGCCTATGTGATCGGGATAATCGCCTCAGCGTCAACGGCGCTTCTGCTCACCAGGAACCTGAAGGTACGGCTCGTGCGTCCCACGATGTTCCGCGAATACCTCAGTTTCGCCGCGCCGCTGATAATCTCCTCGCTGTTCCTCACCGTGCTCGACTTTGTGGACAAGGTCATCATCGGTCTGTCGGGAAGCACCCTCGAGGTGGGCTATTACACCGCGGCCATGGGGGTGGCCTACGTCTTCATATCGCTGGGGGGATCCCTGAACAACGTGATCCTTCCGCAGCTCTCCAAGCCCGAAACGGTCAGGACGCCGTCGAAGATGGAGGGCCTGATATGGATGTCCCAGAAGTACCTTATGATGTTCCTCTTCCCGGTCATGGTGGTGATGATGGTATTCGGGGAGGAGATCGGAGGCGTCCTTTTCGGTGCGGGGTACTCCAAGGCGGGAATAATGCTGTCCATACTTTCCGTCACCATGACCCTCAGGGTCCTGTCGGGCACGCTGACCCAGGTGCTCTATGCGTCAAACAGGGCCGCACTGTACACCAAGGCCACGATAGTTTATGCCGCGGTGGTCTCAATAATGTTCGTTCTCCTCATCCCGAACACCGGGATACTGCCCTGGGACGGGCTCTTAGGAATAGGCGCCGCGATCTCCCTGAGCACAGGATACGTGGTTCTGACGACGGTCCTCCTGTACTACGTCAGGCGCGCCACCGGCATCAGGCCTTATAAGAACATCTGGAAGCATCTCCTCGCCCTCGCCGTCACGGCGGCCCTGCTGGTCCTGATCGACCGTCTGTTCGAAACATCCGGACTGCTGGAGGTCGCAGGGGTGTCCATGCTGGGGCTGGGCGTTTACCTTCTGTCCCTGGTCGTCCTGCGGGAGCTCCAGAGGTCGGACGTAAGCTTCTTCATGGAGGCCATAAATCCCAAGCATATCAGGGACAGTTTGGGCGACGAGCTGCGCTGACATCAAGAAAACTTATATACAGGTCATAGATTAGCCAAACTGCTTGTAGGAGGGTACCAGCCCGCTATTACTACGAGGAGGAATTGTATTGGCAGAAAAACCAACCGTAACAGCTGTGCAGAAGGCACTCGAGAGTGCAAAGAAGCGCAATTTTGTCGAGACGGTTGAGTTGGCCATCAATCTCAGAGATGTTGACCTTTCTATCCCGAAGAACCGTATCCAGGAGGACATAGTCCTTCCGGCCGGCCGCGGGAGGATTCTCAAGATCTGTGTTATTGGTGGCGGCGAACTAGCCTTGAAAGCCAAAGACGTTGCCGATCTTGTGATCAGCCCCGACGAACTCGGAGCCCTCGCAGACGACAAGAAGCAGGCCAAGAAGGTCGCGAACAGTATCGACTACTTTATCGCCGAAGCGCCGTTGATGGCGGTCGTCGGTAAGAGGTTGGGTACCGTTCTCGGCCCGCGCGGAAAGATGCCGAAGCCCATCGCGCCGGGTGCAGACCCGACCGCGATGGTCGACCAGCTCCGCAGGACTGCGACCATCAGAACGAAAGACAGAAAGACCTTCCACGTGCCCGTCGGAACGGTCGATATGAAGGCTCAGGACATCGCCGATAACATCGACGTCATCCTGGGACGTGTCGAGGGCCGCCTTGAGAAAGGCAGGCACAACATCGCGTCCGCCTACGTAAAGACCTCAATGGGACCGTCGGAGAAGGTGATGTGAGGAGGTCTAAGATGGCACACGTCGCAGCATGGAAGAAGGATCTGGTGAACAAGCTCGTGGAAGGAATGCTCAGGTACCCTGTCGTCGCGGTTGTCGACGTGCACGGTATCGCCGGGCAGCAGATCCAGGGCATGAGGGCCCAGCTCAGGGGTCACGCTTACCTCAAGATGACCAAGAACAAGCTTATGTTCCTGGCCATCCAAGAGGCGGCGAAGAAGAAGCCCGGGCTGGAGGGACTCTTGGACGCGGTCCACGGTCAGTGCGCTCTTATAGCCACCGACAAGGACCCCTTCAAGCTCTTCAAACAGCTTGATGCGACCATGACCGCAGCCCCCGCGAAAGCGGGTCAGGATGCACCGATCGACATAGTGGTCCCGAAAGGGCCCACTCCGTTCGGCCCCGGTCCGATCATCGGAGAACTTCAGAAGATAGGCCTTCCCGCATCCATCGACGCGGGAAAAATAGTGATCAAAAAGGATACGACCTTGGTCAAACAAGGGGAGCCGATCCCCGGACCGGTCGCGGCCATGCTACCCAAGCTTGGAATACTTCCGATGATCGTGGGAATGGACCTCAGGGCCGCCTACGAGGACGGAACCGTATACCACAGGGACGTACTGGCTATACCCGATGGTCACTATAACGGAATGTTCGCCGCGGCAATCTACAACGCACGCGCACTTGCGATCGACATCGCCTACGTCACAGACCAGACGATCGGAGCGCTTGTCGCGAAGGCGTACAGGGAGGCGATGGCCCTCTCGGTAGAAGCCGCAATCCCAACCAAAGACAGCATCGGAGCGCTCATGGCCAGGGCAGACAGGCAGATGCTTGCCATAGCCTCGGCAGCAGGATACCAGGACGAACGCATCACCGCAAGGTTGAATGCCGCCGCCGCAGCGGTACCGACTGCAACAGCAGAGCCCAGCAAAGCCGATGAGAAAGGGGACGAGAACAGCGAAGAGATCAGCGAACAGGAGGCCGAGGATAACGCGGCTTCCGGAATGTTCAGCTTGTTCGGCTAAATTAAGGAGATGAAAAATATGGAGTATATCTACAGCGCAATGGTGCTCTACTCTGCAGGCAAAGACATTACCGAGGACGCGGTCTCCGGTATTCTCAAAGCCGCAGGTGTCGAAGCGAATGCAGCCAAGATCAAAGCTCTGATCGCTTCTCTCGATGGGGTCGATATAAAGGAGGCAATTGCTAACGCCTCCGTAGCAGCAGCCGCACCCGCGGCCGCCGCCGCCCCCGCCGCCGCTTCCAACGAACCTGCAAAGGAGAAGGAAGAAGAGGAAGAGGAAGCAGTCAGCGAGGAAGAGGCTGCAGCCGGTCTCAGCGCCCTTTTCGGATGAATACGGGCACGGAGGACTGACAACACAAACCTTTTACATCTAATTTCTTTATTTTCACACATGGAGTCTGACGTTCCGATGGAATCCACAGAGAGAGTGACCGTGAGGCTCAGTTCAGACAAACTTGCCGTTCTGAGGACGCTTATCGACAGCGGCGAGTATCAGAACCTTTCCGACATCTTGCGCGAGGCCGTCGACGAGTTCGTCGCCCTCAGGTTCGCGCCCGACAACATATCGAAGATCCTGGTGGAGATCCCCAAGAAGAGGGCCACGGAGCTGGAGAGCCTGGTGAAGGAGGGCGACGCGGTCTCCATGGACGATGCGGTGCGGAACGCCGTCACCGAGTACATCAGGTCCAAGATGCGCCCGGAGGACAGGGATTGAAGACCCTCGCGGTAGGATGCGGCGGTGCCGGGAGCAAGATGGTCCGAGGTATCGCTGCAGACAACGTCGACATAGCGTTCATCAACACCGATTCCCAGAGCGACATAACGATGGTGCCCGACGACATCAGGGGGTGCAAGGGGGACAGCTCGGTGGGCCGCGCCCTGGCCGAGGATTATTCCGACAGGATAGACAAGATGGTCTCCGGATACGGGAACGTGATCATAGCGGCCGGCCTCGGGGGCGGCACCGGTGCGGGGATGGCGCCGTTGCTGGCGGAACGTTCCCGCGCGGCGGGTGCACGCACGGTGTCTGTCATATGCGCGCCGATGGAGTTCGAGGGACGGGGGAGAAAGGCGTACGAGTCCCTCGCGGAGATGATGGGCCATGCCGACAGGGTCGTCCAGATAGACTTGGACCTGGTGGCGTCTGGAAGCCCCTCGTCTTCTTTCGACGAGGTGATAGCCGTTGCGGACAGGATCGCGGGAGAGGCGATATGCCGTATCGCGGAGATCATGGAGGGACCGTTCTTCAGCATCTTCACCGAGAAGGCATACACCGTCGCGCAGGTACGCGACGGAGCGCCGGAGGAGAAGGTACCGGAGGCGATGACGGACCCCCTGTGGAAATCCGACCCGGCATACGGAAAGGCGGTCATACACGCCGACGCCGCGACTTACCGCATGAGGAAAGAGGTCAACGACGAAGTATGTTCCATGACGGGCATCATACCCGAGATAGCGGAGAGCGGACGCCCGGGGACGATGGTGTTCATTCCGGTTCCTTTCCGCCCTTGAGACCTTTGGCCGCGTCGCCGAAAACTCCCATTATCGTGTTGTATTCGTATTTGGTCGGTATGGAGCGCCCCATCATCTTCCTGAACATCAGGGCCGTGCGCTCCCTCCTAACCTCCGGATAATCGATCGCGTCCAGCAGATCCTCGAAGAATCCGAACATCAGCTCCTTCTCGCGCATGTCCGCGGGCTCCGGGCTGGGCGTGGTATGGCACGTCCCGAAGAGCTCGTACATTATTATGCCGGCCGCATGGGACAGGTTCAGGGTCGGATACGTCTCGCTGGAAGGTATGTTCACGAACACGTCGCAGCGGTCCAGCTCCTCCTGGTAAAGGCCTATGTCCTCTCTTCCCAGCACCAGGGCGATCTTCTCCCCGTAGTCCTTCACGCTCTCTGCGAATTTTTCCGGAGGCATGGGAATGCGGGCGTAGTTGGTGGGTCCCCTTGTTATCGTGCCGCTTGTGCCGGCCACCAGGAAGCAGCCGTCCAGCGCCTCCTCCAGCGAACCGAACGTTTTGGAGTTCTCAAGGATATGGGAGCCGTGCTTCGCGCGTCTGAAAGCGTCGTCGCCGATCTCGCACGGGTTTACCATGCAGAGGTCGTCAAAATCGAAGTTTGCCATCAATCTGGCTATTGCACCTACGTTTCCCTCGAACTTCGGTCCCACGAGAATGATGCGCACATCAGGCATGAACTCCGGTTATTCGCAGAAAATACTTAACGATAGTCATTAAATCAATGATTGCAGTTGTTCGTCCATGACCGTACCCAAGGACCATCCCAGATACAGGTCCCTCGTGACCCGCGAGAGGCTGGCTGACATGGTCGCCCGCGGCATCGTCAATCCCACAGGCCTGATATCCCACGGAAGAGGAGAGGCATTCGATTATCTCATGGGGGAAAAATCCATAGTGCCAGCACTCAAGGCCGAGAAGGCCGCAGCAGCGTTTCTGCTGAGCGCTTCGAATCCCGTAGTGTGCGTCAACGGTAACGCGGCGGCCCTGGGAGCGAAGGAGCTGATCGCCCTGGCCGAAGAGGTCGACGCAAAGATAGAGGTCAATATCTTCCACAGGACCGAGGATAGGATGGAACTCATCATCGGATACATGGAGTCGGAAGGCGCCGAGGGGGTCCTGGGACGCCGTCCCGACGCAAGGATCCCCGGCCTCACGTCAGACCGCGCCCTGTGCACCAAGGAAGGGATATTCGACTGCGACGTCATACTGGTACCTATCGAGGACGGTGACAGGGCCGAGGCCCTGGCGGCCATGGGGAAGACGGTCATATCCATAGACCTGAACCCGCTTTCGAGGACGTCAAAGAAGGCAACGGTCTCCATATCCGACGAGATGAACAGGGCCCTGGAAAACATAAAAGGTTTTGCGAAGGAGCTCAAAGGTAAAAAGAGCCAGACCGCAGAAATAATAAGAGATTACGATAACGGCGCGGTACGCAGGGAAACGGTACTTTCAATATGCGGTGCGCTGATGGAAGAATTCAAGGAAGGCGAGTGAGATGGACGAACTTAAGCAAGGAATACTGAAACTAAACTGGGCAGAAAACCATATGCCGGTGATGAAAGCGCTGAGGAAGCGCTTCGCCGACGAGCAGCCTCTGAAGGGACAGAAGATCGGGATGGCCCTCCACACGGAAGCGAAAACAGGCATACTGGCTATTTCGCTGGCGGAGGCCGGGGCGGACATAAGGCTGGCGAGCTGCAACCCTCTTTCGACGGATAACTCTGTGGCGCTGGCACTTAAGGAGGAGTACGGCCTGAACGTGTATGCGAGGAAAGGGGAGACGTACAATGAATACTGCACCAACCTGAACAGCGTGCTCAACATGGGCCCCGACTACGTCATAGACGACGGCGCCGACCTGATAGCGATGCTGCACACGACCCGCAGGGACGTGCTCAGGAACGTGAAGGGGGCCAACGAGGAGACGACCACGGGTGTACTTCGCGTCAGGGCGATGGAGAAGGAGGGGAAACTGGAGTTTCCCGTCATCGCAGTGAACGATGCGAAGATGAAGTTCCTCTTCGACAACCGCTACGGTACCGGACAGTCGGCCTTCGAGGGATGGATGGTCGCCACCAACCTGATAGTCGCAGGCAAGAACCTCGTGGTCGCCGGCTACGGATGGTGCGGCAAAGGCGTGGCGATGAGGGCCAAGGGCATGGGCGCGCTGGTGACCGTCACCGAGGTGGACCCGATAAAGGCCATCGAGGCCAAGATGGACGGCTTCGAGGTGAAGAGGATGGCCGACGCCGTAAAGACAGCCGACATAATCATGACGGTCACCGGATGCAACGGGATCCTGAGCGAGAAGGATTTCAAGAACATGAAGGACGGCTGCGTCATGGGCAACGTGGGTCATTTCGACAACGAGATCAACAAGGAAGACCTGGAAAAGATGGCGGTCTCCAAGGAGAGGGTCAGGGAGCACATCGAAGAGTACGTAATGGCGGACGGCCGCCGCCTGTACCTCATATCCGAAGGAAGGCTCATGAACCTGGCCGCCGGACAGGGCCACCCCGCGGAGATCATGGACATGAGCTTCGCCGTGCAGGCGCTCAGCATCGAGCACCTGGTCGAGAACCATGGGATGATGGACGGCCGCGTGTACTCCGTGCCCTATAAGATCGACAGGATCATCGCGGAGACGAAGCTAAAATCCATGGGAGTGAAGATAGACAAGCTCACCGACGACCAGATATCGTATCTGGGCGGATGGGAGGCAGGCACGCAATGAAACCGTTCCTCACCGTCTACGGCCACGTCACGGTGGACAGCATAATGACGGTGGAGGACTTCCCTAAGCTGAACACCACCGTCGACATAACGTCCAAGAAGACGTTCCTGGGCGGCACCGGGACGAACATAGCCGTAACGGCGGCGAAGCTGGGCGTGCCCACGGCGCTGTGCGCACTGGTCGGCAGGGACCTGCCGGCCGAGTACCGTAAATTCATCGGGGAATCGGGGGTCATGATGGACGAGTTCATCACCGTGGACGGATGGGAGACGTCCACGGCCATAGTGGTCAACGACTCCAACCTTGACCAGAAGGTGCTGTTCTTCCAGGGCCCCCAGGGCTATGCCACCCAGATCGGCATCAGGATGACCAAGATGGCGTCCCAGTCGGAATACGTCCATTTCTGCACCGGCGAGCCGCAGTACTACATCTCGATAATGAAGGCCATTCACAACCTCGGGATGAAGATAGCCATCGACCCGGCGCAAGAGGTCCACCGCCTTTGGAATTCGGTCAACCTTCCAGAGGCCATGAACTATGCGGACTATCTCTTCTGCAACAGGTACGAGGCGGACTCGGTGATCAGGCACATGGGAATCGATTCCATAGCCGACACCGGGAAGGAGCTGACGGTCTGCACCAAAGGGAGGGAGGGCAGCACCGCCTACCGCTACGGCGAAGAGTTCAACGTGCCTCTTGTGAAAGGCGGCAAGGAGGCCGACGCCACAGGTGCGGGCGATTCCTACAGAGCGGGATTCTACGCCGGGCTGTACCACGGCATGAGCGTAAGGGACTCCCTGGTCATGGGCTCGTCCGTAGCCTCGTTCACCGTGGAGAAGAAAGGAGCCATGTCGAACATCCCCACGTGGGAGCAGGCGCTCGAGAGAGCTAAGAACTACCTTCCGAAGGCATGATATGATAATAGCAATTACCGGAACGCCCGGAACTGGAAAGACGGAGCTCGGCAAGGAGCTGGCACATCGTAATGAGAACGTGATATTCCTGAGTGATTTCATAAGGGAGAACGGGCTTCTCGGCGAGTACGATGGGGATATGGGGACTTACAACGTCGAGACGGAAGACCTGGATGCCGCGATGATCGAGTTCTCGGAGTCCCCGGAGACATACTATGCGGAAGGGCACCTTTCCCACTTCCTCACCTGTTCCCATGTGATAGTGGTAAGGTGCGACCCGGACGTGCTGGCCGAAAGGCTCGTTCATAGAGGGTACGGCGAAGAGAAAGTGAAGGAGAACGTGCAGGCGGAGATCCTGGACGTGATACTATGCGAAGCGGCCTCTTCCGACACTCCAGTTTATGAACTGGACAGCACTTCCCGTACACCGGGAGAGCTCGCAGACTCGGTGCTGGAGATAGCAGAAGGAAGAACAGAGGCGTATCTTCCGGGGAAAACCGATTGGACAGGAGGTATTGACAGATGGTTCTAGACGGGCAGAGAGACAAGGTCGATTTCGCGCTGACACCGGTGGCGAAGAAGCTGATCAAGGTAAATCCCAACTACATTTCTTGGGCGGGACTCGTTCTTGCGCTGGTAGCAGGAATTTTACTTTACTACAGCTGGCACTACGAATTTCTGCTGCTGGTCGGAGCCGTCGTGGTGATCGTTTCCGGATATTTCGATGCCCTGGACGGTAAAGTCGCCAAGCTGGCCGGCAAAGCCTCCAGACGCGGAGACTATCTGGACCACGTGTTCGACCGCTATGCCGACGTGCTGATGATCGGCGGTGTGGCCGTAAGCGGGTGGTGCAATCCCTACCTGGGACTGCTGGCCCTGGTGGGCGTGCTCCTGACCTCCTACATGGGGACCCAGGCCCAGGCGGTGGGAGCCCCGCGCCTGTACTCGGGACTGCTGGGACGTGCCGACCGCGTGGTTCTTTCGACGTTATTTCCGATAATACAGTTCGTCATGCTTTATGCGGGGTACGGAGCGATAACGATAGGCGATCTCTCGATAACCTGGATGGAGATAATGGTCCTATACTTCGCGGTCCTCGGCAACGCCACGGCGATACAGAGGGCCATCGTAACGTGGAGAGCGATGAACAGGGAAGACGGGAAGAGCTGACCTTCGCATCATCCCTGCCTGCGGGAATTACCGGACTTTACGCGATAGTAGGTGAGAGGATGGTTCATATGCTCGCTTCTGCACAGGTTGTCGTCGTTGAAGCATATGCCGTTGGTCTTCATCGTCGAGCACTCGGGAGGCGTATAGCCTTCGGTTCCCGACAGCTCGCCGGTGATGTGCCTTATCTGGTAGGATGATTTGGATTCGTCGAAATCCGGAGACTCCGCGAAAAGTGCCAGTATCTGCGTCGAGTCCATTCCGAGCGCGTGAAGGAAAGACACAAGGGCGAACCTGGCGCTGTGCGGCAGGTTCATCCCGTTATGGGCCTGGGACAATATGGCCTTCATGCAGGGGGGCATGAAATCCAGATCGATAGGGCCTCCGCCGGTGGGGCTGTATCTGCTTTTCGTCTCCGAAAGTATGACGGATATGTGGTCGATGTCCGACCTCATCGATGAAATGAAGGCCTCCGGTACGGAGAGGGGAAGTTCCGACTCTATGCGGTCCTGCAGGGCGTTCTGCAACACGCGGTCGAACTTCTCTTTTGCCAGGACGACGTAGCCGTCATGCACCTCGGTGTTTATGAGCTTCCATTCGGGACTTTTTATTCTGGTGGAGAATCTCAGATAGTCTCCGAAGTGCATCCTCAGGCCGTTCCCGTCCGCCGAAGCGTTGACGCCCAGCTCGTTGGCGACGAACGCTACGGTCTTATCTTCGTCGGAACCAAGCAGCTTGTTCATCCTCACGGATTCGGCAAGGGCGTAACGTTTCGTCAAGAACCGGTCGTTTATGCACGATACTATAATCCTGGCATAGGGATAGGACATTATCTCCATGAGGCGGTCGAAGTCGCTCATCAGCGGCCTGTAGGAGACTTCGCTGTTCTCCAGGGCGTCCAGGACGCGTTCGAGGCCTCTTGACCTGGCCTGTGCATACGATTCGGAGGACACAAGCGATTCGACGTCCGCCCCGTTGTCCTCCGCCAGCTTGGCAGAGTCTCTCAAGAATGGATATCTGGCGGCGCGTACTGTGTCCACGCGACCGTATCGGTCAACGCGGATTTACATTTATTGACCGGAACGGATGCACGAAGGAGGCATCGGGACGAACGCGTCAGGGCCTCAGGGGCCGCAGACGACCTATATGTCCCGGACCATCCCGAAGGCGGCGACGGTTTCAAAAACGTCCGTCTTGCGGTTATCGTTTTCGCCTCCATATTCGGATTCCGTTGAGCCAGGTTATATATAAATAGGATTAATTGATTCTCTTCTTTACAATTCGCACAAATTCTACGATTTTCGTAAAAAGGTGTCAACGAGGAAGAATAATGTCAGACAAGAAGGAGCTAAGCGTTGAGGAGAAACTTGCGAAGGCCAACAAGCCGGGAGAGGATGCGAAGATCCTCCACAAGTTCTACGGAGGAAAGATCGAGACTGTACCCAAGGCATGCGTAAGGTCGTTCGACGACTTTTCCATATGGTACTCGCCCGGAGTTGCCGCCCCGTGCAAACAGATAGCCGCAGACCCGGAGCTGGTATACGACCTCACGTGCAAGTGGAACACCGTAGCGGTGGTATCCGACGGCACGAGGGTGCTCGGCCTGGGGGACATCGGCCCGGAGGCCGCCATGCCCGTCATGGAAGGCAAGGCGATGCTCTTCAAGTACCTGGGGGGCGTGGACTGCGTACCCATCTGCCTTGACACAAAGGACCCGGAAAAGATCATCGAGACCGTGCGCCTCATAGCGCCCTCGTTCGGAGGCATAAACCTCGAGGACATATCCAACCCCAAGTGCTTCGACATACTGGATGCGCTGAGGGACGACTGCAAGATCCCCGTATGGCACGACGACCAGCAGGGGACCGCGACCGTAGAGGTCGCCGGAGCGATAAACGCCCTCAAACTGGTAGGCAAGAAGCTGGAGACCGCCAGCTTCACGATCCTGGGAGCCGGTGCGGCGTCGATCGCCATATCCAGGCTGCTCCTGAACGTAGGCGTCAACCCGAAGAACATGTGCGTGTGCGATTCGACAGGCATACTCAACAACCAGAGGACCGAGCTGAAGGGCTCCTTCAAGCAGAAGTGGGAGCTGTGCGAGAAGACCAACGGCGCCGGAAAGACCGGTGGGATGAAGGAGGCCATCAAGGACGCCGACATAGTCGTCGCCGCATCCAAGCCCGGCCCCGGGACGATCCCTCCGGAATACCTGGACGGAATGGCTGACGACGCGATAGTGTTCGCCACTGCCAACCCGACCCCGGAGATCTGGCCCTGGGAGGCCAAGGAGCACGGCGTCAAGGTGTTCGCCACCGGACGTTCCGACTTCCCCAACCAGGTCAACAACTCCATGGGATTCCCCGCCATATTCCGCGGTGTGCTGGACGTCAGGGCTAAGACGATCACCGACACCATGTGCCTCGCCGCGGCACGCGAGCTGGCAAAGTTCGCGGAGAACTCCAAGGAGGGACTGACGGCGGAGCACATCATACCGAGCATGGCGGACTCGGAAGTGTTCCCGCTCGAAGCGGCCGCGGTGGGGATGCAGGCCCAGAAGGAAGGCGTCGCCAGGCTCAAGATGAGCAGGCAGGAGCTCTTCGACAGGGCGGAGTTCATGATAAACAGGTCCAGGGGCCTGACGGCGAAGATGATGAAGGACGGATTCATCAAGGACCCGTCCGGCGTCGTGGACTAAATCTCTTAAGGGGCCGGAAGGCCCCTTACTCGTTTAATAGTTTGACGGACTCAGGTAATCTAATCAGTATTTGTTTAGCATAAATCATCATATATCCTGAGTTCAACAGTCAATCTTTTTGTTTCAAAATATATTTCGAGTACAGTTTACGGATCAAGGGTCACTCGAGTAGACCAATAAATTCAGGGCATTTGCTGTCATAGATGTTGGGATATTATTACAGATGATTATTTACATGCGCTACGTAAAGGAAGCTGGGAATAAACTAAGGATTAGATTACTTAATAAAATATCAACGATATCCATACTTTAGGGATTAGGTATAAGCTGGGGGTTTATCTATGTTAATTAAAGAGTTGCTTTTGATGGCTGGTCCATGTGTGATTGAATCACAGGAGTGCCTAAATACCGTTGCCAAGGAAATGAAAATGATAACGAACGCTCTCGGTATCGAGTATTATTTCAAAGCTTCGTTCGACAAAGCCAACCGTACATCTCTTAAATCTTACAGAGGCCCGGGAATAGAAGACGGATTGGACATGCTTATGGAGGTCAAGAAAAAATTCAACCTCAAGATAGCCACGGACATTCATGAATCGTGGCAGGCTGAACCCGTGGCAGAAGTGGCAGACATTATACAGATTCCTGCGTTCCTATGTCGTCAGACAGATTTGCTGGTAGCGGCAGCTAAGACGGGAAAGATAATCAACGTCAAGAAGGGGCAATTTCTCGCTCCCTGGGACATGAAGAATGTGGTCGATAAGCTCACAGCTTCGGGAGCCAAAGATATAATCCTATGTGAACGCGGATCATCATTCGGATACAATACCCTAGTAGTGGACATGACCAGCATAACCGAGATGAAAAAGTTTGGATTCCCCGTAATGTTCGATGCCACTCACAGCGTGCAGAGGCCAGGAGGTCAGGGTACATGCACCGGAGGAGACCGCACCCGCGTCGAACCGTTGGCTAGAGCGGCAATCGCGGTTGGAGCCGATGCGCTTTTCATGGAGGTCCACCCGGATCCAGATAAAGCATTGTCCGACGGACCTAACATGGTGAAGCTTTCGGACATGGAGGCAATGTTAAACAAGTTTGTTTTGCTTTACAATACTGTCAGGAGCCTGGATAAATGAGTTATCTAGATGATGGGCGGCAGGTGTTCGATAAAGAAATAAAGGCCCTTATAGACACAAAGGAAAGTCTCGATGGGAAATTCTCTTCGTTTGCGGATGCGATTTGTAGATGCGAGGGCAGAGTAGTCTTATCTGGCATGGGAAAAAGCGGTCACGTTGCAAGAAAAATCACTGCCACAATGCAAAGCCTCGGAATAAAATCATATTTTATGCATCCAGCCGAAGCATTACATGGGGATCTCGGTATGCTAACAGAAGACGATATCATCATAGCGCTGAGCAACAGCGGCGAAACAGATGAGATTCTAAACCTCATACCTGCGATAAACAAGGTCGGCGCTGAGTTGATGTGTATCGTAGGAAGAAAGGATTCAACACTGGAAAAAAACTCAAGCATGGCGTTAATACTTCCCCCCATTGAGGAAGCATACCTTGGCTCATTGGTTCCAACTAGCAGCACAGCGGCCATGTTGGCATTGGGCGACGCCCTTGCGATCGCCGTCGCGAGGAAAAGAGGGTTCGAAGCAAAAGAGTTTAGCGTATTCCATCCAAAAGGGACGATAGGAAAAAGAATGACGTTGAGGGTCGAGGGGATGATGATAAAAGGGGAAGAGAACTCCGCCATCTTGTCGGGTTCAACTGTAAGAGATGCTGTCTTGGAAATGTGTAATAAACCAATCGGCGGCACTAACATTGTCGATTCTGATGGTTATCTTCTGGGAATTTTCACCGACGGAGATCTAAGAAGGCTATTCAGGAATAACCCTGAAAGAGCTATGGACATAGCCATAGATGATGTGATGACCATCGAACCAGTGTGTTTGAGTCCTAAGGTTCTTGTATATGAATCGATAGGTATGATGAGAGAGAAGAATTTATCACTATTTCCAGTGGTTGATGATAATAAAAAGCTATTAGGAACAATAAGATTGATGGACGTCACAAAAAGCGGATTGATGGGGGACTAAAATGGTCATAAAAATGTTGGCTATGGATGTTGACGGTACATTGACAGACGGCAAGATCAATGTAGGCATAAATGGAGAATTGTTCAAATCGTTTGATGTAAGAGACGGGTACGGAATCAAACATATATGTGAGAAATATGGAATAATCACCGCAATAATATCCGCAAGAAACTCAAAGATAGTTGAAATCCGTTCCAAAGAGCTTGGAATCTTAGAAATCCATCAAGGTGTTCCCGATAAAAAGAATAAGTTGGTTGAATTATCTAATAAATACGGACTCGGTCCGAACCAAATCGCGTATATCGGAGACGATATAAACGACTTGCCCGCATTTGATTTTGCTGGTATGACTTTCGCACCAAGAAACTCTCATCCGTCTGTTATAGACAAGGTAGATTATGTTTTAAATTCGGATGGGGGATGCGGAGCGGTCAGGGAATGTATAGATATCATCATTAACAAAATGTATGGGGACTTAGTATGAAGATAGTAGGTGTCATCCCCTCCAGGTACGGCTCCTCCAGATTCCCAGGAAAGCCTCTCGCAGATATATGTGGGAAGCCCATGTTGTGGTGGGTTTACAATCAGGCAATAAAAGTTAATCAGTTTGATGAAATATATGTTGCTACTGACGATGAACGAATATTAAGTTGTTGTAAGGAACTGGAAATACCATGTTTATTAACTTCAAGGGAGCACATTAATGGTACAGAAAGGGTCGCAGAAGTTGCAGAAAAAATCGTGGCAGACATTTTCATAACAATGCAAGGCGACGAACCGCTAATGGAACCATTCAACATTGAAAAAATAATCAATTTGATGATTTCAGATTCGGATATTCAATGTGCTACTCTTAAGACAGCGTATCATGATCCAGTAGATGTAATCAATAGCACGACGCCGAAGGTAGTATCAGACCTTCAAGGAAACGTGATGTTGTTCACGCGTTCTCCTGTGCCATATCCTAAATCATCTTTGAACTACAAAATTTTCAAGCCTATGGGATTGTATGGTTTTAGAAAGAACGCACTATTATCGTATCGCGGATTGAAAATAGGACCCGTTGAAAAGGCGGAAGATATTGAGTTGTTACGTTTTATCGAAAACGGAATTAAGGTACGAATAATAGAGACCGAATCGAAGACGATAGCAGTGGATACACCAAAAGATTTGGAGAAGGTACGAATGATCATCAGCAGAGGAGAGAGAGAGAGACTAAAACTTAACTTTACATACGCAACAGCGAATTATCCAATCCTCAATCCCGCGAGGTGTTGTTGATGCGCATCGCCTGCGTAATCCCTGCAAGAGGAGGATCTACAAGGTTCCCGAACAAACCTCTTGCCGACATATGTGGAAAGCCGATGGTACAATGGGTCTGGGAGCATTGTTCTGAAGTTACATTATTCGAAAGGATCCTCGTTGCAACTGATTCCGACGAAATAGCCAGTAGCGTGAAAAAATTCGGCGGAGAGTTTATACTCACTCCTAAATGCGAAACAGCAACAGAACGTCTGTATCAGGTATCGTGCTCTGTAGAGGCGGATATATATGTCATGGTGAACGGTGACGAACCTATGATCTTAGGAAAAGACATTGTGAAATGCATCCCTGATGAACTGCCGAGTGACGGATTCTATGTATCAAATCTGATGACGAAGTTCAAAGATCCTGTTCAGGTGGTAGACCCCACAAATCTAAAAGTAGTTACGAATAAAAACGGAGAATGCCTGTTTATATCTAGATCGCCCATTCCATTCCCAAAAGGTTCGATGGATTTCGAGTATAACAAATTTGTCGGAGTAGCAGCATATTCCAAAAAAGCATTGGATTTCTATCATAACACAGAAAAGGGTGAGATCGAAATCATCGAAGAAAATGATTCATTCAGATTTATTGAAAACGGGATTAAGTGTATTTACATAAATGCCGATTGTTCCAGTATATCCGTTGATACGCCAAAGGATCTAGATGCTGTATCGAAAGTATTGGGTCGAAACAGTGTTTGATCTGTGAAAATCTGTCGTTTAAGCAACAATAGTTAGAGATAGAAATAATATCTACGAATAAGGAATTCTCCAGGCAAGCATATGGTCGCATAAGTGACAGGAAACGGACAATCCTCTGATCTTAAAACCGGAAACATTTGATGTGGCAAACCCATAAAGTGACTAATCGCGCAGTCTTTACGTCAATCGATACTGAGTTATAATCGCCCGATGATAAGTTTAAATTCCAAGTTCAAACCTGAGCTCGACACTTGATTCTGAAAATGACAGAATTTGACACTTGAGCGTTCGCTAGTCACACCTTATTTTCCGCTACATTTTTCCCTCTGTTCCGGTCCTTTTGGGGGCTTTCAGCCCCCGGAAACACCTGAAACGACCACCACATCCCTGAGTATCCTCGAGTTTAGAGGCTCAAAATTCGAATATATACGTCTCGTCGCCTGCTTGCGATCGTAAACATACATAACTGTCAAATTTTGTAGGGAATCTATGATGAATTTTGTTGAACGTCGCCTCAATTCCGGCATCTCGTATCTGACCATGGAAACGATAACTTGAGCCAAAAAACACAGCAAAAGCGTTCCTTTTACCGAGTTTTCGGACCAAACACGCAACGGTTTCAAGTCAATATGGTTCTTTAACGAGTCCATGAGCTTCTCTACGGTGTCCCGTCTGCGGTAGATCGAGAACGCCTCCGCAGGTGTCAAATTCGAACTACATTCGAGTTTGAAAAATCCCTCGCGGCGGTTGGAGAGTTCGTTACGGACGTACTTGAAACTCTCAACATCGTTCGAAAGAAGTTTGCCCTGAACGTGGTATCCAAGGCAAGCTTCTGACATCGGATACGGAGAGTTTCGAGTATGTACGCGAGTCGTTGTCGAACCATCGCGAAGGATTCTTCAAGCTCGAATGCGGCAGGAATTTGACACCGTCCGAAGTGTTCTCGATCTACCGCAGACGCGATACCGTCGAGAAGCTCATAGACTCTCTGAAGAATCAGATAGACCTGAGACCGATGCGTGTTTGGTCGGACCAAGCGTGAAAGGTACTCTTCTTTTGTGTTTCCTCGCCCAGGTAATCGTTTCCATGGTGTGTTATGAGATGCCCGAACAGAGGAAACGCTCGACGAAATTTATTATCGATTCGTTGCAGAATTTGACAGTTACGTACGTTTACGATAGGAAGCAGGCCGTGAGGCGCATCTATTCCAATTTCGAGGCTTTGAATTCACGTATTCTCAGGGATGTCGTGGTCGTTTCGGGTGTTTCCGGGGGCTGAAAGCCCCCTGGAGGGACCGGAAATAGACAGAAGAGCATAATGAAAAATGCGGTGCGATCAGCGGATGCTCAAGTGTCAAATTCTTCCGAAATCAGAATCATCTGTCGAGCTCAGGTTTAATTCAGTTTGTCAAATAGCGCACGAATAACGAGTTAATATTCATTTGTTAAATAATTAACCTTCAATTTATTTATTTTTTCATTCCACGAAGAATCATATTCGGCAGCTCTGTAGAAACATCGAAGAGCTAAATCAAGGTCTTGTTCCACGTATTTATTATCTGAGTAAATTTCACCAATCAACCCCAACAATCTCGGATTTTTTGAATCTATATTGCTCATGCATAATGTTTTTATGCGAGATTTATAGGATACATCCGCTTCCATAAGTGTTCTGATGAGGTCAGGTATCAACTTTGGATTTATGAATGCAGCTTTTTCCATGTATTGTATCGATTTCTCATAGCTTCTTTGAATGCCCAAACCTCCACGATACATTATGGCAATTCTGAACAATAACCAATCCTCTTCAACCGTTCGGTTGAGATTGATATATGCTTCAAAGGCCACCTTCCTATATTCCAGAATATTGCTCTTTACTAATAAGTCGGCATACATCCTGGTCCACGTAATATCATGTGATATGAGTTTTTCCACCCACTCACATAATATTAGTTCAATTTCATCAGATGTGTATTCGGAAACTTTATTACTTGTTTTCAACTCGGTTTTAACTCGAACATCGCGACATTTTGAAAATTTAATATATTTAAAATCAGACAACAACTCGTTTATGTCTTCTTTGGAATATAGAAATACAGATGTCCGACCAATCGATTTGGAGGAGTCAGTAATACGGTTCTTGTTTATTCTTACTCGGAAACAGTACTCATAACCATCAGGACCGCGTAAGTTTTCTGAGTCAGAAATAATAAGTACAAATTTTGAATTGGACCGAATCATTTCTGTTTTATAGTATATGGTCGCCTCAGCCCCTTTCGGTACAAATTTAACATTATACTTCTTGCTCAGTGATTTTATAAAAATGGCTTCATTAGTGAAATCCAAGTTTACATTATTCACTTGAATGTGTTTTAACAAATTCAATGAAACATCAATTTCATCCATTATTTCATAATTTTTACAAAAACCCGTTCCGACAATTACCATATCATTCGTGATATCACTTAACTTTTTTAACGATGAGGAGCCAGGAGATATTATTTTTCTTATCTTTATCTTGGATAAGTGTTTTATTAATTCTAAATTATATCCCCTATTATCAACAACACCTTTGGGGAAATAGGAAGTAATGTCATCGAATTGCGGGTGTGTTTTTATTATTAACCGTGAATCGTCATTAGAATAGTGGTCCGCGAGAGTCTGATACATCCCTACTCTTTTTTCCTTTGTGTCTGCTACGAACATCGACCACCCGAGGGAGTTGGTAGCGAGTACCTGAACGTCCAAGAACGACTCGTCATCATCCAAACCAAAACACGATAAAAGTTTCAGTTTGCTATTGTGGTCGATTTCCTTGAATGCAGCAGCATAGTGAAACCCTGGTTCGGACTCAGAATTGGCGTACAATATTGTTTTCTGATTCTCTCCACATAATATTCCAAACTTTTTTTGTAAATCATACAGCGGCTTACCAATCGATTTACATGCAAACGAAGCCTCATAGCGTTCCTTTTTAGAGAATAACTCACTATAGCTTTCTAGTATTATGAATTCAGTGTTGTTCAGTGCCAAATATAAGCCGAATTGATCCACACAATCTGATTGCGTATATATTGTTTCGATATTCATTAGTTCGATTCCGTTTTCAATCAGTAAATTGTTAAAGAATGTATTGAGTTTTGTTATGAATTCCATTTCATTATCGCATTTCGAGAACGAATTGCATTCATAGCGAATTACATTCTCGAAGAATAAATCCAATTTGAGACCTTTTGTTTTGTTGGATTGAGCAGTGTTAATAAGCAGTATAGCGCGAGTATCTTTATGGTTGATAATGTGGTAATGAATCAAGTCTAACAAGAAACCTTGATGTTCCATATTGTAGAGGACGTATGACATGTATATTTACTCCGCCATTTGTTTTTTGATATTAAAAGTCCATTTAAATCATTATATCTCATCAGGAACTAGTGTGTCATTATAAATATATGGCACACTCATCTATCGCCGGTGAGATTCAGTGAGTAGACTGGCAGTGGTCGCCTGTTATGATCATAATGGGATTGCAGATGACTACCTGGTGTATCTCGTCAGAGATCTTTCTAAGTGTGTCGATGACATATATTTGGTTTTCAATGGAAAGCTTACAGAAGAAAGCAGGGCTAAGTTTAAGGATGTGACCGACAATATTTTTGTGCGCGAAAACAAAGGTTTCGATGCGGGTGCTTGGAAATATATATTGTGTGAGGTTTGCGACTGGGAGAAAGTGAAATCATATGATGAGCTGATTCTCCTGAATGATACATTTTTCGGTCCATTCTATCCCTTTTCGGAAGTATTCAGCAAGATGGACGATAGGCCTGTGGATTTTTGGGGCATGACATCCCATAACATCGGTCCAGACCAATATGGTTTGTCCCCATATGGTTATTGTCCGCGACACATTCAATCATACTTCATTGTAATCCGGAAGAGATTGCTGACTTCTCCATTGTTTAGAGAGTATTGGCAGAACCAAAAGACATATGGGACCTTTGCAGAAGTTGTATGCAATAATGAGTATGTTTTTACCAAATATTTTGAAGATAATGGTTTCAAGTGGGATGTTTTGATAAACACGACGGATTTGGACCTTGTCTACAAGGGCAATGGAAGCATTAATCATTATGCCTTCAATCAATATGAGCTGTTGAAACGTGGCACACCCATACTCAAGAGGAAGAATTTTTCTTTCGAATATGAGATGGTATTGAACAAGAATAACGGTTCAGATTTGTCCAGATGTATTGATTACATACGCAAAAATACAGATTATGATTTAGGGCTGATTTTTGGTAACGTACTACGCAATTATAATATCTACGATATAAGAAACAATCTATGTCTTGAATTTGTTCTTTCAAAAGAATCTGATGATTCCACAGAGGAAGTATTGTCTGGTGAGAGGGCGGTCGTCGTAGTTCATTTGTACTATGAAGACGGGTTTGACAAAATATGTAAGCACCTCAGGACAACCATACCAGATTCGATCGATCTTATAATTACAACAAATACTGAGGGGAAAAAAGTCAGGATTGAGGCTCTGTTACGGGAAACATTTGGGGATAGAGTCATGGTATTGATTGCGCCATCTATCGGGCGCGACATGGCAGGCCTCCTCATCGCTGCAAAACCATATTTAGACAAGTATGAATATATATGTTTCACACACGACAAACAATCATCGCAAAACGCTTGGGTAACTATAGGGCAGTCATTTCAGGACCTGATAATTGAAAATACGATTTCGTCTCCAGGCTATATAACAAATATCATAAAAAAATTCAAAGAACGCCCCGAAATTGGACTTATGTGTGTTCCAACACCGAAATTCGCGGGATATTATTGGGGCGTGGGTAATGAATGGACTGTAAATTATGATAATACAGTTAAGATGGCATCGGATTTCAATATTAAGTGTAATCTATCAACAAATAAACCTCCCCTGTCATTGGGAACATCTTTTTGGTGTCGCAAGAGCGCCCTATCGACTTTGTTTGATATCGAGTGGGAAGGTAGATTCCTGCCAGAACCTCTGCCTGTAGATGGAACAATTAGCCATAGCATCGAGCGCATTTTTCCTTATGTTGCCCAGAGTAATGGTTTTCTTACAGCCTTGGTCATGAGTAACGAATATGCGGAAACGGAAGTTACTAAACTTGATTACATGTTGACAAGATTATCGTACACAATGAAAGAATCGGGGTTGTTCTCTACATGTGCGTCATTTGAGGATTTTAATAACCGTACGTTCCAAATAGTGAACAATTTTGTTCCCGAAGAAGCAACATCTATTAGGCAGGTAATGTCTATGCTGAAAAGAACTCTGGTCAATAAAATAGGAATCATTGATAACGCAGTGGTTGTTTATTTACCTGCAGATGGAGGTTATTCTGAAACCAATTCGATTAAAATCAAAAAAATAAAAAGGAAGAATTTTTCGGTCAATCTTAAGTACAGGGTACCATCGGGATTGAAGGAAATTAGAATTGATCCATCGAACCAACCATGCATAATAAACTCAGTTTCTTTCACTATTGGACACAATAAAATACAGTATCAACATAACGGTATTAGGAAATCGAATGCCATATTGTTCAACTCAAATGATCCTTCATTTATTCTATCGTTACCGGAAGAGGTGTACTCAGATGGTGCTGTGCTATTGATCAGATATAGATGCAAGGTAGTAGATGACATTTACAAACAACTCCCCGTGTCTCATTCAAAGATATATTTTTCGTCTTCTGGAATATACGAAGAGGCGGAATGCGTCTGCGCGGGTCAGGTCTATTTGGGTACCAACAAGATGAATTATAGAGAAACGATAGCACCAGGGGTGAAATATGTCCGTTTTGATCCAACAGAACTGCCCTGTTCTGTACGTATAGACTCAATCATGGTTGATGACAATGATGTTGAATTTACGCATAATGGCAAACTGCTTGACAATAAGATAATATTTGAGTCGGTGGACCCTCAGATTGAGATTATATTGTCAGAAGTTGATGGTGGAGAGCATTTACTAAAAATTAAATCAGTAATAGATATTGGCGAGTGATACTGTGAAAGGAATAATTTTAGCTGGTGGATCCGGAACAAGGCTATACCCATTAACGGTTGTTGTATCGAAGCAGCTGTTGCCGATTTATGATAAACCCATGATTTATTATCCATTATCAACACTGATGCATGCTGGGATTAAGGATATACTGATAATTTCAACTCCTAGTGACATTGGAAATTATGAGCGCCTACTGGGAGATGGTAGCACCTTCGGAATAAAATTAGGCTATCTTGTTCAACCATCTCCCGATGGGTTGGCACAGGCGTTCATAATCGGAGAGGATTTTATTGATGGTGAGCCTTGCGCCATGATACTCGGCGATAATATATTCTATGGCGACGAATTGAAAGAAGCACTGAATAAAGCATACAGGAATGCTGAAAATGGGAGGGCAACAATATTTTGCTATCCTGTTCCCGATCCAGAAAGGTTTGGCATAGTCGAATTTGACTCCGATATGAGGGCCATATCGATAGAAGAGAAGCCAAAAAATCCCAAGACAAATTATTGTGTAACTGGCCTTTATTTCTATGATGGACGCTCTTCAAAATATGCTAGGGCTGTGAAGCCCTCAAGTCGTAACGAACTTGAAATTACTGATTTAAACAGGGCCTACTTGGATGTGGGGGATTTAGATGTATATCTCATGAAAACCGGATGTATTTGGATGGATACTGGTACCTTCGATAGTCTGAACGATGCATCCAATCTTGTTCGCATGCTTTCAGAGACAAAAGATATGCTGGCTGGTTCACCAGAGGCGGTCGCTTATGATAAAGGTTGGATTACAAAATCAGCATTGATCAAGGCTTCGGAGAAATATGGAAAATCTCCGTACGGTAAGCAATTGAAGAAGTTAGTAGAAAGTGAATAATTATGGGTGATGTGAAAATAACAGAGACAGGAATCAAAGGCGTTTTGATAATTGAACCCATGATTTTTGGAGACGATAGAGGATATTTCACAGAGACTTATAATAAATCAGACTTTTTGACAGCTGGGCTTTCTTTTGATTTTGTTCAAGATAACCAATCCCGTTCAAAGAGAGGCGTATTGCGGGGTTTACATTATCAGAGAGAATATCCTCAGGCAAAACTTGTACGTGTTATAGAGGGCGAGGTATTTGATGTCGCCGTGGACCTCAGGAGAGATAGTGTCACATATGGCAAATGGGTCGGAGTGGTCCTTTCCAATGAAAATAAAAAACAATTTTTGATTCCTCGCGGTTTTGCGCATGGTTTTGTGGTCCTTAGTGATTATGCGACGTTCTGTTACAAATGCGATGAATATTACCATCCAAAAGATGAGGGCGGGATAATTTGGAACGATTCTGATATTGCTATAGATTGGCCCCTCAAGGAGGGCATTTTACTAAGCGAGAAAGACTCCAAACGTCCTACACTAAAGGAAGCAGGGGTTGAGTTTTGATGAGGACAATGATCGTTACTGGCGGTTGTGGGTTTATTGGGTCTAATTTTATATTCCATATGCGTAAAAATCACTCATTCGACCGTATCGTATGTGTTGATTCATTGACATACGCAGGGAATATTGAGACAATCGAGCGCATTCCGAGAAATGACCGCTTCAGATTCTCGAAAACAGATATAAGGAACAAAAATGAAATCATCGAATTGTTCCAAGAAGAGAAACCCGATGTGGTTGTTAATTTTGCTGCAGAATCTCATGTGGATCGTTCAATTAAAAATCCTAAGATATTCTTAGACACCAATATAGTGGGTACTTCTGTTCTGATGGATGCGTGCTTAGAATGCAATGTCAAGAGATTTCATCAGGTTTCAACGGATGAAGTATATGGTGATTTGCCTCTGGATCGTCCAGATTTATTCTTCACAGAAGAAACGTCAATATGTCCTTCGAGCCCTTATTCAGCATCCAAAGCTGGAGCTGATTTATTGGTAATGGCATATGTTCGTACATTCGGGCTTCGTGCCACCATATCTCGCTGTTCCAATAATTATGGTCCATATCAGTTTCCAGAAAAATTAATACCTCTGATGATTTCTAAATTAGAGAATGGTATGAATATTCCTGTATACGGCGATGGACTGAATGTTCGTGATTGGCTGTATGTCGAAGACCATTGTAGAGCGATAGATTTGATTTTGGAAAATGGTCGGGTTGGAGAAATATACAATATCGGTGGCCATAATGAGAAAAAGAACATAGAGGTCGTTAAAACAGTATTACATATTTTACATAAGGATGATAGCTGCATCGAGTATGTGACTGATAGAAAAGGACACGATCGAAGATATGCCATCGATCCGACGAAAATCACCAGGGAGCTCGGATGGACTCCAGACACAAAGTTTGAGGATGGAATTAAGTTAACTGTTAATTGGTATCTAAACAACAAGGATTGGTTGACACGCATTTTGGACGGAACTTATCTTAGGTCCAACGAGGTCGCTAATGAGTAAGATTCTTGTAACAGGTTGTTCTGGACAGATGGGACACGATGTGTCTGTCGATTTGATTGAACATGGATATGGCGTATTATCGCCATCACATGTCGAGATGGATCTTTCAGATTTCAATTCGGTAAAACAATACTTAGATCGGAACAAACCCTCGCATGTAATACACTGCGCAGCGTGGACCAAAGTAGATCTGGCCGAGGACGATCCTGATGCTTGTAGGGCGGTGAATGTTACGGGTACCAGAGCTTTGGCAGAATGGTGCCATAAAAATGATGTAAAAGTGCTGTACATCAGTACAGATTACGTCTTCCCAGGGACTGGAGACAAGCCGTGGACAGTTGATGACCAAACAGATCCGATCAATGTGTATGGTATGAGTAAAAGGGACGGTGAAGAATTCGTTCGTAAGTTGGAAAAACATTTCATAGTCCGGGTATCCTGGGTATTTGGCATTAATGGTAACAACTTTGTCAACACAATGATTGCGCTCTCTAAAAAATATGACAAAGTACGAGTTGTAGCAGACCAGTATGGTTCACTAACATATACTGCCGATTTAGCTCCAATGCTAAGACAAATGATGGAGTCTGATTGTTATGGGACATATCATGCATGTAATTCTGGCATATGTACTTGGTATGACATAGCCTGTGAAATATTCAGGTTAATTGGTGCAGATGTCGAATGCATCGCTATCCCTTCATCAGAATACCCAATGAGGGCCAAGCGTCCATTGAATAGTCGTCTTGACACATCTTCCATAACCAAGAATGGATTTGATCCATTGCCAGATTGGAAGGATGCATTGGAACGTTATATCAAATCTATATATGATGAAGATGAAACACGAGTGCCTGTGGCTTCCACATATCTATGAGCTAGATAGACGATTTCGATATTTCAAATGATATTTTTAAGAAATTAATACCGCTTGTTTTACTTAGGCACTTCTAATAATTAAAAAACAGATGCTTTTGAGCCAAGATAATTTTACCATATTTTGACACTTACGTGAGATTTCGATAGGGCTTTCGCTGAGCCGATTGGATATCGTACGTCGAATCCGCGTTCTCACTTAGCGTTCTTCAGGCGCGAACATCGTCGATGAGCGCCCGTCCAGGTGCCTTTGACACCGGAACGGACCCCGTCCGACCCCATACACGACGAATCATTCGTCCAAAATTGCCGAAAACATGTATTTTCTCCACGTTGTTCTGCACCATGACCGTAAGTGAGAACCGGCTCAGCTCCTCGCACATCGATTCCGCCGTCCTTCCGGGGAACTCCGGATAGAGGAAACGGACCATGGACATATAGAACAATGCGAGGAAGGAGATTTGGGATGTGGCCTCTCATGGCATCCTCGGACGTGCATCTGGCAGATCTCCAATCTATACCATGTTTCAGGTCGCTGAACGCTGTCTCCGAATCGTTCCTCGCACGGTACAGATCCAATGTCCCCGAAGCTGTAAACGGACGGTCTGACAGCAGCACGAAAAGTCCCTCGCGTCTGGTCATCATGTTGTTCATAGCCATCTTTACAGCCTCCCCTTCGCTCCTCCCGCCGAGAGGGAAGATACTACATCTTCATATAACGAAACAGTTCGAGTTGCGGTGTTTCTTACGGGCCCCGTCCGGAATCGATGTTCTTCCTGATCGTCTACATCTCGTCCCAATCGCGTTCGGCCTTGCCACGATAACGGCAAAGTATGTCGGAACGCAGCTTCAGGTTCCTGAAGATGTACCTGGTCCTTCCGAGATTGTCCTTGGTCCGCATGAACGATATATTGTCATCTATCCTCATCCACCCGTCGCGATGCGCCCTGACGAATGTATCGTCCGATGCGTTCTCAGCCACATGTGCGTCACGAATCCGAGACCGTTGGAATCCAGCATCCTGGTATTGTCCATCGAATACGCTCTGTTGTTGAACACAATCGTCGCACCCTTCGGCAGTATCGGAAGAACATATTTCAGCGTGTCGTCGAAGTACGTCACATCTAGGATGTTCCCGCATTCACGGTCAATCCCATAGGCATCCCGGAACCGCGGTCCATGCTCTCCGACCGTAACCTGCGACCGATTGGGCCTGTGATTCCCGGAATAGCCCACACGGGCCATCCCTTTCTGGGGGCCTCGAAGTACATCGAGGTCCAATCCATGAAGACGGTATCCATCTTCACGCCGTACCTCTGCTTCAGCACCTGTACGAGGAAACGAGACGATGGCATCGCTGTTCTTCCCAAAACGTTCGACGGCGGTATACGGACCTGGGCGCGTTAGTATCTGGTCTGTACTCCGTACGGAAGATGTCGTTCTCCAACAACAGATCCAAACGGTTGATCGACAATCTGGTCATCTCCACCGAATTCGCGACCAAAGCTATTGTCTTGGCGGCAACAAAGTTGCCCTGGGACCGCTTCAGTCCGTTAAGGAATATGTCCAATTTCATCTCCCGGAACACGGATTCCGCGAGGACCTTGTTACTGCGGTCATCGTCACGTTCTCGTTAGGTACGGTATCTTTCATACAATCTGCTTTTTTGCGGGAGATTTTCGTTTTTTTCCCGCTAAACATTACCGGACCGATACCGTAACATTAAAGGATTTGATTCCGATTGAGAATACGGTCTTCCAGCCTGGTTTGTTTGTTTAGCGACTCAAAATATCGAAAGGCCACCTTTATGCTTTGTCCAGCATCGATGTGGAAGTGATTTCCGTTTCTCACATCATGCCTCAGAAATTACTCTATGTGTCAAACTAGGGTTTTAATGTTAATTTTTGGAGAGCGGGGAACATTCCGATCGGTATATATGCTAAATTATAAGCACAGGTAAATATATCGAGCTCACATGATGTATCCGATTCGGGTGTCAGTATGATGTTAAAAGAAGCTGTCAAAGGAAAAATCCAGGATCTGTACCGCTTTAGATACATGTTTCATTCTCTGTTGCGAAGAAACCTTTTTGGGAAATACAAGAACTCAGCACTCGGGTTCCTCTGGAATTTCATAACTCCTGCGGTGTCCATACTACTTTTTTACATAGTATTTGAAAATTTTATGGGAAGAGGCATACCTCATTTTTGGGCATATCTGTGCATAGGGATGTTTCCATTCTCGTTTATGAGCAGTAATCTGATAGGAGGGGCATCAAACATTACATCTAACGGCGGGTTGATAAAAAAAATGTACTTCCCTCGTGAAATTTTACCTCTTTCCCAGGTTGCATATACCTTAATTGTATTCTTTATAGCGTACTCAATAGTGTTGTTATTGATGCTCTTCACAGGATTTCCCCTAAGTTCGGACGGGATTCTGGCACTACCACTGATAATATTGACCATGTTCGTTTTTTCCTTTGGCACGATACTCTTTACGTCAGCAATTTCTGTGTATTATAGGGATTTTGAATATTTTATAACGGCGTTTGCAAGAATATTGGTCTGGGTCACTCCAACATTCTACTTGTCCAGTTCCTTAACAGGGATATTGTCAAAGCTGATATGGTTAAACCCATTGACATACTATGTGGAGAGTATCCACGAAATCATATACTGGGGCACTATGCCCAGCACAAATCTTATGGTGGCATGTATAGTACTTTCTGTTATTATGCTAATGATGGGATTATATGTGTTTGAGAAATTAAAGGATGGATTCGCAGAGAGGATATGATGGTCGAAAATGCAATCGTTATTAAAAACCTCTATAAGGCCTTCACAACAAAAGCAGATGTTAATGGAAAAACACTTTTCAAGAAGACTGAGAAGGTAACTCGAAACGTAATAAAAAACATAAATTTAGAAATTAAAAAAGGAGAGGTATTCGGAATAATCGGAAGAAACGGTTCAGGAAAGAGTACTCTTCTTAAGATAATTTCCACGATTATGAAGCAGGATTCTGGGGCAATAGAAATCAACGGAAGAGTTGCCAGCATACTGGAGCTTGGAATGGGATTTCATAATGATTTAAGCGGTAGAGACAACATCTACATTAAAGGTTCGATGTACGGGTTTACAAAGCAACAAATCGATGGAAAGGTTGAAAATATTGTAAAGTACGCTGAGCTGGGAGACTACATCGATCTTCCGATAAGAGTCTATTCATCCGGAATGGTCTCCCGTTTGGCGTTTGCGATTATGATTAATGTTAATGCAGACATCATGATTCTGGATGAAATTCTTTCCACAGGTGACTTGTCTTTCTCTAAGAAATCTAGCGCGCATTTTTCAAACATGAAAACCCAGGGCAAAACGATAATTATAGTCTCTCACGCCATGGGAATAATAAGGGAAATGTGTGATAGAGTCGCATGGATAGATAGAGGAGAAGTTAGAGAGACGGGTACACCGAATGTCGTGTGCGGTCATTATGAAATGGAATTGGCGGAATCCTTTGAAGTGATTAATGAACTTGCTGAATCGGGAGTTCCCGCATCCCAGAATTCTCTGGGATGCATGTACAGGGATGGAATAAACGTCGTAAAGAATATTGAATCTGCAAGAGAATGGTTCGAAAGGGCAGCTAGATACGGCAACGAAGACGCAAAAATAAATCTGGCAGACGTACTCATAGCGGAAGGAAAACCCGAGGAACGCGAAATGGCGCTCGATCTTTACATGAGTGCCGCAAGGAAAGGCAACCGCGATGCGCGTACCAAGCTCTCCAGACTACTGACGCATAAAAAATCAGATCTCGGAAAAGAGGTGGCCGAAGATTTCATGAAGTTGCTGCCCTCTGGAAATCCGCCTCTGTATTACGATTACGCAGACCTTATAATGAAGACGGCCTGGAACAACGAAGAACGGTCGAAAGCCCTCGAATGGTTTCAAAAATCCGCGGATTTCGGGAACGTCAACGCCATGTACCAGATTGCGTTAATGTATAGAGATGGCAACGGTCCCAAAAAGGACCTATCAAAACATTTGGAATGGCTCAGGAATGCCGCGGAAAACGGTCACGTCATTTCTCAGCTGACCCTGGGAAACATGTACCGCGACGGTATAAGGGTAGAAAGCGACGAATCGAAAGCGTTTCGCTGGTACGAAACGGCCGCGAAGAACAACAATGTCGACGCGATCTATCAAGTGGCCATAATGTACCGCGAAGGCAGAGGCGTCGAGGAAAACAGGGAAGAATCAGACAGGTGGCTCAGACTATACTCGGAGCATGATCTTCTGCGTCAGATCAATATTCTCGCAGACTCGTTCTCCCACTGCAAGAACGGAGTTTACGACCCGGAGATAGGCATGAAATGGTATTCCGTCAACGCGGAGCACAACAACGCCGAATCCAAATATCAGATAGGGATGATGTTGGTAGACAGCGAAGAGGCGGAGAAGAAGTCTTCGGAGGCGATATCTCTTTTCAATTCCGCGGCAGAGAACGGGCATTTGAACTCGGCCGTTAGGTTATCAAATTTATACGGACTGGGTCTTGCCGACGAATCCGCTATGGACAGAGCCATAAAGACTATGGACAGTCTGGCAAAGAGCGGGAACCCAGGGGCCGCCGTAACAATCGGCAATATGTATGCCAACGGTAATGTAGTGGATGCGGATGGCAAAAAGGCCGTTGAATATCTGAAGATTGCAGCATCATCGAGTCTCCCCGGCGCGATGCAGAAACTTGGAGAGATGTACCGTGACGGCACCCTCGTTGAACAAAATACCGGAGAGGCCGTCAGATCGTTCGAAGAGGGGATCATCGCAGGGAACGCAGTTTCGGCCACATCCTTGATCAATATGTATGGTGCGGGAACCGCAAGCAAGGAAAAGTTCGACCGTGCATTGAAAAGTCTCGAGGATATGTGTGTGGTAGGCAACGTTTTCGCAATGAAAACCTTAGGTTCTTATTATTTGAACGGAACAGCTGTCGAAGCAGATGCGGAGAAGGCACTTCACTGGTTTACAACAGCATCAAAGTTCGGAGACTCCGCATCCATGCATACAATCGGAGAGATGTACCGCGACGGCAGGGGCACCGATAAGAGTGCAGTTGAAGCGTTGAAATGTTTTATGTCCGCTGCCAAGCAGGGAAACGTTAACTCCATGCTTTCGATCATCAGGATGCATGATGACGGTCAGGCAGACCCAGATTCATTCGAATATGCTTTGAAACGTTTGGAACAAATCGCCGAAGGCGGAAACGTCATCGCCATACGCACTCTTGGAAATATGTACCTGGAAGGAAAATCCGTGCCTAAAAATAATGAAGAGGCTAAGCGCTGGTTCGAAAAATCAGCCAAGCTCGGAGACGCATTTTCACGGAATAAACTGAAGTCCTTGGAGTGAATCAGTTCGGCCTTACTTTTATGGGCACGTCTTCCTTTTTTGGTTTCCCGTTGCATCTTCTCTCTATATCGGCCTTCAGCGATTTGATCGGATCCACGCTTATAGGGTCCACGCTATTCATAAGTGCCAGATAGTATGAAACGTAATCGCCCAGTATGATGCCTTTCAATATGCATTCCGTTCTCGTCTCGCCCTCTATCTTTACCGTGCGGAACTCGGTGCCGTACTGCTTCATGGTGAAAACGCTCGCACACACGACCTCTCTTATCGAGGGAATCTGGACATCCGGCATTATCATGACGGGGGCGAGAACGTCATTGGAAGATACTGACCAGCCGACGATCTCGTTGTGATTGAACTCCGGCATGACGCAATTGAACGCTACCATCTTTGAATTTTCCGATATCTGGGTCTTCCAGCGCGTGGATACCGAGGCGACCGATCTGTCTGTGCATATCACTGGTATCTTGCCGAACATGTACTCTGCAAGCTCCATCGCGATGTTGTCCCCGTCGCACTTCAGGCTTTCGCTGTATTTCCTGATGCTGTTGAAAGAGCTCACCACACCGAGTTCTAGGGAAGTGCCGGCCACGCGGTCGATTATCCTGCATATGTATCCGGTCATCAGGCCTATGGCCTGTCTGGGCTGCACACCGTCGCACAAGGGGACGATCAGATCCCCACGTTGCTCGGCCATGTCCCAGAGGTCTCCTCCCGATGCGATCACGACAATTCTGCAACCTCTTTTCACGGCCTCCTCGTACATGGCCTTGGTCTCCCAGGTATTGCCTGAATAGCTGGATATGACCGCGAGGGTCTTTTCGGACGCCCAGGCCGGGAATACGGGATATCTGAGAACACATATGTTAATGCGGGAAGCATCGTAGCACATATCGCAGACGATGTCGCCGGATATGCCGGAGCCGCCCATCCCGCACAGTATTATGCCGTTGCAACATTCGAAATCTATATCGAAGTCGGGAGCAAGGTCGAAGGAGTTCCTGAGGTCGTCGACGAACCTGTCCATCTGGCCCTGCAGATCCTTGTAACAGCCCTATTGTCTATTCATTTAGGAAATCGCCCTAACATTAGATTGCATACCGTAATATAAACATAATCTGCTGGACAGCATCAAATGATGATTTTTTAAATGCCGTTAATAAAAATATCATCCACATCCCGACCTTAAGATTTAGCATTGTTTTTCCTTTTAATTCAAAGGTTGCTTTTTCAGCCGTTCCTCAGTCTGTTCATAATGCTGCGGAAGTAGTCCCTGAACTTGTTCTTCATAAGCAATGGGACATCCGACATCGAAAAGATCAGGTCGTGGTATTCCGAGTGGGCCGGGTCGCTCGCCCATCTTATCTCTTTCATATTTCCCGTCTCGTCGGGATTCATATTTCTCCAGAAAGAGCGCAGCCATCTTCCGACAGCTTCGTATTCGATCGACGGCACATATTCACCGAAGATAGAAACGAGTTTTTTCGCGTAATCGTCCGATCCTGCCGTTATCATTCCCGAAGCAAATTTCCTGTACTGTTCGGCCGGGTCGTCATAGTCGAAGTATACTGGCTCTCCGGAGATGTCGATGCTACGTATCCGTCCTTCGCTCGACGTCATCAGGAATTCCGGCAGGTCTATGGAGGTAAGGCTCAGGAACGCCCTGTGTCTGTCGTGGAATCCGGCGGCCCTGCCGTCCGTTCCGGAATATAGCAGTGTGAAGTATATGCCGGTCGTCTTCTTTCCGGAGGCGGTGCCGATAAGCTTCTGGGACGAGAACTTCTCCGTGGTAGCGTCTACCACGTAGACGTGTTCTTTGGATCTGGCATATTTTTCGATATAACGGCTGTATTTTTCGAGTTCTTTGCTCATAAGGGCTTCGAACAGCTGCCTGTTGTCTCTGAACAGGTCTTTCGTATCTCCTTCGAGACTTTTCACTTCTGGATGTTCAGAAAAGAAACCTGCGATGTCGTCTTCGTAACCGGGATAGTCGCGTCCGTTTATGCCGAACAGGATGTTGAACGTCCTCACAGCGTAAACGTAATGATTTTCGATGTCCCCGTACATTATATCGTATGCCCTCCGGGCATTGTATCCGTCCCTGGCGACGAACAGCAGCACGCTCTCCTTCTCTGCGGTCCTTTCGATGAAAGTCGCGAAAGCGGAATTCACCGGACCGCCGTATCTGTATCCTAGCTCGTACCAGAAATTATCATTCGGTACGTTCAGAGAGTGCAGAGCATCCACCGCGACGGTGACCGAACGGCCGAGGCTCTTTTTCTTTCTGTAATATTTGCACTCTCTTCTGTGTTCCGAAAAGTAGCGGTCTATGACCTTGGGATACATCAACGCCTTTATTCCCATTTTCGAAGGCGTCTTCACGTCCGAAACGATGCTGTCGCCTATATGGACGATCTCTCCCGGGCCGATGCCCAGGTCCTTCAGTGCAAGCGAAAACAGCTCCCCCGAATGCTTGCTTTTCCTGCATTCGCATGACATATACAGACGTTCGTACCCTTCGAAGCCGTTCTTACCCAGTACTTCGGATAAAAAAGCTGACGGAAGGTACATGTCGGAAAGGAGCAGGATGCGTTTTCCTGATTTTTTCACCTCATCGAACACGGCCTTCATCTCGGGGTTCGGCAGGAGCACCTGCCGTTCAAAAAGAAGCTCGGAATCTTTGAGGTCTTTGAAACGGCCGTCTATCTCGTCATAAATCTCGTCCAGCGTTACCTCTTCAAATTCTTTGGAACGGGAGGTCCTTTCAGCCCGTATCCGTTCGCCTGCGAATCCGGGCCTTCGGAAGTGGGACTCCATGTGGCGGAAGAGGTCGACCGGTGAAACGTAGGGCCTTAGAAGAAGGGTGTCGAAAACATCGAAAGAGACGAAACCGTATTTTTCAGTCTCTTTCAGTATGTCGGCCGCATCCATTCTATCACAGCCGTGTCAGTTCCGCCCTCACCGACTCTCTCACGGCGCTCTCGGAATCGTATTTGAAGGTCCATCCCTTTGCTCTTGCTTTAGAGATGTCGAACATGTATCTCGGCACGTCCCCTTCCCAGCCGGTGCTTCCCCCCGTGTACGCATACTCCGGGGAGACGCCCATCTCCTCGCATACTATGTCCGCTATGCTGTTGACCGTTATCGAAGAATCGTTCGATATGTTGTAGACCTCGACGCCCCTCGTGCGCCTGGAAAAGTAGACGATCCCGTTCAGTATGTCCGATATGTGGGCGTACTGCTTCTCCTGCTTGCCGTCCCCCAGTATCTCCAGCTTCTCGGGGTCGTTCTTTATCTTGTTCATGAAATCGAACGTTACGCCGTGTGTCATCTTAGGTCCTACCACGTTCGGAAGGCGGAATATCAGGGCGTCGAACCCGTTCAGCGAAGAGTATGCCTTGATCAGCGACTCGGACGCCAGCTTGTACGCCCCGTAGTATGAGACGGGACGCAGGCCCCCCATGTCCTCCCTCAGCAGGCCCTCCCTGTTTCCGTACACCGCGGAGGACGAAGAGAAGAACAGCTTCCCGATTCCGTTGAGCCTGATGCACTCGAGGACCGACCTGGTAGTGAGAAAGGTCTGCTCGAACTCCAAGGTCGCAAGCTCCTCTTTCGGACGGATGTCGGTGTTGGCGGCAAGATGGAATACGGCGTCGCATCCCTTTCCGACCTTCGCAAGCCCTTCCACGTCGGTGACGTCTATGCCCACAGACCTGAACCTTTCGTTCTTCGGCCTGTAGCCGGGACTGCGGTCCGCCGAAACGACGTTCCAGCCGTCCTTAAGCAGGCGGTCTATCAGATGATGGCCGATGAATCCCGAACCTCCCGTTACAAGTGCTTTCATCTTTTTTTGAGCCTCCCGCCGAATATCTTGCCGTTCCTGTAATAGAAGAACTTCAAAAAAATGTTTATCACAATATAATAAGAGGACGGCCAAACTCTTAGCCAAACATATTCCGGCGAGGGAGGGTCGCTGAGCTCCTTCTTCATCATATCCCTGCATTCCTCGCTTTTTATGTAGTCCATGAAGTGCCCCATATCCATGTGGGCGGCCGAACGCACCCTCATCAGCGCGGACCTTCTTGCGAATTCCTTTCCGAACTCGTTGTCTTCGGAATTGAAATGCACGTTCAGATCGGAGTACACGTCCACTTCGCAGGCCCCCCGGACGTTCTGCTTCGTGAAGCAGATCGAAGAGGGGTTCTGGTAGTAAAGATACATCGGTCTGTCGCAGTAGCAGTAGGTGCCGCATTTTTCCAGAACGCGGTAGATGAAATCTATATCTTCGGCGTAGCTTCCCTCGATGAATCTTAGTCCGTTATCCTTGAGGAATTTTCTTCTCAGAAGCATGGACCAAGCGGTCACGGGGACCATCTCGTAAGCACGGAATCGCAGCGCCTCCTTCCCCGTAGCCACGGTGATGCGGGCATCCCATGCAGGCTCCCTGTAGTTAGCGTCCGCAGAACGCACGAAATTGCACTGGCACACATCGGCCTGATACTTTTCGGCCATGCCGAACATGGTGCTCATGAAGTCCGGGTACGGGACGTCGTCCGCGTCCAGGAACCAGACGTAATCGCCGCTGGCCGCGTCCAGGCCGAGATTGCGGGCCTCTCCGAGGACTCCGATGCCCTTCTGGATGATCACGCGGTGCCCGCCGAGCACGCCTGTCATATCCCTTATACGTTCCAGCGAGTCGTCCGTGGTCTTGCTGTCCACCACGAATATGACCTCCATCCCCTCGAACTCCTGGGCCCTCAGGGCCTTCGAGACCCGTTCGATGGACCCCGATTCGTTGTACACGGGGATGACTACGCTCACTCTTGCCAAAAGGACACCAGCGGAGGGCTATATGGAATCCCAGTTTATAGTTTGTTCAGAAACCTCCCGTAGTGCGGAACTATCGGGAGATAATATAAACCGAACAACACATTGAGGTGCCAGTGTTTACGTGACCCAACTGATTGTTATGAGGCGCTATCCGGACACGGAGACCAAGGGCACAGGCATAGGGGCCTACTCGGATATGCTGGATTCCATGCTGGACGAGAACGGCGTGGACCACGAGAACGTATACTTCAAACTGTCCACCGACGAGGGGTACCTCAAATGCCTGAGGCTCGGCTTCATCCGTCCGCCCCTGCTCCTCAGAAAGACGGACTGTCAGATCTATCATGCCACCGACGAGCTCTGTTGCATGCCTTTCCCGCGCATCAAGGGGAAGAAGGTCGTGACATTCCACCACGTTTCGAAGAACAGGGAGGGCCGTTCCCCGCTGCTCCTCGCCGTATGGAAGATGGTAGCAAAGCGTGCGGTGAAGTATTCGGATGCGATAATCGCGGTATCGCAACAGACACGTGACGAGATAATCGGGCAGCTTGGAGCCGACCCCGATAAAGTTTTCGTTCTGGAACACACCATAGATCCGCTATTCAGGGACCTCGGGAGGCCCAGAGGGAAGATTATCGGGTTCGTCGGGACGCTGATCGAAAGAAAGAACGTGCCGGCGGGGATCAGGGCGTTCAAAAGGTTCACGGAGATGCCGGGTACGGACGGATACAGGTTCGTGATATGCGGCGACGGGCCGATGAAGGACGAGCTCGTCTTACTTTCGGAATCGTTGGGGATGGCAGACAGGATCGAGTTCACGTCGGGCCTGGGAAAGGACGAGCTGCTAACCTTCTATAACGAGATGGCCGTCTTCGCCAATACGTCGATGCACGAAGGTTTGGGACTTACGGCGTTGGAGGCCCAGGCATGCGGGGCCCCCGTCGTCTTCTTCAGAGATGCCGAGATACCAAAGGAAGCTACAAGATATTTCGTCCCCTCGGAGGATGAAGAGGATTTCGCCCAGAAAATGTACAGGCTGGCCATGGACGACCCATACAGAAGGTCCGTCACCGAAGGTGCGTCGTTCGGACTCAGTCCGAAGGAGTACTCTAAAAAACTGTTCGAGATATATTCCGAGGTTCTGGGAACGGAATTCCTTTGATTTCAAAAAACAACCAAAAAATGGGATCAAAGTTTTTCCGCCACATCCTCGGTCTGTCTCCCCCTTATGATGTGGCCGGGAACTTAAAAAACATCAACCAGACAACGCCATATATACGTGTCAAAATAGGACTTAAGCGATTATCATATCACACAAATTCAGAAATTAATGCGCTCCGATTCTATTACCAGCGAACGCCTGTTAATCTTGGAATTAATGTTGAGGACGTATTCTCCGACTACGCCTATGAACAGCAACTGCAGTGATACGATAACAAATATCGCGATTCCGAGCCCCATCGGCCAGATGTCGTATGTGTTCCAGTTCAGAAGTTTATAGACGACCGCGCAGGCGGAGGTCAGCAGGCTCATGACAGTACACGTCGCTCCGAGGATAACTGCCAGTCTGACGCCGGTTTTCGTATATGACGTCATGCCCTGCATCGCCGCATCATAGTATTTGGAGATGCTGTTGCTAGATTTCCCTGCCCTGCGCTGAGGCTGTTCATAAGGGACAAGTTTTATGCCGTAGCCCATTTCTGCGACTATCCCTCTTAGGAAGGGGCGCGGGTCGTCGACCGTCTTGAGAACATCTATGAACTTCCGGTCATACAGGCCGGACCCGGTAACATGTTCGATAAAATCTACGTCCGAGTTCTTCTTCATGAACCTGTAGTACAGGCTCCTCAGCGCGAAAGTTATCTTATTTTCCTCGCTGGAGGTCTTCTGTCCCAGCACGATTTTGTGTCCGGATTCCCATTCTCTCAGATAGTCGGGTATCAATTCGACCGGGTCCTGGAAATCCGCGCTCATCAATATGGCGCAATCTCCCGTCGCCTGCAAAAGCCCATGATATGGGGAACTGAACTGACCGTAGTTCCTGGCATTGAATATGGCCTTTATCCTCGGATTGGAAAAACACAGTGCCCTGATCTTCTCCCTTGTTGAATCCTTGGAGTCATTATCTATGAATATCAACTCGTAGTCATATTTGTCTGATTTATCCGCGAATTGTTCGATTATCTTCTCGGACAAGGGAACCACATTTTCCTCCTCGTTATATGTGGGGACAACAATAGAGATTTTCTTCATGCGGAATCAGCGGAACCCTATGCATGTGCAACATTATTAAACATCTCTATGTTCCAGTACGATATTATTTAAATTTTGATTAGATTATGTCGCCACATGAAGGCAGTAATCCTTGCTGGAGGACTTGGCACGCGCATCTCGGAGGAGAGCCATTTAAAGCCCAAACCTATGATCGAAATAGGGGGAAAACCAATTCTCTGGCACATAATGAAGCTATACTCTCATTATGGCATAAATGATTTTGTAATTTGCGCTGGATACAAGCAACACGTCATCAAGGAATTCTTCGCAGATTATTATCTGCACTGCAGTGACATAACGTTTGACTTCAGCAAAGGGGGGGAGATGACGGTCAACAACAATGTATCTGAACCATGGAAGGTCACCATCGTCGATACAGGACTTCATACAATGACCGGGGGCCGCATTAAGAGGCTAAAATCGTATCTGGATGATACATTCATGCTCACATATGGTGACGGAGTATCTGACGTCAATATCGATAAGCTGCTGGAATTCCACAGGTCTCATGGAAAGATGGTTACGCTGACGGCCGTCCATCCGGAAGGAAGATACGGCATGATGGACATGGACAACAATATCGTCAAAGCTTTCAGAGAGAAGGACGTCGAAGACGTCGGTTGGGTAAATGGAGGTTTCATGGTCCTCGAACCCGAAGTTTTGGATCTTATAGAGGGCGACGAGACCGTCTTTGAAAAGGATACGCTTAAGCAATTGACAAAGAAAAAAACTCTGGCAGCTTTCCGCCACGACGGTTTCTGGTATTGCATGGATACTCTCAGGGACAAAGAGAAACTTGAGGCTATGTGGGAGTCTGGAAATGCTCAATGGAAAGTATGGTAAGGCCACGATACCGAGCTTCAATAATCGAAAGGTCCTGGTCACCGGACATACGGGTTTCAAAGGATCCTGGCTATGCCATATTCTCAAGGGGGCAGGTGCCGATGTTTACGGATATGCCCTCGATCCGCCGACAGATCCCAGTCTTTTCGAGGTCGCGGACGTGGGAAACGGGATGCACTCCGAAATAGGCGATATACGGGACTACGACCGACTGTACAGCTTCATTTCGGACGTCCGGCCTGAGATCATAATACACCTTGCCGCTCAGCCGCTGGTCCTTTACGGATACGAACATCCAAGGGAAACATATGAGACGAACGTCATGGGCACCGTGAACGTTTTAGAATGCGTAAGAAACACAGACTCGGTAAAATCGTTCCTGAACGTCACCACCGACAAGGTCTATAAGAACGACGAGAAGGGAGGACAGTTTGCAGAAACAGATCCATTGGACGGATACGATCCGTATTCTAATTCGAAGAGCTGTTCAGAGCTTGTGACCCATAGTTACAAAAACAGTTTTTTCGATAAAAAATGTACCATCTCCACCGCCAGGGCGGGCAACGTGATCGGTGGCGGGGACTTCTCTAATGACAGGATAGTGCCCGATTGCGTACGCGCGGCAATTTCTGGCACATCGATACACATGCGAAATCCCGATTCGGTAAGGCCGTACCAGCATGTCCTGGAGCCCCTCATCGCATATCTGACAATAGTCTCGGAGCAGGAGAAAGACCCGAGTCTTTCCGGCTATTATAATGTGGGGCCCTTGGAAGAAGACAATGTGACCACAGGAGAGCTAGTAGAGCTTTTCCGTGACTCTTGGGGAGATATGAAGCCTCCGACATATGGATCAGGACATAGGCACGAGGCGGGATACCTGAGGCTCAATATAGATTCTATCAGGGAGAAATTTGGGTTCGAACCGCGTTGGGACATCGCAACTGCTGTTGACAGAACCGTGGAATGGTCAAAAATATGGTCTTCCGGCGGAGATGTCGTCGAATGCATGGACAACCAGATACGCGAATACTTGGGGAGCGATTGAATGTTCAATGGAAAAACAGAGCAACAGGCCAGAACGGAGATTTTGAAGGCAGTATCAGAGTATTGTGATAAATATCATAAAAAAGAAGCGTATGTGGAAGGGCAACGGATACCATACGCTTCCAGAGTCTATGATCATGATGAGATGGTCAACCTGGTCGACTCTTCGTTGGAATTCTGGCTGACGTCCGGAAGGTATACGGACGAGTTTGAAAGTTCGATGGCCGAATATCTCGGTATCAAATACTGCAACCTGGTAAATTCAGGATCTTCCGCTAACCTGCTGGCTTTCATGGCCCTAACTTCCCCGTCGCTCGGTGAACGTGCGGTCCTCCCCGGCGACGAGATGATAACGGTAGCATGCGGGTTCCCTACCACTGTCACGCCATGCATTCAGTACGGAGCGGTGCCCGTGTTCGTAGATATGACCGTCCCACAATATAATGTGGACATCTCGCAATTGGAGGAGGCGCTTTCTGAAAAGACGAAAGCTGTCATGCTCGCACATACTCTTGGAAATCCTTTCGATATCGAAGCTACACGCGAATTCTGTGATGACAACGGCCTATGGCTGATCGAAGACAACTGCGACGCTCTCGGCTCAAAATATGCCTATCATGGGGAGTCAAGGTTCACCGGAACGGTGGGCGATATAGGAACTTCGAGCTTCTATCCTCCCCACCACATGACCATGGGCGAAGGGGGCGCAGTATACACAGACGATCCGATTCTTCATAAAATAGTCCGTTCTCTGCGGGACTGGGGGAGAGATTGTTCCTGTCCTTCCGGAAGGGACAACCTGTGCGGCCACAGGTTCGACAGGCAGTACGGGGAACTCCCTTTAGGATACGATCATAAGTACGTTTATTCACACTTCGGATACAACCTCAAGGCAACTGATATGCAGGCCGCGATAGGTTGCGCCCAACTGAAAAAGTTCCCCGGTTTTGTGGAGAGAAGGAAACAAAACTTTAACCGTCTGAAAGATAAACTTTTGGATCTGCAGGATAAAATAATACTGCCCGAAGCCCTTCCTGGAAGCGACCCGAGCTGGTTCGGATTCCTCATAACATGCAGGCAGGGCGTGGACAGGAGGAAAGTAGTACAGTACATAGAGTCCAAAGGTGTACAGACACGTATGCTCTTCGCAGGCAATCTGATAAGGCATCCCTGTTTCGATAAGATGAGGTCTGAATGCAAAGGATATCGCACTGTCGGCGATCTTCCCGTCACAGATGATATTATGAATAACACGTTCTGGGTCGGCGTCTATCCAGGAATGACGGACGAGATGATAGATCATATGGCAAAGACGATCAGGGAAGCTCTGAGGTGATTCCATGAAAGTCAAGGTATCGGATTACATCGCGGAATATCTGGCGGATTTCGGACTGACGGACGTTTTTACCGTTGTTGGCGGAGGCGCGATGCATCTCAACGATTCGTTTGGTCACAACCCTCGTCTCAAATGCTATTACAACCATCACGAACAGGCTTCGGCGATGGCTGCTGAAAGTTACGCGCGCATGAACAATAAAATGGCGGTGTTATGCGTTACGACGGGGCCAGGGGGCACGAATGCAATCACAGGTGTTGTGGGAGGATGGCTGGATTCCATTCCGATGATAGTGATATCTGGACAGGTGCGCTACGATACGACGGCCAGAAGCACAGGGCTTCCGTTAAGGGCGATGGGCGATCAGGAATTCGATATCGTCAAGGCCGTTGGATGCATGACAAAGTACAGCGAGATGGTTACAGATGCGAGGCGCATCAAATACAGTCTCGACAAAGCACTTTTCCTGGCGACCCACGGGCGCCCCGGACCATGCTGGTTGGACATACCTCTGAATGTTCAGGGAGCATATGTCGAAAAATACGAATTGGAGGAATTCTTCCCCGAAAAAGAAGAAAACGACCTCCCTCCCGCTGTAGAGCAAGAGATGGTCGATAAAATCATAGAAAAAATAAGAGCGTCCTCGCGCCCGATATTCTATGCCGGGAACGGAATAAGGCTGTCCGGAGCATACGACGTGTTTCTGAAGCTGATCAGAAAGCTCAATGTTCCGGTCGTCACGAATTGGAACAGCATAGATCTTCTTCCGGATGATGACCCTCTTTATGCAGGCCGCGGAGGAAGTCTCGGAGACAGGGCAGGTAATTTCGCTGTACAGAACAGCGACCTTGTGTTTTCAGTAGGAAGCAGGTTGAGTCTCAGGCAGGTGGGGTTCAATTGGGAAACTTGGGCGAGGGATGCCTACGTAATAATGGAGGACGTCGACGATAGCGAGCTGAAGAAGCCGACGCTTCATGTCGACATGCCCGTGCATGCGGATGCCCGCGAGCTCCTTGAAAAGATCGGCATATCCCTCGATGATGAAAAATTGTTCAAAGGAGATGACTGGATAAAGCAGTGCAATGCCTGGAAGAAGAAATATCCGGTAGTCCAGGAGAGACATTGCACCGGAGAGGGGTTGGCTAACCCATATTGTTTCATGAAGGAGCTGGGCGCCAGGTTGCCGGAGGGCAGTAACGTTGTCACCGGAAACGGAACGGCCTGTGCGGTGGGAAGTCACGCCTTCAATATTAAGAAAAGACAGAGATTCATAACAAATTCGGCAATAGCCAGCATGGGATACGATCTTCCTGCGGCCATAGGCGTATGCATTTCATCCGGCCTCCAAGACACTATATGCATAGCCGGAGACGGCAGCATACAGATGAACCTTCAGGAGCTTCAGACGGTGATAACAAACAAGCTCCCCATCAAGATATTCGTCATAAACAACGGAGGATATCATTCGATAAGACTCACACAGACGAACTTGTTCAATAAGAATTTCTGCGGCATCGGCGAACAGAGCGGAGATCTGGGATTCCCCGATTTCGAAAAGCTGGCATACGCTTACGGATTCCCATATCATTCGATAAAGAGCAATGATGAAATGGGCAAACTAGACGAGGTCCTTTCTGCAAAAGGATATCTCATCTGCGAAGTGTTCATGACCGCAGACCAGATATTCGAGCCAAAATCGGCGACCAAGAAACTTCCCGATGGGAGGCTTTTCTCCCCGCCGTTGGAGGATATGTTCCCGTTCCTCGATCGCGATGAACTGAAGAGCAACATGTACATCGATCTGATGGATGGAGATGAATGATATCATGAGGATTGCGATCACGGGTTCATCGGGTATGATCGGATCGACGCTTGCTAAGATTGCTGTTGAGAGCGGGCACGAGGTCATTTCTATTATCAGGCCCGGGTCTGCAAGAGCAAAGAACATCCTCACTTCGGAAAAAATCAGAACGATCGAGTGTGATATTTCAAAATACGAAACGCTATCGGGAATCGAACATTGCGATATTTTTTTCCATCTGGCATGGGATAAAACGTCCGTCACGGGACGTGATGATGTCTACGTACAATGTAAGAATATAATGTTCGCCCTCGATGCCGTAAAACTCGCAAAAAGCTGGAGCGCATCCGTCTTTGTAGGTGCGGGCTCTCAGGCAGAGTATGGGAACGTCGACTGCATGCTTGATGGAACAACGGCAACAAACCCAAAAAGCGGGTACGGAGTTGCAAAATTTGCCGCAGGGAAGATGTGCAGTTTATTGTGCAATCAATTGGGGATCAGGTTCAACTGGGCAAGAATACTAAGCGTATATGGGGAATTGGACTCGGACCAGACGCTGATAATGTACCTTATAAAGACCTTGCTCGCGGGGGAGGTCCCGCAACTTACAAAGTGCGAACAAACTTGGGATTATATCTATTCGGAAGATGCATCATCCGCTATGCTGGCCATCGGCCTCAATGGGAGGGACGGTAAAGCATATTGCATCGGGAGCGGAGAAGGCAGGCCGCTGAAAGATTACGTACATATGGTCAGAAATGCCATAAATCCCGGGTTGCCGCTCGGTTTTGGAGCCAAGGAATACTATCCTCATCAGCCGATGAACCTCTGTGCCGATACTTCAGAACTCGAGGGAGATACGGGCTTCCGGCGGAAATACTCCTTTGAGGAGGGTATTGCGCGCACCGTCGATAGTGTAAGGCGCCGCATTGGCGACACTGCGGACTGAATCGTGTCCAAGGATGCGTCAGTTTATCTACTGACGGCATCATCGGTTGAAATCATCGCATAGGGTCGGAAAAGATATGGGATACTCTAAGCATATCACTTACAACACAGCAGGCAGCCTGGTCTCTTTGTTCTGCCAATGGCTGATAATGATGTTTATCCCAAGGATGACGAACTTCTCAGATGCAGGCGTATTTGCGATTGCACTTTCAATCTGTTCCATTCTGAACATATTTGCCACCCTTTCTCTGAACCAATATCAGATTGCTGACCAGTACGTAAGATTCTCGGAGAACGAATACAAGGCGAGCAGGATCATCACAATCGTTTTCAGTTTCGCCCTCTGCATACCGATAGCGCTGTTCATGGGTTACTCTTCGCAACAGAATCTTGTGATAGTAATGTACATGGTCTATAGAAACATACTTCATTTTGCGTACCTGTATACGGCGACACTGCAAATTCGGGACCACTTGGACTATGCGGGCAAATGCACCATGTTCGAGGGCGTCGTTAGCCTGATAACGTTCTTGGTCGTATTCAATTTTACAAGTGATATGGCCGCATCTGTGGCCTTGATGGCGTTGATCGGTGGCGGTTCCTTCTTGGTCACGGTGATTGCAGGATACAAGAAATATGTCGGTGGAACAGTATCTGTCAGAAAAGCAGACCCAATTGCCATAAAACGCATGATTTGGATCGGTATACCTCTGCTGTTTTCCGGGGTTGCCCCTATTGTCATCACAGCTCTTCCGAAGATCATGTTACAGGCATACTGGGGGGACGCTCTGGTCGGAATATTCAGCACACTTTCGGCACCGACGATCGTTGTTCCAACTCTAATAATGGGCATATTTACGCCATTTATCGTTTATTTCTCTAATACTTCAAGGTCGGGAGATATGAGATCTCTCCGCAGGAGCTATGGGAAGATGGTCGCCGCAGTCATGTTGTTAGGTGCACTGTTTTTGGCGGTGAGCGCATTGTTCGGAGAGTATTTCTTTATCCTCCTTTACGGTGACGAAATAATCCCTCACGTTCACTACTTCAACGTGTTGATGATAGGCATAGTCGTTTACAGCATGGGAATGTGCGGAATTACAGTAATGATTACAAAAGAACAGGGAAGGGAGGCAGCAATACTGTCTGTCCTCGCACTGTTTATAAGTATTCTGGTCTTTGCTTTCACAATCCCTTATTCGGGGATGGACGGAGCATCTTACGGCCTATTGCTGGCATATGTGATATTCGGACTTTTGATATCTCTCGGAGTACTGCTTATTCCGCTTAAGAACGCGGTAGTAGAAGAACGGATGATGTAAAAGACGAAGATGTGCCAGATGTTATTTTCAAGATTGTAGTAATATATCCCAACTTTGACAATTGGACGTTCGAATCTAATGTGCCCTTCCATTTTATTTTTTCAATGTGATTTTTCGGACAACCTGAGCTCGACAGGACCTGAAACAATTCTCTGAGTTCCTGAAGATGCTGGAC
>ENA-UOOH01000081-UOOH01000081.1-fermentation-metagenome-genome-assembly--contig:-NODE-81-length-104927-cov-5.456719_pt1 | contig 104927 bp, 97 predicted proteins | sample MGYA00245778_ERZ724025 | MGnify/ENA primary metagenome ERZ724025 (study PRJEB28704, sample SAMN03018313) | fermentation metagenome | biome: anthropogenic terrestrial biome; feature: soil; material... | reverse complement strand
TCACTATGCCGACCGGCATCAGCGGACCGGCCTACGTGGACGTCTTCGTCTGGGAAGGCTGGGACACCATGGTGCCCCGGGCCAAAGCCAAACAGGACTTGAGCTTTAGCGTGACGCAGTAATAATAACCACTACCTGATCTACGCCAACAGCAGCAGGGCTTCCATATATATGGAAGCCCTGCTGCCATTTTGGAAATAATAACTGGCAGGAACTTGATGTCGTTTTATGTCTTGTTATGTTGCCTTATGTTATAGGTACATGGTTAATTGTGCCATATACAGTAATAAATATTATTATTGCCGGCATTGTAGAATTACTGGAACAGATATATATTCTCCTATCCTAGCAATATCGTATAGGTCGAAGACTAATGACGGTAATTTTCCTTTGTCTTAAAACTAACTATAACAGGATTGTATCAAAAGTAAATTTCAAAAATGAGGCCCGTATCTACTAGACCTACTTGCGTTATTATTAGTTATATCATTTTAAGGATCCTCAGGGTGTCCACCTGCTCGGCCATCAAATCAAAATCACGATCGTTGTGCAAAAGCATAAGTTTGTTTTCCACTGCTGTGAGCGCAATCAGAATATCAATGGTGCTGCGTGGCGTTATACCCTTACGTCGCAGGTCAAAATATAGGCGTGCCGCCTTTTCATAGGTGGCTTTTTCTTCCGGCAAAAAATAAATGATTTGTGTTGAGAGATAGTCGTGCAATTGTTTGTATTCCTTTTCATTGCGGGCGCCCTGCAAGACCTCCTGAAAGGTATAGGGTGAAAGGCCAAAGGGTATATCGCGGGTCAGAACTTCATCAAAAAGCAGTGTCTTTGCATTAGTTTGCCCTTTGAGAAAGTCAATTAGCACCGAAGTATCAACAAGTATCATTATCGTTTCTTACGCATGACCCGGTAATCATAATCGTCGGCAAACTGTATTTTGCCGCGCAATTCCTTCAAGTCCTTACGGGTGCGGCTTGCCACAAACTCAATAATGGCCTTTTCCACAACTGCTTTTTTAGTTTTAAGGCCGGAAATCTCCATTGCCCTCTGCATCAGGGTATCGTCTATCACAATATTAGTGCGCATGACTATACACCTCCTTATACACATAGTAGCATGCAAAATCTGTTTAGTCAATTCAGGTTTTCATATCCAATCCGTGCGTGGGGCTAGTCCCTGCTTGCGTTAATACGTTAAAGTATTTTTCATACCTTATTTTGTGCTTGATCAGGACCGGAATTTTGTTATAATAAAAGTTGTACTAAACGACTTAATTTTGTGAAGGTGGTAAATTCATATGGATGAACAGGTGGAAAAGAAATATGTGTTAAACATGTTGGGTAAATACAACGATATTGTTATTGATCACGCCCGGAATCCCCGGAACGTTGGAAATATTCCTGAAGCTGACGGCTTTAACCAGGAAGAAGGCGAATGTGGAGATACGCTGGCAATCTGGTTAAGCGTCAAAAATAACCGGATTGATAAGGCAACTTTCTGGACGGATGGATGTGGGGCTTCTATTGCTTGCGGAAGCATGGTCACCGAGTTGGCTAAAAATCATACGGTAGAGGAAGCCTTTAAGATTGAAGCAAAAGATGTATTAAGTGCGCTTGAAGGGTTGCCGGAGGATCATTTACACTGTGCCGATCTGGCGGCCCATACTCTGAAGGAGGCTTTGAAGGATTATCAGGAAATGTCTAAAGCTCCCTGGAAAAAGCCATACAGCAGTCACTAGACCTGACAGTTTCAGGTATTGACGACAGCATCATTTTAGAAGCGCTTTATTAATTAAATCTTAATATCTTTCAAAGCCTGGGTATTTTTACCCGGCTTTTTTATCTTTAGAATCAACCATGCAGATGTTCTGCCCGAAATAATTATCTTACACTGTTCATAAAAACCATGAAATGGAATTCGAACCGGCCTGAGCAGAAAGTCAATGATCTCCTGCTGAGGTTTTATTTACACCAAATCTTTTCAATGCTATGATTAAAAGGATGCATATATCCGGTACGACAACTGGTTCATGATCAAGCACAAATTAACAGGAAGGATTTATTATGAAAGCTTATCTGGGAATTGACGTTGGTTCGGTTAGTGTAAACACTGTTGTCCTTGACGAGGCCGGAGAAGTGATGACCAGCCATTATCTTCAAACAAAAGGCAGGCCTATAGCCGTCATTCAGGAAGGGCTTAAAATAGCGTGCGATTCCCTTGGGGCCGGCGTGGAGGTTGCGGGTGTTGGAACCACGGGAAGCGGTCGCTACCTGGCGGGGGTTATTGTAGGCGCCGACGTAATTAAAAATGAGATAACCGCTCATGCAGTTGCCGCTTCCATACTTATTCCCGATGTGCAGACGGTTTTTGAGATTGGCGGCCAGGACTCAAAGATTATTATCCTCAGGAATGGTATCGTCACGGACTTTGCCATGAATACGGTCTGCGCGGCAGGCACCGGTTCCTTTCTCGATCAGCAGGCTTCGCGTCTCAATATTCCGATAACGCAGTTCGGCGAGCTGGCCCTGCAATCTGAGACACCGGTACGGATTGCCGGAAGGTGCACGGTTTTTGCGGAATCAGATATGATCCACAAACAGCAGATGGGTCACGGTATTCCAGATTTAATCAGGGGTTTATGTGAGGCCCTGGTGCGGAACTATCTGAACAACGTGGGGAAGGGCAAGGAAATATTGCCGCCGGTGGTATTCCAGGGTGGTGTCGCCGCCAATGTGGGAATTATTGCTGCCTTTGAAAGAGCCCTTGGTGTAACCGTGCAGATACCGAAATATTTCGGTGTAATGGGGGCCATTGGCGCAGCGCAGTTAGCCATGGAAGAAGTTGCACGAAAAAAATCCACCTCTTTTAAGGGATTTAAAATTACAGGGCTTCCTTATCGAACCGGAAGCTTTGAGTGCAACGGTTGCTCCAATGTATGCGAGGTGGTGGAAATTTTCGAGGATGATCGGGTCATTGGCCGCTGGGGTTCACGTTGTAATAAGTGGGATCTTGTCTAACTGATTATTTATAGATTCGCTTTACCACAAGGCCACGTCAAAATCCATTTATCTATAGATTAGGAATGCAATAACTACATATTGTGATCATCTTTGACTTTGTCAAAGTCAAGTCCTGCGCTTCACCCTATTTCCGCAGTGTAGCCACCAGTCTTTTTGTGTTTAACAGTAAGTCCAGCCCGCTATTGATATCAGTAACGATAACATCAGCGTTTTGAAGCGCTTTAACAGCTGCGCCCTCGGGTCCTATCACGGCGATGCCCAGAGCGGAATGCGCCAGCATTAGGGCGTCATTGGCACCGTTGCCAACCGCAACAACACATTCCGGGCCGAGCGCCAGAGCAAATTGGCCTTTCTCCGCCAAGCCTTCCCCAGGAGCAAGGATGTGGATCTTGCCATTAATCCCCTGGCACGAAGATCTGCAAAGCCCAAAGGTGTCTGCTGTTAAAATGTGCACATCCAAAAATTTTGCAAGCTTATTAAGCTTGTCTTCTACACCGGGAATTAAAGATCCGTCACAGGCCAGGGTGCCGTTATAGTCAAGCACCAAGTGCCTAAAGTGGACGGGTTCATTTCCCGGAAGTGTAAGCGTAATCATAGGTATTCCCTCCATACCACAAGATCTTTTGTGTAATAAACGGTTTGCTTACTATATTTTATTAAAATATTTAACGAAGTCAATTGGAAGAAATTTATTAAGCAGATAAAAATAGAATAGAATCAGAACCCTTACATTACAATTAAGTGGTTGTTTTAAGTTTAATTCCCAGCCTGTCCGGCAAGTAGTCATTTTTTAACCCCCTCCAGAATACATTTGGTAATAATTAGGTAACATAGGACAAGGGGTGGATGATTATGGCCGGGCGTTGGCATGCCCTGACACCACAGGAAACCGTAGAACTACTCAGAAGCGATTGCAAAAAAGGTCTACCTGAGAAGGAAGTTAAAGAAAGGCTGGCCCAATACGGTTCCAACGAACTTGCCAAAGCCCCCAAGGCGCCTCTGTGGCAGCTTTTCTTGAACCAGTTCAAAGACTTTATGGTCCTGGTGCTTCTGGTTGCAACCGCTGTATCAGGCTTACTTGGCGAATACGCTGATGCCGTCGCGATCCTGATCATTGTCGTCGTCAACGCCATCCTGGGCTTCATCCAGGAATACCGTGCTGAACGCTCTATGGAGGCCTTAAAACAGCTCACCGCCCCCGAGGCCAGGGTCATCCGGGGTGGTCAGGAGCGCAAGATATCCGCCGCCGGGCTCGTACCCGGGGATCTCGTCCTCCTGGAAGAAGGCGATAGAATTCCCGCTGACCTGCGCCTTTTACACGCCATTAATCTTGAGGTTGAGGAGTCCTCTCTAACAGGTGAGTCTGTGCCCGTTAAAAAGCAAGAAAACACCCTGCCCGGAGAACAGATCGCCCTGGGTGACACCCGCAACATGGCCTACCTCGGAACCTCTGTGACCCGGGGGCGAGGGCGTGGCATTGTTGTACACACCGGCATGGCTACAGAAATGGGGCACATTGCCGGCATGATTCAGGCGGCCGGGCAGGAAGAAACGCCGCTTCAGCGCAGACTGGCCCAACTCGGCAAAGGTCTTGTCGCCTTCTGCTTAATTGTCTGCGCTGCCGTGGTCGTTTTAGGCATTTTGCGGGGTGAAGAGGCCTATCAGATGTTCCTGGCCGGTGTCAGCCTCGCTGTGGCCGCCATTCCTGAGGGTCTTCCCGCTATTGTAACCGTGGCCCTGGCCATCGGTGTTCAGCGCATGATCCGCCGTCATGCCATTATCCGGAAGCTGCCTGCGGTTGAAACCCTCGGGTGTGCGACTGTAATCTGCTCGGACAAGACCGGTACACTCACCCAGAACCAGATGACTGTGCGCAGAGTTGTTGTAGGAGAGCAAGCTTTTGACGTTACCGGGGAAGGCTATGATCCCAAGGGTGAATTTGAAGGTGCCGGAGATCCGCAGGGGCCTGCCTTGATCCAGCTCATGAAAGCTGCAGCCCTCTGCAACAACGCGGTACTTGAGCGTGGCGGGATCAGTGTTGCCGGACTCTTCCGGGGGTTGGTCAAGGGGCGTCCGGCACCCGGTTGGTCGGTACTGGGAGACCCCACAGAGGGGGCGCTCCTGGTCATGGCCGCCAAGGCAGGCCTCTGGCGGGAACGAATTGAAGCTCGGGAGCCACGGGTAGCCGAGCTGCCTTTTGACGCCGATCGCAAGCGCATGACCGTCCTTTGCAGGCAACCCGGCGGCTCAATAACCGCCTATGTTAAAGGCGCCCCGGACGTTATCCTCGAACTATGCACCCATATCTACAAAGACGGTCTGGCTGTGCCCCTATCGGCCCGGGACAGGGAAGATATTTTGAGCCGGAACGCTCTTATGGCTGAAAAAGCTCTGCGTGTGCTTGCCTTTGCCTGCCGGGACTTACCTTCCGGCAGTGAACAGTTTTCGGAAGAGGCCATTGAGCAAAAACTGGTCTTTCTCGGCCTGGCCGGGATGATTGACCCACCCCGGCCCGCTGCCTTAAAAGCCGTCCAGACCTGCCACAAGGCCGGGATTAAGGCCGTCATGATTACCGGAGATCATCCGCTTACTGCCCGGGCAGTGGCACGGGAGTTGGGCATCCTGGCCAAAGATGGCGAGATCCTCACCGGCCGCGATCTGGACCGGTTATCCGAAAGCCGGCTCCAGGAACTGGCAAAACGGGTTAGTGTTTATGCCCGGGTTTCACCCAAGCATAAACTGCAGATTGTGCGCGCTTTAAAGCGGTCCGGCCATGTTGTGGCCATGACCGGTGACGGCGTCAATGACGCTCCCGCCGTGAAAGAGGCAGACATTGGTATCGCCATGGGTGCTACCGGCACCGATGTTACCAAGGAGGCCTCGGCCATGGTTCTGACCGATGATAACTTCAGCAATATTGTAGCCGCCGTGGAAGAGGGCAGGGGGATTTACGATAATATCCGCAAGTTTATCCGTTATCTGCTCTCCTGCAATGTTGGAGAAGTACTGACCATGTTTCTAGCCGTACTGGCGGGTATGCCGCTGCCCCTGATTCCCATCCAGATTTTGTGGATGAACCTGGTTACCGATGGACTTCCGGCAATGGCCCTGGGTGTGGATCCCTACGATCGCGACATTATGACGCGCCCGCCCCGTCACCCCCGGGAAAGCGTTTTCGCCCACGGCATGACCTGGCGGATCGGCATTAACGGCACGTTTATCGGCCTGGGCACCCTGCTCTCCTTCTGGATTGGGCTGTCAATGGGGGATCTGGACCTGGCCCGCACCATAGCTTTTAACACGCTGGTATTCTTTCAGTTGTTTTTCGTTTTCACCTGCCGCTCGGAGTTTCACACAATTCTGGAGTTGGGTCTCCTGACCAACCCCTATCTGGTTGGGGCTGTGCTCATCTCGGCCTCCCTGCAACTGCTGGTGGATTACACGCCCCTCTTGCAACCGATCTTCCATACTGTTCCGCTAAGCGGACAGCACTGGGCGTTGATCCTGGGAATCGCCTCAGCGCCTACGGTCGTCGGAACCCTGTCCCGCTACTTTGCGGACCGGGCCCGTCAAAAAATCATGTATCTCAGGGTATAAGATGGTAGAATAGGTATAGACACAGCGCTGGGGGGGATGGACTTGAGATTTACGAAAGTACAGGGACTTGGCAATGACTTTATTCTAATTAACGGTCTTGAAGAGAAAATTAAAATTATTGACTTTCCTGAACTGGCCGTTAAAATGTGCGATCGTCATTTCGGTGTCGGCGCTGACGGACTGGTTTTGCTGCAGCCTTCGGACAGGGCCGATATTTCAATGCATATTTTTAATTCCGACGGCAGCGAGGCCGAGATGTGTGGGAACGTAATTCGTTGTGCTGCTAAATACCTTTTTGAGCACGGCCTGGTCCGAAAAGAAAAAATCCAGGTGGAAACCCTGGCAGGAATCAGGGTGCCTGAATTGCTTCTTGAAGACGGACAGGTTGGCGCAATCCGGGTTGATATGGGTGAACCCCGCCTGGACCGTTCGGATATTCCCATGCTTGGATCGGCGGGGCCGGTGGTGAATGAGCCGCTGGAAATCGATGGCGCTGAATTTCGCGTGACTGCGGTATCAATGGGAAACCCTCACTGCATCCTTTTTGTTCCGGACCTTGAAAAGGTTGTGCTGAATACTGTTGGACCCCGGGTTGAGGTCCATGAAGCCTTTCCCCGGAGGACCAATGTTGAATTTGTCCAGGTTGTGACCTGGGATGAGATTAAAATGAAGGTCTGGGAAAGAGGCGCCGGGCTGACCCTGGCTTGCGGTACGGGAGCCTGTGCCGCAGCAGTAGCCAGTTTCTTAAACGGTTATACCGGGCGGAAAATTACCGTTCACTTAATGGCCGGGGACCTGTTGATTGAGTGGGCGAAAGATAATCATGTATACATGACCGGGCCGGCCGAGGAAGTTTTTAGTGGAGATTATCCAATTGAAGATAAGTAAGAACTTTTTTAAAATCTTCAAGGAATAAAGGGCAAAAGCTCCGGGTTTGGCCCTTTTTGTTTTGTCAGATTCGGGTGGAGCAAAGGTAATTTTTGCGCAAAATGGAATCTGCGCCTGCATTCGACCGGCATAGCGATGCGAAAGAACTATTAGCTGCTGTTTTGAGGAATTGTAATGTATTGGAACAGAAAGGATGAAAAGGTTTTCCAGCAACCCAGCCTTAGTTTATTTGACATAATTACTGGATCACGGTTGTCAGGGAGCTTTTTTTGAATTATAATGTATACATTTTATAAGGATATTGCAAGTTTAAAGTCCAATGATAAAATGGATAGGGTAGAGACAGTATTAAGAGTAACCGCGTAAATCATTTCTGGAGAGGAAGGAAGAAATCGTATTGAAATTTGCAGAGGCACAGCGTATCAGTAATTTACCGCCATATCTTTTCGCCCGGATTGAAAAGCTTGTTGCCGGGAAGAAAGAAGCAGGCGTTGATGTGATCAGTCTTGGTATCGGTGACCCGGACCGGGCGACACCGGTTCATATTATAGAGGCGTTAAAAAAGGAGGCGAATAATCCGGCCAACCACCAGTATCCCTCTTCGGTGGGTATGTTGAGCTACCGCCAATCGGTGGCTCAGTGGTATCAGCGCCGTTTTGAGGTCGAGCTCGACCCGGCAACCGAAGTGGTATCCCTGCTTGGCTCAAAAGAAGGGATTGCCCACATCTCTTGGTGTTACTTGAATCCTGGTGATACTGTTCTTGTTCCGGACCCGGGCTATCCTGTCTACTCGGGAGGCGCTATTCTGGCTGGGGCCGACCCCTACTATGTGCCGGTAAATCCGGAAAAAGGCTACCTGATTGATTTTGATACAATTCCACAGGAAGTAGCTAAGCGGGCCAAAATACTGTTCATTAATTATCCGAACAACCCAACGGGCGCCGTGGCCGGAGAGGCATTCTACCGGAAAGCCATCGAGTTTGCCAGAGAGTACGAAATTCTTATATGTCATGACGCAGCCTACTCCGACGTGTCCTTTGATGGTTATAAGCCCCCCAGTTTTCTGCAGTATCCCGGGGCAAAGGAAGTTGGTATCGAGTTTCACTCGGTTTCCAAGACCTACAATATGACCGGCTGGCGGGTGGGTTGGGCTGCGGGCAATGCGGGAGCGGTTGAGGCCCTTGGCAGGCTCAAATCAAACATTGATTCCGGTGTTTTTCAGGCTATCCAATACGCAGCTGCGGCAGGACTGACAGGGCCGCAGGAAATCGTGGATAAGCAAAATGCAGTGTACCAGGAGCGGCGCGACATCCTGGTCGATGGGCTCAACAGCCTGGGCTGGAACTTGGAAAAACCAAAAGCAACATTTTATGTTTGGGCGCCGGTACCCAGGGGATACACATCCGAGTCCTTCACTGAACTGGTGTTGGATAAGGCAGGTGTTGTTATTACACCCGGTACGGGCTACGGACAAAATGGTTCAGGGTACTGCAGGCTGGCGCTGACCATTGAAAAGGAGCGGATTCAAGAAGCCTTGGAGAGGATTCGAAAAACGATCGGCACAGTCTCATTCTAATAAATTATTTTGGCAGTTCTGCCGTTCGATGTTTGTATCTTCAACAGATTGCATTTTTTGCGTTTGCTTGAAGTATATTTGTCAGATGACTGTCAAGACGCGAAAAAGTTCTTTTTAGCGCCTGGTTGAACGACAGAATCAATCTATACTTGACAGCAATGATGAAGACCGGCAACTTTTACGGTGCAATGTGCACAACCGGCCCTTCATCTATAAGGAGGTTCGTTCTTATGAAATTATCCGACCGGGCGTTAAATATTAATCCATCCCCTACTCTATCAATCGACGCAGAAGCTAAAGAAATGGCAGCAAACGGACATAATGTGGTGAGTTTCGGAGCCGGGGAACCGGACTTTGATACCCCGGATTATATCAAGGAGGCGGCAATTGCTGCCATCCATGCGGGGAAAACCAAATACACTCCTGTAACAGGAATAAGCGATCTAAAAAATGCAATTTGCCTAAAATACCGGCTTGAGCAAGGTATTGAATATAAACCGGAACAAATCGTGGTGTCCGCCGGCGCAAAGCACTCCCTTTACAATGCTATGCAAGTGCTGGTCCAGGCAGGGGATGAGGTGATCCTCCCTGCTCCCTACTGGGTGAGTTACCTGGAGCAGATTAGGCTGGCCGGGGCCACACCTCGGATCGTAGAAACACGGGAAGAGAACGACTTTAAGCTGACCCCCGCCGAACTTGAGTCGGTCATAGGTCCCCGTACCCGGCTTTTTATTCTTAACAGCCCTAATAATCCCACCGGCACTGTTTATACAGTGAAGGAGTTGGAGGCTTTAGGAGAGGTTGTAGAGCGGCACGACTTAATGGTCATTTCCGATGAAATCTACGAAAAGCTAATTTATAATGGCCTCAAACATGTCAGCATCGCTTCTTTTTCCCCCGAACTTAAGGAAAGAACAGTGGTTATTAACGGTGTCTCCAAGGCCTATGCCATGACTGGCTGGCGGATTGGCTACGCCATAGCTGCCAAACCAGTGGCCAAAGGTATGGGCGATTTGCAGAGCCATTCTACCTCGAACCCTACTTCTATTGCGCAGTATGCCAGTGTGGCAGCCCTGACAGGCGACCAGTCAGATACCAAGCGAATGAAGGCTGAATTCCTCCGTAGGAGAAATTATATGCTGGATCGGCTGCGCGCTATTGAGGGCGTAACCTGTACCCGCCCCGGCGGGGCCTTCTACCTTTATCCAAACGTCAAAAGCTGCTTCGGTCAAAGGTACAAGGGTAGCCCCATCAACACCGCAACCGATCTTGCCGCCATCCTCCTCCAGGAAGCAAAGGTAGCCGTAGTTCCCGGAATTGCCTTTGGCAATGATAATTATTTTCGCCTTTCTTACGCTTGCTCCATGGAGAAGATTACGGAAGGACTGGACCGGATTACAGACCTGTTAAAAAAAATTAATTGATTTGCTTAAATCCCTTTCAACTCGTTTAAAAGCCCGGCATTTTAAGGTGCTGGCTTTTTCTTTTTAAGATGGAATTAAAATATCATTAATTCGGCTTTGATCAAAGGAGTTTCTTCTTTTAGGTAGAAAAATTATTTTGATGGTAAAAGTTAATACTATATTCATATAGATATCAGGTGGTGAGGTATTGATTAAAAGCATGACCGGTTACGGCAGGGGAGAGGCCGGTACGGAGAGAAAGAAGTTTACCTTTGAATTGAAAGCGGTTAATCATCGCTATAGCGAGGTCGTTTTACGTTTGCCCCGCTCCCTTGCACCGCTGGAAGACCGGATTAGGCGGATCATTTTAGCCCGGGTGTCCCGCGGGAGGGTCGACGGCTTTTTGGGTTTGGAGGAGTGCGGCGAAAAAACAGCCTCTGTTAAAGTTGACAAAGCACTTGCCTCGGCGTATTATAAGGCAATGAAAGAACTTCAGGAAAGTGTTGGAATTGACGGAAAAATTAAATTAAGCCAGCTATTACCACTTCCCGGGGTGATCATTGTGGAAGAGCCCGCCGAAGATGTAGAGATCTGGTGGCCTGCCATTCAGGAAGCTGTGGAGGGGGCTGTGGCCAGCCTTGTCCAAATGAGATCCCTCGAAGGAGAAGAGCTTGCGAAAGACCTTATGAATAGGGTAGAGCATCTTGCCCTGCTCAATAAGAGAATCAGGGACCGGTCGCCTGTTGTTGTGGAGGATTATAGAGAGAGGCTGCAAAACCGCTTGAGCGATTTTCTGGATGGTGGCGTCCTTGACGCCGACCGGCTGTCGGTCGAAGCTGTAGTTTTTGCGGAGCGTTCCAACATAACAGAGGAGACAGTACGGCTGGAAAGTCATCTGAATCAGGTTCGCGCCTGCCTTTTAAATGGGGAATCAGTGGGAAGAAAACTAGACTTTCTGATCCAGGAGATGAACCGCGAAATAAACACGATTGCTTCCAAAGCCGGCGACCTGGAAATCAGCCGTTTGGTCGTTGAGGTGAAAAGTGAACTTGAAAAAATAAGGGAACAGGTGCAAAACATAGAATAACCTGTATGTGGTATTTTTTGAAGGGGGAAGCAGCATGGAAATCAAACTAATTAACATCGGTTTTGGAAACATTGTCTCGGCCAACCGGATTATTGCCATAGTAAGTCCGGAATCTGCCCCCATAAAGAGGATTATTACCGAGGCCAGGGACAGGGGCATGTTGATTGATGCAACTTACGGGCGGCGTACCCGCGCGGTCATTATTACTGACAGCGACCATGTTATTCTTTCCGCCGTGCAGCCGGAAACCGTGGCCCACCGCTTGGTGTTGAAGGATTCGCCGTCACAGAACGAAGAACTTTCCGAATAAAGGGGCATAGTCGTGGGAAAGAAAGGTATATTATTGGTTTTTTCCGGACCGTCAGGAGTGGGTAAGGGCTCAATTTGCAAAGCTCTTCAAAATGAAAATCCATCCATCCGTTTATCCGTCTCGGCTACGACCCGTTGGCCCAGGAGCGGTGAGGTGGATGGAGTTGATTATTATTTCTTAGATAATGAATCCTTTGGAAAAATGATTGAAGAAGGCCAACTTCTGGAATGGGCAGAAGTGTACGGCCACTTTTACGGAACTCCACGTCGGTTTTTGCAGGAGGCGCTTGATCAGGGGAACGATGTGGTTCTGGAAATCGACATTCAGGGCGCCCTGCAGGTTAAAGAACGATTTCCCCTGGCGGTGCTTATTTTTGTTGTTCCTCCCTCCTTGCTCGAACTGGAGTCACGGCTGATCTCCCGTGGTTCGGATTCCCGGGAGGAAATTGAAAAGCGCTTGCGCTGTACAACCCATGAAATGGAAATGGCCTACCACTATGATTATATCGTGGTGAATGATAAAGTTGCCCGGGCGCTGGATATCGTCCGGGCGATCATCATAGCCGAAAAGTCGCGGCCTCAGCGTAATAGATGCTTAGTCCAAAGTTTAATGTGATAAGGATGCTTTTAGATGCAATGGAATGTGGAGGATAAAATGAAGCAACCAACTCTCGATGAGCTTATGGAAAAGGTTGACAGCCGGTATACCCTGGTTGTGGTGGCCGCTAAACGGGCCAGGGCACTCACCGAGAGGGGAAGCGCCAAGGTTAACGGGGCCGCTATCAAGCCAGTAACGGTTGCTCTTACTGAGATTGCTCAGAATAAAATAGAGTATGTGAGGACCCAGAGTTTTGTCAAATAGTTTTTGCCATCCTTCATCAGAGTCTTTACTGTTTATAAAAGCTTTTTGATGGAGAATGCCGATGCCGCGTCAGCGGCAGAGGTGTCTAATAGAAGAAGATCTTTCTGACTGGAGGGGGCCTCTAATGCTGGCTGGAAGAAATATCACGCTGGGTGTAACCGGCGGTATTGCTGTTTATAAAGCTGCCCAACTGGCAAGCAACTTGAGGGCTGACGGGGCTGAAGTCCATGTAATTATGACCAGGTCGGCCCGGGAATTTGTAAGCCCGCTTACCTTTCAGGTTCTTACCAACAACCGCGTCTACGGCGATCTATTTGAGCCCGTTGCGGAATGGAAAGTTCAGCATATTGAACTGGCCGCCCTTTCAGAATTGCTGGTAGTTGTACCGGCCACTGCCAATATCCTGGGTAAAGTGGCTGGAGGGATAGCCGACGATCTCCTTTCCACTGTAATCATGGCAACCACCTACCCTGTGTTGTTCTGTCCGGCCATGAACATGAACATGTATCAAAACCCCGTCACCCAGCGGAACCTGGTCGTACTGCGCGACCTCGGTTACCATTTTGCAGGGCCGGGGAAGGGTCGTTTGGCCTGCGGGGTGGAAGGGGTAGGAAGGCTCGCTGATTTGGCTGAAATTATGGCTAAGATTCATACCCTCCTCCCCTTAAAGGGGGATTTGAGGGGTTTAAAGATTATGGTAACAGCCGGCCCGACATTGGAGCCAATTGACCCCGTACGTTATCTGACCAACCGGAGCTCCGGCAAGATGGGATACGCCCTGGCTAACGCTGCCGCCCGCAGGGGGGCCTCAGTCACCTTAATCAGTGGTCCCACCAGCCTGCAGGCACCCAACGGGGTTGAGCTGACCCGTGTGGAAACAGCATCCGAGATGTTCCAGGCGGTCATGGAACATTTCCCCCGTGTCGATATTGTCATTAAAGCCGCCGCAGTCGCCGATTATAGACCCAGGGAAGTATGCGGTCAAAAAATTAAAAAAACCGGGGCAACACTTGTCATTGAGTGTGATAAAAACCCCGATATTCTTGCCGAGTTGGGCCGTAGAAAAACACACCAGACCCTGGTCGGCTTTGCCGCCGAGACCAGCGACCTGGAAGGCAATGCCATTCAAAAGGTAAAGCGTAAAAACCTTGACCTCCTGGTGGCCAACGACATCACTCTGCCCGGGGCGGGGTTTGATGCCGACACAAATATCGTTAAGTTGGTTTATCCCGGTGAATTCGTCTTGCCACTGCCTATAATGGATAAACTTGCCCTGGCTCACCGGATCCTGGACGAGGTACTAAATCTGAGAAGGAACGGGCAGTAACCTTTCCTTTTGAGAATTACAGTAGAACCGGGTATCCCCGGGCTTTTTAAGTGCTGTGTCTTACAGGAGATACAGCTACAGAACTCTGAGTAAGGCCATTGCAGTGGATGCTAGGGGAAAACTCGTGCCTGGTTGGTTTCCGGCCGGGCATTTTTGTGGCTGGCATGAAGATAATTGTAAAGGATTCTCCTGGAGGGTATAATGAAGGAAAACGGCCCTTTTGCCGAGATTATTGTTGATCTTAACACCAAAAAAACCGACCGGGTTTTTCACTATGCCGTCCCATTAGAATTTGAGAAACATGTGTCGGTGGGGTCCAGGGTGCTCGTTCCCTTCGGCAGCAGGAAATTGGCTGGGTATGTGGTAGGTTTCGGGGTCCCTCAAGGCAGATTTAAGATCAGAAGTATAACAGGGGTCCTGGACGCCCAAATTTTTACGGCTGAAATGCTGGAACTGGCACGCTGGATGGCCGATAGCTATCTATGCAGCACGGCCGAGGCGTTTCAACGCATTTTATCTCCCCGCCTTCAGGTAAAAGGCAGCCGGGTCGTTAAAAGGCTCTATCCACTCCTGGCCGGAACAGAGCTTGAAAAGGTTTTGGAAACAATGGCACGCTCCCCCAAACAAGCCGCAGTTCTCAGGGCTTCGGTCAATTGCCCGGGGCTGACCCGGGGCGAATTGGCTAAAGTCGCCAAGGCATCCCTGAAAACTGTAGAAACCCTGGTTGAAAAGGGTTTGCTGGAAGTCGTCGTAGCCGAAGGCCCTTTGCCCCGTGTTCCGCCCGCTAAAGAGCTTCCCGGCAACGGCGGTCCGCAGCTCAGCCGCGAGCAGGAGCAGGTTTTAAACCCGATCGCAAAGGCGCTTGAGCAGAGCCAATTCGGTGTTTTTCTTTTGCATGGCGTAACCGGTAGCGGAAAGACCGAAGTTTACCTGCGCGCTATTTCCGCCGCGCTAAAAGCAGGCCGCCAGGGGGTAGCCATGGTGCCGGAAATCGCGCTCACCCCCCAGATGATTGAATTGTTCCGGGCGCGGTTCGGCGGGAAAGTGGCGGTTTTACACAGCGCCCTTTCAGGCAGGGAAAGATATGATGAATGGTTGCGGGTTAAAAGGGGAGAAGCGCCTGTTGTGTTGGGAACCCGTTCGGCGGTTTTTGCCCCCCTGTCCCGGCCGGGGCTGTTTGTGCTTGACGAGGAGCACGAAACGACCTATAAACAGGAGGATCACCTGCGCTATCATGCCCGTGAAGTGGCGCTCAAGAGAGCCCAGCTTACCGGTGCAGTGGTTGTGCTGGGGAGTGCGACTCCATCCCTGGAGACCCAGCTCAAGGCCAGGACAGGTGGAATTTACCGGTTGTTGGAGTTGCCCTGCCGGATTGATCATAGACCCCTGCCTGCGGTTAGGGTAGTGGACATGCGGCAAGAATTAAAAAATGGTAACAGAGGTATCTTTAGTTTGGCGCTGAGTAAGGCCGTGAACGAGTGCCTGGAAAGGCGCGAGCAGGTGCTTCTCTTCTTGAACAGACGGGGATACGCTACTTTTGTCGTGTGCCGGGAATGCGGACTGGTCTTGAAGTGCCCTCGCTGCGATATTTCTCTCACCTACCACCAGGACGGACGTCTGCGGTGTCATTACTGCAACTATACCACCCTTTCGCCCGGGCGCTGTCCGGATTGTACAAGCCGGCACATCCGCCATTTTGGTACGGGTACGCAAAAGGTGGAAGAGGAGGCCAAAAGACTCTTTGAACAGGCCGGAATTGTACGGATGGACAGTGACACCACCACCCGCAAGGGTTCTCATGAGAGAATTCTGAGCTCCTTTCGGGAGGGGGATGCCGATATCTTGATTGGGACGCAAATGGTTGCCAAAGGATTAGATCTACCGAACGTGACCCTGGTGGGAGTGATCAATGCCGATACAAGCCTGCACATGCCTGATTTCAGGGCTGCGGAGCGCACGTTCCAGCTTTTGACCCAGGTGGCGGGCCGGGCCGGGCGGGGCGACATCCCCGGGAAGGTGCTGGTTCAAACGTATACCCCGGATCATTACAGCATAGTAGCGGCCGCTTCACACGACTACGAGGGGTTTTACCGCAGTGAAATGCGGGTAAGGCGTTCTTTGGGTTACCCTCCGTTTAGCCACTTGGCCAGGCTTCTTTTCACCCATGAAGATGAAGATGAAGTGAAAAAGGGGGCCCTGTTGGCAAAAGAGTATCTCACGAAGGTACTCGTCAACACCAACGAACAGGTCGACATCCTGGGACCGGCGCCGGCAACACTGAGCAAGATTAAGGGGCGCTATCGCTGGCAACTGGTATTAAAAGGATCCCGACGCAATTCCTTGAAGCAGGTTATAAAAGAATTCCTGGATATTCTAGAGAACAGCCGGCCGGTTTTTAAACCAATTGTTAACATTGATCTTAACCCTCAGGGAATGATGTAAAAGGAGGCAGGGTTTTTGACGGTTTATAATATTGTGGAAATGGGAGACGATGTTCTCAGGGAAAAGGCTAGGGTGGTTCCAAAAATAACCCCAAATATTATTAAACTTCTAAACAATATGGCTAAAACCATGTACAGCGCCAAAGGTGTTGGCCTGGCCGCACCACAGGTCGGGATATCCAAGCGGGTCATCGTAGTGGATGCGGGAGAGGGATTAGTGGAATTAATTAATCCTGAAATCATTTCTGCCGAAGGGGAGCAAGTCGACAGCGAAGGGTGTCTCAGCATCCCCGGTATCATCGGAGAAGTAGCCCGCGCGTTTGCTGTTAAAGTGAAGTCGCTGGATCGCCATGGCCAAGAAAATATCATCAATGCCTCCGGTCTCTTTGCCAGAGCGCTCCAGCATGAAATTGACCACCTTGACGGGATCCTGTTTGTCGATAGGGCTAAAAACCTTACGAAAGCCTGAGAAATAGAAGATTAGGGGACAAACGAATGCGCATCATATTTATGGGCACACCTGATTTTGCCGTATCTTCATTAAAAGCCCTGGTGAATGCAGGACACGAACTGGTAGCTGTTGTTACCCAGCCAGATCGCCCCAGGGGCAGGGGGAAAATAAAGTCGCCTCCCCCCGTTAAGGAAACTGCCCGGGCTTTGGGTATACCGGTCTTCCAGCCATTAAGGATCAAGGACCCTGATTTTATAGAGCTGCTTCGGGGTTTATCCCCCGATGTCATAGTCGTGGTTGCTTATGGTCGCATCCTTCCGTTAGAAATTCTGTCTATTCCTGTTTTTGGCTGTATCAACGTCCATGCCTCTCTTTTGCCGAAATATCGTGGAGCAGCCCCAATTCACTGGGCGGTTATCAACGGGGAGAAGGAGACCGGTATTACCACGATGTACATGGATGAAGGCATGGACACCGGCGACATGATTTTAAAGGAGTCCGTTCTTATCCACGAGGAGGACACTGTAGGCACAGTCCACGACCGGCTAGCCCTGTTAGGGTCGCAGTTGCTGGTTGAGACGCTTCAGCTAATCTACCGGGGGCAAGCTCCCAGGCATCCCCAGAAAGGGATGCCATCTTATGCGCCCATGCTGAAGACGGAAGATGAACGAATCTGCTGGGGCCGGCCGGCTCTCGAAATTTTTAACCATGTCCGGGGAATGAACCCCTGGCCGGGAGCGCACACCAAGTTGCGGGGAAGGGTGCTTAAGCTTTGGGGGACCGCCTTCCAGGAGGACGGCTTTGCAGGAGCAAAGCCGGGTGAGGTTGTCTCTACCGGACGTGATGGAATCATGGTCGGTACCGCCAAAGGAATTTTAACTATCTTGGAACTTCAGCTACAGGGTGGAAAGCGGCTGGATGCAGCAGCTTTTTTAAGGGGCAACCCCATTCCTGAAGGCACCGTGCTGGGGAGCGAGAACCATGCCGGAGGCGAACCCTGTTGAACATTGATTTGCTCCCGGTTAGAAAAAGGCTGTTTGTCAGTCTTCTAGCTTTCAGCCTTGTGGGAGCGGGGCTCCTCCTGGTAGCAGTCTGGTATCTGGCCACAAGTAATTCCCGTACGATTTTTGATCAGGTTCTGCTTTTGGCCCTGGCGGGGTTGCTGATTGGTGGGTTGGTAGTGGCCGGGTTCGGAATCAGTGGCATTGTTCTGACCATCCTGTACGCCAAAGATATTACTGCCCTTCACGGGCCCATGCGTGTGGCAATTAATTTATTCTTTCCCATTGCCCTGGCTCTTGGCGGGGTTTTTCGCATTGATCAGGATCGAATCAAAAGCTCTTTTATTGAAGTGAACAACCAGCTTGTCCGGTCCAAGCACTTCAACCTACTTCCGTCCCAGATCCTGGTGCTTGCCCCACATTGTTTACAGAGGAGTGATTGCCCGCATAAGATTACGGTGGATATTGAGAACTGCCGTCGCTGCGGCAGGTGTTCTGTTAGCAAGCTGCTTGAGCTGAGGGACCACTATGGAATTCAGATGAGCATGGTTACCGGGGGCACCCTGGCGCGTAAATTTGTACGGGAATACCGTCCCCGTGCCATTGTTGCGGTTGCCTGCGAGCGCGACCTTACCAGTGGGGTCCAGGATTCGAACCCCATTCCGGTGCTTGGGGTCACCAACGAGCGACCTTTCGGACCATGCTTCAACACTGAAATTCAAGTGCCGAAAGTAGAGGAAGCCGTTCTTTTTTTTATGAAAGGCCATGAGAAAAACTAGATTCTACGCCCGGGAATAAGATTGATTATGCTTGGCAAAAATCCTGATAGTGTAATTCTCATACAATGGGTTCAATTTGTCCCAGAAAGGGTGATCTTATTGCCCCAGGTATCGGCCAGGGAGTTAGCCCTTAGGATCCTCATCGCAGTGGAGGAGGAAGGCGCTTATGCCAACATTGCCTTACACCGAATTCTGGAAAAGTACCGTCCGGGAAAGCTCGACCGGGCTTTTACCACGGAACTTGCGTACGGAACGCTGCGTTCACTAAATACCCTGGACTGGATTCTGGCTCGTTTTGTCAAAAAACCCCTGGAATCCCAGACGGCAGCAGTGCGAAACATCCTCCGACTGGGAGTGTACCAGTTGATCTTTATGGACAGGGTGCCCCCTTCAGCCGCCTGCAACGAGGGGGCGGAATTAGCGCGAAAGCACGGGCACCCTGGTTCCGTGAAGTTTGTAAATGGTGTTTTACGCAGCGTTTCCCGACAATGCGGGGAAATTAGCTACCCTACGCTGTTGGAAAATCCTTTGGAACACATCTCCCTGCGTTATTCCCATCCTGCCTGGATGGTTAAGCGCTGGCTCGAAGAATTTGGTCCGGAGGGAACCATTGCCCTGTGTTGTGCGAATAATAAGCCTGCTCCCAACACGATTCGTACCAATACCTTGAAAATAACGCGGTCCGATCTGGCTGAAAGGCTAAAAGCGGAAGGACTGTTGGTTTCAGAGACCGTTTATGCCCCCGAAGGCTTAAAAATTGAAGGGTTTTATTCTTTGGGCTCACTAGCGTCATTTAGAGAGGGCCTGTTTCAAGTGCAGGATGAAAGCTCTATGCTGGCCGGAAGGGCATTAATGCCGTCGCCCGGGTCCTTTGTGCTGGACGCCTGCAGCGCTCCCGGCGGCAAGACCACACATCTGGCGCAGTTGATGGAAAACCGCGGGTTAATTCTTGGGGTGGATATTCACCCCCACAAGCTGTCGTTGATCGAGGAAAACTGTCTTCGCCTGGGGATTGATATTGTACAAGGCCGGACGGGGGATGCCAGAACGTTGCCTGAAGAACTGTACAACCTGGCCGATTTCGTTCTGGTGGACGCCCCCTGCTCCGGCCTGGGCGTCCTGAAACGTCGTCCCGACGCCCGCTGGCGCAAGAATCCGGACGAGCTTCCAGCGCTGGTAAAGCTCCAGGCAGAGATTCTGGAAGGCGCCTCTCGGTGTGTCAGGGACGGAGGTGTCCTGGTTTATAGCACCTGCACTCTGATCCGGGAAGAAAATGCAGGCCAGGTGGAGAACTTTCTTGCCGGCCATCCGGACTTTGCCCTGGAGGACCTACGCGCATACCTGCCGGGAGCGCTTGATCAGGAAGGGACCCTGGCCGGGGGGCAGTTACAGATTTATCCTCACCTCCATGGAATGGACGGCTTTTTCATAGCCCGGATGAGAAAAAAGGGATCGGATAAAAGGATGGAGAATAGTTTTATCAGGAAAGAAGGTTCTTCTACAAGTGCCCGACAAGATTAATTTAAAGGACCTGACCCTATCCGAACTTGAGCTTTTTTTGAGCCGTCTGGGCGCTAAAAAGTACAGGGCCCGGCAGGTTGCCGAATGGATCTTTCAAAAAGGGGCGGATTCTTTTCGGGAAATGACCGATCTCTCCCTGGACCTTAGAGAACGCCTGGCTGCCGTAGCCTGGATCAGTCATCCGAAAATACTGGCCAGAAGCACGTCAAAGCGGGGAGACACGATTAAGTACCTGTTCGGCCTGGATGACGGACAGGTGGTAGAAAGTGTTTTCATGAAGCATAATTACGGCCATTCCGCGTGTATTTCAACGCAGGTGGGTTGCCGGATGGGTTGCCGGCTCTGCGCCTCCGGCCTGGAAGGACTTGTGCGAAACCTCAGTTCGGGGGAAATGTACGACCAGGTTCTCGGGATCCAGAAAGATACCGGGAAGAGGGTCGGTCACCTGGTCCTGATGGGCGCCGGGGAGCCCCTGGACAACTATGACGCCACCCTTGCCTTGATCAAGCAGATTACAGCTCCCTATGGTCTGAAGATCGGGCTTCGCCATATTACGATCTCAACCTGCGGCCTGGTTCCACGGATCAGGAAGTTGGCAGCCGAAAGGCTTCCACTGACTCTAGCGGTGTCACTGCATGCGCCGAATGATCCGCTCAGGGACACCCTGGTGCCCGTGAATAAAAAATATCCTATAGCCGAGCTGATGTCCGCCTGTAGGGATTACGCCCGTGAAACGGGGAGGCGGATTACTTTCGAGTACGCCTTGATCGAAGGTGTAAATGACCGCAATGAGCACGCCTCGGAGTTGGGGCGACTGTTGTCCGGGATGCTCAGCCATGTCAACTTGATCCCTGCCAACCCGGTAATTGAAAGAGGGATTGCTCCGCCTTCCCGGGAACGGGTTGAATGCTTTAAGCGGCTTGTTGAAAAGCATGGTATAGCCGCTACTGTGAGGCGGGAGTTGGGTGCGGATATCGATGCGGCTTGCGGTCAGTTGAGGCGAAGAGTCTACCCTGAAGGCTGTGGCGTTTTTCCGGGCAGGTTGCATGATGAACCCGGTAAACCTTTATAGAGTTGAGCGTATTAGTGACAGATCATCAACAGACCAATTGGGAGGTGAGATTCATGGGTGTGTTATCAGGACTGGAAGGAAGTTTGGAAAAGTACATCGAGGGCTTTTTCAAGGATACCTTTGGCGGGCGTGTTCAGCCCGTGGAAATTGCCAAGCGACTGGCCAGAGAGATGAGGAATTGCAGACGCGTCAGCATCAATCATATTTATGTTCCCAATCAGTACATGGTCCACCTCAATCCTTCCGAGTGGGAGAAGATTTCCGCTTTTGGAACGCTGCTCTCCGAGGAACTGCAGGAGTATATCAGGCAAAAGGCAAAAGAAAAGAAATATACTCTTTCAGGCGCGCCATCGGTAAGTTTTACCCAGGATGAAAGCCTGGACGAAGGCATGATCAGACTGGAATCCGGTTTTAGCGAGGTGCCTTCTCTTGAGGAACCCACCGCGCTAGACAGGGATATTGAGCATACCCAGCGTTTTTTTCCAGTAAAGGACATCGTCCTGGCAGATGCTGCGCCACTGGTATACGGGATTCTTGAAGTTGACGCCGGCCCCGATCAAGGGAAAACCTTTCCTTTAGGCGAAATCACCATTCTTATAGGGCGCCGCGAGGGGTGTCAGATCATCCTCAACGACACCAGCGTTTCCCGTCGCCACGCCCGCCTGGAACTGCACCGGGGCCGCTACACCGTTCAGGATCTTGGGAGCACAAACGGCACCCGGGTGAACGGTGTTAAAATAACGACAAAGGTGCTTGAGCCAGGGGACGTGTTAACCCTTGGGACAACAGTCTGCACCTTTAAGGTGGAATAAAATTTGGTTGGCATAGCGCTTATGGTTTTAAGATACATATTTTTACTGCTATTGCTCCTTTTCATCTTCAGGCTGGTTAAATGGATGGTTGGCGACCTCCAATTCCCCCGGGAACAGCAAGATGCAGGGTTGCCCGCCAGACTCCGGGAAAATAAAAGTTCTTTCCTTGAAATGCCGACCTTTTCAATGACCGTTCTGGAAACTTCCACGCCAGATCTTCAGCCTGGCGACTCATTCGGTGTTTACAGTGAAATGATCATCGGCCGAAGTGAGGAAAGCGATATCATAATCAGGGACTCTTTTGCTTCTACCCGGCATGCCCGGTTGTATTTAAAAGAGGAGCAGTATTGGCTGGAGGATTTAAAAAGTACCAATGGCACCTTTTTGAACGGGGTCCTGGTTGCAAAGCCGACCGTTCTGGCAAATGCCGACAGAATCAAAATTGGCGGCATTACTTTTCAGTTTGTGAGGTGGGGGTATGAGGTGGGCTCAAACATCTAATGTTGGACTGGTTCGTGCATTGAACGAAGACAGTTTGTGTATCTCGCCGAAGGTAGGGCTGTTTGCAGTAGCAGACGGAATGGGTGGCCACCGGGCCGGGGAGGTTGCCAGCAGCGTGGCTCTTCGGATCCTGGAGCGGGAACTGGGGAGCAGGCTTGCCGGCGGAGCGCCGCCCGAAAAGGCCCTGGTAGACTGTGTCCAGGAAGCAAATCGGTATATTTTTGAAATGTCCGGGCACAACCCGGAATGGGCGGGGATGGGTACAACCATAACCGCGTGCCTAAAGCGGGAACAGGAACTCTTTGTGGCCCAGGTTGGGGACAGCCGCGCTTATCTGCTCCGGGACGGCGTGATCGCGCGTCTGACAGAGGATCACTCGCTGGTGCAGGAACTGGTGAAAAAAGGCGGTATTACCGAGGAGCAGGCTTTTACACACCCGCAGCGCAATGTCCTGACCAGGGCACTGGGAACAGAACGGTCACTTAAAGTCGATCTGTACCGCGCACAGGTCAACCCGGGTGACTTAATCCTGCTCTGCACAGATGGGCTAACGGTTTACCTGCGGCCTGAAGAGCTCCTGCTGGCGATTAGCGCTGCACCGGACCTTGATCTAGCCGTGCAAAGCCTTCTGGCCAGGGCACTGGCTTGTGGGGGTTCGGATAATATTACGATGATCCTGGTCGAGTGCTGACAGGCGGTATTGTTGGTTCAAGAATTAAACTATTTGCAGGTTCCACCAATTGATTAAAGGTGTATCAAATAAATTTGAAGAAATTTGTCCCATTACCTCGAAAAAAGGTCTTTTTGCCGTATAAATTATTTATGGAGGTCTTTTGCATGAATCCCGGGACGCACAAACTGGGAGGCAGGCCGGACAAGTCCAAAAGGGTGGTGGCCGGGGCCCGGAGAGTGGAGCAAAACCTTCTCCTGCTTGTCGGGGTTTACATGCTGGCCGGGACGCTGGTGCTTTACCTCGGACCGGGGACGGCCGCCCGCCAGGCCCTTCCCGCCGGGCTAGCGGTCACAGCAGCTTTTTTCGTGGTTCATTTTTACTGGAAATGGAGCGGATACAAGGGGGACGTCTTTTTACTGCCGGTTGTTGCTGTCCTCTCGGCTACCGGGCTGGTTTTTTTGTTCAGGCTGAACCCAGCCTACGGACTGCGCCAATTTGTCTGGCTTTTAATCGGTCTCCTGGTGCTGGTCCTGACCACCCGGCTCTTAATTAATTTTCGTTTTTTAAGCGATTATAAGTACCTGTACGCCCTGGCAGGGTTAATTGCCTTGATTCTGCCTATTTTTTTCGGCAGGGAGCAGGGAGGAGCAAAAAGCTGGCTGGACTTTGGCGTCTTTTATTTACAGCCTTCCGAATTTGTGAAGATTTTGGTGGTTCTCTTCCTGGCTAGTTTTCTTGCTGAAAACAGGGCTGTTCTGACTGCCGGTACGAGAAATCTGGGCGGACTTGCGCTTCCAGGTCCGCAGGAGTGGTTTCCGCTGGTGGCTATGTGGGGTGTTTCGCTGCTGCTGCTCGTCTTTCAAAAGGATCTGGGCACCGCCCTGATTTATTTTTGCACCTTTCTGGCCATGGTCTACATTGCTACTTCCCGTGTGCTGTACACGCTTTTTGGGCTGGGGCTTTTTGGGGCCGGAGCAACCGCCAGCTATTATTTGTTTGGTCACGTGCGTGCGAGGGTAGAGATTTGGCTGGATCCATGGTCTTATATTGATACAACGGGTTACCAGGTAGCCCAGTCCCTTTTTGCTATCGGCTCTGGCGGGCTTTTTGGAACAGGACTTGGGCAGGGCTATCCTGAATTTATTCCCGCTGTTCACACCGACATTATTTTTTCCGCTTTCTGTGAAGAGTTGGGCCTGGTTGGTGGCGCGGGCATCATTGTCTTATTCATGATCATAATTTACAGGGGATTAAAAACGGCCCTCCATTCAAAAGATGACTTTGCCGCGCTGGCGGCTTCCGGCCTCACTGCCCTGCTGGGGCTGCAGGCTTTCATTATCCTGGCAGGGGTGACCAAACTTTTGCCGCTGACCGGTGTAACACTGCCTTTCATGAGTTACGGCGGCAGTTCTCTGGTTGCCAACTTTATTCTCTTGGGTTTATTGCTAAATATTTCGAATGAGGCACAGGACAGCCCATGAAACAAAATATTTTAAAATTAAGCTACCTGCTTCTGGGGCTGTTCATAATTCTGGTCGTTTACCTTTCCTACCTTCAGCTAATCAGGGGTCCTGTGCTGGCGGCCAATCCTTACAACCGCCGTTTTTACGAACTGGAGACCCAGATCAGGCGGGGTACGATCTATGACGTAAGAGGAGTCGCTCTGGCCAAAACCGAGTACGAGGGGAATCAGGGGCAGCGTGTTTATCCGAAAGGGGTCAGTGCGGCCCATCTGGTGGGCTACGTTTCGGAGCGGTACGGCAGGACGGGGCTTGAGTCTGCTTATGACCGCTATCTTCTGGGGCTAGAAGATACCGATCGCATCCGCAACTTGATCAACCGGCTCCTTGGCAGGGAACAGGCAGGCGGCAATGTTTTTCTCACAATTGATGCCGGGCTTCAAGACCTGGCCATGGACCTGCTGGGAAGCCGGCGGGGCGCCGTGGTTTTGTTGGATACCAGAACCGGCGCCATTCGAGCCATGGTATCCAGCCCCAGTTACAACCCCAACCGGCTGGACGAAATCTGGTCGGGACTGCTGCAGAATCCGTCTTCTCCCCTGCTGAACCGGGCCACCCAGGGCGCCTATCCACCCGGTTCCATATTTAAAGTGGTCACCGCCGCAGGCGCGCTGGCTGTCGACCCGGGCCTGTCCACGATGATCTTCAGCTGTCCGGGCTTCTTGGAAGTTGAGGGATACAAGCTCACTGACCTGGCAGCACACGGGGAAGTCGATTTGAAAAAAGCGCTTGCGGTTTCCTGTAACACAACTTTTGCCAGACTGGGTCTAATCCAGAAGGCCGCCGGCTTTCAGCAAGCTGTCAGGGCTTTCGGGTTGGAACAGGACCCGGGTCTGGGAATCCCGGTTCGGGTCTGCACCATGGCGTCAGCCGGGGAGATGACTCAACCGGAACTGGCCGGCAGTGCTATTGGCCAGGGTCAGATGCTGGTAAGCCCTCTGCATATGGCTTTGGTGGCTGCGGCTGTTGCCAACGAAGGTGTGATCATGAAGCCGTACCTGGTAGAGTCCGTCAAAGATTCTGCAGGGTTTACGGTGCAGCGGACAGTTTACCATTCCTGGCAGAAGGCATTCACGCCGGATATCGCCGGGATCATCAAAGAAGGGATGGTGGGTGCGGTGCAGTATGGAACGGCACAGGCCGCTGCGCTTCCGGGGATACAAGTAGCCGGCAAGACCGGTTCTGCACAGAACCCGCAAGGCCCGGCTCATGCCTGGTTTATTGGCTTCGCGCCAGCAGTACAGCCAGGGCTGGCGGTTGCAGTTGTTCTGGAAAACGCCGGCTCGGGCGGCGCTGTGGCTGCGCCCATTGCCGGGAGGCTTCTGGCGGCAGCCATGTCCAAAGGCTATTGAGGGTTCTTGCGGTTGCCGAGTTTGAGGGATCGCTGTTGCTGTTAGTAGGATTAGAGCGCTGTTTCTCTTCATCATAGATTAGAGGTGAAAGCAATGATCGGGAAGCTTTTAGGGAACCGTTACGAGATTCTTGAACAGCTTGGCGGTGGAGGCATGGCCATCGTTTACAAGGGGCGGGACACCTTCTTAAACCGGCTGGTAACCATTAAAGTTCTTCGCCCCGAATTTACATGTGACGAGGATTTTGTAAAAAGGTTCCGGCGAGAGGCCCAGGCTGTCGCCAGTCTTTCCCATCCGAACATTGTCAGTATTTATGACGTCGGTAGGGAAAATGAAGTTCATTACCTCGTGATGGAGTATGTGGAAGGGGATAACCTGAAGAACCTGATCAGGAGTCAGGGCGCTTTACCGCCGGAACGGGTCGCCCAAATTGCCAGGCAGGTTAGTGAGGCCCTGCAGCATGCCCACGATAACAATATTGTACACCGGGATATCAAGCCGCAAAATATTCTAATAACGGTGGCGGGGCGAGCCAAACTCACAGACTTCGGCATCGCCAGGGAGGCCACCACCGCTACCCTTACGCAGACTGACACTATTGTCGGCTCAGTTCACTATCTATCTCCGGAACAGGCGCGGGGGGAGACGGCCGGTCCCCGCTCCGATCTTTATTCCCTGGGCATTGTGATGTATGAGATGGCTACCAGTGTCTTGCCCTTCCAGGGAGATACACCTATAGGAGTCGCTCTAAAGCATATCCAGGAAGTGCCGGCGCCTCCTTCCAGCTTGAACGCGTCGGTGCCCTCCGGTTTGGAGAAAGTCATTGCCCGGGCGATGGCCAAGAATACAATGGACCGTTATGAGTCAGCCCGGGTTCTTTCAGCGGATTTGGAAGGCTTGTCTGGTCAGGTTTTCCAGGATACCGGCGCCGGCTCGAAGCTAGATGAGTTTGCTACACGGGTTATTCCTACTGTGAAAAACATCGAGGAGATAGCCCGGCCGTCCGAAAGGTTTCCGGTGACCAGAAAGCGCAGGCCTGTCTGGCTATGGGCGGCGTTGCTGGCCGTGGTTTTGACGGCAGCCGCTTTTGCCGCCTTTGAATTGTACGTTAACGTTCCAGAAATAAAAATGCCCAATGTTGAGGGGAGTACATATGATCAGGCTCAGGAAATTCTCCAGGCTCAGGGCTTTAAAAACATTCATGTCTCCCGGAACTATCACCCCACAGTAGCTCAGGGAAGGGTTATATCCCAGGATCCCCCGCCCGAGACCATGGTCAAGGTGAGCCGCAACGTCACCTTGACTGTCAGCCAGGGGCTGGAATACCGTACGGTACCGGAGGTTATTGGTCTTACCCGCAGTGAAGCCAGAATAAAGCTTAGCCAGCATGAGCTGAATGAGGCTGAACCGCCGCAGGAAATGTACAGCAACGATTACCCGGAGGGGTTGGTGATTGACCAGAGCCCCAAGCCCAACGCTAGCCAGGTAAAGGGTTCCGGCGTGACTTTGTATATAAGTAAGGGCCCGCAGCCTGTCATTCGACAGATTCCGGACCTGATTGGACTGACGGTGGATAAAGCCCGTGCAGAATTGGAAAAAGTAAAGTTAAAGCTGGATGAAAATGTGATCAGGGCAACCAGTGCCGACTACCTGCAAGGCCAAATAATCAGTCAAAATCCTGTCGGCGGGACGGAGGTTGAGGAAGGCTCGGCGGTACGGGTCACCATCAGCAATGGACCCGGGCCGAAAAAACGCCTGGCCATGGTTGACGCCAGAATCCCGGACGACAAAAAAGAACACGAATTCAAAATCATGGTTAAGGATGTCAGGGGAAGCAGCGAGGCCTACAGTAAAAAATACCCCCCCGGAGAGAAGGTTGTAAAAGAAGTGCCCTATTACGGGAAAGCGGTTGTCCAGGCATACATTGACGAAAAATTGGCTGGTGAACAAACTTTTGACTAACAGTGAAAACCTTATAGAAGGTGTTGTGCTCAGAGCCTACAGTGGTCATTATTATGTCCATGATGGCAAGGAAGAATGGGAGTGCTCGCTCCGGGGCCGCTTTCGCCATGAAAAGCAGCAGGTTCTCGCAGGGGACCGCGTTGTACTGAGGCCGGGGTGTGGGCGTTTTGGGGTCATTGAGCAAGTATTGCCCCGCAGAACGACGCTGGTGCGCCCGCCGGTGGCCAACGTGGACCAGGCGGTTATTGTTTTTGCCGCACGGGAACCTGACCCGAACCCGGGGCTGATGGATCGCTTTTTAATTATGGCTTCCATAAATGGGGTCGACCCGCTGATTTGTTTTAATAAGGCGGATCTGACGAAGGACGGCCAAATTGATTTAATCTCTCGCTACCGGGAGAATTATCGTGTGGTGGTGACCAGCGCCAAAACAGGCGAGGGACTGGATCTTCTTCGCGAAGCTCTGCAAGGCAAGGTTTCCGTTTTTGCCGGACCATCAGGGGTGGGTAAGTCCACGATTTTGAATGCTCTTCACCCCGCCCTTTCCCTGAAAACAGCAGAACTGAGCTTAAAGCTCAAAAGAGGCAGACACACCACCCGCCACGTGGAATTAATAGCCCTGCCCCAGGGCGGTCTCGTTGCCGATACCCCCGGTTTTTCCAGTCTGGATTTACCCGACTTAAAGCCGGAGGAGCTGCCCGGCCATTTTCCCGAAATAGATGTTTACCTTGGAAAATGTTACTTTAACCGGTGCCTGCACGACCGGGAGCCCGGTTGCGCCGTAAAAAGCGCGGTGGAATCGGGTCTAATAGATCAGGCTCGCTATCTTCAATACCTGGGTTTTTTAAAAGAATTAAGAGAGCGGAGGAGGTATTAAAGACGATTGATTAAATTGGCCCCTTCCATATTATCTGCTAATTTTACGGCGCTTCTGGAGGATGTTTTAAGGGTGGAAGAGGCCGGAGCGGAATACCTTCACATTGACGTGATGGACGGCCACTTTGTTCCGAACATCACCATCGGCCCCCCGGTGGTCAAGGCGCTGCGCCCCAGGTGTTCCATGCTCTTTGACGTTCACCTGATGATTGAAAGACCGGAACTATACGTAGAGCCCTTTATTAACGCCGGCGCCGATCTGCTCACGGTGCACGTGGAGTCAGCCGGGCACCTCCACCGCACCCTGAGCTTAATTAAGGAGAAAGGCGCAAGGGCCGGTGTCGCCTTAAACCCCGCCACGCACCCCGCTTCCATCGAATACATCCTGCCCATGGTGGATCTGGTCCTGTTGATGACCGTAAACCCGGGTTTCGGCGGACAGACCCTGATTCCAGAGGTTCTGCCGAAAATAAAGGCGGTTAAAAGGATGTTGGAAGAGCGCGGCCTGGGGGCGGAAATACAGGTTGACGGTGGAATTAACAGCAATACGGCGGGTGCTGTGGCAAAAGCCGGGGCAAACGTGCTGGTGGCCGGCTCAGCCATCTTTGGCAAAGATGATCTTGTTGCGGCGCTGAGGGAGATCAGGCAAGCCGCAGAGGGAGGTAAACTTTAAAATGGCAATTTGGAAGTGCGAACAAAAAACCATTGCCGAAATTACGGAAAGAAACAGATATTTCGATCTTAATTATTTTGAAGTTTATTTTCTCCGTCTGCCCGGAGTTCCCGGTTGCGCTAACCACGGGGTAGAGTAAGTTAGTCCGGTTCAGGCTTGGAATCAGTTCTCATGGGAAGCAAGACAGTTCGGAGCGGAAGTAAGTTTTTAGCGTCCAAAAAGCGCCGGGGTTTTACCCGGCGCTTTTATCGTTATTTTACAACGTGATTTTACTTAAGCCCAAATTATTTAATCACTAAGCTGCCTGTTTCCTGAAGACCTTCCAGTTTGTTGGCCTTAATCATCATCTTGGACAGAGTATAGAGGTTTTCGTTAATATACAGGATTCTTTCAATGTTCTTTTCGCTGTCGTACCAATAGCTTCCAGCCTTAAGGAAATCCTCTTCCGTAAGGTGTGTAAGGCGGCCTTGGCGGACAAAGCCGTGGTCAAGATCCAGGTTGTAAACATAAGCTCCCTGGAAGGTAAACTGGCCGTACTCCGGGAAGGGTGCTCCTGCTGTTCCCCTGGCTTCGCCGGACTCCATGACCCTGACAGGGAAGGCCAGGAGGTTTTTCTCTTTGGAAAACAGCAGGGCTTTGTGGTTTTGCAAAAGTTCGGAGTCTGTTCCCCTGTCACCGATTTTTTCCCGGAACATTTCCACGGGATTTTTAACGTCAGTAACATCGAAGAGAGCCATTTTCATACCCATGTAAAAGGCCATGCTTCCTTCATCGCCCGTTCCTCCCTTCGGTCCCAGTTCCACAGTGTCCTTGCCGAAGCCGATGATATGGTTTTCATCGTAGGGATGCAGATAATCGCTGTAGCCGGGAATCTTCAGGGCGCCCAGTATTCCGGGATGCCGAGGATCGCTCAAATCCAGGACAAAGAATGGGTCTACACTTTTGAAGGTCACCATGTACGCCCTGTCTCCCAGGAATCTAACAGAATAGATCTTTTCGCCGGGGGCAATGCCTTCTATTTTACCGGTGATCTTCAGGTCGCTGTCCAGAACATAGAGGTTGTTCTTGGATGTAAATTCGTCGGAACGCCAGCTCTCACCCTGGGTAGTGGCAATACGGAAAAAGTTGTTATATTCGTCCATGGAAAACTGGTTGAGAATGCTGCCCGGCGCCTCTCCGCTTCCTGCGTAAGTTAAGTCCCCGTCCTTCATTTCAAACTTGTATACCTTAGTACTGTTTGTGGCTCCCTGAGGCCGGGGGCCGGGCAGCACCCCGGATAGATCCTTTCTGGTGTCGTAGCGGTAGCTGGTTACAGCAATATAAAGGTTTTTTGTGGAGGCGTAAATGTTCTGGCCGGATCCGAGATAGCTGGAAACACTGGCTTTTTCATCGGGCCGGTCGAGGTTCAACCCGGCCACGATCAGGTAACTGGGTTCTACAAAACCGGGGAAACAGCGGATTTCCGGGTAGTCTATTTCTACGAATCCTTCCTGGATTGCTGTATCACGGTACAAGGGTCTGGGTTCCTCGATTTCCTGTCCCGGATTATAGTAAATGTTCTTGTTGGCAACGAGATAAAAGGATTGTCCGATCTTTCTGGAAGATACATACCGCCCGTTCAGCTCCAGCTCGCGCAACTGCCGGATGTTTGATTTATCCTTGATATCGTAGATTATCGCCTTGACTGATTCCCTGTTCCAGTAAGGAGGCATGATTATCGGGCTGCTCTCCATGGGTCTATAGACGGGAGCGTTCGCTTGGCCGATGACAACCAGGTGGCTTTCATCCACGTACATTTCCAGCGGTGAAAAGCCCCTATTTTCGTAATTCAAAGTACTTACAACTTTCAGATCTTCCGGCGGGTAGGCCTTTGCGATGATGATCCGCTCCCGGTTGACCTGGTAAATATAGGCGCCGTCAGTTTTTACGATATCGGCTTCATCCACACCCTCGACCTGAAGGTTGGTTTTGGAATAATCCGCCTCGCCTGCCACTGAGTTGGCCTTGCCGCCTGCCCCTGAGGGGGGAGCAGCGGCGCTTAGTTCCCGGGCATCCTGTGTTACTCTTATTCCATCATCTGCTGCTCTTGTTTTATACAATGCTGATCCGCCCTGCCGGGTATTTGCCAGGAGGTTTTTTAAGTTTTCATAGGAGCCGACATTTGGGAGAAGAGTGTCCCCCTCCGGCTGCTGATCCTGCAGGCTCCCCGGTTCCCCGACCCGTACGGTTCCGGCCGACTCCACCCAGTCCACCTCATAACCCAGGGCTTCGGCAACCCACCGGACGGGAAGAAAGACCCGCCCTTCTATAAGCCGGGGGACGGCGTCCATCGTGATTTTCCGGCTGTTCACTTGCAGGGAGGGATTTCCTACGTAAAGCTGGATCGACTGTCCATTCTGGGAGAGGGTTACCGACCGGCCTGCTTCGTCCCAGGCAATGCCGTCATCCGGGATCCCCAGGGCGGAGGCCAGAAACCGTACCGGAATAAAGGTCCGGCCCTCTTCAACAAAGGGGGCAACGTCCATGGCTCTAATCTGCCCGTCCGCAGTGAAGGTTCTTTCGCCGATAACAAAACCGGCGCTGTGGCCGGGTGCGGCGCTTGCTCCCGGGCCAAGCCGCAGGGTAAATAAGACAGCAAGCAGCAGCATTAAAACGCCAAAGGGGATAAACTTTTTCATCGCAAAATAACCTCACTTTTTTAATGTTTTATCAGTTAGACGACTTACACGTGAAGATGGTTCAAATTTACAGTAAACTTGGATTATTTTTTTTGGGGTGGAGTTCCTGAGATTTATTGTGTATAATATGGTGCAGCGGCAAGAAACTGCTGTTTTTTTAATAAAAACTTAGATCATAAAAGGAAAAGGTGTATTGCTTAAAATGGATAATCATCCAACTCCCCTGCACATTGCCCGTTATATCACCATTGCCATGGACATTGCGGAAAGGGTTGCCCAGGGGGAGTATAAAGAAGGGCAAAAAATATCGGGCCGTTCTACTTTAGCCGGCCTTTATAATGTTTCTCCGGAAACCATCCGGAGGGCCTTGTCTCTCTTGCAGGAGGCAGCTGTTGTCAAGGTAGTTCCCGGGGCCGGTGTGCTGGTAGACTCCTTGCCTGCGGCGCAGGATTACCTGGTTGAATCCGGACAGTATAAGGTCATCAGGGCCATGCAGGAGCGCCTGACCCAATTGGTCGGGGAAAGGAACAGGCTCAATGCGGATATTGAACGCCTGACTACGGAATTGACAGATTTTGTGTTGAGTGTACTTTCTACAAGACACAGGATTTGAGGCAAGCGTGACAGGGAAGCTAAAGGAAGCGCTTTTTAATTCTAAAACAGTTGACATCCTTTGCGACCGGCCATATAATTGTTCTTAATAAGTTTATAGGGAAGAACCTTCAGGGACGGGTGTAATTCCGTACCGGCGGTATGGCCTGATGTGCCGAGCCCGCGAGCCTTTTGGGGTTGATCCGGTGAGAAGCCGGGGCCGACAGTAAAGTCTGGATGGAAGAAGGTGGATGCGCGCTTTTGGAAATTGATTCCAAGGGGGCTGTTTACCATTGCCTATTCTTCCGGCACACCATCCTGAGGTTTGGACCCCAGGGTTTTTTTGTGTCAGGAAACTTGTCAAACAATTGAATCGGGAGAGATCAGGATTAAATCTGCGGGTATCGTTCAATACAATAAAGTTTGGATGGAAAAGCTTGTGAAGGTGCACACAGACGGACACTATATGAAAATGGCTTTAGAGCTGGCAGCCAGGGCCCGGGGCCGGACCAGTCCGAACCCCCTGGTGGGGGCCTGCGTGGTCAGAGATGGGAAAATTTACGGACGCGGTCTGCACCGGCGTGCAGGTATGCCCCATGCCGAGATAAACGCCTTGAAGGAGGCGGGGGATGAAGCCAGGGGTGCGACGCTTTATGTAACCCTGGAGCCATGCTGTCATCACGGGCGGACCGGACCGTGTACTGAGGCGGTTATTAAAGCAGGTATTGCAAGGGTTGTTGTAGCCATGAACGACCCCAATCCCCTGGTGGCAGGGAAAGGGATTGGAGTGCTGAAAGAGGCTGGGGTCGATGTAACCCTGGGTGTCCTGGAAAAAGAAGCCATGGAACTAAACGAGGTCTTTATCAAGTACATCACTACCGGGCGGCCTTTTGTGGTCGCCAAGGCAGCGGTCAGCTTGGACGGAAAGATTGCCACCCGTACCGGCAGGTCAAAGTGGATAACCGGCGCCATTGCGCGGGCTTACGGGCACCGTCTGAGAGACTGGTACGATGCCGTGCTGGTGGGTATTGGAACGGTCCTTGCCGATGACCCTTCCCTTACCACCCGACTCCCTGGCGGGGGTGGCCGGGATCCGTTGCGGGTAATCGTGGACAGTCAGGCCCGCACTCCCTTGAACGCCAGGGTTTTAACCCAGTCATCCGGGGCTGCTACCCTGATCGCCACAACAGCCGGCGCTCCCCCTGCCAGGCTGGAGTTGCTGCGGCGGGCGGGAGCAAAAGTTCTGGTAGCCGGGGAAGGGCCCCGGGTTGACCTGGCTGAGCTAATGAAAAAAATGGGGGAAGACGGGATTACTTCTGTCTTAATCGAAGGGGGGGCCGGTATTCACGGCTCAGCCCTTGCCGCCCGTATTGTAGATAAGGTAGCCTGGTTTATCGCCCCCAAAATCATTGGTGGCCGGGAGGCGCCCGGTGCAGTAGGGGGGGTGGGGGTGGACGACCCTGCCGAGGCTACGGAACTGGAACGGCTCAGGATCAGCCGTCATGGTCCCGACCTTTGTGTCGAGGGATACTTAAAATATCGAGGTGGGTAAACGATGTTTACCGGCATTGTGGAAGAACTTGGGTTGCTCCGGGCCGTTCGGCGCGGGGCCGATTCAGCCCAGCTTGTAATCGGAGCTGAAAAGGTCCTGGAAGATACCCGGGTGGGAGACAGTATCGCAGTTAACGGTGTCTGCCTTACGGCAGTTAGCATCGGTGTCCATGAATGGGCCGCCGACGTCATGGCGGAAACTCTGGACAAATCTAGTCTTGGCGCCTTAAAGACCGGAGACAGGGTTAATCTGGAACGGGCCCTGCGCCTGTCGGACAGGCTGGGAGGACACCTGGTCAGCGGCCATATTGACGGGGTGGGAATGATAGCCAAGCGGGAGAGGCATGACATCGCCACTCTGGTAACGATCAGGGCGCCGTTGGAAGTCATGCGTTATATCATTCGGAAAGGATCGGTGGCTATTGACGGGGTCAGCCTTACGGTTGTTGATTTCAATCCGGAATCGTTCCGGGTTTCCCTGATTCCTCATACCGCCCACCTGACCACCCTTGGTTTTAAGAGAGAGGGCGACACTGTCAATTTGGAAGGGGATCTGGTTGGAAAATATGTGGAAAAGCTGTTAGCCTTCCGAGGGCAAGGCGGAGGTGACTCGAAGCTTAGTATGCGGCTTTTAGCCGAACACGGCTTTTTATAGGGTTGGGTCGCGATTTATTAAAAAGCAGCGATGGATCTAGCCGGGGTCGCCGAAGGACCCTGAAACAATCTATAAGTAGCTGATTGTAAAGGATAAGGAGGCAGGGCATTATGAAATTCAACACAATTGAAGAGGCCATCGAGGATATCCGGCAGGGCAAAATTATCGTCGCGGTAGACGATGTCGACCGCGAGAATGAGGGAGACCTGATCATGGCCGCCGAAAAGGTTACCCCCGAGGCGGTAAACTTCATGGCCACGAACGGCCGGGGTTTAATTTGCCTGCCCATTATTGGGAAGCGGTTGGATGAACTGGATCTGCCGGCGATGGTGGCCCACAACACCGATCCCCATGCTACCGCCTTTACCGTTTCAATAGACGCCAAAGAATGCACCACTGGAATTTCCGCCCACGAGCGGGCTACGACCATCAGGGCGGTTTTAGACCCCAAAACCCAGCCTTCCGATTTGCACCGCCCGGGCCATGTTTTCCCGCTGCGGGCCAAGGAGGGTGGGGTTCTAAGGCGGACCGGCCACACGGAGGCCGCGGTGGACCTGGCCAAGTTGGCGGGCTTGTATCCGGCCGGGGTCATTTGTGAGATCATGAAGGAAGACGGAACCATGGCCAGGGTACCTGAACTCATGGAATTTGTTCAGGCTCACAATCTAAAAATCATTACAGTTGCGGACCTGATCCAGTACCGGCGCCGCACCGAGCGACTGGTGCGGCGGGTGGATGCGGCCAGGCTGCCTACCCGGTACGGTGAATTTACGGCGGTTGCCTATGAAAGTGTTCTGGACGGCAAAGGCCATATTGCCCTGGTTATGGGTGAGCTGGACCAGGTGGAAGCACCTCTGGTCAGGGTTCACTCGGAGTGCCTGACCGGGGATGTATTCGGTTCGGTGCGTTGTGATTGTGGGGACCAGTTGGACCTGGCTATGCAGATTATTGCCGGGGAAGGGGTTGGGGTCCTCCTTTACATGCGCCAGGAAGGGCGCGGCATTGGCCTGCTGAATAAGATCCGGGCCTACAATCTCCAGGACCAGGGCAAGGATACGGTGGAGGCCAACCTGGAACTGGGTTTCCCGGCTGACTTGAGGGATTACGGCCTGGGGGCGCAAATTCTGGCCGACCTGGGGCTGAAAAAAATCCGCTTGATGACCAATAACCCTCGTAAGATCGCCGGACTGGAAGGCCACGGCCTGCAGGTGACCGAACGTGTGCCGATTGAAATCAATCCGGGCCAATCCAATCGCTTTTATCTGTCCACCAAGCAGAAAAAACTCGGGCATATGCTGCATGTCAGCGGCGATCAATAAGAGTGAATCTTGTTTTATGGATTTTACAGGAAAAGGAGATATAATATGCCGAAGCTGTATGAAGGGCACCTTCTGGGCCAGGGGTTCAAATTTGGAATTGTTATTGGCCGGTTTAACGAATTTATCACCAACAGGCTTCTGGGAGGCGCGCTGGACGCCCTGAACAGGCACGGGGTGGAGGATGGGGACATCGAGGTAGCCTGGGTTCCCGGGGCCTTTGAAATACCGTTAGTTGCCAAAAAAATGGCTAATATGATGAAGTATGATGCAGTTATCTGCCTGGGAGCGGTCATTCGTGGCGCAACACCCCACTTCGACTATGTTGCCGGTGAGGTAACCAAGGGTGTGGCCAGGGTTGGGCTCGACAGTGGTGTTCCTACCGTTTTCGGTGTGATCACGGCTGATACCATTGAGCAGGCTATTGAACGTGCCGGCACCAAGGCCGGGAACAAGGGCTGGGACGCTGCGGTAACTGCTCTGGAAATGGCCAATCTGCTAAAGAGCATGACCGTTAATAAATAGTTCCCAGCTAGGCCGGGTGAGGGACGACGGCTCTTAGCCGAATAAGGTCTGTTCAAGAACACCTAATTTATTGTGCCTGTAGCTGATACGGCATGGAGAAAACACAGGTGTGCTGCGGATTTTTTTGCCAAGATTGATGAAAACATCAAAGGGGGCGCGGCTTGCATGTCCGGGGGCGGCAATGAGCCTGTTAGGCATGCTCCGCGACCCTGTAGATGACAAACAAAAAACGGCTCTTAAGGCCGCTTTTTTTCTTAAAAATATTTTATTCACATTTGGTCCACGCCTATATTGCACGCTGGACCTTGCCGCTCCTAAGACACCGGGTGCACACCAAAACCTTTTTGGGGCTGCCGTCAATGATGGCCCTGACGCGTTGCAGGTTGGGTAACCAGGTCCTTTTGGTGCGGATGTGAGAGTGACTCATCCTCATTCCGACTGTAACACCTTTGCCGCATACGACGCACCGTCTAGCCACAATATCCACCTCCTTTATACCACCACTCTATTTTAACAGAAAAGGATTTGGGCTGCAAGGGCGCTCTTAACCAGATTCTAGTTTATTTCTCGAAAGGGAGAACCATGGCAGACAGTATTTTAACCAGGACCGTCGACCGGATCAAAATGGTTGGCCCGCGGCGGGCGGCGGCCTTAAAGGAGCTTAAGATAATTACAATACAAGACCTTCTTTACCACTTCCCCAGGCGTTATCTGGACCGGGCCGGGCTGCGGCCGGCAGGGACCTGCCTGCACGGGGAGGTGGTTACTCTGCAGGGAACGGTTTTGAGCGCACGAAATTTAAGAACCCGGCGCGGTTTAACCGTGACCAGGGTTACTGTGCATGATGGACTGGGCATTTTTGAGGCAGTATGGTTTAACCAGCCTTATCTCAAGAAAAGCCTTACCCCGGGTACGAAGCTTTTTATAACCGGCAAAGTGGAAAAAAACTTTGGAGTTACCCAGGTGGTTGTTGAAGAATATGACCTGGATAATGGGGGTGATTCCCTGAACACGGGGCGCCTTGTACCTGTGTACCCGCTCGCCGGTAGGCTCACCCAGCGTCAGGTGCGGACCCTGGTGAAGGCCGCCCTGGATGCCGTGGGGGAACAAGCTGCTGATTTCCTGCCGGAGGAACTGTTGCAGAAGCACGCTCTGCCGCCCCTCGGTCCGGCCCTTTCTGCCGTACACTACCCCGATTGCGAGGATGCTGCTGTAGCGGCCAGGAAGCGTTTCATTTTTGAGGAGCTGTTTTTGTTTCAACTGGCGCTGGCCCTTCGACGGAGAAACCTGACCAGGTGTAAAAAAGCTCACGCCTACCTTCCCAACGGAAGCATACTCTCTGCTTTTAAAAGTCAACTTCCCTTCCAGCTCACTTCCGGACAGGTTAAGGTCTGGAAAGAAATATCCCGTGACCTGGAATCGCCTTCACCCATGAACCGCCTGCTCCAGGGCGACGTGGGGTCTGGGAAGACGGTCATTGCCGCCATGGCGCTGCTCAAGGCAGTGGAGAGCGGGCTTCAAGGAGCCCTGATGGCGCCCACGGAAATACTGGCTGAGCAGCATTTCCTGGGGATTAAGGAAGCTTTTGGCCGGCTTGACGTAGAGGTTGCCCTTCTGACCGGCAGTACCGGGAAAAAGTCGAGAGAGGAATTGCTGAACGGGGTCCGCTCCGGGCGGTTAAAGGTACTGGTGGGGACCCACGCCCTGATCCAGGATAACGTAGAGTTTCAAAGGCTGGGGCTGGTCGTGGTGGATGAACAGCACCGTTTTGGTGTGCACCAGCGGGCCACCCTCCAGCATAAAAGTTGGCGTCCGGATACCCTGGTCATGACAGCCACACCCATTCCACGTACACTGGCCCTGACCCTGTATGGAGACCTCCAACTTTCGGTCATTGCTGAACTCCCCCCGGGCAGGCGCCCGGTAAAAACTTTTGCTGTTCTTCCAAGTGCCCTGAACAAGGCCTACGGCCTGGTCAGGGAGCAGGTGCGCCAGGGGCGGCAGGCCTACATTGTCTGCCCCCTGGTGGAAGAATCGGAAAAAGTGGACTTGAAAGCTGCTACTGAGCTGGCGGAAACCCTTGCCTCGGGTGAGTTCAGAGAATATCGCGTGAGACTGCTACATGGAAGGATGAAAGCCGGGCAAAAAGAACTAATCATGGAATCTTTCCGGTGTGGCGAGACCGATATCCTTGTGGCGACCACAGTTATTGAAGTCGGCGTAGACGTGCCGAACGCTACGGTGATGATTGTCCTCGATGCCGATCGCTTTGGCCTTTCCCAGCTTCACCAACTCCGGGGCCGGGTGGGACGCAGCATCCATTCCTCTTATTGCATTCTGATAGCCGACCCGAAAACAAAAGAAGGGCGGGCCCGCCTGAAGGCAATGGTCTCGACCAGCGACGGCTTTGCCCTGGCTGAGGAAGATCTGCGCCTGCGAGGGCCCGGGGAATTCTACGGCACACGCCAGTCGGGGCTGCCTGAATTTAAAATAGCCGATCTAGTGCGGGATGGGAAGGTGCTTCTGGCGGCGCGGGAGGAGGCTCTGACCAGAGTGCAGGAAGACCCTCAACTCCGGGGCTCGGAGGGTCGGTTACTGCTAAAAGAAATTTCGGCCAGGTTCGGCAGCGCCGGGAGCTATATCGAAGTGGGATAGATTTAGTGGTAAGTAAATTTCTCAATACCATAGATATTACCCGGTTGGTCCGAAAACCCTTGCGAATCAAATGCGAATACAAAAATGAAAGAATTGTTTTAAACGAATCTCAAATACCGGTTACTGTGGTTTAAAACATCATTTTACTGCATATAAGATTTATTTTGATAGATAATATAATTAATTATTCGTTATAAAAAAGGAGGCGAGCCAATGACATCAACCAAAACAAACAGGAACAAAACCGAGCTTTCTTTAAACGATCAGGTCCAATACAGACCATGGCAAGGAAGCCAGAGACTAGCCTGATTTCCATAGTTCTTGATAGTTAATGAGGGAATATGTTCTAGCATAAACACACCCGGCAAGGTTCATAATAGGATTAGAAACATAAGAGGAGGTGAAATTAATTGGCACAAGGACAAAAAAGGAATCAAATCCTGATCCGGAATGCTTCCCAGGCCATGGAAGATTTCAAATGGGAAACCGCCCGTGAGCTTGGCATCCAGGTTCCCGATAGCGGGTACATGGGAGACCTGCCATCCAGAATGAACGGCGCCATCGGCGGTAACATGGTTAAAAAGATGATTGCCGCTTATGAAAACAGCCTGGCAGCGGGCGCTGTTCCTCCGACTCCCCAGGTAACTAATGCCAACCTTAACCAATAAGGAGCAAGGTGAATGGGGGTCAGCTTACCGTAAAAGTTTGCTTTGTTCAAGCCCGGGTAGTAGTTAATCGGCAGCATACTGCCCGGGTCTTATAACTTGTCAATCCACTTTCCAAATATATTCTAATGCGGCAGGCGAAATTTTCGCTTGCCGCGTTTTTTTATCTAATTTAAGTACATGTTATATTCTTCGAGACCAATGGAAGGATGTAGGGCCATAGAAATGCCACCCGCTACAATTTTAGACGTGCTTAAAATCAGTGCATCAATTTCTTTGGGCGTTACCGTTAAATTACCTGCAAAGGGCTGCAGTACCTCATTAATAACCTGCTGGGTAAAATCAGGCCGCAGGTTCTTGTAAATCTGGTTAAGGACCGGCGTGTCCTGAAGTTTTTCCAAAAAGTGTTCCACCGTAACCTGGGCGATCACGGCGGCATTTACCACCGTGGGAATACCGATGGCAATGACCGGCACGCCCATCGTTTCTAAATTGATACCGGCTCGCTTGTTACCGATGCCGGAGCCCGGACTGATCCCTGTGTCGGCTATCTGGATGGTGGTGGCAATCCGGTCAACACTGCCGGCGGCCAGGGAGTCCACCACAATAATTAGTTCCGGTACGATTTTTTCCACAACGCCTTTGATGATTTCGGCTGTTTCAATGCCCGTTATACCCAGCACACCTGGGGCTATGGCGCTGACGGAACGCATCCCTCCCTGCAATTCTTCCGGTGCGTACTTGTAAAGATGGCGGGTTACCATACTTTGGTTTATGACTCTTGGGCCCAGGGCATCCGGAGTAGCGTTCCAGTTTCCCAGCCCGACCAGCAGGATATTGGCGTTTTCCGGCAGGTTGAAGAGAGATTTTAGTTTTTGGGCCAGCACCTCAGCTACTTCCTGCTGTGCATCTCGGTTATTGTCCCGGAGCGCGGGCGCCTCAATGGTGATGTAAGTGCCCCTGGGCTTACCCATAAGCTGTTCAGCATTCTCTTCCACAATTTTAACTATTGTGACGTTAACGTTTTCATATTTTTCCCGGTCTACGATTACGCCCGGTATTTCTCGCCCCGTTTCCCCTCTAACAATATCGTGGGCCTCCAGGGCCAAGTCGACATGGATGTTGAAAGCCTTGTAAAAATCGAGATTCAATACGGCCGACCCCCTTATTCACCATTATGTTATCCTATTCAGGGAGGAATATGCATAGGGTGTACGTTAATGTAAAATTGCGATATAAGTCGATTTTGTTTTTTAGATATGCTATAATGATATTCTAAAGGAAGGGATTGTCCATTCTACGTGTCATTGCCGGTACGGCAAAAAACCGTAAGTTGAAGGTCCCCGGGGGGCTCAAGTTAAGGCCCACGGGTGACCGGGTTAAGGAAGCGCTTTTTAACATTCTGGGAGACTTTGTGCCGGACTGCTTGTTTTTAGATTTGTTTGCCGGCACAGGGAGCATTGGCATTGAGGCCTTAAGTCGCGGCGCCACCGGTGCGGTTTTTGTTGAAAAGAACCGGAAAAATATGCTCGTGCTTAAAGAAAACCTGGTTCTAACGGGTCTCCAATCCAGGGCGCGGGTAATCTGCCTGGACGTGTTTAAAGCCTTGCCCGTACTGCGGAAAGAGGGGCAACTTTTTGATCTGGTTTTTCTTGATCCGCCCTATCTGAAAAACTTTGAAGGTGAAGTTCTGTCAGGTATTGCCGGTTACAACCTCTTAAAACCCTGCGGGAAAGTTGTTGCCGAAAGCAGTAAGAAGGACCTGCTGCCTCCGGCTGTCGGCCCCTTGAAGTTAAATCGCCAGGAAAGTTACGGCGATACGGTGCTTTCAATTTACAGCTACCAATAGATGATCTAGGGGGAATACATATTGCGCACCGCTATTTGTCCTGGAAGCTTCGATCCCGTTACTTTTGGTCACTTGGACATTTTCGGACGAGCCTCTTTGCTTTTTGATCATGTTGTAGTGGCAGTCTCCCGGAATCCGATTAAAAATCCACTGTTTTCAATCGAAGATCGGGTGGAAATTCTAAAAAAAGTACTTACCCATTACCCCAATATTGAAGTCGACGCATTTGACGGCCTGACGGTCAATTATGCCATTAAACGAAAAGCAATAGCCATTGTCCGGGGGCTCCGGGTCATTTCGGACTTTGAAAACGAGTTTCGGATGGCTCTGACCAATAAAAAGCTTGCCTGTCACGTGGAAACTATTTTCTTGATGACGAAAGCAGAGTATTCTTTTATCAACTCAAGTACGGTTAAAGAAATAGCTACTTTTGGGGGTTCTTTGCGAAGCCTGGTGCCGCCTTTCGTGGAAGAAAAATTGAAAGAAAAACTGAAGGAAAAGCTGAAGCACTTGCCTTAAAGTTAAGGAGGGATAGAGAATAAAGTGGACCTGCTGAGTGCCCTTAATGAACTGGAAGAATTAATTGAGAGCAGTGGAAAAGTTCCCCTGACCAGAAAGGTGATGGTTAACGAGGACCTTATCCTGGACCTTTTAGACCGGATCCGGACAACCATTCCCGAAGAAATTCGCCAGGCCAAATGGATCATTCAGGAGCGGGAGAAAGTCATGAATGATTCTCAAAAAGAAGCCATGCGGATCATGGAAAGTGCTCAAAAACAGGTGGATAAGCAGGCTGAGGACAGCGAAGTGGCACGCAAGGCCAAGGTTTTTGCGGATGAAATTATTGCCAAGGCTGAACAGGTGGCGCAGGAAATGCGTGCGGGCGCCCAGAGTTATGCCGACGAGATCCTGGGCGCTCTTCAAGATAGACTAGGCAAGATTGACAGCCAGGTTGAGCAGGACCGGTCCGAGTTGAGATCCATGAAATAAGGCGGCAAACCGCCTTACTGCAATGCTTTGAGCACGTTGCGCCAGTCAACGTGTTTTTCTATGTTAGCCACAGCCGCCTTGATGGCCTTCTCATCGGTGGATCTGATCTTTCTGCTGACCTCAGACATTTTCTCAATTGTGGTATAGGTATCATAGTGTACCAGGATCAGCGGGACACCCTTCTCCCCGGCCCGGGCCACCACTTTGACATCCGGGTAAAGTCCTCCCGTCAGGATCAGGGCAGATGTGCTTGTTTCCAGGGCAGCCAGGGCCACTTCCGAGCGGTCTCCGCCGGTGATTACCGCTTTATTGGCGGCCCTGCGCAGGTAGCCCAGGGCGCTTTCAATGGTCATAGCCCCGATGACCACATCTTCAACCAGGCGGTCCATCTTATCGGCTCCGGAAAGGATTTCCCCTCCAAGAACCTCGTAGTATTCCTGAACGGTGGGAGAGGTAATCACCGGGTCTTTGGGGATCATCCCCAGCGTCCGATATCCTCGCTCTTCCAAGAGTGGACGGTAGATCCCCTCGGTTTTTGCCAGAAGGGGACGCGGTACATTGTGAAAGATATTTCCCAGGACCGGAATGCCCTTGCTTTCCATAAAGCTATTTATAAAGATGGCGTGATCCAGGCTGTAGTCATTTTCGATCCGGATCATCAAGAGGGGCGCCGCCCTTAACTCCAGAGCGAGGCTTACCGAATCCAACCCGACGCATCCCATGATGTGAGGAAAGTTGGCGCCTCCGATAATGACCAACTTCTGATTGGCGCTTACCTCCTCGAATGCCTCCCGGATGGTTCGTAGGGATTCGCAGGAATTTCTGTGTCCGGACAAGTAGGAAGGGCCTGCTATGTAGGGAACAATGGTCTCCAGGGGTTGTTCCATCTGGAGAATCTGCTTCATCAGGAGGGCATCCTCGTCCTCCCGGGAAGCCGGCCTGCTAGCATGGCCTACAGGCTTGAAATAAGCCACCCGATATCCCTCCTGACGGAACTTCAGGGCCAGGCCCAGCGCGACACTGGTTTTACCGCTGCCCGCCGGCCCCATGATAAAGAGATTTTTCACCTTTACACACCTCACGATACAGTTATTTTCACATCAAGGGCACAAGCCCCTTCCTGGTAGGCAAAAACCGGGTTGATATCCATTTCGTTGATTTCTGGAAAATCACTTACCAGACCGGCAACTCGCCCGATCATTTCGATGATGGCTCCGATATCTGCCGGTTTTTCGCCCCGGTAGCCCCGAAGCAGGGTGTAAGCCTTGGTTTCTGCCAGCATGCTTTTGATTTCCCGAGTCGTCAGGCCGTTTGTGAGCCGAAAGGACACATCCTTTAAAAGGTTTACATAAATGCCTCCAAGGCCGAAGGCGATCAGCGGCCCGAACTGAATATCCCGGGTTACGCCAATAATCAGCTCCACGCCTTTGGGCATCATTTTTTGCACTTCCACGCCGTGGGCTACAACCTGGGGCAGGTAGCGGTGTACGTTGTCCATAATTTCCAAAAAGCCCGCGTTGACTTTCTCCGGAGAGTCCAGGCCAATCTTGACGCCGCCGACATCGGTCTTGTGCATGATCTTGGGGGAGGCAATCTTCAGCACCACCGGGTAGCCCAGTTGCTCCGCCTGCAAGGACGCTTCCTCCGGGCTGTGCGCCAGTAAGGTGGGAGCGGCAGGAATCCCGTAGGCGCCGAGTACTTGCGCGGCTTCACTCCCCAAAAGGACCAGGCGGTTGTCCCTTTTAACATCGTAAAAGACTGCCTTTACGGTTTTTAGATCTGCATCCGGGGATTGGATTGTTTCCTCCCCTACAGGAAGATCTCTTGTCCGGGCGTAGCTCACCAGTCCGCTGATAGATGAAATTGCCGGCTCCGGAAAGGTAAAGCAGGGGATGCCGGCTTCGCCGAGCAGCTTAGCTCCCTCCTCCAGTCTTGCACCCCCCATGAAGGCAGCAAAGAGAGGTTTTTCAGGGTAAGTCTTGCGCATTTCAAGCATGGTCCTGGCTGTCTCGACAGGTTCAGTCACACCTGCCGGGCAGACCAGGACCACCGCGCTGTCCACGCCGGGGTCGGCCAGGACCTTTTCCAGGGAGAAGCGGTAGCGGTCGGCCTTGGCGTCACCCAGTACATCCACCGGATTGTAGATATTTGATTCTGCCGGGAGGTAGCCCCGCAGTTCTTCCACCGTATCCTTCGTAAACCGGGCCATCTTCAGGCCTTTTAACTCGATAATGTCCGTGGCTACAATACCGGGACCCCCTGAGTTGGTGACAACGGCAATCCGGTCACCTTTGGGTACAGGCTGGTTGGCAAAGGAGACGGCCAGGTCGAAAAGCTCCGGCATACTCCTGGCTCGGATTACGCCGCTCTGGCGAAAGGCCGTTTCGTAGGCCAGATCGCTTCCAGCCAGTGCTCCGGTGTGAGAGGAAGCTGCCTGGGCGCCGGCCTGGCTGGTGCCTGACTTGAGAATAATCACCGGTTTTTTGCGGCCTGCCCTGCGGGCCACCTCCAGAAAATGGGGGCCATCTTCTACATCTTCAATATAACATAAGATTACCTTTGTATAAGGGTCTTCCGCCGCGTCCTCAATAAAATGGGCCTCCGTCAGGTCGGCCTTGTTTCCCAGGCTGACAAACTTGCTAAAGCCCAGGCCGACCTGGTAGCTCCAATCCAAAATAGAAAGGACCATGGCGCCGCTTTGGGAAATAAAGGCAATATCTCCTTTTAAGGGGAACCCGGCAGCAAAGGAGGCGTTAATAGGTACGTGGGTATCCATGAGGCCAACGCAATTGGGACCCAGCAACCTCATCCCGTACTGGCGGCAGACCTCCACCAGCCTTCGTTCCAGGTCCATACCTTCTTTGCCTATTTCTTTAAAGCCTGCGGTGATCACCACAAGATTTTTAACACCGCTTTTTCCGCATATTCCGGCTGCATCCAGGGACCGTGCCGCCGGAATGGACAGAACTGCCAGGTCTGCGGGTTCGGGCGTCCGGTCTACCGAGGCATAACAGGTTAGTCCCTCTATTTCCTTTTCCTTGGGGTTCACTGGAAAGATCATCCCCGAAAAGCCGGATTGAATCATGTTTCTAACAATAACGTTGCCTATTTTCCCCGGCGACTTGGAGGCGCCGATGATGGCAACGGACCTGGGTTTAAAAAAGTCGGCCAGGCTACCCAAATTTTCTCACCTTCTTAACCGATCTGCGCTTTGATAATAGCTTATCCGCTATGCCGGCGGTGAATGCATCCAACCGGAAAAGTTTGCGAGGGAAAATCATGAACACAGGCGAGTTAGACCGCAGGAATTAGACTTTTGTCGAAGAAGTGTAAATAATGTAAGGTCGGTGAGGTTGGGAAGGGGTAGGAAAAGGATTTACCCTGCCGGCAGGGAATATTAAGGTATTGTGTTTTGATCAAATCCGGGTTTTGAAGAATAAAAGCCAGGCGTCACGTACCAGGTTCAGGAGCAGCGAGATGAGGATAATTACGGTAAGAGAAAGTAAAAAGATGCCGAACATTTTAAAACTGCCGGCAAAGCCGAAGTTCTGCCACTTTCCGGCAGAAGCCAGCGCAGGCGCCGTCTCTTCCAGAGGGATCCTCCACAGGCAAAGCAGGTAGGTAAATAGCCCGGCCAGGCAAGTGTGTGCCAGTCGGGACACGACAAACGGAAGCATTCGGATGTCGGTTTCAGCGATCATACTTGCTGCCTGGGCGTGAACAGAGAGGCCACTCCAGGCCAGAATCATTCCTATGGCGGTGACCTGCTGGATCAGGGGGGCTAGTGACTCGCTGGCCAGCTTCGATCCGATGGTCATCTCAAAAAAGCCGCTGCCCAGTGCGGGAAGAATTTCCGGGGAGAATCCCAGGGGCAAAAGAAAAATGCCCAGGATTCCGGCCAGGGAGTTGATCACACCGACATTGGATAGTAGCTGGATGATGACTGCAAAAAGAATAATAAACCCCCCGATGTTCAGCAGGTTTGTGACGGCGCTTCGAACCGCGTCCCCCATGATCTTTCCTACGGGGCGGTTTTCCCCCCTCTGGACCTGCAGCATCCGGCCAATCGCAGATTTCACCAGCCCCCTGCGCGTGGGCCTGTTGGCAGACTGCTCCGCTTCGCTCCGGGCGTAAAAGCGGAGAGCCAATCCCAGAACCAGGTTGGACAGGTAGTGCGCTCCGGCAATCAGCACGCCGATGCCGGGATTGTTGAACATGCCCACCGCAACTGCGACGAGCATAAAAAGAGGGCTGGAATTATTAGTGAAGGACATCAGCCGCTCGGCCTCCACCCGGGTGCACAGGCCTTCTGAGCGAAGCCTGGCAGTAACCATGGAGCCAATCGGGTAGCCGGAAGTATAGCCGATGGCCATGACAAAGGAGCCGGCGCCAGGGACGTTGAAGAGCGGACGCATCACGGGCTCCAGCAGTACACCCATGAAGTGGACCACGCCAAAATTCATCAAGAGCTCCGAGGCGATAAAAAAGGGCAACAGCGCCGGGAAAACAATGTTCCACCAGGTTTTTAAGCCGATTAGGGCTCCCTGGAAGACAACCTGTGGATAGACAATCATACTGATCACAAAGATGACGGCACAGGCTGTCCAGAAGAGGCGGGCCAAATCCCTGCGCCGGAAATGCGCTGGAGAGCAAGTTAACTTTTCCAATTGCACCATTTATTCACCAGGCTATCGCTGCAGATTTTTATTATAATTATATTGCCTGCTTAAATGGTTTTAGACCCGGTGCGACCTACCGTTAAGTTGACGAATTTTAGATGTATCCATAACAGCAACCAGTAGAATAGTTTTAATATGGGAGGTGTTTTTAATGTTCCAGAGTAAAAAAACACAGGTGGTATTGTTGGCGGTTGTCTTAATTGTAGCGCTGGGGATACTCCTTGCGGCACAATACAACCGGCCGGCAGCCACGGGCACCAATGCGGGCCAATCTCCCGGCAGCCCGGAACCTGCCGAAACCACGGTGGAAGTAACCCTTTATTTTTCTGATGATCAAGCTATGTACCTGATGCCGGAAAGGCGAAATGTTATCAGCAAGGGAGAATCCATTGGGGAGACCGTGGTCAGGGAACTGATCAAAGGCCCGTCCAGTAGCGAGCTGAAGCGGACCATTCCCCCGGAAACCAGTCTTCTTTCCCTGTCCGCTGAAAATGGAGTGGCTTGCGTCAACCTTTCCAGAGAAGTTCAAGACAGCCACTACGGCGGCTCCGCAGGTGAAAGCATGCTGATTTATTCGATTGTGAACTCTTTGGCTGAGACACCTGGGATCAACCAGGTTCAGTTCCTGGTGGAAGGCAGCAAGGTAGAGTCTTTATTTGGCCATATTGGAATAACGGAGCCCCTGCAGCCTAACACTAGCCTGATTAAGGGAACAAACTAACAAATCGGCACGGAAGAGGCAGGCTGTCAGGTAGATGGGCAGGAAAAATCTTGACAAAGCATGGGTATTTTGAATATAATTTTGGGTGTTGAATGTGAAGGTGGGTAATCATGCTGCAGATGGACGTTGCCAGGTTGAAAAGGTTGAGTGGGGAATCCGCCCGCTTTGAATTGCTGGTCGATTTACCCCCGCTGGAAGTGCAAGGTGAAACGGCAAGCTTTTGCGGACCGGTAAGTGCCCGCCTGGTTGTCAGCAACACCGGCGCCGTCCTCCTGGCCCAGGGCGAGGTTGCGGGGAAACTGGGGCTAACCTGCGACCGCTGCCTGGAGTTGTTTGAGTACGCATTTGTACTGCCTTTCGAAGAAACCTATAGGCCTGTCCCCGGGGGTGAAGAAACAGGTCCCGAGGGTGGGAGGGAAGAGACAGAAAGTGTGCCCTTTTCCGGAGATCTGCTCGACATTACTCCTGAGGTGTTAAATGGTTTGATCTTGGCGCTGCCGATGAAAGCATTATGTCGAGATGACTGCCCGGGGCTATGTCCCCACTGCGGTAGCAATCTTGGGGTCGGGCAGTGTAGCTGTGAGAGCGAAAAGATAGACCCCCGCTTCAGTGTATTGAAAGACTTTTTCGATAAGAAAAAAGAATGAGCTGTTCATCATCATTCTTTTTGCAACGATGACCTCTAACACATAAACTTCCAGTCCGAAGGAGGTGTAATTATGGGAGTACCAAAAAGGAAATCATCCAAACAGCGTGGAAGGCAGAGAAGGGCGGCCAACATCAGGCTCGACGCGCCGAACCTGGTTCATTGCCCGCAGTGCCGCGCCCTGATCAGGCCGCATCACCTGTGCCCCGAATGTGGGTATTATAAAGCCAGAGAAGTAATTGCTGCAAAATAAGTCAAATATTTGAGAATTTTTAAATAAGCTTCCGGATGCTATTCCAGGGGCTTATTTTTTTCTATTTACTTGCAAAATGACATTCGGTACATTATACTATTCTTGGTACCTGGTACTAATCATTTACCAGATTTTTGTTTCTTGAGGGTGAAAGCTTGACCAGAGAGTGTTTGAGCAAGATTGAAAGGCAACGTCAGCTTACCCGGCACCTGGAAAGTAACCCCTTTTTGACGGATGGTGATCTTTCCGGGATTTTCAAGGTGAGCATTCAGACGATCCGGCTCGACAGGCTGGAACTAAAGATCCCTGAACTTCGAGAAAGGCTTAAAAAAGTTGCCAGGGGCGCGACGTCGCAACTAAAGTCTATGACGGGGGGGGAGTTGGTGGGACAGCTTGTCGACCTTAAAGTGGGCGCTTCCGGGGTTTCGATCTTGCCGGTGATACCGGAAATGACGCTTCGCAAGACGAGAATTGTAAGGGGACACCATCTCTTTGCCCAGGCTAACTCACTTGCTGTTGCGGTCATTGATGCTGAGGTCGTTGTGACAGGTATTGCCAGGGTAAGCTTCAAGCGCCCTGTGTATTGCGGTGAAAAAATTTTAGCGAAAGCGGTTATAAAAATAAAAAAAGGTAATAAATACATGGTAAAAGTTACCTCTCAGGTCAAGGATGAAATTGTATTTCTAGGCAGATTCTTAGTTTTTACATTACCGGAGGAGGTAGTGCCGCAGTGAAAATCGCTGTGGATGCCATGGGAGGCGATTTCGGCCCGGGGGAAATCGTCAAAGGGGCCCTTTTGGCCGCGAAGGAATTTAAGCAGGCCATCATCCTGGTGGGAGACGAAATACAGGTGCGCGCAAAACTGGGCAGCTTTGCTCCGGGCGACCTGGTTAGCATTGTACACGCTCCGGAAGTTATTCAGATGGGTGAACACCCTGCTGTCGGCGTCAGACGCAAAAAAAATTCTTCAATTGTCAGGGCGACCCAACTGGTCAAAGAAGGTGAGGCCAGTGCCCTTGTTTCAGCAGGAAACACCGGAGCCGCTATGGCTTCAGCGCTGCTCGGACTGGGAAGAATCAAGGGAATCGACCGCCCGGCCATTGCCGGGTTGCTGCCCAACGAAAAGGGATTTACAGTAGTCCTCGATATAGGGGCCAATGTTGACTGCAAGTCCCATAATCTCCTTCAATTTGGTGTTATGGGTTACCTTTACGCAAAAAAAGTACTCGGCATCGGGGAGCCCAGGGTGGGTCTATTGAGCAACGGGGAAGAAGAAACGAAAGGTAACGAGGTCACCTTGTCGGCCCACCGGTTGCTGGCAGCTGCCGGTATAAACTTTATCGGCAACGTCGAGGGCAGGGACATCTATTGCGGAAGCGTTGATGTGGTGGTCTGTGATGGATTTATTGGAAATATTGTCTTGAAAGCTGGAGAGGGGATGGCAAGGGCGTTCAGTAAAATGATGAAAGAAGAAATCACTAAAAGCTGGCTCGCCAAAATGGGTACGGTTATGGCCGAACCGGCGCTAAGGATGTTTCAAAGGCGCGTTGATTATGCCGAATATGGCGGAGCACCTCTGTTGGGTGTTGACGGTATTTCTATTATCTGCCACGGCAGTTCAACGGCAAGGGCCGTGAAAAATGGGATCAGGGTTGCCAAAGAGTCTGTAGAAAAAGGATTGCTGGGTTCCATCAGGGAAAGTGTTTCCGGAAGTGTTCAAAAGAAAGGAGTTGACGTAAACCTTGCCCGGAGAATTGATTAAAGCCGGCATAGCCGGTATCGGAGTCTATGTTCCGGATAAGGTTCTCACCAACGCCCAACTGGAAAAGATGGTAGACACCAGCGACGAGTGGATCTCAACCCGGTCAGGGATTCGCGAGAGACATATCACTGCACCGGAGCAGGCAACATCAGATCTTGCCGTTTTGGCTGCCGACCGGGCTTTGGCAGATGCAGGCAGCTCACCGGAGGAACTGGACCTGATCATTGTTGCCACCAACACCCCGGATATGTCGTTTCCCTCCACCGCCTGTCTGGTGCAGGAACGGATTGGGGCTAAAAAGGCCGGGGCTTTCGACCTGGCTGCGGGCTGCGCCGGCTTTATCTACGCCTTATCGGTAGCAAGCCAGTTTATTGCCGCAGGTTCATGTCGTCAAGTGCTGGTTATCGGCGCGGAAAACTTGTCCAAAATAGTCAACTGGGAGGACCGCAATACCTGTGTTCTCTTCGGTGACGCGGCCGGGGCGGTGGTTATGAGTCCCGCTCGCCAGGGCAGCGGCTTTTTGAATTTTAAGCTCGGGGCCGATGGATCAGGCGGGCCGCTTCTGAGGCTCCCCGCGGGGGGCTCCAGGCTTCCGGCCAGTCAGGCGACGGTCGAAAATAAACTTCACTATCTCCAAATGAACGGCCGGGAAGTGTTTAAATTCGCGGTCAGGGTTATGGTTGAGGCCACTGAGGAAGTGCTGTCCGCCGGCGGTTTCTGTAAAAACGATTTGGACTTTTTCATCCCCCACCAGGCAAATGTAAGGATCATTGATGCAGCTGCCAAAAGGCTTAAACTGCCCCGGGAAAAAATTCTGATCAATGTCGACCGCTACGGCAATACCTCCACGGCCTCCATTCCGTTGGCCCTGGAAGAAGCACTGCGCGACGGCAGAATCAAGCAAGGAGATCACGTTGTGATGGCGGGATTCGGCGCCGGACTGACCTGGGCAGCTGCACTGTTGAAATGGTAGGCTTTGATATTTTTATAAATTAATAAAGGGAGCGGAAGGCATTGATCCATACCGTGTTATGTGATTTACTGGGCATAAAATATCCCATTATTCAGGGCGGCATGGCCTGGGTTTCCTCCGCCGAATTGGCTGCGGCGGTTTCCGAAGCCGGGGGTCTGGGTATTATCGGTTCCGGCACCGCCCATCCCGACTGGCTGAAGGGTCAGCTCTTAAAAGCCAGGCAATTGACAAACAGGCCCTTTGGTGTTAACGTGATGCTTCGCTCCCCCTTCGTGGAAGAGATTATGGCCATTCTACTGGATGAGCCCGTGGCCGTGGTCACAACGGGGGCCGGAAATCCCGGGAAATATGTGCCGGCTCTGCGCGATGTGGGGACGAAGGTGATTCCGGTAGTTTCTTCCGTGGCCCTGGCCAAAAGGCTGGCCCGGGGCGGAGTGGACGCCCTAATCGCGGAGGGGATGGAATCCGGTGGTCATATTGGGGATTTGACCACCATGGCCCTGGTACCCCAGGTGGTGGATGCCGTTAATATACCGGTGATTGCTGCCGGCGGCATTTTTGACGGCAGGGCCCTCGTGGCCGCGCTAATGCTGGGGGCGGTCGGTGTGCAAATGGGCACCCGCTTTATCTGTGCAGCGGAATGTACCGTTCACCCGCTGGTCAAAGAGACTGTGATCAAGACCAAGGACCGGGATACTTCCATTACGGGTGCTACCGCCGGTCACCCGGTCCGCGCGCTGCGCAACAAGCTTACCAGGAAATACGAGGAAATGGAGAAAAGCGGGGCGCCCTTTGAAGAGATTGAAAAATTAGGAGTTGGAAGCCTCAGAAGAGCCATGGTCGAGGGTGATGTGGAAAACGGTACCATTATGGCCGGACAGGTTTGCGCCATGGTCAAAAAGGTTCAGCCTGCCCGAAATATTATTGCGGATATTATCAGCAGCGCAGATGAGGCAATCCGCCGTTTGGAGGGTCAATTCGTTAAATTATGAGCACAGCTTATGTTTTTCCGGGCCAGGGTTCCCAGTATGTGGGGATGGGTAAAGAATTTTTCCGGTCCTTTCCGGAGGCCGCCCAAGTTTTTAAAAAAGCCGATGAAGCCCTGGGCTTCAGCCTCACCGGCCTTTGTTTTGAAGGTCCGGTAGAAGAATTAAATAAAACCGCCAACACCCAGCCGGCGATTTTAACCGCCAGCATCGCCTGCCTGGAGGTTTTCAGACGGTCGGGGGCTCCGGTCCCGTCTGCTCTAGCGGGCCACAGCCTTGGTGAATACACCGCTCTGGTGGCAGCCGGCTCCATCTCCTTTGAGGATGCCGTCCGCCTGGTCCGCAAGAGGGGGCAGTATATGCAGGAAGCGGTGCCCCTGGGAACAGGGGGTATGGCTGCCGTCATGGGTCTTTCGGGAGCTGAGGCGGTGGAAGTGTGCCGGCGGGCTTCGGGTATGGGAGTCGTGGAGGCCGTGAATCTGAACTGCCCCGGCCAGGTGGTTGTGGCTGGGGATACTGCCGGGCTGAAAGCCGCCGAAGCCCTGGCCAAGGAAGCAGGCGCAAGACGTTTTATCCCACTGTCCGTGAGTGCCCCCTTTCATTCCCGCCTGATGGCGCCGGCCGGGGAGAAACTGGCCGGGGACCTGGAGAGTATTGCGGTTGCCAACCCAAAAGTAAGCGTGATCGCCAATGTTTCGGCAGATTTTGTCAGCACCGGCCCCGAGGTCAAAGACTCTTTGGTCAGGCAGGTGTACAACCCGGTCCGTTGGGAAGAAAGCATCCGGCGTCTGATTTCGGACGGTATCAGCATGTTTATCGAGATTGGTCCGGGCAAGGTCTTAAGCGGGTTGATTAAAAAAATAAGCCGGGAAGTTCAAGTATACAATGTCGAAGACCAGGCATCCCTGGAAAAAGTCCTTGCACTTAAAGGGGAGGTTAGCTAAAATGGTTCTTAGCGGTAGAGTTGCCATAATTACCGGAGGTTCCCGGGGAATTGGGCGGGCTATCGCCCTGACCCTGGCCAGGGAAGGCGCCACTGTGGTGGTAAATTACGCTGCCAGCGCCGGTGCGGCTGCAGATGTGGTGGATGCCGTTAGAAAAGAGGCTGGGCAGGCTATTGCCTACCAGGCCGATGTTTCAGTTTCAGGTGAGGCTACCGGGCTGATCAAAGCAGCTCAGAACGAATTCGGGCGTGTTGATATCCTTGTTAACAACGCAGGCGTCACCCGCGATAATTTGATTCTGAGAATGAAGGACGAAGACTGGGAAGCTGTGCTGGGGATTAACTTGAAAGGGGCCTTTCATTGCACCAGGGCAGCAGCTCGGGGTATGGTGAAAAATCAGTACGGCAGAATTATTAACATCAGTTCTGTGGCAGGGATTGTTGGGAATATCGGTCAGGCCAACTATTGCGCGTCCAAGGCAGGCTTAATCGGCTTGACCAAGGCCATGGCAAAAGAACTGGGATCCAGAAATATTACCGTAAACACGGTTGCGCCCGGCTTTATTAACACAGAGATGACAGCCGGACTACCGGAAGGTATTAAAGAGAAAATGCTGGCGCAGGTTCCCCTGAGAAGATTTGGCGGTCCTGAAGAAGTGGCGGAACTGGTGGCATTTTTAGCCTCTAACGCTGCTGGTTATATAACGGGACAGACCATAACGGTAGACGGCGGAATGACGTGCATTTGATGACAGGCTTATGGTTAAAATGCCGGAAGGGGGTGATTTTAAGTTATGGCAATTATTGATAAAGTAAAATCGATTATTGTTGAGCAGTTGGGGGTAGAGGAAGAAGAGGTAAAGATAGAGGCGTCCTTTGTGGATGACCTGGGGGCCGACTCTTTAGATATTGTTGAACTGGTAATGGCTCTGGAAGAGGAGTTTGACCTGGAGATCCCCGATGAAGACGCGGAAAAGATCCGCACAGTAGGCGAAGCTGTTAAGTATATCCAGGAGCATCAATAACTTTTCGTCAGGTTAAGTCCCGGGGGAAACCACGGGACTTTTTTGAAAAGGGAGGAATACGATTGCATAAACGGGTTGTCATTACCGGTCTGGGCATTATATCTCCGGTGGGAACGGGACTGGAAACGTTCTGGTCTTCCTTGACCGGTGGAATTTCCGGAATCCGGCCGGTAACCAGGTTTGACCCGGCTCATTTTGCTACAAAAATTGCAGGAGAAGTCATTGACTTCGAGCCAACCGGGTATATTGACAGAAAAGAGGCCCGGCGGATGGACCGCTTTACCCAATTTGCGGTGGCTGCGACCGGGATGGCGTTAGAAGATGCGGCTCTGGACCTGAATACCGTCGACAGGGGTCGCATTGGCGTTGTTCTTGGCTCGGGCATAGGCGGCATTGAGACGCTTGAGGAACAGGCTAGAATCCTGGCTGCGCGAGGCCCGGGGCGAGTCAGCCCTTTCTTTGTACCCATGATGATTGCCAATATGGGCGCGGCTCAAGTGGCTATCAGTTACTGTCTGCAGGGGCCTAATATTACCAGTGTGACAGCGTGCGCCTCCAGCAGCAATGCCATTGGCGAAGCGTTTAAAATGCTGCAGTGGGGACATGCAGACGTCATGATTACCGGGGGCACGGAAGCGCCTATTACCCCCCTGGCCATGGCGGGCTTTTGTTCGATGAAGGCTATGTCCACTCGCAACGAAGAGCCGGAAAAGGCCAGCAGGCCTTTTGATAGTAACCGGGACGGTTTTGTTGTGGGGGAAGGAGCTGCTATCCTGGTGCTGGAAACGCTTGAACATGCCCAGAAAAGGGGAGCCAGGATTTACGCCGAGATGGCTGGTTACGGCAGTTCCTGTGACGCCTATCATATTACAGCCCCCGACCCGGAGGGCTGCGGCGCGGCAAATTCCATGAAGGCGGCCATTGCAGACGCCGACATCGAGCCGGTTACCGTGGACTATATCAACGCCCACGCCACCTCAACCCAACTGGGGGACAATGCTGAAGTTAAGGCTATTAAGACGGTTTTCGGAGAGCATGCCTATAAAATTGCAGTGAGTTCAACCAAATCCATGACCGGTCACCTGCTGGGCGCGGCCGGAGGACTGGAAGCAATGGCCTGTGTCCTGGCAATTTACAACGGAATCATTCCGCCCACGATTAATCTAGAGCAACCCGATCCGGATTGCGATTTGGACTTTGTTCCAAACACTGCCCGAAAGGCCCGTGTAAATGTGGCTCTGACCAACTCCTTTGGCTTTGGTGGGCATAATGCCACGCTGGCCATTAAAAAGTACTAATCGTTAAAATTTTCCGGGTGATGAAGGGCGTCCGGCGTAGCGGTAAGGTAATAACAAAGTCAGGTGATGTTCCATTGAAGAAGAGAAGTGAATACCTGGCCCTCTTAAAAAAAAGGCTGGAGCTAAACTGGGTGGATGAGGGCCTTTTGTTTCAGGCCTTGACCCACAGCTCATTCACCTACGAAAGTCGCCAAAATGGGATCGAAAATAATCAGCGCCTTGAATTCCTGGGAGACGCTGTCCTGGAACTGGCGGTCAGCGATTACTTATACCGCAACCATCCCGGTCTTGATGAGGGAAGCCTGACCAAACTAAGGGCCGCTGTGGTATGTGAGCCTTCCCTGGCGAGGGCAGCCAGGGAGCTTGGGCTTGGTTTATGTCTCCAGATGGGGAGGGGCGAAGAACGTTCCGGGGGCAGGGAGCGCCCTTCCATTCTCGCGGATGCCTTTGAAGCTCTACTGGGGGCGGTTTACCTGGACCAGGGTCTGGCGCGGGTCGGTGAACTGGCAATCCAATTCCTTTCCCCTGTCATCGAGGATCTACTGCAAGGGCGCCTGGAGCGGGATTATAAGACCGAGCTGCAGGAGCTCGTTCAACAGCGCGGTGGTGAGCAGGTCCAGTATATAATCCTGAAGGAAGAGGGACCCGACCACCAAAAAACTTTTACGGCAGGAGTGCTTTACAGGGGTAAGCTGGCAGGCAGCGGTGCCGGGCACTCCAAGAAGGATGCGGAGCAGCAGGCGGCCAAATCTGCCCTGTTAAATCAGGGATTACAGAAAAAAAATTTTTAATTTACCGGAAATAACGGATCTACTTGTTGTGGAGGTTTATAGAGATCATGGGTTTTTTCAATCGTCTAAAGGAAAGCTTAACTAAAACCCGCCAGGGCTTTGTTGAAAAGATAGACACACTGATTCACCGCCGCAAGGAAATTGACGAGGATCTCTACGAAGAACTCGAAGAGATTATGGTCCAGGCCGATGTGGGAGTAGCCACTGCTATGGAGTTGGTGGAAAAAGTCCGGAGCACCGTCAAGGAAAGGCGGGTGGAGGATGCCGCTGAGCTCAAACCAATTCTAAAAGAGCAGATCAGGGACATGTTGGGTACCAGTACTATACCGATTCATGTTTACTGGCAGTCACCCACAGTTGTTATAGTGGTGGGCGTGAATGGGGTGGGCAAAACGACCACCATCGGAAAGATGGCGCACCTTTACAAGATGGAAGGGAAGAAGGTGCTCTTGGGAGCCGCAGATACCTTCCGCGCGGCAGCCATCGATCAGTTGGAAGTCTGGGCAGAGCGCGTGGGTGTGGACCTAATCAAGCACCGGGAAGGGTCCGACCCTGCCGCAGTGGCGTATGATTCCCTGCAGGCCGCAAAGGCGCGCGGGGTGGACCTCTTAATTATTGACACCGCCGGCAGGCTGCACACAAAGAGCAACCTGATGGAAGAGCTGAAAAAAATCGGCCGGGTGCTGGACCGGGCAATGCCTGGCGCGCCTCACGAGGTTCTCCTTGTCCTGGACGCCACAACCGGTCAGAATGCGGTCAATCAGGCCAAACTGTTTGGTGAGGTTGCCGGAGTAACCGGTATTGTCCTGACAAAACTCGATGGCAGCGCCAAGGGTGGTGTCGTGCTGGCGGTTAAGCAGGCTCTTAATATTCCGGTCAAGTTAATTGGCATCGGAGAAGAGATGGACGACCTGAGGCCATTTGACGCGGAGGAATTTGTAGACGCGTTATTTTCGTAAAACGTTATAAAATAAGTATTTAAAATAAACCAGATCTAGATCTTATGCGGCCGAAGGGCCTTTTTTGTTTAAATCATTCGTTTTTCTCAATGTGCCGCTTTTAATAGGGTCATCTTGAAACACACCTGCCGTTCCTGACAGGTGTGTTTTTAACCGCAATTGCCTGATTAAGATCCATACATTACGAGATTACGATTTGGCTGTCAACGGGTTAACACGTTATTTACGGGAGAAACTAAAAATATTTTAGGAAATGATTAAGTAAAACAATTACAACTACACCAGGGAGGCGCCGCCTGTGTCTGTTTGTCCGGTTTGCAACGGATTGGCCGTTGTTCAAAAGAGCTGTCCCCAATGTGGCAGGATGATGTTTGATGCAGGTGTGATTCAGGATTACTACGATGGTTACAGCGCCTACCTGGAACAGGAGCTTTACGAAGATGGGTACAGGTGTTATGACCACGAAATCTGTGTCCACCTTATTGCCTGCCCCAGTTGCCACTTTGACCTAAATATTGCATTCAGGAGGCTGGAGATGGAGGAACTGACGGAATAAAGGGCAAGTCATTTTTTCTGATAAGAGGAATGAATGCAGAAAAGGCGAATATTAGAGAAGATCCAAAATGAGTAAAAATGAACTACAATCAGGAAGGACGGGATGGTTGTGGATGTTAAAATTGCAGTGATCGCTGGGACCGGGGTTTATGACCCCAATATTATGACAGGCATTCAAGATGAAACGGTGAGCACGCCCTATGGTGATGTTCAGCTCAGTGTTGGCAACTACCGGGGTAAGCCTTTGGCCTTTATGAATCGCCACAGGGAAGATCACTCCGTACCGCCGCACCTGGTTAACTACCGCGCCAATATCGCGGCATTAAAGAAACTGGGCGTTAAAAATGTGCTGGCAACGGCAGCCGTAGGTTCGCTGAACCCGGCTATGCAACCCGGCCACTTTATTTTTGTTGACCAGTTTTTGGATTTTACAAAATGCCGTCAGCAGACCTTTTTTGAAGGCGGCGTCAGCGGTGTGATCCACTTGGATATGACCAATCCCTACTGCCCGGAGCTAAGGGAAACTTTGCTGCGGGCCTCCAGAAGCCTGGGCTTTACCTCTCATCCCGCAGGAACGTACGTCTGCTGCGAGGGGCCGCGCTTTGAAACGGCTGCGGAAATTAGAATGTACCGCCTGTTGGGAGGCGATCTAGTAGGGATGACCAGCGTTCCAGAGGCTACACTGGCCAGGGAGGCTGAAATGTGCTACGCCACCATTGCCATGGTTACCAACTATGCCGCAGGCATTTCGCCCGTCCGACTCACCCACCAGGAAGTGTTGGATATGATGCTGCAAAACGGTGAAAACATCCGCAAGCTAATTATGCAGGCTGTTGCCTGGCTCGATCTGGATCGTGAATGTCAGTGCCACCAGGCCCTGGACCAAACGGGTTAAAACTAAAAAGCTGAAAGAATCTCTTTTAAAACCGACTGAAATGGGGGGTGTTATTTTGGATACCATGCGCTGGACGGATGACGGTATGCTGGAACTGCTGGACCAAACCCGGCTCCCCTCCGAGGTGGTCTACATAAAGTGCTCCACCCATGAGCAAGTGGCCGCTGCCATCAAGCGCCTGGCGGTGCGGGGTGCTCCCGCCATCGGTGCGGCGGCGGCCTTTGGACTGGTTCTGGCGGCCCGAAGGCTAAAGTCCCTACCTGGAGAAACATTTGTCGCCGGGGTACAGGCGGCAGCCCGTGAGCTTGCCGCCACACGGCCGACTGCGGTGAATTTGCGTTGGGCCCTGGAACGAATGTCCCGGCGACTGGACACGGCCGGGTCCAGCGACCCGGGGGTGCTCTATAGTCTGCTGCTGGACGAAGCCCGGGCCATTTACAGCGAAGATGTGGCCGGCAACCGGAAGATGGGGGTGTTTGGGCAGGAGTTGATTCCGGGTGGAGCGCGTATTTTGACCCACTGCAATGCCGGAGCGTTGGCCACGGCCGGTTACGGGACTGCCCTGGGCGTAATCCGGGCTGCCCGAGAGGCGGGCAAAGGGGTCAGCGTTTATGCGGATGAGACCCGACCGCTATTACAGGGCTCCAGGCTCACAGCCTGGGAAATGCTGCAGGAAAACATCCCTGTTACACTGATTACAGATAATATGGCGGGTTATTTGATGGCGCAGGGAAAGGTGGACCTGGTGCTTGTCGGCGCCGACCGCATCGCTGCCAACGGTGATCTGGCCAATAAGATTGGAACCTACAGCATAGCGGTGTTGGCCAGGGAACACAAACTCCCCTTTTACGTGGCGGCCCCCGTTTCCACGATAGACTTTAGCCTGGCTTCGGGGAGTGAGATCCCTATCGAGGAGCGCGAATCTATAGAGGTAACCCACCTGGCCGGCCGGCCGGTGGCCCCCGGTGGGGTCAATGTTTGGAATCCGGCCTTTGACATCACGCCCTACCGGCTTATAACCACCATCATCACAGACCGGGGAATGGTGCACCCACCCTACGGGGAGAACCTCCGGAAGTTATTTTTAAAATAAGAAATGAATAACCGGGAGGCTTGAATACCTTGAAAGATTATGTGGTAAGAGACATCAACCTTGCCCCCGCAGGAAGATTGAAAATAGACTGGGTCAAAGAGCACATGCCCGTGCTGAATACGATTCGGGAGGATTTTGAGCGGGACAAGCCTTTTGCCGGCACCCGCGTGGCGCTGTCCATCCATCTCGAGGCTAAAACAGCCTATCTCGCCGAGGTCATCCGGGCGGGCGGGGCGGAAGTCGCCGTCACCGGCTCCAATCCCCTATCCACCCAGGATGATGTGGCCGCAGCTCTAGCCGCCGGCGGCATGAATGTTTATGCCTGGTATGATGCAACGGAGAGGGAATACCGGGATCACCTTCTCTACGTCCTGGATACCCGGCCCCAGGTGGTTATCGACGACGGTGGGGACCTGGTGGGGCTTTTGCATACCGACCGGAAGGAACAGGCGGTAGACGTGACGGGTGGCTGTGAAGAGACCACTACCGGCGTGCGGCGACTGGAAGCCCTGGACCGGGATAAAAAGTTGCTGTTTCCGATGCTGGCGGTGAACGATGCCTTCTGCAAATTCCTTTTCGACAACCGGTACGGAACAGGGGAATCGGTCTGGTCCGGGATCATGCGCACCACCAACCTTGTAGTGGCGGGGGAAACCGTGGTCGTTCTGGGATATGGCTGGTGCGGTAAGGGCGTAGCAATGCGCGCCAAGGGCCTGGGGGCGAGGGTCATCGTCTGTGAGGTCGATCCTGTCAGGGCTATTGAGGCCTGTATGGACGGTTACCAGGTGATGAACAGCGAGCAGGCCGCCGGCTTTGGAGAAATTTTCATCACCGTCACAGGCTGCCGGGACGTCTTGTGCCGGCGCCATTATGAAAGGATGAAGGACGGCGCCATCCTGGCCAATGCGGGCCACTTTGACGTGGAAATTAATTTAAAAGATCTGGTGGACATGGCCCTGGAGCGCCGGACGGCGCGCCACAATATTGAACAGTATACCCTGGTAGGCGGCCGAAAAATTTGCCTGCTGGCCGGGGGACGCCTGGTGAACCTGGCTGCCGGGGATGGCCACCCCACCGAAATTATGGATATGTCCTTCGCCATCCAGGCCCTTTCGGCCCGGTATATCCAGGAAAACGCGGGAGATCTGGAAAAGAGGCTGTACCGGGTTCCGCAAGAGATTGACCGCCGGGTTGCCAGGCTGAAGCTGAATGCCCTGGGGATCGGGATCGACAGCCTGACCGGGGAGCAAGAGGCCTACCTGAACAAGTGGCAGGAATAAAAGATTTGGAGGGATAAATATGGCTAATATGATCATTCGGGGGGCCACAGTGCTCACCATGGAGGACCACGACAGTGTATTTCCGGACGGTGAAATTGCCGTTGCCGGAGATACCATCATTGCCGCCGGCCCGCGGGGTTGTGTGCCGAGGAATTTCAAAGCATACCGCGTCATAGACGGGTCGGGGATGGTGGCCCTGCCCGGCTTTGTCAATTGCCACACCCACGCGGCCATGACCCTTTTGCGCAGCTATGCCGATGATATGCCCCTGATGAAGTGGCTTTCCGAAAAAATCTGGCCGCTGGAGGAGAAACTGCAACTGGAGGATTTTTACTGGGGTACCAAACTGTGTTGTCTGGAAATGATCAAGTCGGGCACAACGACTTTTGCCGATATGTATTTTGAAATGGGCCAGGTTGCGCTCGCTGTTGAAGCAAGCGGAATGCGCGCCTGCCTCTCCCGGGGTATGATCGGAGTGGGGACCAACGCCCAAAGGGCCATTGACGAGAGCGTCAGCTTTGTCCGGGAATGGAATGGTCGAGCTGGAGGCAGGATCAAAACGATGTTTGGCCCCCACGCTCCCTACACCTGTCCTCCGGAGTACTTAAAAGAGGTCATCGGGCTGGCCGGCCAGCACGGGGCCGGGATCCACATCCACGTGTCCGAGACCAAAGATGAACTCCAGCAGATCAAAGAAAGCTACGGCACTACCCCTGTCCGCCACCTTGACGCCACCGGTCTCTTTGATCTGCCGGTGCTGGCCGCGCACTGTGTGCACCTGGATCAAGGCGACATTGAAATCCTGGCGGCAAAGAAGGTTGGGGTCGCCCACTGCCCGGAAAGCAACATGAAACTGGCCAGCGGGATTTCTCCGGTGACCCGTCTGCTCGCTGCCGGTGTGACCGTGGGGCTGGGTACCGACGGAGCAGCCAGCAACAACAACCTCGACATGATGGAGGAGATGCGCAGCGCTGCCCTGCTCCAGAAGGTGGCTACCGAAGATCCGATGGCACTGCCCTCCTTTGAGGCGCTCAAAATGGCCACCTGTGCCGGGGCGCAGGTCCTTGGTCTGCCGGATGTGGGGGTTTTAAGGCCCGGGATGAAGGCCGACCTGATCCTTGTGGATTTCCGCCGCCCGCACCTTTGCCCCCGGCACGACCTTATTGCTCACATGGTTTATGCCGCCCAGTCCGCTGATGTGGACACGGTTATCATTAACGGGGAAGTGGTTATGGAAGGCAGAATGGTGCTGACCATGGATGAGGAAGAAGTTATGAGGAAAGCGCAGGAATGCGCCTTCCGTATTATTTCTTGATTAGCGATTTAAGCATTGTTTTGGCCCCGGAGGCTGCCATGCCGATAAAGCCCTTATGGGAAGAAAAGATCTTTTCAAGAGCCTCCAAGAGGGTATCCAGTTGTTCCCTGCTCACACCCAGGGGCGGCTCCAGTCGGATCACGTTGGGGTTATTCAGGGTGTATGCAGTAATAATCCGGTATTTATTCAGCAGTTCGCCTGCCACCAGGCTGCCCAGGTACTCTTCGGAAAGCTTGGAGGCAAGGCCGAAGGTCGCCTTAACGGCCAGACCGCCGGGCTGGTTGAACTCGATGCCCACCATCAGGCCCCGACCCCGCACATCTTTCACCAGGGGGTATTTTTCTTTCAGCTTGTGGAGGCCCGCCAACAGGTAGTCGCCACTTTCGCGCGCCTGCTCCGGCAGGTTCTCTTCGTAAATTGCTTCCAGCGCTGCTATGGCTGCAGCTGCAGCCCAGGTATTGCCGCCGAATGTGGTGGTGTGCAGGAGTGCTTTCTCCATGCTCCCGTAGGCCTTTTTCCACACCTCGTCCGTGGTGATGTAGGCCCCGATGGGCATAATCCCGCCGCCAAGTGACTTGGCCAGGCACATGATGTCAGGTGTAATACCATCATGCTGGCAGGCAAACATCTTCCCGGTCCGTCCCAGGCCGGTCTGAATTTCATCAAAGATCAGCAGCGTACCGTGCCGGGAGCAGATTTGCCTGGCGCCGGATAGGTAGCCCTCCGGCGGCAGGATGATCCCGCCCTCACCCTGAATGGGCTCCACGATGAAGGCGGCGTGAGTTTTCTCCCGGAGTACGGCTTCCAGGGCCTCCAGGCTGCCAAAGGGAACCGGGGAGCAGTCCGGAATGAGCGGCGCAAAAACTTTTTGATATTTTTCCCGACCGGTTACGGAGAGCGCGCCCAGGGTCTTGCCGTGGAAGGAGCCGTGGCAATAAACCAACCCCTGGCGTCCGGTAGCGGCCCGCGCCAGCTTCAGTGCCCCCTCTACCGCCTCGGCCCCGCTGTTGCCGAAGAAGGAGCGGCGCAGGTTGCCGGGTGTGAAAAGGGCCAGGTTTTTAGCCAGCGCGCCCGCAATTGTTCCCAGGGAGGCCTGGAGCAGGTTGGGCTGTTCCCTGACCCGGTCCAGGGCCGCCAGGACTTTCGGATGATTGTGTCCCAGGTTCAGGGCGCCGTATGCTCCTAAAAAATCGAGATACAGGTTGCCCTGGCTGTCCCAGACCTGGATACCCTGTGCTTTCGTAAATTGCTTGTCAAAGTTAAGGAGGCCCATCATCATGGCCAGGCTGGCGTTCAGGTAGGTTTTGTGGTTTTCTACAACCTGTTCACGGTCCTGTTTCAGGGCACCCTCGAGGGACATCCAGCCGGCCGGTCTCCGGGCTTGTTGAAGAGGGTTATCTTTCGCGTTCAATCTGTTCATCTCCCGTTGTGCTCAAATGTGTGTACAGCTTCTGTTCATATTATTTTCTCTATAGGGCTGGAATAACCTTCAGGATCTCTAAAAAAACTGGACTTTTCCTTGACACAGCTGATCCATTCGAGTAAAATCTATCTGTAAAGGAAAAGACCTTTATAGGTAGGTGGGTGAGGGCAGTGTTGGAAAAGGTAGCCCGGATCACGATGCTCTACGACTTTTACGGCCAGCTTTTGACCGACCGCCAGAGAGATTTTGTGGAATTTTATTATGGACAGAACCTATCCCTTGGCGAGATTGCCGGGGAGTTTAACGTGACCCGCCAGTCTGTGCACGACACATTGAAAAGGGCGGAGCAGCTTCTAGCCCATTACGAAGAAAAGCTGGGTCTGGTCGCAAGGTACCGGGCAGAAAGAGAAAAGCTGGTTGCCGCTGCCGGCCTGCTGGACGAGTGCAGTTCTACGGTTGAAGATGATCGCGTGCAGCGGGTAAAGGAAATCCTCTACGAATTTCTGGAAACAGGAGATTAAGGCTCGAGATAAAAAAGGGGGGACCCGGGCATGTTTGCCAATCTCGCTGAAAGGCTGCAGGAAACATTTAAAAAGATGAGGGGGAAAGGGCGCCTCACCGAGGCTGATGTCAACGAGGCCCTGCGTGAAGTGCGTCTGGCCCTTCTGGAAGCGGATGTAAACTTTAAAGTAGTGAAGGACTTTGTAGCCCGGATCAAAGAGAGGGCAGTAGGACAGGAACTGCTCAGCAGTCTGAACCCTGCCCAGCATGTTATAAAGATTGTTCACGATGAGCTGACCACGCTCATGGGAGGTTCCAACAGTAAAATCAATATGGCCCCCAAACCCCCCACCATCATCATGATGGTGGGCCTCAACGGCGCCGGTAAAACCACGACCAGCGCCAAGCTGGCCAACCTCCTGCGCAAGCAGGGCAGGCGGCCGCTGCTGGTGGCTGCGGATGTTTACAGGCCGGCTGCCATTAAGCAACTGCAGGTTCTTGGGGGTCAGTTGAATATACAAGTATTTGCCCTGGAGGACCGGGGGGATCCCGTGGCCATCAGCCTGGCCGCCGTGGAAAAAGCTTCGGTGGGCGGATTTGACATGGTTATCATTGATACCGCAGGGCGCCAGGAAGTAAATGAGGAGCTTATGGCTGAGCTGGAATCTCTGAACGATTCGCTTCAGCCGCATGAAATTCTCCTTGTGGTGGATGCCATGACCGGTCAGGCCGCAGTGAATGTCGCCGAAACCTTTAACAGGCGCCTCGAGCTAGACGGGGTGGTTCTGACCAAGCTGGACGGTGATACCCGGGGCGGCGCCGCCCTGTCTGTCCGCTCGGTCACCGGCAAGCCGATTAAGTTTGCCGGCGTTGGCGAAAAACTGGACGCCCTGGAGCCCTTCCATCCCGACCGGATGGCCGAGCGGATTCTGGGAATGGGCGATATGCTTACACTTATTGAAAAAGCCCAGGAAAACTTCGACGCTGAGCAGATGGTCAAGATGCAGAAGAAAATCAGGTCGATGGAGTTTACCCTGGACGACTTTCTAGAGCAGCTCTCTCACGTGAAAAAGATGGGCCCCCTTGAGCAAGTCCTGGGGATGATTCCCGGCCTGGGTGGGATGAAGAAACTGAAGGACATCCAGGTAGATGAAAAGGAACTTGTTTTCGTGGAGGCCATTATCCACTCCATGACGCCGGGTGAGCGGCGAGAACCGGAGCGGGTTTTAAACGGCGGTCGGAAGCGGCGGATTGCCAGGGGCAGCGGTACTTCCGTGCAGGAGGTAAACCGCCTGCTCAAGCAGTTTGAGCAGACCAAGAAAATGATGAGGCAGTTACTGGACATGGAAAAAAGCATGAAGAAGGGCGGAAAACTTCCAAAGATGCCTTTCTTGGGCTGATACGAAGCAAAGGAGGTGAGGACAATGGCCGTTAGAATCCGTTTGAAAAGGATGGGCGCCAAAAAGGCCCCGTTTTATCGCATTGTGGTAGCTGATTCCCGTTCACCCAGAGATGGCAGGTTTATCGAGGAAATCGGGTACTACGATCCCTTGAAAGTTCCTGTAGTCATCAAAATTGACCAGGAGAAGGCATTGAACTGGTTGAAAAAGGGAGCCCAGCTTTCAGAAACCGCTAAAGCCCTGTTCAACAAAGCAGGGGTTTTTAAGAATGAAACAGTCACTGAAGCGGAAGAGGGTCAGTAATAGGGAGGCTATTTTATGAAAGAACTTGTAGAAATTTTCGCCAAAGCCCTCGTTGACCAGCCGGAAAAAGTAGTGGTAGATCTGATTGAAAAGGATAAATCAATTGTTATTGAACTCAAAGTAGCCCAGGAAGATATGGGAAAAGTCATCGGCAAGCAGGGGCGGATCGCCAAGGCCATGCGCATGGTGGTCAAGGCGGCCGCAACCCGGCAGAATAAAAAGGTTATGGTTGAAATAGTCTAAAGATGAAGCGGGAGGACTAGATTAAGTCCATAGGAGGAAGCAACCCATGGAAAGCCTGAACTTGATCCGGCCTGTTTTGGTCAAGGTAAAAGTTACCGAATCCTTCAAAGCGAAAGCTGCCGCAGAGCACCAGAATGCCATCCGCCGCCTTGAAATGGAAATGGAGCATATCGATATCCAGGAAAAGCGGCTGGTCCCCGAACTGGAGAAGAAAAACCCGGAGGGGGTTTCTGCTGCCAGGCAGACCCTGAATCAGGAGAAGGGCCGAATGACGGGGGAACGACAGAAACTGCTCCAACGGCTGAAAGAAATCGGCAAGCTAGCCCTGGATTCTGAGGTGATCTTAGGAAAGATGGAAAGCCCCGTGACCCTTCAAGTTGGAGATGACTGGAGCCGGGTGATGAATGTTGAAATTATCCTGAAAGACGGTATTATAATTGAAATCAGACAGGGCGGGGCCGGAGTGGACCGCGTAGATGTCTGAGGAGTACATCCGGGTTGGAAAAATCCTGAGCACTCAGGGCTGCCGCGGAGCTGTCCGCGTTTTGCCCCTGACCGACTATCCGGAGCGTTTTCAGAAGATGGGCCGGGTGAAGGTCCAGTTCAAAGAGGCCAGGAAGGATTTTCAGATTGAAGAAGTAAGCACGCATAACAAGTTTCTAATCATGAAGTTCCGTGAAATTGATGATATGGACACAGCGGAGCAACTGAAAGGTGGGTTCCTGGAGGTTACCCGCGACGAACTGGTTCCCCTCCCGGAGGATCGCTTCTACATCTTTGAGATCATCGGACTGAAGGTTTATGATCTCTCGGGCGCTTGTTTAGGTCAGGTGACAGATGTGCTCCAGACGGGGGCCAACGACGTTTACGTGGTTGAAACCGGGGGCAGGCCCCTGTTAATTCCGGCGCTTAAGCAGGTGGTCAGGGAAATCGACCTGCCCGGGCGTAGGATGCGGGTGGAACTGCTGGAAGGGCTGATGGACGAATGAGAGTGGATATCCTGACCCTTTTTCCGGAGATGTTAGCCGGGCCCTTTTCCACGAGCATCCTGAAGCGGGCACAGGAGCGCGGCCTGCTGGAGATCAACCGGGTGAATATTCGGGACTTTTCTACCAATAAGCACCATACCGTGGATGACACCCCATACGGGGGCGGCGCCGGGATGGTAATGGGTCCGGAGCCGCTTTTTGGCGCAGTCGAGCAGGTTGCCCGCGAGCTTGGGTTCGTGCCCAGGGTTGTGCTGATGAGCCCCCAGGGCAGGCCTTTTAGCCAGGCCCTGGCAGTGGAGCTGTCTTACGAAAAGAACCTGGTCTTTATTTGCGGCCACTACGAGGGGATTGACGAGCGGGTCAGGGATACCCTGGTGACCGACGAAATATCTATTGGCGATTACATTCTTACCGGCGGAGAGCTGCCGGCAGCTGTGGTTGTGGACGCGGTGGCGCGCCTGATTCCAGGGGTTCTGGGGGAGGCCGCCTCAGCGGAGGAAGAATCTTTTACCGCCGGCCTGCTGGAGTACCCCCACTATACCAGGCCCAGGGAATATCGCGGCCAGGAGGTTCCGGAAGTGCTTTTAAGCGGCCACCATGAAGAAATCAGAAAATGGCGAAGACGCCAGTCCCTGCTGCGCACCCTCGAGCGCCGGCCAGAACTGCTTAATCAGGCGGAATTAACGAGGGAGGATAAAAAAATCCTGGGAGAGCTCCGAGACTCTTTACTGGATCTCAACCTGTGTTGAAAATTTTTTAAAAATGGGTCCGCCCCTTTCCTTATTGTTGCTGAGCAAGATAGTTTGTGCTATAATTATTTTTGTTGAGTGTTAAAAAGAGGTATTTTTTGAGTGATTGAAAGGTTATTAACGCCTAGAGGGAAGGAGGGACTTTTTTATATGAACCTCATTCATTCGCTTGAGCAAGAGCAGGTTAAGAAGGATATAGCAAGATTCAACCCTGGCGATACCGTCCGCATCCATGTTAAGGTTGTTGAAGGAACCCGGGAAAGAATCCAGGTTTTTGAAGGTGTTGTGATCAGGCGCAAGGGCGGCGGCATTGGTGAAACCTTTACCGTCCGGAGGGTCTCCTACGGGGTTGGGGTGGAAAGAACATTTCCACTGCATTCTCCGAAAATTGACCGGATCGAAGTGGTAAGGAGAGGCCGGGTACGCCGGGCAAGGTTGTATTACCTGCGCGGGCTGCGTGGTAAAGCTGCCCGGATTCAAGATAAGAGATAAGTTGAGGGGGACTGGGCAAGACAGTCCCTTTTCGCATTTACGTCAGCCAGGATGAGGGGAGGCAGCAAAATGGGGCAAGGCAGCGAGAAGAAAGCGCTCCCAAAAACCGGGAAGCGCTCGTTTTTTGGTGAAATCATTGAGTCTGTGGCAATTGCGGTTTTACTGGCCGTGGTAATCAGGCTATTTATACTGGAGCCTTTTTATATTCCGTCCGGTTCCATGGAGCCGAACCTTAAGGAAAACGACCGGATTATCGTTAGTAAACTGAATTACCATTTTCAGGAGCCGAGCCGTGGGGACATCGTTGTTTTTAAATATCCCAGGGACACAAAACGCAACTTTGTAAAAAGGCTAATTGCGGTAGGTGGAGAGACAGTGGCCTTAAAAAATAGCCGCCTCTACATCAATGGTGAGGCTACGCCCGAGAATTACCTGCCCCCGGGACTGAGGTTCGCCGACTTTGGGCCCGTGCAAGTGCCGGAGGGTAACTATCTGATGCTGGGAGATAACCGCAATAACAGCGACGACAGCAGGGTGTGGGGGTTTCTTCCCGAAAAACTGATTATCGGTAAAGCAATCGTTATTTACTGGCCGCCAGACAGGATTAGCGGGACCCGTTAAACAATCATACCCCGGCCATAAGGCCGGGACATTTTCATATTATCCAAAGATCCAACAGGAAGGATGACCCATGGACATACACTGGTACCCGGGGCATATGGCCAAGACCAAGCGGCTGATTAAAGAAGATTTGAAGCTGGTAGACGTGGTGATTGAGGTTTTGGATGCCAGGATTCCGGCCAGCAGCCGCAACCCTGAAATCAATGAAATTGGCGGACAAAAACCACGCCTGGTTGTTTTAAATAAGTCCGATCTGGCAGCCCCGGAAAAGACCCGGCGCTGGCTAGAAATTTTTCGGGTGGCGGGCTTTTCAGCCGCCGCTGTGGACGCCCTGGAAGGCAGGGGTATGCGGGAGATACCAGCCCTGGTTCAGGAACTGGCGGCCTCCAGAATGGCTGCGCTGGCCTCCTCTGGAAGGCGGGGCAGGGCTCCGCGCTGCATGGTCCTGGGTATACCAAACGTGGGCAAGTCTCTTTTCATCAACAAGTTGGTGGGGCGCAGTTCGGCGAGGACCGGCGACAAGCCCGGTGTGACACGTGGCCGTCAATGGATCCGGGTGGCGGGCAGCATCGACCTGATGGACACTCCCGGTATTCTCTGGCCCAAGCTGGAGGACAAGGAGGCAGCATTTCACCTGGCTGCTACCGGAGCCATTAAGGAGGAAGTCTACGATTTTTACGCCGTGGCCGGAAAGCTTGCCCATTGGCTTGCCGAGAATTATCCAGGAGCTTTGAGGGAGCGTTACAAACTAGACACGCTGCCTGTAGATCAGGATGAGCTGCTTGAAGCAATCGGAGCCAAAAGAGGCTATTATGTTTCAGGTGGAATGGTCGATACCTTAAACTCCGCCCGCATCGTTTTGAAGGAATTCAGGGAGGGTAAACTGGGTCGCTATACCCTGGATGAGCCCGGACAATAGAGGTGTTATAGATAACATCTAGGGGTGAACCAGATCTGAATGAATTCGCACCTGCATTTTAAAGCGGGCTTTTTTCTTAATCGGAAGCGATATTTTTCCCCGGAAGAGCAGGGGTTGGAGCTTACCACTTCGAATATACATATTATTAACATTGGAGGGTTTTTCTTGGTTCCGTCTAATCTTTCCATTGCGGAAATCAAAAAGCTGGTCAGTGGCCCCCGCGAGAACTGGGAAGCGTACCTTCCCGCACTGGCCGATGATCCCAGGGCCGGTGTCCGTGAGATTTACCGCCGGTTGAGGCGGGCTGAAAGTGCTCTGGATGCCGAAAGGAAACGCCTCGCCAGGATGTTCCTCTACGAAGAAGACCTTTGGGCTAAAGGGCACGACCTTGTAGCCGGGGTAGACGAGGCGGGGCGGGGTCCGCTGGCCGGTCCGGTGGTCGCGGCTGCCGTTATTTTGCCGGGACAGACCGAAATCCTGAATTTAAACGATTCGAAGAAGTTGACCGCTGCAAAGCGTGAAGAACTGGCTCTCCTGATCAAGAAAGCTGCTCTGATCTGGTCTACCGGCATGTCAACAGTGGAGGAGATCTATCAACAAAATATTCACCAGGCCAGTCTGGCAGCCATGCGCAGGGCGGTTCTGGGTCTGCAAAAGAAACCCTCACACGTTCTTGTGGACGGCTTTAAAATCACCGGGCTGGATTTGCCCCAGACACCCCTGGTAGGCGGGGACGGGCTTAGCGCCTCCATTGCCGCAGCCTCAATCCTGGCCAAGGTGACCAGGGACAACCTGATGGACTCCTACGACCAGCTTTATCCGGAATATGGATTCAGCCGCCATAAAGGCTATGCAACACCGGAGCATCTACACGCCCTGACCCGTTTCGGGCCATGCCCCATTCACAGGGTGGGATTCCAACCTGTGCGAGAAATGGTCAAAATTGTTTAACTAGGTTCCCCGGGTGGCGTGGGCGTTAAACAGGAGAAATCGGATGACCATTCACAGAAAGAGGTTGGGCCGGCAGGGAGAAGATGCTGCGGCGAGCTACCTTGAAAAAAATGGCTACTCCTTGTTGTGCAGGAACTATAGCTGCCGCCTCGGTGAGATCGATATCGTGGCCATGGACCGGGATGTTCTGGTTTTTGTGGAAGTGCGATCGCGAAGCAGCGAGGAATATGGCCTTGCCCAGGAAAGCGTGAGGGGGCGCAAGAAGCACAAACTCCGCCAACTCGCCTGGCAATATCTCAAGGCAGAAGGCAAAACAGATAGCAGCTGCCGTTTTGATGTCATTGCGCTCTTATTTAACAGAGAAGGTCGGGTCAAAAGACTGGAGCATATTGAGGACGCCTTCTAACTTTTACATTTATTCTTCCGTTATAAATAGGCCAGTTTCACCCGTTACATTGAAATCTCTTCCATACCTCAGCCCGTAGTTTTATCCTAACAAAAATGCTATCTTTTATCCGCACTCAATACATTTCAATCGCCCCGTGGTTCATACACCACCAATGATCTAACTCTAACGACCCTATACCACAGATTAGAAACCCAGTCCAAAAACCTCATTTGAATGTTGAATCCTAACCCACACAACTCCAGGGAATGACAGCAACAGGTTAAGCACATAGCTTAGCCGGATTATTCTGCAAGGGGCGGCAAGCGCCGCGAAACACCTCATGGCTCCCGGCTAAAGAGCCGGTATGGGAGCTTGCCGCCTTCTGCCCGACGGCTGTGCGTCCGGACTTAAGAACGACAACTGGCTTGCGGACCGTGACTCTCCCGGCCGCTTCCAGGAACCGCCGGCCATTTTTAGTGGACATTGTTACACTAATCTAACGATGCTTTGCCACTAACTCCTCCCCTCGGGGGGAGATGCATCATTGAAAATGCATTAAAACCAAAATCTTTACTATCAGGTCGGCAGTTGACAAGACGGTGAACATAATTCTTGAGGCAGATTTTCACCTTACCAACGGCCTGATATAATATAGATACAACTGATTAGACTATTAAGTGAATTATTTAAAATGAGGGAACAGTGATGACTTGTAATACCAATAGTTTGCTGAATAAACCGCTTAAAGAGGTAACTATTTACACCGACGGAGCCTGCTCAGGGAACCCCGGTCCCGGCGGTTATGGGGTGGTGCTGTTATACCAGGGGCATCGCAAGGAACTCTCCGCCGGCTTTAGGGAAACCACTAATAACCGCATGGAAATCCTGGCGGTTATTAGTGGATTAGAAAGTCTGAAGGAAAAATGCAAGGTGACACTTTATACTGATTCCCAATATGTGGTGAATGCCATTGAAAAGAACTGGGCCAAAAAATGGCGGGCCAACGGGTGGATGCGCAATAAAAAAGAACCTGCTCTTAATGCAGACCTTTGGGCCAGGTTGCTGAAACTTTGCGAAGTCCATGAGTTAAAGTTTGTCTGGGTCAGGGGCCACGCGGGCAATCGGGAAAATGAACGCTGTGACCGGTTGGCGGTGGATGCCGTCAAACAGTCCAACCTGCCGCTGGATATCCGCACACAGCCAGTTTAGATGCTTGTAAAACATGCTTGCCTCCCTCTAACGTCGTAACTTAGGCTAACTAAAGTCTAAACTTTCAGGATATTATTTTTGTCACGGCAGGATTTAGCGGTCGGATGGTAGAAAATTGTTTTTTAAACTATCCTTATTTCCTGGAGGCGCCATGATTGCCATTGTGAAAAGCACCGTCCTGCAAGGGCTGGACGGTCAGATTGTGGAAGTGGAAGTGGATGTGTCGAAAGGTTTGCCCTCTTTCGATATTGTTGGGCTACCTGACACCTCGGTCCGAGAATCCAAGGACAGGGTCCGCTCCGCAATTAAAAACTCCGGGTTTGAGTTTCCGGTCAAGAGGATTACGGTTAACCTTGCACCTGCCGACCTCAAAAAGGAAGGGCCTATCTACGATCTAGCCATCGCCATTGGAATTTTAGCCGCCACCGGACAGCTGCCGCAGGAACGATGCGGCCTTTTTGTTTACCTGGGAGAGCTTTCCCTGAACGGTTCCTTAAGATCCGTGGCAGGGGTCCTGCCCAATGTCCTGGCAGTCAAGGAATCGTCCTTAAGTGAAGTAATCGTCCCTGTGGAAAATGCAAAAGAAGCGGCCCTGGTTGAGGGAGTCAACGCGTTTGCCGCCGCTAGCCTTGCGGAGTTGGCTAGTTTTTTATGCGGTGAAAGCGAAATCCCTCCTTACAGGCTGGACATCAGGGAGTTGATGGAATTATCTTGCGTAGAAATATCCGATTTTTCAGATATAAAAGGCCAGCAGGCGGCAAAACGGGCCCTGGAAGTCGCGGCTGCCGGTGGACACAATTTAATTATGCTGGGAAGCCCCGGCTCCGGTAAAACACTGTTGGCTCGGAGCTTGCCGGGCATCCTGCCGGACATGACCTTTCAGGAATCCATCGAAGTGACCAAGATCCACAGCCTGGCGGGGTTGCTGCCAAACAGTCAGCCGCTGGTGACAAGGCGCCCCTTCCGTTGCCCCCACCACACGGCTTCTGCGGTGAGCATTATCGGTGGAGGGAGGATCCCGAAGCCAGGAGAAGTGTCCCTCGCCCATAACGGTGTACTTTTCCTGGATGAGATGCCGGAGTTTAATAAGGACACCCTGGAGGCGCTCCGGCAGCCACTGGAAGACGGCGTCGTGACTATCTCCCGGATCAACGCCTCTCTAACCTATCCTGCCAGGCTGATGCTGGTCGGAGCGCTGAACCCCTGCCCCTGTGGCTACTTTGGGGATCAGACCCGCGAGTGCTCCTGTACACCTTACCAGGTCCAGCGCTATATCGCCCGCCTCTCCGGCCCGCTGCTGGACCGGATCGATATTCATGTAGAGGTTCCCCGGCTGCCATATGAAGATCTCTCGGACCAGACAAGGGGGGAGAGTTCAGGAGAAATTAAAAAAAGGGTCGAGGGCGCCCGGGCAATCCAGCGCCGAAGATTCCTTATGAACAATGACAAGGAGACGCTAAAGGACCCTGTGAAGCTACACTGCAATGCTTGTATGGGTCCGCGGGAGGTCCGCAAGTATTGTAAACTCAGCAAGGAAGCCAGGACCCTTTTAAAAGAAGCCTTTGGGCGCCTGGGTCTGAGCGCCCGCTCGCATGACCGCGTCTTAAAGGTGTCCAGGACTATCGCCGACCTGGCCGATGCGGACCTGATTGAAGAAGCGCATCTTGCTGAGGCGCTGCAGTACAGGTCCGTGGAAAAAAGGCTTTAAAACCTAATATTCTAAAGGAGTAATGAGCGAAAATGACAGCTGAACTTTGCGACTTCGTTAACCCCTTAAAAAACGCCATCACAGAATTTGTTTTGACGAGTCCCAGGAACTTTTGTGAACTATATAAAGGACCCTATTTCGACGAGCCCCTGGTTGGGTTTACCCGGGGCGATGATCCCATTTTCGCCACGGTCAAAGAGCAGGTGGGACCTCTGTCCTGGACCCCGTGCGAAGCACTGGAACACTCATTACAGCGTAGCAACCTTCATAATAATCTTAAGCCTGAAGACGTTAGCGTTGTCTCCTGGGTTTTGCCCATTCATTCCTTTGTCAGGGATAAAAATCGAATGGAAAAGACGGAGCCTTCTACCGAGTGGTCTAATACCCGGAATTACGGGGAAGAGTTCAATAATTACGTGAAAACATTTGTGGTAGGCTGGCTCGAAGCCAGGGGCTGCCTGGCGGTTGCTCCTTCTCTGCTTCCCGGATTCAGGGTCATTAAAGATCCGGCACGAGGGAACTTTAGCTCAACTTGGTCGGAGCGACATATCGCCTTCGCCTGCGGCCTGGGCACCTTCAGTTTCAACGACGGCTTAATTACCCCCAGGGGGATTGCCCACCGACTGGGAAGCGTGGTTGTAAACACAAGGCTGCCGCGGGCGGACCGCCCTTACAGCGGTCATCTGGACTACTGTCTTTCAAGCAAAGGCTGCACCGCCTGCATCAGGCGGTGCCCTATTAAAGCTCTCACAAGCGCGGGCCATGACAAGGAACTTTGTAACGAATTAAATTACAGCGGGAAAGAGGCCCTTCGACGGAGAGAACGGCTGGGCTTTGAACAAACGGGCTGCGGACTTTGCCAGGTGGGAGTGCCCTGTGAAGACCGCATTCCTGGCAAAAAGTACTGACATAATGGGGAAGTAGGGGAAGTCCCTTGCTTCATTTTTTTCATTAGTGGTAAAATGTAGCTATAAACGGTAAGTAGCTGGAAATAGATATTCCACCCAGGGTGTGAGGCATTTGACTAGTAAATAAGAAAGAAGGGAACAGGAGGAAGGAACCGTCCCCTGCTTCCCATTTAAGAATGCTTGTCCAAGCTGTTAGTGTATAGGGGGCTAAAAAATGTTTTGCGAAAAGGATTGTGAGCACTCCTTTATCAACAACATGCCCATTGGTTTTGCCTGCTATGAAATAGTATTAGATAGTGAAGGCAATCCTGTTGATTACATCTTTATCGAGGTTAACAGGGTTTTTGAAAAGCTGATCGGCCTTGGGAAAGGAGACATTATTGGCAAAAAGTTTACAGAAGTGCAATCAGAAATAACCTGTTCCGATTTCGATTGGCTGGAGAAGTTGGGACAAGTGGCCCTAATGGGCGGAAAGATTCAATTCGAACAACTCTTCAAGACCGCTGGCAGGTGGTATGAAGTTACTGCCTATAGTAATAATTACGGCAATCTTGCCATTATAGTATACGATATAACCCGATACAAACGGGCGGATAAGTTAATGGCAGAAAGAGAAGGGCGTTATCGTACTTCAATAGAGAATCAATTGGAGGAGTTGTGCAAGAAGACCAAGGAAGAGTTTAAAGAGAGCAGGGAGTATATCCTTGCCATTTTGAAGGCTGTGCCGGATATTATTATCAAATGCAGTCGTGAAGGTGTATACCTGGATATTATTACTTTATCCGAGGATAAGCTGTATCAAACGGTCCAGGATTTAAGAGGTAAGAAGCTATCGGAAGTATTGCCTGAAGACGTTGCCGGCAGTGTTATGGATACGATCAAAAAGGCTTTCGTTAGAAACGAACTTCAAGTAGTAGAGTATAGCTTGGATGTACCTGCCGGCAGGTGCTGGTTCGAAGCAAGGGTCGTGCCTATCGGAGATGAGGAAGCTATTGCTTTAATCAGAGACATGACGGAAAGAAAGCTAGCTGAAAAAGTCTTGCAGGAATCCAAACAGCGCCTATCTGACATGATCAATTTCCTGCCCAATGCAACAATCGCCATCGATTTGGAAGGAAAGGTAATAGCTTGGAATAAGGCCGTAGAAAAAATGACAGGTGTAAAAGCCGAAGACATCCTTGGTAAATGTGACTATGCTTATGCTCTGCCATTCTACGGTAAAGCCAGGCCAATTCTGGCGGATTTAATTTTAGAAGAGCATGAAAATATTGAAAAGCTATTTAGCTTTATCGAAAGAGACGGTGAAATACTCTATTCAGAAGGATTTATGCCTTTATTATACGGAGGAAAGGGGGCATACCTTCGGGGCAAGGCTTCTACCCTGCTTGACACCAATGACAATATAGTTGGAGCCATCGAGTCTTTCCATGATATTACCGGACAAAAGCTGGCCGAAAACGCGCTAAGGGAGAGCGAAGCCCGTTTACGTCAGTTTATTCAAAATTTCCAGGGTATCGCTTACCAGGTAATTTATCCAACTTGGAAGCCCACGTTTTTCTACGGAAAGGTAGAGGAGTTTACCGGCTACATGGCGGATGACTTCATCAGTGGTAGAATATCCTGGGAGCAGCTTGTAAATCCTGGTGATCTGTCCCTGGTCATCGGTGAAAGGGAAAAACTGGTAAACATGCCGGAATACGTGGGAGATATCGAATACCGCATTACTCATAAAGATGGTTCAGTGCGTTGGTTAAGGGATATCGGACATTGGATTAATAGGGGGTCAGAGGTTTTTAGGGTCATCCAGGGAGTGATCTATGACAATACGCAGCGCAAGCAGGCCGAGATAAAACTTCAGGAAAGCGAGGCGCGCTGGCAGTTTGCCCTGGAAGGATCCGGTGACGGAGTATGGGACTGGAATGCACAAACCAACGTAGTATTTTATTCTCCTCAATGGAAGGCCATGCTGGGCTATGCGGACCATGAAATTGGAAACACCGTTGATGAGTGGCACAGTCGTGTCCACCCGGAAGACAAGAAATGCTGCCATGAAAACCTGCAAAGGCATTTCAGGGGTGAGGTAAAGGTATATCAAAACGAGCACCGGGTTTTTTGCAAGGATGGTACATATAAATGGATCCTGGATCGCGGGAAAGTAATTGAGTGGGCTGCCGACGGAAAACCTTTGCGTGTCATTGGAACCCATTCAGACATAACCGAACGAAAGTGCTACGAGGAACAGCTGAAATATATGAGCCTGCACGACCAGTTGACCGGCCTTTACAACCGTGTTTTTTTTGAAGAAGAGATGCGTCGTTTAAACAGCAGCAGGGAATATCCCATCACTATTGTTTCTGTCGATATCGATGACTTAAAGCTGTTTAACGACACCCAGGGGCACAACAGGGGCGACAAACTGCTGAAAGCCTGCGCGGCAGTATTAAAACAATCCCTACGTAAATCCGATATCTTGGCCAGGATCGGAGGCGACGAGTTTGTCGCCATTTTACCCCGGACAGACGCAAAGACCGGAGAAGAAATTGTTGATCGCATGCTTTCGCATGCCACTCTGTACAGCAGCAAACATGCCGGGTTGCCCTTGAGCATTTCCATCGGCACAGCCACGGCTGAAACCGGGGAGGTAGCACTTGAGGAAGTTTATAAAAGATCAGACGACATAATGTACAGCAAAAAATTTCAGCGAAGCGCCGGCACCAGAAGACAGATCGTTGACACCCTCCTGGTTGCTTTAGCAGGGAGGGACTATATTGACAAAGACCGTGTTCAGAGGCTTTCAGCGCTTTGCCTCGCTTTAGGAGTGCAGCTTGGTTTTTCTTCCCGGCAGCTTGATGACCTTGCCCTTCTAGCACAGGTGCATAACCTGGGCAAGGTGGGCATCCCCGATTCTATTTTATTTAAAAAGGGTCCTTTGTCGGAAGAGGAATGGGAGATCATGCGTCAACATCCGGAAAAGGGTTGCCGTATAGCTATCTCTTCAGCGGATCTGTCGGGGGTGATAAACCTAATCTTAAAACATCACGAAAGGTGGGACGGCAGTGGTTATCCTCTGAGACTTAAGGGCGAGGAGATACCGGTGGAATGCCGGGTGCTGGCAATTGCCGACGCCTATGACGCCATGATCAACGACCGGCCTTACCGCAAGGCCAGGAGTAAAGAAGAGGCTATAAATGAACTGAAAAGATATTCCGGCACGCAATTTGACCCGGAACTAGTGGATATTTTCCTGTCGCTGTTAGATTAGAGTTTAACTGCTCAGCTAAGTAGCTAGATAGCGAGGCCGGAAGATATTTTCTAAGCCTTATCCCCGATTAAATCGTTTTACCATCAGTTAGATTGCGTATTGTATTTTATTTTTATAAGTTACGGATTTCTTCTTTTTCAAGTACCGGAACCAGGTCAATTTTTACCGATTCGGTCTTGTCAAAAAAGGCGTTAAGAATGCTTTTTAATACTTCTAGAACATGCATTATTAATTCACCTCCAATTATTATTATAAGATATTGTTTGAGATGAATCATTGATGAATTACTGGATCCTTTGCCAGCATGAATATCAAGCCGAACTATGTTATATAGCACTATCCTTACTATAAATATGAAAATATCTGAATATGTTTAATAACTGGGGTTAAATATAAGATTTAAAATAATAGTGGATTTAAACAAATTTAAATGAAAAGGGATGCAATGCGTTCTTACAAAAAATAAAAATGCATGGCTGGTGTCAAACAGCCATGCTAAGAAGGAATTTTTAACGTCACCAAGCAGTTCTAGCCTGTTGCCGTCAATTTATATTGTAATGGTTTACATAATAGTAATCAATCGGTAAATTCTACAATTATCGACATCATTTGGGACGCACTCAATATGAAAACCCGGCTTTTGCCCGGGTTAAAAAGCTAAACTCTTCGGTTATCCCTTATAGCATGGGTGATGGTCTGAAGAAAAGTACCGGAGTGGTTCTTGTCCGACGTTAAATTACCGCCTTCCCCCGGTCCTTGTTCCTTAGTACCGACTGCCTGGATCTTATTAACTGCGTCCGTGCGCTTGCAGTCGGTGATGTCGAGCACTACCCCGATAATTCCAGCCAGAACCCCGTCGGTATTGGTGTATGTGGCCTTGTTGAAGACAACATCATGGATAACCCCATCTGTATATGAAACGGTACCCTCGTAAACCTGGACGCCCTGCTCTCGGAGCAGCCTGGAGTCCATTTCCTGGTACACGTCTGCCAGGTTTTCAGGAGCGATATCGTAAGCGTTCTTACCGATAATTTTTTCTTTGGGAAGGCCGACGAAGACCTCGTAAGCCGTGTTACATCCCTGGTAGATTCCCCGGGTATCTTTGTAAAATATGGGGTTTGGGATGCTATCGATAAGCCTCTGTAGAAAATTGTATTGCTCCTGCAGGGCCTCCTCCGCCTTTTTCCGCACCAGGATTTCGTGCTGAAGTTTTTTATTGGCGGCGATAATTTCGTTGGTCCGCTCTTTCACCATCTCCTCCAGGTTGTCTCGGTGCTGCTGCAGTTCATTCTTCATCCGTTCTTGTTCGGTAATATCTGTAACGAATGCGTAATAATACATAACATCGCCTTCAGTGTTGCAGACCTGATGCTCCAGTAATTCGATTGGGATTCGCGTGCCGTCCTTGCGCACGTATTCCTTTTGAAAGCGTTCGGGCTCGCCCGTGTAGCGGATTCTAGCCAGGATCTTGGCCTGGTGCTCGCGCCACTCTTTGGGCGTCAAGTCCATATCCCAAGTTATGGTCCGTAGTTCTTCCTTTGTATAGCCCGTCAGTTCACAGTAAGCCCGGTTGCAGGTCATGATGTAGCCGCCGGGGTAGACGGCAGCAAAGGGCTGTGAGGAGCGCTCAATTACGTCGGCCAGAAACATAACACGTTCGTGCATTTTCCAAAATGCTTCATCCGCCCGTCTTCGCCTTCCATGCGAGGCTTTAAGAAGGGCATTCTCCTGGCGCAATACATCTAATTCTTTGACCAGTTGTTCTTTTGACTTGTCGAGGCCAGGCATACTTATGCCACCTCCCGTGCTGATTATAGGTTTATGCTTTATGTTCAGGGCTGATATAAGTCTTCTTTAAAGACTATCACATTCTGAACAAGGTTGTTATGCTTATTTTAATAAAAATTATAAAAACTTACAACCAAAAGAGTCTGCCAATGAATCAAAATAGAGTAGAGATGCTTTCAATAGTCAAACAAAATATTTACAATTAATTGTATAATGGGGACAAGCTGACATCTGTCGGGAGGGAAAAGTGAAATAATGTCGAAAATTGCATGATAAACTTTTGTAAAGTGCCCCCTAAGAGCGGTCCGCTTTGCCGTATAAAGAGGTAAGGGAACGGACGGACCCTCGCCACTTTTAACGGGAAAGAGGTGAGCACCTGCAAGAGAAGGGGTGTATTAGCTTGTTTCCTGTGCAGGATATCGAGAATACAGTAAAAAAAATCAAGCAGGGTGATCCGCTGGCCCGGGAGGATTTCCTGGAAAGCTGCAAACCTTTTATTTTTAAGGCAGCCTGCAAATTTTGCAGGCGTATTTTGGACTGGGGCAGGGACGATGAATTAGCCATAGCCCTGATTGCCTTTAATGAGGCCATCGATCGTTTTCGGGAAGGCAGCGGAGTTCCCTTTCTTGCCTTTGCTAGGCTCGTCATGAGCAGCCGGCTTACCGACTACTATCGGCGTGAGAACAGGGTCGCCGCTGCCGGTGTCTCGCTGCAGGCGGACAGCTCGAACAGCCTGGAGTATGCCAAGTCCTGGGAAGCTTACCTGGAAGAAGAGGCTTTCAGGGAAAGGGAAGAAGAAATAAAGGAGTTTGAGGAATTGCTGAGCAGGTATGGGGTAACTTTTGAGGATCTGGTCCAGTGTTCGCCCCGCCACCGTGATACCCGCCAGTCCCTTCTACTTGCAGCGTGGGAACTGGCGGAGAGGAACCACCTATTTAAAGAACTAAGCGCTAAAAAAAAGCTCCCATTAATAAAGTTGGAGAAAGTAACCGGACTAAGCCGCAAAACCCTGGAAAGAGGAAGAAAATACATCATCGCCATGGCAGTGTTGATGAACAGGCGGGAAGAGTATTTGTACCTGAGCTCTTATTTGGAATTGCCGACCCCGGCTAAAAAGGGGGTGCCTGGAAAGAATGAAAACACGCGCTATGATTGTCAAGATTAAAAGCAATTCGTGGATTGTGCTTACACCGGAGGGGGAATACCGGGAAGTACCTCTGAGAGAAGGTTTTCGGGCCAGGGTTGGCCAGGAAATTCAAATTCCACAAAAGAAAAACCTACCCTATCTGAGATACCTGATGGTCGCCGCCTCCCTGCTGGTCGTGGTTCTAGCGGGTCAGTTCTTTCCCGTGGCACCGCCGCCTGCTGCAGCATATCTGACCATTGACATTAATCCAAGTGTTGAGCTGGCAGTAACAAACAGTGCAAAAGTGGTTTCCGCCAGGGGAATCAATGGTGATGGGGATCGGATTTTGGCGGAGGTCGAGGTCAAGGGGGTTGACTTGCGTGATGCGGTTGCCCGGATCGTGACCCAGGCCGTCGCTGATCGGTTCCTCTGTGAAGAAGAGGATAATATCATCCTGGCGACGCTTACCGTGGAAGAAAACCAGGAGCCCCTGGTCGACCTGGGCGCTGTCTACGAGGCCATTGAGAATCCTGTAAAATCAGGCGGCGTCAACGCTGAAATTATTATCGAGCCGGTGGAGCCTCAGATGCGTGAGGCTGCTGCAAAAACCGGCCTCTCCACAGGGAGGTTCCTGTTACTTCAGAAGTCGAGTAAAAAAGGCGTACAGTTCAACGCAGTTGAACTTAGCGCTGTAAGCCTCGGAAATCTTGAAAAGACAAAGAAAATTAACATTATCGAACTTATGATGGATGATCAGGATGCAAGTACAGATGGAAAACCAGCCGGGCCCGGAGAAGATAAAAAAACTAAGAATAAACAGAGGGGTATTTACCACGAGGGCCGGATGAAGGACCATGATGTTGTGAAAACTCCGGAAGGAAAAGCAGCCGAAGCCGGAGCGCAGCGCTACACCGACAGTGACAAAAAAGATCACCCAGGCAAGAACGCTGTAAAAGACAAAGAAAAGCCAAAGGAAGCGCCGGGCAAACCCAATAATAAAAACAAAGGCAAGTCCAGCGACAGTAACAGCAAGAAGGAAAGGCAAGAGCTTGAATCGCCGGGAGATGACAGCTTGAGACAGCGCCCCTGGGATGACAGTTAGGGATTGTACCACACTTGTAAGCAACAGTCTAAAGTAAATATAGCTATACGTAAAAAGCCGCCTGCCAGGATAGGGTTCCGGAAGGCGGTCTTTTGTAAACTGGGTGCCGATAGATAAAATTTAAAAACCATAGTTGTGGCGTGTCGTGCAGGTTGAAATCAGCCTGAAACGAGTGAATTCGAGCTTGCAGGGGCCGCATCAGCGAAGTTAAGTGTGGGTTAGGAGAAAATAGCGATGATTTGCAGAAATACCGCCGTCACTGCGGCCGCCATCACCGGCCCGCAGGGCGTTCCGCGCAGGAGCAGGATGCCCAGCACGCTTCCAACCGTCATCCCAAAAATAATTTCCGGGGTCAAGTTCATCAGGTTGAGCCCGTCACTGTTGAGCCTGGTTGCCAACGCCCCCGCTACCAGGGCATAGATGCCCTTGAATGAAGCCAGGGAGCGCAGGTCTTTTGGGGTCAGTTTCTCCGTGGCAATCGGGGTCAGGATATGCAACATCAAAAGGACCAAACCAATTTCCAGGCCTCGCTCCTCCAGAACCGGCAGGATAATGTGGTCCAGCCTGAAATAACGGACACTCAACAGAATACAGGCAGAGGTTACTAACAGGTTGGACCGCCCGAAAATACCGAGAAACAAAAGTATGATCAAGATCAGCTCGGGTGAAGAAAAGCCCCAGATGTCGCCACTCAAAGCCGAATCATCTCCATCATGTTCACACCTGCTACTTGCTATTTTATGATAGATTATGCCTGGAGGACCACAATATTACATTGGCGAGCCCTACTTTTCAATTTCCGGTTCAGGCAATATTTATGAATGCAGAAGGTTTTTTTATGGAAATGGTAAAATACTTACTGTCAAAAAATATTGGAGGGATTTAATATGGCCCGGGATTTACAAATTGGTCTAGAAGGCATAGCCCAGGTGGCAGTTAGCGAGTCAAACACAGCCATTGCCCACGGGAGCGGGTCGGTAAGTGTTTTTGCTACACCGGCCCTGGTGGGGCTGATGGAAAAGGCCGCCCTGTCCTCTGTGGAGCCGCTCCTCGATCCGGGATATACGACCGTGGGGACCAGGGTAGACGTCAAGCACCTGGCTGCGACCCCGGTAGGTATGAATGTGGTAGCCACGTCCCGCCTGGTGGAAGTGGATGGCAAGCGCCTTGTTTTTGAGGTGGAAGCGCGGGACAATGTGGACCTGGTTGGTACGGGTATCCATGAGCGCTTTATTGTCAAAATGGAAAGCTTCATCCGGCGGGTTCAGGACAAATTGCCAAAAAATTGAGTCAAAAGAACTCTGCTTCTGTTATAATTATAAAAGGAAAGAACTTTCGCCGAAGGTGTGCTTCCAATGTCAATTAAACTGTTTGTCAAAACAGAGACAATAAAAGGAGTCAACAAGGATATTGTTCGAGTGACCTGGGGTGCTGTGAACAATGCTGGGCGGATCTTTTATTCTCAAACAGAATTGATGAGCGTCGAGGATTTCAAGAAATTGAAGGAGCTTTTTGCTACCGTCGGGCTGGATGACGAAAAGCGTCTGGATACCGGTCGCCCCTTTTTTTAAATTTAGTAAAAGGCGGATGGGGGGATAAAACTCGTGCGCCTACTGTATCTCACCGATACGCATATTCAGTCCGCTAAGCCGGATAACCGCAGGGACGATTTCCTGAAGGCCATTGCGAATAAGCTTTCAGAGATCGCGAAACTCTGCAGCTTGCTGGGTGTTGACTTTGTTATTCACGGGGGGGATCTCTTTGATTGCCCCAATCCCGACCGGAGGTCCCTGGATCTGCTGCGCGAGTTTTTAAAACAACTTGCCCGCCCGGTTTACTGCATTGCGGGAAATCACGACCTGGTCGACCAGCGGCTGGACAGCCTTGACGTCACCGCCCTGGGACACCTGGCCCGGCAGAAGTGCGTCCGCCTCCTTCAGCCTGGAGAAATGATTTATCTCGCCAACAGCAGCTGTGTCCTCCAGCTGAGCGGCCAGCACTATTACTGCGGCATTGACCGGCAGTACAACGGAGAGGACTACATGGTGAAGAAAAAGCGCTGCGATCTGGCCATTCATGTCGTCCATGGCATGCTTTTACCCAGAGCCTTTTCCGAAAAAGTGCCGACCACGCTGATCTCCAGCGTGGTCGGCACCGAGGCCGATTTCACCCTGGGCGCCCACGCCCACCTGGGCTATCATGAGATCACGGCCGGCAAGTACTTCCTCAACCCGGGCGCGCTGGCGCGAGTGACAAACTTGAAAAAGGAGCGGGTAAGGACACCCCAGGTGCTTTACCTGGATTTTACCTCCGTGAGTTTTAGTTATAGATTCATCCCCCTAGGGGCCGCGCGCCCGGGCACCGAGGTCATGGCAGAAAAGCCTGGGGCAGATGTAGGTTAAATAGGCTTAGCAGAAGATATCTCCAAATTGGAGGATTTATTTTCCCCTTTCGTCAAAGACAGCCTGACACCAGAACACCAGTGCTGTTTTTTGAACCTGTACGTAAACCGCAAAAGGGTTTTTTTCTTTTTTAGGGAACTAAACAGTCATTAGGTTTATTAAATAGACATCCATGCTTTATTTTTATGATAGAAGGTGAAGTCCCTTGACTTTGCGCTTTATTATCGGCAGGGCCGGCTCGGGTAAGACCCGCGTCTGCCTTGACGCGGTGCGGGAAGAACTGCGAAAGAGCCCGGAAGGACACCCGCTGATCCTGTTGGCGCCCGAGCAGGCCACCTTTCAGACGGAATTCGAACTGGCCGCCACGCCGGACCTGTCTGGTTTCATCAGGGTCCAGGTTTTAAGCTTCCGACGCCTGGCCTACAGGGTGCTGCAGGAGGTAGGGGGCGCCACCCGAGCGCATATCGGTGAGTTGGGCAAGCGCATGGTGTTGCAGCGCCTGCTGGAGCGCCACCGTGCTGAACTAAAAGTGTTCCGCCGCTCCGCCGGGCTGCCGGGTTTTGCCGACACCCTGGCCCGTGCCCTGGGGGAGATGAAAACCTACTGCGTCGAACCGGGGGACCTGGCTCATGCTTCATCCACCCTCCGGGGCGCCGGGGCGGGACTTTTGGCAGACAAGCTGGAAGACCTGGGCCTGTTGTATGACAGCCTGGAGGAGGCCCTTGAAGGCCGTTTCACCGACCCGGATGATTACCTGAACCTGCTGGCCGACCGCCTGAAGCACTCGTCTGCGGTCCGCGGTGCGGAGGTGTGGGTGGATGGCTTTACCGGTTTTACGCCCCAGGAATTCCGGGTGCTGGCCGAACTGGCCCGGGTCGCCTACCGGGTCAACATCAGCCTCTGCTCCGATTTGGCTGCGTTGGGCGGTCACTGCGATGAAACCAGCCTGTTTTACCCGATCCGGGAAACGTACGACGTCCTGTGCGAAATGGCCGCCCGGGAGCATCTTCCGTTGGACCACCACCAAGTGCTTGACAGCGGTCCCCCGTGCCGCTATCACAGCCCGGCCATTGCCCATCTTGAGCAGCATTTCTTCACCTTCCCGGCCCCGACCCTTGTCAATCCCGGGGAAGGGGTAACGCTAGCCGCAGCGGCCGGACCGAGGGCCGAGGTGGAGGGCGTGGCCCGGGAGATTACGGCCCTGTGCCGGGACAAGGGCTACCGCTACCGGGAGATCATCATTCTTTTACGGGATTTGAATGCTTACACCGATCTCCTTACGGTGGTCTTCGCCGACCACAACATCCCCGTTTTTCTTGACCACAAACGCCAGGCCATGCACCACCCCCTGGTGGAGCTGATTCGCTCGGCGCTGGAGGTACTTTCCAGGGAATGGGCCTTCGACCCGGTCTTTCATTACCTCAAGACCGATCTCACACCCCTTTCCAGGGAGGAGGTGGACCTGCTGGAGAACTATGTGCTGGCCCACGGGATCCGGGGGAGCCGCTGGACGGACGATAAGCCCTGGACCTACCGCAGGCGGCTGACCCTGGAGGAAGACAGGGAAGCCACCGAAGTAGAGATCGAGGAACTGGAAAGGATCAACAGCCTGCGCCGGCAAGCTGCCGCGGCCCTGGTCGGCTTCTGCCGGGAGGCCGACCAGGCCGCAAGCGTGCGGGAGTTGACGGCAGCCCTGTTTAAATTATTGGATAGGTTGCAGGTGGCTGAGCGCCTGGAGAGCTGGAGAATACGGGCGGAAGAGGAGGGACGCCTGGAGGCTGCCCGGGAACAGGCCCAGGTTTGGAACGGGGTCATCAACCTGCTGGATCAGGTGGTCGAGGCGCTGGGTGAAGAGGCGCTGCCGCCTGAAGAATACGCAGCCGTCCTGGACGCCGGGTTGGAAAGCATGAGACTGGGTTTGATCCCGCCCGGCCTAGACCAGGTTGTGGTAGGGACCCTGGAGCGCTCCCGGGTCCCGGAGGCGAGGGCCGCCTTTGTCCTGGGCGTCAGCGACGGTGTGCTGCCCGCGCGGGTTTCCGTACAGGGCATCCTTTCCGAGGGTGAGCGGGAAAGGCTGGAGGCAGTAGGCTTGAAGCTGGCCCCCGGGTCCCGGCGCAAGACCTTTGAAGAGCAGTACCTTGTTTACATAGCAATGACCCGGTCTTCGGAAAAGCTCTACTTAAGTTATCCTCTGGCGGACAGTGAGGGCAAGGCGGTAATGCCGTCCGGGGTGGTGGCGCGGGTGAAGGAGCTTTTGCCCGGTGTGGAGGAGTTGGTCTGGCCGGTGGAGCCCAACGCTGCGCTGGCGGACGACCTGACCTTTGTGAGCCACCCCGGTCGCGCCCTCTCCTACCTGGCCGCTCAGCTGCGGGAGGTCCGGGCCGGCCGCCCGGTGAACCCGCTGTGGTTTGACGTCTACTCCTGGCTTGCCCGGGGCGGGCGCCGGGCAGAGTGTGCCCGCGTACTTTCCGGGCTCTTTTTCAGCAACCGGGAGGGCCGGCTGCCCTCCGGTGTGGGCCGGGCCCTGTACGGGCGCGCCCTGAAAACCAGTGTGTCCGGCGTGGAGAAGTTCCGCTCCTGTCCCTTTGCCTTCTTTCTGTCACACGGTTTGAGGCTGCAGCAGAGGGCTGTCTTCAAACTGGGCGCTCCCGACCTGGGTCAGTTTTTCCACGCTGCTCTCAAGCTCTTCGGCGACCGGATCCGCGAGGAGGGGCTGGACTGGGGCGAACTGGGCCGGGAGCAGTGCCGTGCAATGGCCGGAGAGGCGGTGGATCTGCTGGCCCCGAGGCTGCAGAGCGAAATCCTGTTGAGCTCCGCCCGGCGCCGCTACCTCACCGGCAAGCTCAAACGGATCGTGCAGCGGGCGGCCCTGGTTCTGACCGAGCACTCCCGGCGGGGCTGCTTCCGGCCCGTGGGTCTGGAACTGGCCTTCGGGCCGGACGGCGACCTGCCCGCTGTGACCTTCGTCCTGCGTGACGGTAGCGAGATGGTGCTGGCCGGCCGGATTGACCGGATTGACGCGGCGAAGGCAGGGGATGGTGAGGTTTACCTGCGGGTAATCGATTATAAGTCCGCCCGGATGACGATCCGGCTTTGCGATATTTACTACGGGCTCAAGCTGCAGCTATTGGTCTACCTGGATGTTGCGCTGCAGCACGCCCTGACCCTGGCCGGCGCGGAGGGGCTGCCCGGGGCGGTCCTCTATTTCCGCCTGGACGACCCGTTTGTCAAAACGGACGGGAGGTTGCCGGAACAAGCGGAGTTGGAAAGAAGGGTTTTGCGGGAATTGCGCATGACGGGCCTGATCCTGGCCGACCCGGAAGTGGTGAGGCTGATGGACGGCGGTGTGGAGGGGGAATCCGTCCTGTTACCCGTACAGATCAAGAAGAACGGAGAGCTCGGCGCACGTTCGGCTGTCCTGACCCTGGAGCAGTTTGAGTTGCTGCGGATTTACCTGCGCTCTCAGCTTGCTGCGACAGGCAGCGAGATTATGGACGGCATGGTCGATATCTCACCTTACCGCCAGGGTGCCTTCCGATCCTGCCAGCACTGTTCATTTAAGCCGGTCTGCCAGTTCGATATTTTAATGGACGGAAATGAATACCGCCTGCTCCGGCCGGAAAGCGACAGCGTCATCTGGGGCCGGTTGGCCGAACAGGAGGAGTGTGACAAAAATGAGTAGCCAGTGGACGGACGAACAACTGGAAGCCATCGAAAGCCGGGGCCGGAACCTGCTGGTGGCTGCGGCAGCCGGGGCGGGGAAAACTTCCGTACTGGTGGAGCGGATTGTGCGCAGGATCACCGACCCGGATCAGCCCGTGGATGTCGATCGCCTGCTTGTAGTCACCTTCACCAACGCAGCAGCGGCCGAGATGAGGGAGCGCATCAGCCGGGCCCTAACCGGGGAGATTGACCGGCGCCCGGGTTCCAAGCACCTGCACCGGCAACTGGCCCTGCTGGGGCGAGCCAGCATCAGCACTCTGCACGCCTTTTGCCTGGACTTGTTGCGGCAGCACTATTACCGGGTCAACCTGGACCCGGCCTTCCGGGTGGCGGACGAAACCGAGACTGTCCTGATTCAGGCCGACGCGCTGGAAGATCTCTTTGAGCGGCGCTACGCCGGGGAAGGAAATGCGCTTTTTACCACCCTGGTCGACAGCTACGGGGGGCAGCGGGATGACGCGGTCCTGCAGGAACTGGTCCTGGAGCTTTACCTGTTTTCCCGCAGCACGCCTCGGCCGGAGGAATGGCTGCAGGGGCTCCCGGAAAGCTTCAACCTGCCGGAGGGCGCTTCTTTAGATCAACTGTCCTGGAGCGGGGCCTTGAAGAAGGGAATAGGGATCGAGTTGGGCGGGGCACTGTCCGCGCTGGAGCTGGCCCTACGCCTGGCCCGCAGGCCAGGCGGCCCCGGGGCTTACCTGGCCAATCTGGAGGTGGAGCGGGAGATGGTCTTCGACTTATTCCAGGCCTGCGCCGCAGGCGCCTCCTGGGATTCCCTGTACGTAGCCTTTGACGAGATTGCCTTCGGTAGGCTAAAGGCTTGTAAAAAGGAAGATGCCGACGAAAAGCTGGCAGAGCAGGTTCGAAAAATAAGGGACGGTGTGAAGAAGAAGCTTGCAGTGCTTCAGAGGGATTACTTTTCCAGGCCGCCGGAGGAGCTCTGTGCAGATCTTCGCGTCGTGGCGCCGCTGGTCCGGGAGTTGTCCGGACTGGTCCTTGATTTCGGGGAGACTTACCGCCGGGCCAAGGCAGCCAGGGGTGTGCTGGACTTTAACGACCTGGAACACTACTGCTTGCAGATCCTGGAGGAACTCCCTCAAAACGACGGCATTAAAGAAGCGCCGATGCCGTGCCGGGAGTTGGCACCCTCTCCCGTAGCCCTGGAACTTAGGGAGCGTTATGAGGAAGTGTTGGTGGATGAATACCAGGACATCAATGCCGTGCAGGAGGCTATTCTCCAGCAGGTATCCCGGCAGGGGGAAAATGATTCTAATTTGTTCATGGTGGGCGACGTCAAGCAGAGCATTTATCGCTTCCGGCTAGCCGATCCGGGGCTGTTCCTGCAAAAGTACGTGGATTACCCCACTAGGGCAGAGAGCGGACAGGCACGCCGCATCGACCTTGCCAAAAACTTCCGCAGCCGCCGGGGCGTAATTGAAGCGGTCAACTTTCTGTTCCGCCAGCTGATGACCCCGGCCGTGGGTGAAATGGAATACGGCGCCGGTGAGGAGCTGATTTATGCCGCTGGTTATCCGGATGCCCAAGAGGGAGATATAGGGCCGGAAGAGATCGTGGAAATCCACCTGATCGAGCGCGAAAACCCCGCTGCAGTTCCGGAACCTGCCGGCAGCCCCGGCGGGGACGAGCCGGAGGAAAGCGCCGGCGCGGAGGGTGGGGAAGTCGAAGAGGACCTGGATGCCGTACAGAAGGAGGCGCGCCTGGTTGCCGGGCGGATCAAGGAACTGGTGGAAGGCTCCTCCGGCTTTCCCCCGCTCACGGTGTACGACAGGGAGCGAAAAGCCTGCCGCCCGGTGACGTACCGGGACGTGGTGGTGCTCCTGCGGGCTGTGACCGGGTATGCCAACACATATATTGAGGAATTCCGGCAGGCGGGGGTCCCGGCTTTCGCCGAACTGGCCACGGGATATTTCGAGGCCACCGAGGTGGAAACCATCCTGTCTCTGTTGAAAGTCATTGACAACCCCCGCCAGGATGTGCCGCTGGCCGGGGTTCTGAGGTCCCCAATCGTCGGCCTGAACGCCGGGGAGATGGCGGAAATCAGGTTGCACGTGCGCCGCGGGGACTACCTGGATGCGGTGGTGGCGGCTTCGCTGTCCGCACAGGGGGCCCTTTCGGAGCGGCTGGCGGATTTCCTTTGTAGACTGGAAGGCTGGCGCACCGCCGCCAGGCAGGGCACGCTGGCGGACCTGATCTGGACTCTTTACCGGGATACCGGCTATTATGATTTCGTGGGCGGGCTGCCCGGAGGCGGGCAGCGACAGGCCAATCTGAGAGCACTGCAGCACCGGGCGCAACAGTACGAGGCCACCACCTTCCGGGGTCTGTTCCTCTTCCTGCGCTTTATCGAGCGGATCCGGGAGGGCGGACGCGACCTGGGCGCCGCCCGCTTCTTAAGTGAGAATGAAAATGTGGTGCGGATCATGAGCATCCACAAGAGCAAAGGCCTGGAGTTTCCGGTGGTGTTTGTGGCAGGTCTGGGCAAACGGTTTAATTTTAAAGATTTATCAAAAACCGTTCTTTTTCACAAAGACCTGGGCCTCGGCCCCCAGTTGGTGGATGCGGAAACGAGGGTGACCTACCCCACCGTGGCCAAGCTGGCCCTGAAGCAGAGGCTGAAGCTGGAGGCGCTGTCCGAAGAAATGCGCATCCTCTATGTGGCCCTGACCCGGGCCCGTGAAAAGTTGGTCCTGGTCGGTTCCGCCCGGGGCCTTCCGGGATGCGCCCGGCGCTGGTGCGGACCGGTGACGGCGGACGGGTGGGTGCTGCCGGATGGAGAACTGGCCGGCGCCACGAACTGCCTGGATTGGCTGATGCCGGCGGTAGCCCGCCACAGGGACGGGTCCGGGCTCCGGAAGCTCGGGCTCTGTGAGGACCTGCCGCCGGAGTTTGTGGCGGCCAACGGTTCGCGCTGGAAAGTCATGCTCGACGCTGCCGTTTCCCGCGATGAGGCCGATAAAAAGCCTGACCCGGAGCTTTTTGAAAGGATTCGCCGGATGGAGCCTCTCGGGACGGTTGGGCCGCGTGCGGAGGTTGTCCGGGCACGCCTGGAATGGCGCTACCCGGCGGCCTTCGCGGTGGGAAGAGCGGGCAAGGTTTCTGTCACGGAATTAAAGCGCCGGTTTGACCCGCAGGCTGCGGAGGAAGACCCTTCTTCACGGGACTTCCGGCCGCCCATCGGGGGCAGGCCCCTCTTCCTGCAGGAGGAGCGCGGCCTGTCCGCGGCAGAAGCGGGGACAGCCCTGCACCTAGTGATGCAGAACCTGGACCTCACAAAGGACACCGGCGCCGCCACGATAACGGAACAGGTGGAGGATATGGTGGGGTGGGAACTGCTGACCCGGGAGCAGGCTGATTCCGTGTCAGTCGCGCGGATTGCCGCCTTCTTCTCGGGGGAACTGGGGAGGAGGGTACTGGCCGGCCGCAGGGTGTTGCGCGAGTTGCCCTTTACGCTGGCCCTTCCTGCAGCCGAGATATACCCCGGGCAGGGGGAACAATCCGGCGAAGCAACCCTGGTCAGTCCGAATGTTGATAATGATTCGGGCCAGGGCGTGCTAGAGAGCTGTGTTGTTCTGGAGGGGCATTCCTCTGCGATGCCGTTTTCACAAGTCTCTGGGATCTATCCTGGACAGGGTCAACAATCTGGTGAAGCAAGCCCAGTCAAGGGTTTTATGGACGGTCAAGGTATTTTGCGGGGAGACCCCACTACGCCGGTCTTTTCTGTCACTGGGATGAACCCTGTGCCAGGGGACTGCAACGGCGAAACCATCCTCGTCCAGGGTGTCGTGGACTGCCTGGTGGACGAGGGGGACGGCTTGCTGCTGCTGGATTACAAGTCCGACAGGATTCCAGCGGATCAACCCGGACTTGCGGCCGACCGCTACCGCGGCCAGCTAAACCTTTACGCCAGGGCCGTGGAAAGCATCCTGCGCAGGAAGGTGAAGGAAAAATACATTTACCTCTTTCACCTCGACCTCGCCATCCCCCTGTAGGTGCGATTTCAATCACACCCACGTGTTTGGCGCGGCTATCAAGATTAAGTGTTTGAATAAAACGAATGGAGATGATCTGATATGGGTGAAGAGTTTTGCAATCTCAGTCAAAAAGGTTGCTGAATGGCGCCGGAGCCTTCTCCAGTTCAGGAGAAAATTATGACCAACTGCATGACTTGCGGAGCGAAGCTGATTTACGTCGAAACTCCGGAAAACAAGCGGTGCGCCTACTGCGGTGAGGAAAAGCCTGCCACCGTCTTCTGTGGGAACGGGCACTTCGTCTGCGAGGAATGCCATGGAGCCGACATCCGGCCGGTCCTTGAAGAATACCTGCTGAGCACACCTTCCAGGGACCCCCTGGAAATTGCCGAGCAACTTATTTCCCACCCGCAGATGCCCTTTTTAGGGCGGGAGCATCACCCGGTGGTGGCGGGCGCCATCCTGGCGGCACTCAAGAATCATGGGGAATTTACAGTAAGGGGAAGTTGCAGGACGATCACAGATGCAGAGATCACGGAAGGAATCCGGCGGATGTGGGAGATTCCCAGTTGTAGTTGCGCCTCTCGCGGCGTCTGTGGTGCCGGACCCGGGGTGGGCGCGGCCTTCAGCGTCATCTACGGGGCAACCTGCGCCAGGGATGTGGAGCGGACGCTGACGATGCGGGCCGCCAACGCGGTCCTGGAAGCCATCGCCAACGCGGGCGGTCCCGGCTGCTGCAAACAGAGCGTTCGGATTGCTCTGGAGGTGGCGCTGGAGCTGTTGAAGGAACACTTTGGTGTGCAGCTGCCCCGAAAAAAAATAAGGAGGTGCCAGTTTCCCTCCAGGAGCAGCCACGGCTGTAAAGGGGCGAGATGTCACTACTCCTAAGACCCACAAGTTATTCTGGCGGTGTCTTGAAATCGTTGAGTAATAAACTTAAAAAAACGGGCTTACGTGAACAGGGCTATTGGCGGCGGCTGTTTCAGGGCTCGATCCAGAACTCCCAGGCGCAGAAGTATTCTGGCGGGTGCTCATCCGGGGGGCAGGCGACGCAGCGGGTTTTGATCCGAGGGTCGATGGTCCTGGCAAAGTTTTCGTGTTCTACCAGGCCAACGGACTTGCAGGGGAAATCAGGCAGGTTTTTCCTCTTCCTGGCCGACTGGACCCGGCAGTTGTTCATCCTGAAAATAAGCCGGTTCTCATCTATGTCAATGCTCTCCTGCTTGTTGACAAAAGCGTTAAGCCTCAGGCCGAGCGCCTTCTTTAAGGCCGGGATCCCACCGTTCGGGGGAATCTCTAAAAATTTCATGATCCTTTGGGCCTCAACCTGGGAAAATTTTTCCCAGGCGGCGGTGTCTATCCGGATGGCCTCGTCCATGCCGTAGGCCTTTTCCGCTGCCTGAAACCAGAGGCCGTCATGAGCCAGCCACCGTTTGGCCATATCCTCTATAAGTGCCAGCAAGAATTCCCGGTCCATAGCATCAGTGGGCGATTTATTGTCTTTTCCCATGATAATTCCTCCTGTTTGGGCTCATTGTTCCCAGTGTTCTTATATAGTCTTTGTTATTCGTGATCGAATGTGCCAAACCCTTTCTAAAAGAATTGCTGTATATTTTTCTGCAGTGACTTGTATTTCAGGATCCTGTTCGCGTTAAATCCAGGAGCATTACATTAATTTTTGTTCATTCTATTTTAATATTAGATTCAAGATGTCTGCGTAAGTAAATTATTTTGAAAAACCAAGAGGTGATCTGGTTTTGAAATTCGGAAAGAATATGTTTTTAGTTGCTTCTATCTTACTTTTTTCATATGTTTTCGGGCTCCCCTCTGCCCAAGCGGCGCACCTGGTGGATCTTGAAGACCACTGGGCGAAAAGCAACATAGAAAAAGTTTTAAACCTGGGGATAGCAGGAGGTTACCCGGACCAATTTTTTGGACCGGACCAGCTGATTACCAGGGCAGAATTTATTAAGATACTTGTAAAGGCCGGATGGGTAAGACCGGTTATTAATAAAAATGAGCAGCCTGCTTTTCAGGATGTTGGGTGGGAACACTGGGCCTCTCCCTATCTTGAAGCGGCGGCTGCCTTGGGCATCGTGGCGGGAGAAGGAAGCCCGGATCGATATTTTGAGCCTGAAAGGGTTATTACAAGAGCTGAAATGGCGGCTATGTCCGGGCGGTTGCTGGCAGTGGAACACCTGCCTGGTGTTCCTGCGACAGAAGCTGGCCTGCAAAAAAACTGGATGGCGGCAATGAAGAACGAGGGTATTATTTGTGGCTACCCGGATGGTTCTCTGGGAGAGAATAATGGCCTGACCAGAGCTGAGGCTTGCTCTGTTGTTCTGCGCTTAAAAGAAAGGCTCCTGGCAGTGCAAGCTGACAGAGAACGTCAGTGGATTAATACCGCTCAGGGTCATGATGGATATATTGCCATGGCAGGGGACAGGCCGGACATTATACCCTATTTTGGAAATCTCACTGGAATGGCGCAACTGGATCAGCCGGAAGAGCTGGCCGGGGTCAAAAAATATCTGGAGTGGAACTTTGCTAATTTGAACTATCCGGACCGTTGGGGCTTAAACGGTACGATTTATGATTACAGCCTGAAAGACGGGGTAGCCCGTTCTGTATATGATTACGATTCCGCGGACAGTTATGCGGCCACCCTGCTTTCCCTGGCCGCCGGTTATTATCTTTCTTCCGGGGATTTAAATTTTATCCGGGAGCACTACCGGGATTTGTCTACGGTGTCGGAAGTTATCACTACCCTTCAGGATTCCGACGGTTTGATCTGGGTAAAGCCCAATCTGCAGATCAAGTATCTTATGGATAACTGTGAGTGCTACCGTGGGTTGAAGGACTGGTCAGATTTGCTGGCAGAATTGGGATATAAGGAATGGAGCGGCTTATATGCCGGCAAGGCCGAGTTGATTAAGCAGGGTATCCTGGAGCAGTTATGGGACGATCAAACAGCAAGTTTTGCCTGGGCGGTGGACCATGACGGAAGCAAATATCTTTCTTCTCCCGGCAAATCCTATCCTGGCCTCTTCGCCCAAATCTATCCTGTCACTTTCGGCGTAATCTCTCCGGCCAGCGAGAAGGCCGGCCTTGCCTACCAAAAGCTTAACGAAGAACTGCCTCGCTGGGCTGAACTGGAAGTGGGGGATCCATTTCCGTGGGCTATTCTCGGTTATGCGGCTGTAATTATGGAAGATTTGGTAAGGGCCGATCGATTTTTAGAGAATTGCCGTTTCACTTATATTTCAAGGGAACGCCCTTATCCCTGGTCTACCTTTGAGAGCGCATTTTACGTTCGCGCCTGCGATGAACTACGGGAAAATATCAGAGCAGGCTTCAATTAAGAGGGTACCCAGATAAACAAAAAACTACGAAAACTTGAAGCGTGCCACGCTGCCCCTCTCCGTGGGGCTGACCTCCAGCCTGGCGTCAATGCGCTCCTTCAGTTCCGGCACGTGGGAGATGATCCCCACCAGGCGGCCGCCCTTCTGGAGGTCAATTAAGGCCCGCAGGGCAAAATCCAGGGACTCCGGGTCGAGGGTGCCGAACCCCTCGTCAACAAAAATGGTATCCAGGTGGATGCCGCCGGCGTAGGACTGCACCACGTCGGCCAGCCCCAGGGCCAGCGACAGGGAGGCGAGGAAGGTTTCACCGCCCGACAGAGTCGCCACACCCCGGGCCGTGCCGGTGTACGTATCGAAGACCTCCAGTTCCAGTCCCCCGGCGGCGTTGCTGCGGGCCCGATCCAGGGTGCGCTGGAGGTGGTAGCGGCCGCGGCTCATCAGCTTCAGCCGCTGGGTGGCGGCAACCGTCACGTCGTCCAGCAGCGCCCCCAGCACAAAGCGCTGGAAGGTCAGTCCGTAGCGGTTTTTCCCGTTGGCCACCTCGGAAATGCGCCCCAGCACCCTGTACTTATCCTCCACCTCTTCCAGGGAGTTCTCCAGATCATGAAGCTGCTTCAGCCAGCTATCCTCCCGCTCGGCCTCTCCCCGCAGTTGCACTTCGAGGGCAACCGACTGCTCCAGGGACATCTCCGCTTTTTTCCGTTCGTCATCAAGCTCCTTCAGGCGGGGCTCCGTGAGGCCTTCCGCCGCCTGAAGGGCCCTCCTCAGGCGATCCCCGGCAGCCGCCAGGTTACCGTCGAAATCTTTGATCTCTTTTTCCATTAAACGTATTTCTTCTATAGTTCTCCTGGCTGTTTCGTATTCGGGTATGTTCTTGAAACCAGACTCCTCCAGGCGCCGAAGAAAGGCAAGCTCTTCTTGCTCCGCCCGCTTTACAGCCGCCTCAAGTCCAGTGGAGGCTTCCTGTGCAGCCGTTTCCGCACCGGCCAGGGTCTGTGCTGTTTCTTCCACTTCTTTGCGGGCTTGCTCCAGGGCGGCAGCCAATTGGTCGCGGCTGCTCCGGGCTTGCTCCAGGGCTTTTTGCAGGGAAGCTGCTTCACGCAGGTCCTCCGGCACGGTGGCCTCGCGTTCCCTCGCCACCGCCTGGGCCGCCTCCAAATCCGCCCGGACTTTCTCTAACGCTTCCTTTAAAAGATCCAGCTGCTCAACCAGCAATTTTTCTCGCTGTTTCAGTTCTTGGATTGCACGGTCGAGGGCGGAGGCCGTCTCCGTGGCCCGGCTGGCCTGCTGCCGGCGCTCTTTTGCTTCCCTGCCGGTTTTCAGGAGGCTTTCCAGGGACAGGCCGGCGCTTTCACCCATTTCCTTTTCCATGTCTTCAACCCGGTTCTCCAGGGTTGCTTTTTTCGTTTCCAGGGCGCTCAATTCAGTATGCGCTTTGTCCCGGCGGGACTCCAGTTTTGTCAAGGCCTGCTGCCGTGATTTGAGCTCAGCTTCCCCCGGGAGTGTTGCTTTGCTCCGGGTGGGAGAGGGGTGCTCCGTCGAGCCGCACACCGGGCAGGGCGCACCCTCGCTCAGCGTGCCGGCCAGGATGGCCGCCTGCCCCTTGTTCCATACCTCCTGCAGACCGGCGAGTTCCTCTTTTGTTGAGAGATATTGATCCCGGGTCTGCTGGAAACGGAGGGAGGCCGATTGATATGCCTTTTTGGTTAAGGTAAGCTCCGCCTGCTGTTCCTCCAGCGTTTTTCTTTTGCCGTACAGCTGCGCCGCCTCCCTGCAGGCAGCCTCCAGTGCCGGGGTCAGGGCTGCCTGGTTAACCGCCTCGAGGTGGGCTTTGGCCTTTTCTTCCAGGGTATGCCGGAGCTCGGCCAGGGATTTTTCGCAGTCTTTTTGCTGCCCATCTGCGGACACGGCTTTTTCCCGGGATTCCCTGACCTTGTTCCGGGCGCCTTCGAGGGCGGCCACCTTCTCAGCGCAGCCCTCCAGGTCAATGACTTTGCGCCTTGCGGCTTCCCGCTTCGGCTCTTTTTCCGTTTCCGCCAGCAGTTTTCTCCTTGCCCCGTCCTTAGCGCCCAGGGCCTGTTCCTGCAGCTTTTGCTTTTCCAAAAGGTACCGGGCTGCTTTTTCCGTCTCACTGCGGCGGACCATTAGCGAACGCTCTGCGTCCACCAGGCCGGAGGCCAGGCCGGCCCTCGCCAGCACAACCCGCTGCGCCTCGAATTCCCGGGCTTTTGCTTCCAGCCCGGCTACGGCAGCCTGCGCTTCTGTTTTTTCCTTGAGTTTCTCCTGGATTTGTCTCCCGATATTCAGTCGGTCCTGCACTGCTTTGACTGCTTCACGGCCCTGTTTGATTTGCAGCACCGCTTCCTTGAGTTGTTCTTTATGTAGGTTATACCGCTTCTCCAACTCTCCCCGGTTGTCCGTTCCAGCTTCCTGCAAGACCCAGGTTCGCCGTGCTGAAGACTTTTTGAAGCTTTCCTGGAGACCCCTGGCCGAATCCTTCAGGGCTTCCTCGATCCGGCGGTAAACCTCGGTTCGGAACAGGGTTTCCAGGATCACCTGCCGCTCCCTGGAGTCCGCAGTCAAAAGTCTGCGAAATTCTCCCTGGGGAAGCATAACCACCTGGCGAAACTGGCTGCTCTTAAAGCCCAGGAGTTTCCCCACCGCTTCCGTGACCTTGATGCAGCCGTCTGCCAGGACGGCGCCGTCTTCCTCTCCGGACTTAACTCCTGTCAACTCCCAGAGTGTGGCGGTGGAACGCATGGTCGTGGTCCCTTCACCGGACTTCTTGGGCCGCTCCTGCTCCGGGCTGCGCTTAACGCGGTAGGTTTCCGCCCCGACGGCAAAGTCAAGGGTGATTTCTGTCGGCTCTGACAGGCCGGCGTGGTCGCTGCGCATCTGCTTGCCGTCCCGCTCCGCGCCGCTGGTGTCCCCGTAGAGGGCAAAGCAAATGGCGTCGAGAATGGCCGTTTTGCCCGACCCGGTGGGGCCGTGGACCAGGAAAAAAGTACGCCCGCCCAGCTCCGTGAAGTCCAGCACCTGCGTTCCGGCGTAAGGCCCGAAGGCGCTTATTGTAAGTCTAACCGGTCTCATGACAGCACCTCCCGCTCCTGCCGGTAAAGCGCTTCCACTGTGTCGGTGAAGGATTCCGCCTGTTCTTGTGTCAGTGGGTCCCCTGTGACCTGTTCGAAAAAGGAAGCGAAGAGGTCCATCTCTGCCAGACGCCGGTGGTCCCCGCCGGGCCCGCGCAGGTCACCCCCGTCAGTCAGGTGGGGGCGCTCAATGTGCAGGACGTTGGGGTACACCTCCCGGAGTTTGCCGATGGCGTCCAGGACGGCGCCGGTGTCCCTCAGGGTGACCATCAGGTAGTCTTCCCGACATTCTCCGTTCTGCGGTCCCTCCAGGATCTCGTTTAGAAAGCCATCCAGGCAGCGCAGGTCCCGGCGGGGGGTGAGGGGGATTTCTTCCACCGTTACATTTCCAGCCTCGTCCATTTCCACCAGGGTTGCAGATTTTTTATGGGCGGCCTCGGAAAAGGAATACTTCATCAGCGACCCGGCATAGCGAATGCGCCCGCCGCCGGCGTTCTGGGGCCGGTGCAGGTGCCCCAGGGCCGTGTAGTGGAAGGGTTGGAAACAGGCGGCTTCGACCGCCCCCGAGCCCCCGACGGAAAGAGGCCGCTCCGACTCGCTCCCTTCGCCGCCCGCCACAAAGGCGTGGGCGACGGCAACGGTACGCGCTCCCTTTGGTATTGATTTCGTTATGTAGTTGACCAGTGAAAGCATGGCCCGGTCGTGGTCGGACACGCCCGGATCAGCCAGGCATTCCCTTACCACTGACGGTTCGGCGAAAGGGAGCGGGCAAAAGTAGACCGGCCCATAAGCGTCGTTAATAACAACCGGCGCCAGGTTCGCCGGCTGTCCGGCGAGGTGCAGACCCTGGCGGGCCAGCAGGCGGTTGCCGAACCCCAGTCGCTCCGGGCTGTCGTGGTTGCCTGCGATCATGATGATGGGGATGTTGTAGTCGAGGAGGATCTTGGAGAGCACTTCGTCCAGGAGTTTCACAGCCTCGGCCGGGGGTACCGAGCGATCGTAAACATCCCCGGCGATGAGGATGACGTCCGGCTTGGTGTCGCCGGCGAGTCTGATAAATTGGTCTAATATGTAGGACTGTTCACCGGTAAGGTGGACGCCGTGAAAGATGCGCCCTAGGTGCCAGTCGGATGTGTGTAGAATTTTCATCATTTTACCTCATTTTAAGGATATTACCGTTCCCGCTGCTTTCACGATGAAAACGGCGTCTTTGACAGCCTTTCCTCGTCCTACCGGCTGTACTCATTGGTAGGCATAAGGTCCACATCACCGCAAAAAGCAAATTCCCTTTCTTTTCTCAAACACTTTTAGTGTTATATATCTTGAACCATTTTCAATCCATTTTAGCCCGCGCAAATCTAATATACACTCTCTAAAGTAAGCATATGATATCAGGATCATTTCGTCAATGAACCACAGCAAAGCGGAAAAACTTTAAGTATAACCATCAAACCGTATACAACGTCCCAGGTTAATAATAAAATGCTACATATTATTAAAACATCCTTTTGCAGCAATTAAAATAGACAGTGACAGCCTCTTTCTTGGCATATTGTGTAATGTTGGCAGGAAATAGTCAAAATGATAGGGAATTAAAGTAAACAAGAAGGAGGTGAGCCAGTGCGGGATGCTGTTTTTTTTCCACCATCAGGCCAGTCGGTGCAGTCGTTAATCGCCCAAGCCCGGAAAGCCCAGGATCTGTACTACGGTAGTTTCCTTCTTTCTCATCTATGCCGGGTATCCGCCACAAAGGCGCGGGAAAGTTTCGAGGCGAGGTGATCTTTCCCTGCCTGGACGAACCTTCCCTGCCCAACATGTTTGTGGCCGTTATTGAGAGGGTGAAGACCAGGATATTAAAAAGGTTGGAAATGAGCTTAGAATCTTCGCAGGAGGGGGACTTTGTAAAGGTTAACCATAAAAATAAAGGAGAAGTATGAAATTGAAACGGTTTATCACCATTCTTAGAATTATTATTCTGGTTGCCGCTTTTTTGCCGGTTTTCACACTGACGGCGCTGGCGGCGGATGGAACATGGACAAATGAGGGAAATTATATAGAAGTTACACCGAGCGGTAGTACCTATACCATCACAACAGCCGCCGAGCTGGCCTGGGTGGCTGCTCAGGTCAACAGCGGCGCGACAACCTTTTCAGGGTCTACGATTTCTCTGAGAGCCGACATCGACCTGTCCGAACACTACTGGGCTCCGATAGGAATGGATTCTACAAATTGTTTCAAAGGCAGTTTTAACGGAAACAATCATGCGATTACAGGGATGATAATAAACGATTCAAGTTTAACAAAAGTAGGGTTTTTTGGGTATGTTTGTTCTTCCAATATCAGAAATATTGGAATTGATCTTTCAATTAATTCATCGACCGGTACTGCAGTCGGAGGACTTGCCGGATATGTTGACGGAGGTAGTATTACTAACTGTTGCGTCACGGGCAGCTTAACGGGTGGAGCCGGAGATGCCTATGTAGGAGGCCTCGCGGGAAATGTCATAAAAAGCGGCCAAATAATAAACTGCTATGCAAAAGACAGTGTGACGGCCGGCGGCTCAGCTGGGTATGCCGGTGGCCTGGTGGGACACCTTTCAGCAACCTGCAGCATAAAAAACAGTTATGCTACGGGTAATGTTGTTTCTACGGGAATGTCAGGCTATGCCGGGGGGCTGGTGGCATGGGTTGCGTCCGGTTTCATAACAAACAGCTACGCCACTGGTAACGTATCAGGTGGAATTAATGCCTGTGTAGGCGGCCTGGTGGGACATAATTATTATTCAGCTGCAAAAATTACAAATTGTTACGCTACAGGAAGCTTAACAGGTGGCATTTATGCTAAAATAGGCGGTCTGGTGGGGGAGAATAGCGGCGTCATATCATACGGGTATTGGAACAGCAATGCAGCCAGTAAAGGTATCGGATCCGACACGGGCACAAGCACGCTCACTTCCATGAAGCCGGCCGAGATGCAAGCTACGGCTTTTATTGCAACGCTCAATACCAATGTAACGAATCTGAATGATCCCACGTTAAAGTTATGGAAGCTTATAAATGGTATAAACGGCAATTATCCGGTGCTTGAAGGCGTGGGCGATGGCCTTGACATTATCACAAACGTGGAAACACCGACGATAAACACAAACCCGGCGGACAAAACGTCATGCGTGGGTGGGGCGGCTAGCTTGTCGGTTGTGGCAACTGTCAGCAAAGGAACACTATCCTATCAGTGGTACAGCAATACAATCGACAGCAACAGCGGCGGAACCATTATAGATGGCGCTGTAAATTCGACTTATTCGGCGCCGGCTGATACCGCGGGAACAATATATTACTATTGTGTGGTTACAAACACGGATACCGGCGCTACAGGAATTCAGATCGTTACAGTAACAAGCGAAACGGCGGAAGTGAAGGTCGAGGTATGCGAAAACGTGGCGCCAACGGCGTCAAATGTCAAGATATCAGACAAGATGAAAGTGGGTAAGACAATAACAGGCAGTTATACCTATGCCGATTCGGAGGGCGATGCTGAAGGGGCTTCAATTTTTAAATGGTACCGGGCTGATGACGCCGGTGGAACAAATGAAGCAGAAATTATTGGCGAAACAAGTATAACATATACCCTGACCGGTACTGACCTTGGCAAATTCATCTGCTTTGAAGTAACACCCGTTGCCTTAACAGGCACATTGACGGGAACGGCAACTAAGAGTTCTTATACAAGTGCAGTAGCGGAAGAAGGTACATCGGGCTATTGGCCGGATTATGCAGCAACTGCTGCGCCCGCTTTAAAAGACAAAACCTATACCATCACAACAGCCGCCGAGCTGGCCTGGGTGGCGGCTCAGGTTAACGGTGGTAATGCATTTATCGGTTTTAAATTTATTCTAGGATCTAATATTGATCTATCGGATCATTACTGGGCGCCGATAGGAACAGATGGAGTCAAATGCTTCAGGGGTAGTTTTGACGGGAATGGATATAAGATTTTCGGTCTTAAAATAGGCACATCCACAAGCGCTGACCCATCCCTAACCAATATTGGTTTGTTTGGATGGACTGTTCAGGCTACAATAAACAATGTAGGTTTACCGGATGCAGCAATCTATTCATCAAAGGATAATGCCAGTATTGGCGCCCTGGTGGGGATAGCAGGTTCAAGTACAATAATAACAAACTGTTATGCTGCAGGCAGCTTGAGAAGCACCGGTAGCAACGCTAGTATTGGCGGCCTAGTGGGAACGGCCGTTGTCGGCGCGACAATAAAAAATAGCTACGCTACTGGCAGTGTAACAGGCGGTGACTTTGCCAGAGTAGGCGGCTTGGTGGGATATAATTATTTTTACAACGCCGCAATAACAAACAGCTATGCCACAGGCAGCGTAACAGGCGGCATCTCTGCCAGAGTAGGCGGCCTGGTGGGATTGAATAAAGGCCTTATAACAAACAGCTATGCCACAGGCAGCGCAACAGGCGGCTTAAATACCAAAATAGGCGGTCTGGTGGGAGATAACACCCTTACCATAACAAACGGTTATTGGAACAGCAGCGCTACCGGCGCAGGTGTCGGATCCGACACGGGCACAAGCACGCTCACTTCCATGACATCGGCCGAGATGCAAGCTACGGCTTTTATTGCAGCGCTCAATACAAATGTAACGAATCTGAATGATCCCACGTTAAAGTCATGGAAACTTTTAAATGGTATAAACAACAATTATCCGGTACTTGACGGCGTGGGTGATGGCATTGCCAGCGCCACAAACGCGGAAAAACCTTCGATAAACATAAACCCGGCGGACAAAACTGTATACGTGGGTGGAGCGGCGGGCTTGTCGGTTGCAGCAACTGTCAGCAAAGGGACACTATCCTATCAGTGGTACAGCAATGCAATCGACAGCAACAGCGGCGGAACCATTATAG
>ENA-UOOH01000079-UOOH01000079.1-fermentation-metagenome-genome-assembly--contig:-NODE-79-length-107122-cov-5.755536_pt1 | contig 107122 bp, 91 predicted proteins | sample MGYA00245778_ERZ724025 | MGnify/ENA primary metagenome ERZ724025 (study PRJEB28704, sample SAMN03018313) | fermentation metagenome | biome: anthropogenic terrestrial biome; feature: soil; material... | reverse complement strand
AGTTGTTGGGCCTGGCTTAGCGCCATTCCCAACAACTACCATAAGGGGACAGTCCCTCACTCGGGTAGTTTCTTAATAGGGATGGGAGGAAACCGGTTCGCAGATGGTTAAGGTGTAATTTGATAAATATTGCCGGAGGTGATATAGTAAGCAAAATAAGATATGCAAGGCAGGTAAGTATACATGTATAAAATTGTTGTCTCATCCAGAGGGCAGGTAGTAATACCTTCTGAAATTAGAAAAAGGTTAAACATTAAAGAAGGGGATATTCTTTCAGCAGACGTTGAGGGAGGCGGCAGGCTGGTATTCAGTGTCGCCCGGAAGAATAGGGTTAAAAAAGGTGTGGTGGCGCAAACGGCCGGCCTGCTGTCGGACATGGAAATGAGCGGGTTGGAGTACGTGGCAAGCATTCGCAAAGGTTCCGGCAGGAGGATGGACGAGCTTGAAAATTGTTAGCGATACCAACATTATTATCGACCACTTGCGCAATATTCCCCGGGCTACCAGTTTGTTGGAAGAAATTGAAAACGGCAGTTTCGAAGGATACATATCAACGATCACCATACTGGAGCTTATGGCGGCGCCGAAAATGACGGAACAACGCTTTGAGACCATCAAGGCACTGGTTGAGATGTTTGAGCACGTTCCGGTAGATGAGCGGATAGCGACTGTTGCCGGGAGGTATCTGGCAAAATATCGCGCATCACACGGATTGGAACCCATGGACGCAATAATCGCGGCAACAGCTTCAGTTAACGAAGCTGTTTTATTCACACTGAATACAAAACACTTTAAATTTATTGAAGGGCTGGTTATTATTAACCCGTATCTTATTGATGAATAAAATGAATACAGTTTAAGAGTCTGTTCGAAAAGTTTAGCGTATAGTTAGCATAAATAGGAAATGCATCTGCACTTGTCGAATTAGGAATTGTCCCAGCATTTCTGAGACGATACAATCTCACCGTCCCTCTTTTCTCTATTGACGGGTTTTAAAAAAAGGGTACTATAAAATTAGTGAATTATGTAAATATTTCCTATGGAAAGGCAACATAACAGGCTTTAAGCCACTTGAGAACCTTAGTGGAAATTTGTTTATTCCTGACACGCACAACCATAGCGACAATATCGCAAAGGAGAAGTAATATGGAACAAAGAAAAAGTGTCAGGGCCGATCCGCATTATTATTCCGGCCGGCTAAAACGCAAATTGGACGGGCTGCGTTTTGCGCCCGCCACCATTGTTGAAGCGCCCTCCGGCTACGGCAAGACGACGGCGATACGGGACTTTTTACAAGACGGTCTTCCCCGGGGCGTGCCCGTCTATTGGTTCACCGCAACGGATGAAAAGCCCGCCGCGGGCTTTCGGCGTCTCTGCCGCGAGATTGAGAAGATAGACAGCAATGCGGGTAAACGCCTCCTTAAAATAGAGCTGCCCAACGCCGCTACCATCGGCGAAGCAACTGAAGCCCTGCGTTCTATTCGCTGCAATCACGATACCTATTTTGTAATTGATAATTTTCAGTTTTTGCAGGACGCCCTGCCCCCCGCCTTTTTCATTGCGCTCCTTGAACATGGCGGCCAGGGCTTACATCTCATTGTTGTGACCCAAATGCTCAAACGGGATCTGCTTGCTATCGTTACCGGTCAGGGGATTTTGCATATTACTGCCACCGATCTGCGGTTAAGTGCAGGAGATATCTGCCGATATTACGCCCTGGCCAATGTAAAAATTACCCCGGAGGATGCACAGGAGGTCGAGCGTTACACCGAAGGCTGGATTATCGCCATCTATTTACAGCTCTCTACTTTTCTGGAAGCAGGCATATTCTCCGATACACCTGGTATTTTGACCCTCATGGAGCATTTAGTGTGGGACAAGCTGAGCGAAGCGCAGCAAACCTTTCTTTTGCACCTATCCCCGTTTGAGATGATCAGCGTACAGCAGGCTTGTTCCCTCATTGGCTGTGATACGCTGCCCGAATACGCTTTTGATGCGCTCGCGGGTCCCTTTATCTGCTATGATCCAGCCGAGCGGCAGTACGAAGTACATAGCATTCTGAGAGAGCTGCTTATTCAAAAACGCGGGGAGCGCGGGCCTGCGTTTGAACGCCAGTGCCGGCTGCGGGCGGGAGATTATTGCCGGGAAGAAGGCCAAACCTCCAGGGCCCTTGGCTTTTACATACAAATTCGAGACTATGAGCGGATGCTCTCCCTTGACCTTTCCCATATGACTTTGGAGACAATCAACGGTGTACCCTTTGCGGAGCTGGCTCTGGATATTGCCCAAAATTGCCCGGCAGAAATCAAAAAGAAATATATCCTTAACATGCTCCGCATTACCTGGGCGTTGTATATGGCCGGGATGAATGAGCAGTTTGAGATCTTGATGGAAGAACTGCATACCATGCCGGAACTGCTGGAGAATTCAGATTTGCTAAGGGAATGGCTGCTGTTGTCTTCATATAGGAGTTTCCCTGACCTGGTTAAGATGAAGGCCATACTCAGACAGGCTGCCCCACTTTTTAAAAACCAATGCTCCCAGGTAATTCTTCCCACAGTACCGTGGTGCTTTGGCAATATTAGTCCTCTGGGTGAATTTCATGTCGAGCCGGGTGAAGCCGAGAGGGAGGCGAAGGCTCTCGAAGAATACATTGCCATCTATTCAAAGCTTACCAATGGCCATGGGAGCGGAGCCGATGTGCTGTTCCGGGCGGAGCTTGCCTATCATCGCGGGGGTATTAATGAAGCTGAGATACTCTCCTACAAGGCCGTCTTTCTGGCCGAAAGCAACTGGCAGAACATTGTTCAATTTGGTGCTACGCTGTATTTGGCGGACGTTGCGCTTAACAAAATGGATACAGCAGGCTGGCAAAATACCATAGTCTCCATGGAACGGGTTGCATCCTTCTCTTCAGAGGATACCTTTGTCAGCCGGGGAGTATTGGATATTGTAAGGGGGGTGCTTTTAAATGAACTGCAAGATCAAACCAGCATCGCTGATTGGTTGAAAAGGACCGACTTCGATGGACAGCGTCTTCTGGCCCCCATGACTAATAACGCCATATTTGTGCATTTAAGCTTTTTGATGCATCAGGGAGAGTATGCAAGGGTTATCGGGATAGGTTCGGCCATCCTGGAAAGCGGCAGCCGGCCTAACCCCTTTCAGGAAGCACTTCTTATGCTTATCATGGCTGTCAGCTGTAAAGCGATGGATAATCACACCAAGGCTTGTGAAATGGTGAACCGTGTCGCAGAGCTGCTGCTGCCCGATGGTTTGATTTTCCCCCTGGTAGCCTATTCCTGGCGTCTGGGTGAAATGGTAAATGAAATGATTGAGCAAGAATACCCACAGTTTGTGGAAGTATATCAAACCGTTAGAGAACGTTTTGGTATGGGCTGGACTACTCTGAATGAAGCCGTTTGTCGGGGCGAATTACCCGCCGACTTGACTGCCAGGGAATATGAGGTGGCCAAACTGGCAGCCGAAGGCTTACGTAACAGCGAAATCGCGGAAAAGCTGGTGATAACGGAAAGCACAGTGCGCGCACATCTACGAGTGATATTTCAAAAGCTTCAAATTGACCGCCGCACCCGCCTGGCGGAAAAACTGAAATAAAATATTTTCAAAAGATAGTCCATTAAGATAGTCCATTCAGACGATGCATAAAACAAAATTCCATCCTATAGTTAATCTGTAGGATGGAATTTTTCCATTTGTTACGGAGAAGGAGGCATATGTGTGAATTACATCAAAACCGTGCTGCCCATGAAGGACTACCGGTTGTTTATGGAAATGGAGAGCGGCAGTACAGTAACAGTAGACCTCTCCGGCAAGCTGCACACCATGAAATACGCTGAGCTTGCCAACAAAACATTCTTTAAAACCGCTACCACCGATGGTGATTATGTCATTTGGGGTGATGGGCGGCTGCGCCTGACGATTAACGAACTGATGGAGGTGGTTTTGTTGGGATGATGGAGGGTGAGTTAAGTTGAAGTGAAGATACCCTGACCACACAGCTCAGTAAAAACAAAGGAGAGGAAGCGAGAATGACTGGTAACAAATGCAATGGGATTACCCGCTTTTTGAAAGAAAAGAGAATTTTTTGTACCGTCCTGCTGGCCATGATATTTCTGTTTACTACTTCCATAGCTGCTTATGCTGAACAAGTAGCTGCTCCAACCGCTGACCCAGCGGCAGGAACTTATGGTGGAACGCAAGAAGTTGCCTTATCTACTGTAACCGAAGGTGCAACGATTTACTATACGACTGATAGTAGCGAGCCGACAACCGGCAGCACCCTATATAGCGCTCAGATAGAAGTAAGGTCAAACATGACCATTAAAGCTATAGCAGTAATAGAGGGCACGGATAATAGTCCGGTATCCACATTTGAATATGAACTTTTTGCCGGCGGTGATGGTAGCGTGGATTACCCCTACCAGGTCGCAACGGCCGAACAACTTAACAATGTGAGATACCACCTCGATCAGCATTTCATACAGACAGAAGAGATCAACCTGAATGTTGCTCCTTATAATGAGGATGCAGGTTGGGAGCCCATCGGCAGTAATAGTTCTCCATTTACCGGCACATTCGACGGTAATGGCAAGACCATCAGCAACCTTACTATCGACCGGAGTACTACAGATTACGTAGGTTTGTTTGGTGTTACCGGAGATACTGCCAAAATCCCGAATGTGAAACTGGAGAATATTAAGGTTACCGGTAAACAGTGTACCGGCGCACTGGTGGGAGAGAATGGGGGTACGATTACCAACTCCTACACCACCGGTGCTATTACTGGTAATGACTATGTTGGCGGTCTGGTGGGTTCGAATACTAACGGAGGCTCTATCACCAATTCCTACGCAACCGCTGCTGTAAGAGGTACAGGTTTTTATGTCGGCGGACTGGTGGGTAGCAATGAAGGTACTATCACCAACTCCTACGCCACCGGTCTTGTGACGGGTAATAACTTAGTCGGCGGACTGGTGGGTTGGAATGACCAAGGCTCTATCACCAATTCCTACGCCACCGGTGCTGTAACCGGTGCTCAACCAGGTAGTGGTTATGTCGGCGGACTGGTTGGGAGCAATGCCGATTATAGTACTATCACTTATAGTTATTGGGACATCAATACATCAGGGAGGACATTATCTCAAGGCGGCACCGGCAAAACCACAGCGGATATGAAGCTGAAAGGAACTTATACCGGTTGGGATTTTAACACTATTTGGGATATTGTCGGCAGCACGAACGACGGTTATCCTTTCTTGAGAAATAATCCCCCTGGAACCAGCGCTACCATCAACCCGACAACTGCAACCTTTGACAATAAAGCGGGAGGCCAGGAAGATGTGGCCACTGACATCACCTGGGGCTCGGCAACTAACGTCATCGCAGTTAAGAAGGGCACTGATACCTTAACGGCAGGCACTGATTACACCGTAGCTGATACCACCTTAACCATCAAAAAAGAATACCTGGCAGCACAAGCGCATGGCGATGTAGCTTTAACCATCTTGTTTAACACTAATGTAGCTACCTTGACCATTTTCATAAAAACTTTTCCCGGAGGAACAGGCACGGAGCAAGAGCCCTATCAGGTAGCAACGGCCGAACAACTTAACAATGTGAGATACCACCTCAAAAACCATTTCATACAGATAGCAGATATCGACCTGAGCAGTTATAATAACGGTTCCGGTTGGGAGCCTATCGGCGATTTTAACGGTACATTCGACGGTGATGGCAAGACCATTAGCAACCTTACTATCAACCGGAGTGATATGGATTACGTTGGTTTGTTTGGTTATGCCAATATTTTTGCTGAAATCAAAAATGTGAAACTGGAAAATACTAAGGTTATTGGTAAAGATTATACCGGCGCCCTGGTGGGACGACATGACGGTGCAATCACCAACTGCTACGCCACCGGTGTTGTGACGGGTAATAATTATGTCGGCGGACTGGTGGGTCTACTGCAGGCTGTAAATGATTATGGCTCTATCACCAACTCCTACGCCACCTGTGCTGTGGCGGGTAATAGTTGGGTCGGCGGACTGGCAGGACGATATTATGGTACAAGCGGAATGACAGGACATAATTATGGTACAATTACCAACTCTTACGCCACCGGTGTTGTAACAGGTACCACAGATTATGTCGCCGGACTGGTGGGTCAGAATTACCAAGGCTCAATCACCACCTCCTACGCCACCGGTATTGTAACAGGTGCAGGCGCTGTCGGCGGACTGGTAGGGGCCAATTCTGAAGGAGCCTCGATATCTGACTCCTACGCCACTGGTGCTGTGACGGGCCAAATGACTACCGGCGGTCTGGTGGGTTTGAATACTAACGGAGGTTCTATCATCAACTCCTACGCCACCGGTGCTGTGGCAGGTAATAAATTGGTCGGCGGGCTGGTTGGGTACAATAGCTATGGTTCTGCTAAATATAGTTATTGGGACAAAGATACATCAAAGATGGATTCATCTGCCTGCGGAACCGGCAAAACCACAGAGGACATGAAAAAGCAGGCAACATTTGCAGGTTGGGATTTTACAAATATTTGGAAAATTGAGGGCAGCAGGAACAACGGTTATCCCTTCCTAAAAAATAATCCCAGCGATTACACTATAACCCTATCCTCATCAGGCAATGGAACCGTAACCGGGGGCGGCGCCTACAATCGGGGTAAAAGCATAACCCTGGGCGCCGAGCCCAGTGAAGGCTACAATTTTGCCGGCTGGTATAAAGGCGCGGAAAAGGTATCCTCCCTGCCCAACTATACCTTTACGGTTTCGGAGGATGTTACTTTAACGGCAAGTTTTACCGCCATGCCCCAAGATGACCTGCAGGTGGTTACCGTAGGAAACGGAGTGGTCAAACTAAACGATGAGCCAACAGGGCTCACTCCGAATTACGTGGCACAGCACACCAGAGGCGCCGGCATCCGCCTGACGGCAACGCCCAACAGCGAAAACGACTACTTTGCTTATTGGCAGGATAGCCGCTCCGAAAGTATCCTCTCCGCCAATTCAGTTTATGAGTTCATAATGGGGGCAGGCGCCACTTTAAAGGCTGTGTTTAACAGGATTCCTGACCAAAACACTACAGAATTTACGGTCATCTTCAAGGACAAAAGCGGAAGAATCCTGCAATCTACCAATGTAGACATAGGCTTCCCCGCAACGCCTCCCTCCGCCCCGGCATTGGTGGGATACAGCTTTGCCGGCTGGGATAAGAGCCTTGACAATGTAATCTCCGATATGACCGTCAATGCCCTATATGAGAGATTATCCACCACCTATCAGGTAACCGTGGTTAATGGTACCCTTTCTAGCGGAGGAACCGGCGGCAGCTTCAAATATGACATGCCGGTAACGGTAGTAGCAAATACTGCCCCACCAGGGCACAAGTTCAGCCACTGGACCCAGGACGGCATGAAAATAAGCACCGGCAGTACCTTTAAATTCTTTGTCCCCATGCGGGATACCACCCTTGAAGCCGTATTTGTACCCAACGAGACTGTGATTATTCCGGTGCCGTTCATTACCTTATCAGAAGAGGTGCAGATGGATACGGCAAACAAGACGATGCTGTTTACCGCTAATCGTACCGTGCCTGCCGGATATACCCTGGTAGAAAGCGGCGTACTGCTGCTGCAGTCTAACACCGCGCCCGGTGAGCTTACAGTGGAAACGGAAGATATTATCCGCGGCAAGATTAAAAATAATTCTACCGACCAGTTCTATATCCGTAAGATTAACATTACAGATGGGGATACCTGGTATGCCAGGGCTTATCTGCTATACAGGGATGCGGGCGGTAATATTATCACGGTTTACAGCGGCAATACCGTGAGTAAAACAATGTCAAACTAATAATATGGGGAGGTAGTGGCATGAAAAAGCAGTATGAAAAACCGGAAATTGAGATTACAGTGTTTGAGGTTGAAGACATTTGCAGCAGCAGCCCAGACGGAGCAGATTATTAATTCTTTCCCTAAGAGAGGTAGGCAAAATAACTGCCTGCCTCTTTTGGGAATTTAATTTTCTTACGTAGATAAAACCTATCTTTTTTGAAAGGAAGAATTTGAGTATGAAGAAAAATATGTTTGGCAGCATGATGACGATATTTTTATTTATGATGGTTATCTTTACGATGACAGGTGGCACTGTTCATGCTACAGAACCGGCAGCCCAAAAACCTGCCGCATTTGCTGATGTAAGGGATGATTTCTGGGCCAAACCAGCTATTGATAATTGGAACAGCAGGGGTATTGTGAAGGGAGATGGTCAAAACTTCAATCCCCAGGCCAAAATTACCCGCGCTGAAATGATGGTCATATTAGGAAGGATTTTTGGCTTTAGTGGAACAATAGATAACCCTTTTGCAGATATAAAAAAGGAAGATTGGTACTATGATGCACTGATAAAGGGCTATGCCGGGGGGATCTTGCAAGGTAATTTTGACGAAAGCGGAAATCGTGTGGCTCGTCCCAACGATTCATTGAATCGTGCTGAAGCGGCGGTGCTGTTTTCGAGAGTTTTTTCTATCCCCGGGAATTCCGGAAGCCATTCCGGCTTTAAGGATACCAATTTGCCCGAGTGGGCAAAGGAAGCCATCTTTGGGCTGGAAGCGGTTGGATATGTCCATGGCAAGGGAGGCGGTTTATTCGACCCGCTGGGCAGTCTTACCCGTGCCGAAGCGGTCCAGATGCTGGACAATATCGTCAAGCTCTATGTGTGTCAACCGGGAAACTACAGCGTAAACATCAACGGCAATGTGGTTATCAACACCCCGGATCTGGTGCTGCGAAACATGAAAATCACCGGAAATCTGTATCTTGCTGAAGGAATCGGTGATGGAGCCATTACCCTGGAAAAGGTTACCGTCACAGGCAGCACGTTTGTTCGCGGCGGCGGGGCCGGTAAGATTACAATCAAGGACAGTGATTTGGGTGCACGGGTCATTGAAAAAAAAGGAATTGATTTGGATCAGACACCGTCAGAAAGTTCACCTGATTCCGGGCCGTCAGCCGGTTCAGGTAACTCCGGCAAATCAAATGGTTCGGGTAGTTCCGGTGGTTCCGGTAACCCCGGCGGTTCAGGAGGCTCCGGTGACTCCGGCAATTCCGGTAATACCGGTGGCAGCGATGGCGGAGATATCAGTGAATATTAAAGTTGTACGCCGCACAGGGGGATTGGGGTATGAGCACATATCGAATCGCAGATTTAAAAGTTAAGATGGACTGCTGGGGAGCAACCCTTAGAAAACAAGGCGGATCATATGAAACTCTTCCTTTTGAAACAGAAGATGCTATAGATATCAACATTGATATTGACCGGGAAAAACTGCAAAAATCAAAGGAAAAGTATCCCCGGTTAACCCTCAATGAATGGGAATATATTCAGACCGGGTTTGCTTTTTATCAGGACCTGTTGGATTTTAACGGCTTTTGCCTGCATGCCTCAGCGGTTGCCTTAGAAAACCGGGCGGTACTGTTTTCCGGACCCTGCGGTGCGGGGAAATCCACCCATGCAGGGCTGTGGCAGCAGTATTTCGGCCCGGACCGGGCTGTAATTATTAATGACGACAAGCCGGCACTGCGTTTGCTAAATAGTACTTTTTATATATATGGCACTCCCTGGAGCGGAAAAACCAGTTTGAATGTAAATATCCGGGCGCCGCTTGAGGCCATTGTCTTTTTAAAGCAGGCCAAAGAAAATCATATCCGGCGGCTGGATAACAAAGAGGCCGTACAACTAATCATTTATCAAAGTATACGTCCTAAAGACAGCATCAAAATGGATAAGCTTTTAACCCTGATTGATGCTCTCATGCAAAAGACGCCGGTATACCAGATGGACTGCAATGTCAGCCTGGAGGCAGTAAAGCAGGCCTACAACACCATAAGCAGTGAAAGGGTGAAACAATGATGAAAATAAAGGACGGATACCTCCTGCGGGAGGTTGCCGGAAACCATGTGGTAGTGCCTACCGGCAAGGCAACCCTGGACTTTTCCGGTGTAATCACTTTAAACGGCACGGGGGCATTTTTATGGAAGCTCTTGAATACGGACCGAACCGAACCGGAGCTGCTTTCCGCCATGCTTGATGAATATGAGATTAAAAAAGCGGTGGCAAAAGCAGATCTTTTAGAATTCCTTGGCCGGCTTAAGGCGGCTGATCTCTTTGAATAAGCGGGTCGCACTATCTGAGCTTTCCCCGGTGATAACTGAAGTACTGCAAAACGATGGCGAAGTCATCTTTACTGTCACGGGAGTCAGCATGCTTCCCATGCTGCGCCACCGCAGGGATAAGGTGAGCCTGGTAGGAAGTCGTGAAGGATGTTTAAGGAAATATGACCTTGTGCTGTTTGTCCGCCCGGGTGGAAAATATATTCTGCACCGGATTGTGGCCGTAAAGGAAGCCGGTTATGTAATGATCGGCGACAACCAATACGCAAAAGAATACCCCGTACGGCTATCTCAAGTAGTGGGAGTGGTCAAGGGATTCTGGCGGAACGGAAAATATATTTCCTGCGATAATTTCATTTATTGCTTATACTGTCGATTCTGGGTTTGGTCTTATCCGCTGCGGTCACTTTATAGTAAATGCCGGCAAGGTTATCTGAAGCTGTTCAAAAAATACAGATATAGCGATGGGACAGCATGAAAGACAAACAGACCCTTCTTTGGTTGTACCGCAATTCTAAAACCCAACTTATCCCCATGATGGCATTGCTTTTGGGCAATGTGCTGTTTGCTGTCTGTGGGGTGTTGTTTGCCCTGTTCAGCCGCAATGTGGTCGATGGCGCCGTGGCTAAGGAAACGCACCTATTAATCATATATGGTGGTCTGTTATTGTTGATCATTGTATCACAGATGATTATTCGAATATTTTGCCGCAGCACGGAGGCTCGCATCCAGGGCCGGCTGGAAATGGGTTATAAAAGTAAACTGCTGCAGCAAATCCTGCACAAAGAATATGCCGGCACCGCCCCATATCATAGCGGCGAGCTTATGAACCGCCTTACGAGTGATATTACGGTAACCAGCGAAGGCGTAACCACAATTCCGCCAAACTTTGTGCGCTTAATGACTAAAATGCTGGGCGCCTTCGGGGTGCTTTGTTTTTTGGACTTGTTTTTTGCTTTAATTTTTGTAGCAGTAGGGCTGTTTGTATTTTTTACGGTCAGGTTTTTCCGGGAACGGCTGAAATATGTGCATAAGAATATGCAGGAAAAAGACGGCCGTCTGCGCTCTTTTATACAGGAACTACTAGAAAGCATTATCGTATTGAAAATATTTAATGTGGAAACTGCCATGGAGGAAAAAGCGCAGCAGTTACAGCAAAATCATTACCAGGCCAAACTTAAGAAAAATAATCTGAGCATTTTTGCTAATTCAGGAATCAGTACTGTTTTTGCGCTAGGATATCTTTTTGCGCTGCTTTGGAGTGCATATGGTCTGGTTAACGGTACGATCAGCTTCGGTACGCTCACCGCCATATTACAACTGGTGGGACAGGTGCAGACACCTTTTTCTGAATTATCCGGCCTCTTGCCGCAGGTATATGCCGGCCTGGCATCGGCTGAACGCATCAGGGAAATCGAAAATCTGCCGGATGAAAAGCAGATCAACCGGCAGTTGGGAACAGAGATATATCAAGATTTGCATAGCATAGAGTTCGAGCAGGTATCTTTTGGTTATGATCGGGAAATGGTTTTATGCCAGGTTGACCTGTCCATACGCAAGGGTGACTATGTGGGAATTCGTGGCTTGTCCGGCATCGGCAAAAGCACCTTGTTATATCTGTTGCTGGGAATATTCGAGCCGACAACGGGAAGTATCAACCTGAAATTAAATAATGGTAAACGGATTCCGATTGACCGGCACACCCGTAAGCTTTTCGCCTATGTCCCGCAAGGCAATTCGCTGCTGTCGGGTAGTATCCGCGAAAACATTGCCCTGGTTAATGCGCAGACCGGTGACGACGAAATTATGAGGGCTGCTCAGGTAAGCTGCGCCGCTGATTACATTAATAGGCTGCCGCGGAGATTGGATACCATCATCGGCGAAAAAGGACATGGCTTGTCTGAAGGCCAGGCCCAGCGAATTGCGATCGCCAGGGCTATTCTCAGCGATCGGCCCATCTTGTTATTGGATGAAGCCGGTTCCGCTTTGGATAAGGGTACGGAAAAACAATTATTAAACAATCTTAATAGGATGACAGACAAGACCTGTCTGATTATTAGTCATAAAAAAGCGGCTCAGGATGTCTGTAACAAAGAGATCATAATTACTGGCACCAAAGTTAAAATCTACGAAACGGGGCGAAAGATTGAGTATCATGAAAACTGGCCATGATGTTTTTGTTTACTACTTCCATAGCTGCTTATGCTGAACAAGCAGCTGCTCCAACCGCTGATCCACCGGCGGGAACTTATGGTGGAACGCAAAATGTTACCTTATCTACCGTAACTGAAGGAGCAACGGTTTATTATACAAAAGATGATACAATCTCACCAAGATGATAAAATGCCGAGGTTGGTGGGGTTACAATAAGACAGCTTCCAGAATTACAGGAATATTGAAGAGTGTAATTGACAGGACGCAGGGACAAGGGACCTGTCCCCGCGTCCCTTAAAAATGAGTGAAAGGAAGGAGCGTCTTGCGTATTATACCGCCTGAACAACAATATTTAATCCATCTGCTTGCCTCAGTGCTTCATGACGCCCGGCCGCAAAATCCTCCGGAGTATCTAGCTTGGGAAAAGCTGTACCGGCTGTCGGTCCGGCATGGCGTAGCCAATATGGTTTTCTATGGCCTAAAGCGGCTGAACGCCGACCAAAAGCCTCCCCAGGAACTGATGGGGAAATTTCACACTGAATACAGAAAGGCCATCGCCAAGGAAGCCACCCAGCATATTGCGGTAGAGCAGATTTTAAGCGCCTTTGAAGAAAACGGTATTGACTGTATGCCTCTGAAAGGCTACCTGATTAAGTACCTGTACCCGCAGCCCGATATGCGACTGATGGCCGATGTGGACATTTTATTTAAAAATGAACAGACAGAGCAAGTAAAGAAACTGATGCTGGAATTAGGTTTTACCTTGGAACACCAGGGGGGAAACCATGATGTGTATTACAAGAAGCCCTTCATGAACATAGAAATGCACCGCCGGCTAGTAGCGGAGAACTCTCCCTACAGTGCGTACTTAAGCAAAACCTGGGACCGAGCCACCCTGAAATCCGGCTGCAGATGCATCTGGCAGCTTTCCCCTGAGGATTTTTATATTTATCTTTTGATCCACCTCACCAAACATTATACGGGTGGCGGGACGGGTATCCGTTCCTTTATCGACATATGGGTATACCATTGTCATGATCAGGATGCATTAGATTGGGATTATGTACGGACCGAACTGGAGGCAATCAACCTCCGGGAATTTGCGGAAAATATCCGCGCAATCGGCGAGGTATGGTTTGGCAGCGGACAGAGTAATGGGTTATATGAGGAAATGACCGAGTACATAATTTTAAGCGGAGCCTATGGCACGAAGAAGCATTCCATCATATCCGCCACGAGCATCCGAGCGGACCAAAAGCGCCTGCCATCTAAATATGCCTACTGGTTACAATTGTTTTTCCCCCCGCTAAAGACACTAAAAATTTCTTATCCGTTTCTCACCGCGTGGCCGTCCCTGCTGCCGGCCTGCTGGGTGCTGCGGGGTATTAAATCCTTGCTGTTTAAACGCAGTCACACGTTTCATATGATCAGTGCGGTTCATTCGGTGTCCGGAGACGACGTTGCACGAATGGAGAGCTTGCACAAAAAGGCCGGGCTTTTAAAGCAATATTGACAAAAACCATTTTACATTATACTTTACAAACCGATGGAGAGGTGAATACATAATCCCCATCAAGAATTCCTGCCCCTTGCATGCTATCACCTCTAACCTCCAGCATGAAGCATTCACCTTGCCCTTGTAGCCATTCATTGGGTAAGAAAAATCGCTCACTTATCTCTTCATTCATGTAGAGGGGCACACCTGCAGCAATCTTACCATATATTGATATACCCTTAGTATCTTCTTCTGAGTATGTAGTTTCGTCCGGGTCTCCCTTTACCGTTAACACAGACCGTTCATGAAGGTTGGCGGCAATATCATTTAGCGTTCATGCCAACGCTTTAATGTGTTTTATTTTACATCACTATGAATAGCTTGCTCCGGTTCCATCTATATACCCCCCTAGCTTGATCAAGTCTTTTTATTGAAACACTTCCCATAATATTGCATAATAAGCTTATCTTAAAAGAAAGAGAGGTAAGCTTATGGATAAAAAAGCATAAAAGAACTTGTAAATGAAGCCCTAAGAAGTAAAAGTAAATAAAAGTAAATAATCGAGATGGGAGTGATAAAATGTTTAAAAGGATTAAATATCTTATGGTTGGTTTTTTGATAATCTTGGTTTTAGTCTTATCTGCAACGGCTGCTTCTGCAAACAACATTCAAGATACTGGCTTAGAAGCCTTTTTTGACAATACAATGAAATTTAAGCTGGAGAAATATCATATCCCCAATGCAACTGTATCGGTTGTAAAGGATGGTGAAATCATATATAAGAAAGGATTCGGCCCGGCAGATATTGAGAATAATATCCCGGTTGATCCTGATAATACCCTTTTTCGCATTGGTTCTACTTCCAAATTAATTACCTGGACTGCAGTAATGCAGCTTGTTGAAGCGGGCAAGCTGGATCTGAACACCGATATTAATAGATATTTGGATTTTGAAATACCGCCACAGCTTGAAAAACCCCTCCAGAAAACCATAACAGAACCGATAACAATGACCCATTTGATGACCCACACTCCGGGCTTTGAAGATCACCCCGACATGCTTTTTAGGCTTTCGGAAGATGACCTTTTACCTCTGAATGAATATATAAAGAACTACTTGCCGGCCAGGATATTTCCCGCTGGTGAAGTTGCTGCTTATTCAAATTACGGTACTGCTTTGGCAGGTTATATTGTAGAAAGATTATCCGGTTTGCCCTTTTTAGATTATGCTGAAAAAAATATTTTCACGCCTTTGAATATGAATAACAGTACCTACCGGCAACCTCCAACATTAAACTCGACGGCCTGTATTGCCAAACCCTACAGATTTATTAATGGGTCATATACGGAAGCAAGTTTCGAATATATCATGCTCGAACCAGCCGGTAGTATGAGCAGTACCGCCTCAGATATGGCCAATTTCATGATAGCCCATTTATCTGGTGGTGCTTATAGCGGAGGACGAATCCTTAAGGAAGAAACATTAAAAGAAATGCATAAGCAGCACTTTACCTATGACCCCACGTTGGGAGGCATGACTCTTGGATTCATGGAGGGGGTCTTTAATGACAAAGAGGTGCTTTTCCATGGTGGAAGTACTATGCTCTATAACACAGGTCTTTACCTGGTGCCGGAAGTGAATACAGGAATTTTTATTTCCTGCAGTGGTGGCAATCATCTTCTTCATTCCGAGGTTTTTCAAGAGTTTATGGATTTTTACTATCCGATTCAAGCTCAAATAAAGGGAGTACCTGGCGAAGGCAGCCTGGAAAGGGCTAAAAAGTTTACCGGTGAATACCAGATGAACCGGAAAAGTGTTACTACTGATGAGAAAATTGCCGGCATATTAGCTGGGGGTATTATTAATGTTGATGTGAATGAAGATGGATATCTTCTGGTAACGAATGGCGGAGAAACAAATAAGTTTATTGAAATTGAGCCTGATGTGTATCAGAATCTTAGAGAAGGAAGAACCCAGGATGCCTTTGGCCCGTTTCATAAAATTATATTTAAAACAGATTCCTTGCACAGAATAATGTTGACCAGCGATGGCCCTATGACATATTCGAAAGCTCCGTTTTATTCAACTATGAGTTTTACAGCATTAGCTGCAATAAGTATAATATTAATCATAATAAGTTCACTTATTTACTGGATAATCATGGTGATATCAGGTTGGTTCAAAAGGGGAAAGAATAAAAGCTCCAGGTTTTCTGCCTTTGCTTCCTGGGTGGGAATTGGTACGAGCATCGCCATCCTGATTTTATTCGCCAACCTGTTTTCTTCCGGCATTGATCCTGTATACCAATTACCGCGTGAAGCGTATATGCCTGTAGAAGGAAATACATTACTTAATTTTATACCAACACTTATCTTGATTTTTAGCTGTTTACTGTTGCCTTTTACGGTGATTGCTTGGCGGAAGGGATATTGGGGGCGGATTGCCCGGGTGCATTATAGTATATTTACCCTGGCAGTTATAGGATTGATGTGGATGCTCAATTATTGGAATTTATTTGTCTAGCAATATCTGGAAGGGGCAGGGGAACAGGTCATATCATCAGGCAGCATTGCATCGTTATCATTACCCGCGATATTATTATTTGCGTAGAGGAGAAAACTTGTATGAGCCCAGGAAAGATAAGTACAAGGAGTATAATTATCAGAAGTGTATTAACGATATTGTGTTCGGCTGCTTTTGCAATTGCAGTTCATGCAATCATGCCTGCATCCGTGGATGTGGAACAACTGGATAGTGTTTTAGTAACTTTTTTTGGCTTTCCCAGCATAGCAGTAAGTTATTTTTTGATATTGTATACTCAATGTACGGTTGCGGTTAGATACATCTGTAATAGAACTAAAGTCTCAAATCTGCAAATGGGTATTCGGTTCGGCCTTTCTTTTGCGTTAATTTATCTGTTCGGAATGCAAGAAGTTGCTGAGGTCAGTCCCTCGCAAAGGTGATATAATACTAATTATCGGAAATAAGATTACCTTGATTCGCATAGCGGAGGACCTTCATTCCTATTGCAACTACCTCTTCAAATATCTGGCGAAGTTCTTATGACCATTGGCTTGCTACAAAAGCAGAAAAAGCTCACCTGGATAGAACGTAGTTAAAATGATAGAGAATAGAAGAAAGGGAGACTAAATGTGAGCATGATCCTAATAATAATTTCTTTAAGCATAATAGCCTTTCTAATATTTTTCTTTACCATATTGACGAAAGAAGAGGGGGAGAACTCTATGTCAAAATTTAGAAATCTGTACCTGTATCTTGTAAGTTTTGTGACATTGATGATGATTCTTGGCGGTATAATTTTTACCGTGCAAAACATAACCGATGTTGTATTTCCAACCAATTATTTTACTGAAGTAATGCCCTATGAAAAAAGCGCTAACTTATCTGTGGAAGAGAAAGAAGCATATGATGAAAACCAAAAAATAATTCAAGAAAACCGAAGAATGGATAGCAAAAAAAATGTTGTAAAATCAATTGCGGTTGTTGCGGTTGCATTTCCGACCTTTGTTTATCACTGGAGGAAAATAGAGAAAGAAAAATAAGGAGATATCGGGAGATAACATCACAATCATTGAGATAGGGGAAGGACTAAAATGAATGAATTCGGAAAGTGACATTGTTCGGAAGATATCACAAAGGACAAATTAAATGACCATAAACCACCCGCTAAAAACCCTGTCCTGGCTCGCAGTGCTTCTCTGGATGCTGGCTATATATTTTCTTTCCGCACAGCCGGCCGGCATTTCTAATGGTAATAGCAAAGGTATAGTAACCCGCGTAGTTGATACTACTGTAAAGCTGACCAAAGCGGAAATCAGTGAACCAGATAAAAGTAAGCTGATAGACAGGATAAACTCTGCTGCCCGTGAGTACATGCACGGGGTGGTGTTTCTTGTGCTTGGGTTACTGGTGCAAAATGCTGTAACTAAAGAAGGAGCCAAAGGAATTAAAGCGATTGCGATATCCCTTGCCATATGTGTGATTTGTGGAATAACTGATGAAATTCACCAGTTATTTGTCCCCGGCAGGGCTTTTCAGGTCAGTGATCTCGCGATGGATTCTATCGGCAGCATTATGGGAATCGGACTCGTATACTTTCTGAAAAACAAAGTACGGATAAACTAAGAAAGCTAAACCAGGTTTCACATCCCTCGCCATGCACGGAGATTCTTCCAGCAAGCTTCCAAATTCTCCTAGAAGGGGACAGTCCGAAAGCGCCGGGATAAACCGGCATAGAGTAGGGGATGAAAGAGCCCCACGTGAGAGGAGTAGCTTCACCATCACGACCCCGAGTCATGCGCGGGTAGCCGCGAGGCCGCACGTGAAGCGTTGACAGGGGAAAACGCGGACCAGCAATTGAGCCGTATGAGGTAATTCCTCGCGTACGGATCTGTGCGGAGGGCACCTGGTAACGGGTGTCCCTACCGCGATCTTACCGCGTTATGGTTACTACTCTAAATTCATGTAGGCCACGGTCCCGAAGGGAGGAATTGGCTGGTTTTCTCCGGTCAATACCCAGAGCACGGGGTAGGAGGGCGGATCCTTAGGGAAGGTTGCATCTCCGTCGGTCAGGAAGACCATTAATGTCGGGTCGATACCGCGTTTTTCGACTTCCTGAAACAGGGGACGGAAGTTTGTTCCGCCACCACCCTTAAACTGCATCGGGATGTTGTCCTGGTCAAGCTCCTCGAAGAGTTGGACAGCCGCGTCACAGTGGGCGATATAGCCCTTGAACTCTGGATAGGAGTAGACAATACTGACCAGTTCGGAGATGAACTCCTTGTAGAAACGCCAAACCGAACCGGAAGTATCAATGGCCACAACGACTTCTTCGATTCCTTCACTGCCAAACTCCGGTAGGAAGATGAAGTCGAAACGCCGATCTGGAGGTATGAAGGTATAGTCCGTCCGGGTCGGCTGGACAAAGGAATTCAAAGCCTGCTTCCAGTCAAGCTTAGGATACAAGATCTTATCGATTATCTGCTTCATACCATTGGGCAGTTGACCTCTTTGCCGGGCATTCTGGGCCACCTGGGCGGTACGCATCTTCCAGGTCGAAGCATCAACGTTGGAGTCGGTGGACTCATCCTGGCCGCTTTTGTTCTTACCCCACTTGGAATGGTCATCCAGGATTTTGCCACCAGGTTGGTTATTCTGCTGAGGTTTACCGGAACTACTTTCCTCTGACATGGAGATACTACCCGCCCCACCGGAATTAGGTGGCAGTTCCTGGCGCAGGATACTGTACACGGCATCAGCTGTCATGTCCTGAAAGCGGTCGGATAAGAGGACGTCGGACGGTAGCTTGAGCCCCTGTTCTTTGACGATTTGATTCACGACATAATCGCAGGCCATGTCCCAGATCTTCGGGTCCCGTTTACCCCGCCGCCAGATGTGCTGGAGTGCTGCATGCATTACTTCGTGGATCAGGACACTCATCAATAGGTTAATGCCGCCGGTATTGACCAGGTTCTGTACAAACTCATCGTTGTAATGGAGGGTAAAACCCTCCGTCCTCATCGTCGGAGTGGACGGATCATTTTTGGGCTGCAGGTAGAGGGCCAGGGATCCGAAGAAGGGAAACTTCAAAAGCAACTGAGTCCTGGCCTTGCTGATCGAATAAAGAGAATCTGGCACGGTTATCCCTCCTAAAGACTAATCTGCACCCACCAGGACATCTGTATGCTTGGCAACCCAGTCGCGGAAGTCAGGCAGGGTAACCAGGTCAGTCCGGAGATTGGCTTTCACAGCGTCATTGATCGCCAGTACCTGGTACTCGACCATCAGCTTGGAGATAAAGGCAAAGTAGTTCTTCAAACGGGCCGTCGTCTTCTTGCTAGACAGGCTGTTAATTAGGGCCCCGATGCAGGCGTAAATCATATCGGGCGACTCCGGAACTGCCGTTGTTTTGCCATCCAGGATCTCGTCCGCGTCGGGTATCTGCTCCAACATCCGGCAGAAGGCGATGAATTCGGTCGCAGGGCCTTCACCGACCGCCCCACAGACAGTCGGGTAAGCCTTGTCCACCTGAGCGAAAGAGGGGAGGATCTTGTGGACGAACTCCCAACTACGCGGGCTAGGGAAAGCTTTGATTTCAGCGGCCTGATTGGGAAACCGATAAAGCAGTTCGGGCCTGAAGTTTAAGAAGCTAATCACCCGATAGTCAATCCCGTTGGGGATCGCCCAAAACTTCCAATCCTCCAACGAGCAGGCAAGCTCAAAGTGGATCATCCTGTTGGCCAGCGGTGCCGGCATCTGGTTGCTGACGCCTTTATCCTGAGCCCGGTTGCCTGCCGCTACCTGACGCCATCCTTCAGGCAGGACGTATTCACCGATACGCCGGTCCAGGATCAACTGATAAGCAGCAGCCTGCACAGCCCGTGGGGCAGAGGTGATCTCGTCAAAAAGGATAATGCCTTCTGCGCCGTCGCGCTCGACAACGGGCAGGAAGGAAGGGGCAAGCCAGTCAGCCTGCCGGGTATCTCTGTTAGGATAGGGAATGCCACGCAGGTCAATCGGGTTCAAGAGCAAAAGCCGTAGGTCGACGAAACCCCAGCCTCTTTCTGCAGTTATCTGCTGAATAATGCTGGACTTCCCGACTCCGGGAGGGCCCCATAACATCATGGTCGGGACTTCAGGATCAGCCAAAAGGATATTCAGGTGCTCTTTCGCTTCAGTTGCAAACATGTTACTATCACCATCCTAAAATCCTAAAATTTAATCACTTTTGGTTAAATCAATAGCCTGTTAGCAGGGCCATTGACTCATACAAGTTAGAAATTTTTTCCTTACTGGCATCATCCGGCATATTCCAGCCCTGAATAATGACCACGTAACATCCAGTAACCAGGATTAACAGTTTGCAATATTCCAGGTTATCGAATATCACCGCCGGAACGTTCGTCATGGCCTCGTAAAAGTTACTGAAAGGTGCTGCCACTCCCGGAAGGAAAGGTTCTTCTGAGTTCAGCATTGCTATCTTATAGGGCTTATTGGGTGCTTGTTTCGGAACATCGTAAAAGTCCTTGCTTTTTTTGGTATGTCTATAAGTACCATAAGAAAGGGTAAAACGTGGTGCCGTTTCAACAGTTTCATGGATAGCCAGGTCAACCTGCAGTTCACCATCCACAATATCCTGTTTAATTACCAGATTATAAATGCTGCCGTTCTTGTAATTATTGACAAGTGAACCTTCGCGGTCGTATACACTACAAGAAATTCTGTCGGAAAAGCGAAGATATGACTTTAAATAAAACACGTTCCCAATATAGACCATTGGATAATGGTAAGTCAGCATTACTTAAACCACCTTTTAAAACCATCACTCCCATTGCTGCACCTCAATAAAATACGCTAGTTGAGAGAACCCCTCAATACTAGAATAATATATTGCTTAGTACAATGCAACGAATATCTAAATAATTCATATAAAACAAAGGAAAGTTGTTGGTTTTTAAAGAATAATTTGATTGAAGGGGGTGTCAAGGGGACGGGGTTGTTGACACCTTCCGGCGGGTGTCAAGGGAGTGTAAATAAATTTGTGCAGTAAATCTACCATTTATTTTACCTCAGTGAACGTGGAGGATTTGGGCCTGGCTTATGAGGGTAATAAAAAATGCTCGCACTGATGTTGTTAATAAAGTTATGTTTTTGCAATCTAATGCTCATAAAGATGTGGAGGGATGCGACATAATGGCAAGTATTAGTTTTGAAAAATTTGATGTTGAGAACACTTTTCTTGATCCCCGTCGGGATTTTCAGCCAACTGTGGTAAAATCCCAGGTGCGGATTGACCCTCTTACCGGCAGAACAGGGCACTACTCGCATTTTGGGGCCGTTCAGCCGCAGCAGCTCGACCTGGAAAAATACCTGGACCGGCAGGGCAAGGGGTTTTGTCCCTTTTGCGGCGCCCACAGGGAAGCGGTAACGCCCAAATTCCCCGGGGATATTATCCCGGAGGGCCGCCTGGCCAGGGGAGAGGCTCTGCTTGTGCCCAACCTTCACCCATACGATGTCTATAGCTCGGTATGTATTATGACCCGGGGGCATGTTGTTCCCCTGGCTCAGTTCAGCTATGATCAACTGTTTGACTCTTTTAACCTCGGGCTTGATTTTTTGAAAAAAGTCAAAGATATCGATCCATCATTGCCTTATCAGATCATGGGCTGGAACTATATGCCGCCGTCTGGCGGCGGGCTGGTCCACCCGCACCAGCAGTACTTTGCCACAGGAAATCCCGGCAACCTGTTTACCGATGAGTTAAGGGCGTCAGAGCGGTTTTATAAAAGTTATCAAAAAGACTACTGGTCGGAGTTGGTCAGCATTGAACAAAAGAGTGGCCGGCGGTACATAGGACAGCTTGGAGACTCACATTGGCTTACGTCTTATGTATCTTTGGGGGTGCTGGGCGAGATCCTTTGTGTGTTTCCCGGGGTGTACTGCATTGATGACTTCACAGCGGCAAATGTCAGTGAGCTTATAGCGGGTCTCCAAAAAGTTTTCAGCTACTTTAGCAAGGCAGGTATATACAGCTTTAACGCATCCTTATTCTTTGGCTCCGTGGGCCGGCGGTTTTTTCCCGCGCACTTCCGAATCGTGCCCAGGACTTTCTTAAATACCAGAGACTACGCGACCGATCAGAACTTTTTCCAGGTGTTGCTGCAGGAGCCGGTAAGTGTCGTTTGGCCGGAGGATTTGTGCCGGGAGGTTAAGTCATTTTTTTAGATAATAAATTATGAGTTAAAAGAAGGTGTTTTTGCTAATGGGCCGCTCTGAAGAAAGCTTACTAGATAAAGCGCAAAGCCTAATTAAAGAGGTTCCTATTGAAAAAATGAAGAATTGAAATTGAGTTTATGATGTTTCTCATTGAGACAAAAAATTTGCGGCCCCTGGACGATCACCTGACCAGCCCGGTTTATGATGATGAACCTGAATCTGAAGAAGAACAGACGGAGACTATGGGGTGAAGATATCGTGAAAAAGTTATTGTTTGCATTAATCATAATTATTATTTTGATTGTAGGCGTTTATAAAATTGGTATCAAGTATGGTTCAGAAGCAGTAATAAATCAGATAGCTAATCAGGTATTATCTAAGGATGAGATAGATAAATTGATTGAAGACCCCAAAGTTCAAAAAATAATTGAAGATCAATTGGGAGCCGGAGTTCTCCAAAATTTGAGAAAAGAACAGCCCAATACTGATACTGTTCCCGATCCGGAAATTAACAACCTTCCTCAAACAGGAACAGGTAGTCAGCTTGTTTTTACTACAAAAGAAGAAGCTTTTGAATTTTTATTAACTAAATTCTCAATATCTGAGCTAAACAATTTTATTAATATGGCAGAAGGTGGTATTACCACTGAAGAAAAGAATCAAATAAAATCTGTTTTAAGTTCACGATTAACAACGGAAGAGTATCAGGCTTTAAAAGTGATTGGGCTAATTGAACTCCAAAAAAGGCCAAATAGTATTAAATTTAACTAACACCAATTATAGACTGGTTCTATCAATAAATGGAAGCAGTTCTCGTTGCTGAAAATATTTAATAGGCCCGGTGATCTTCCAGGTATCCCTGAAAGAGGCCGTTCCCCTGCTAAGGTGGTACCGGAAGTGGGGGAACGGCCTTGCTTTTTTGTTTAAACGGTATTGTTTTTTGTTTTGGTTCTTAGATTTTTTCATTGGGTTTTGCCAGGAATTCTTTGCCGGCAATGCCCATCTTGGTTATTTCATAGATATCAAGCACTTTGTCCAACTCTTCTTCAGACATTAGCTGCTTCTCCAACACAATGTTACGGACTTTGCTTCCCTGCTGCATGGCTTCTATGGCGATGGCGCAGGACATCTCGTACCCCAGGTGCGGATTCAGCGCGGTCACGATGCTGACGCTGCTTTCCACCATCTTCCGGCAATGCTCCCGGTTGGCTGTTATCCCCCGGATGCAACGTTCGGCAAAGATATGCTGCACATTGGTCAAGATGTTGATGGAGTGCAAAAGATTAAAGGCTATGACCGGTTCCATGACGTTTAGTTCAAACTGGCCGGCTTCCGAAGCTAGGGTTACCACCAAATCGTTGCCCATAACCTGGAAGGATACCTGGTTGACCACTTCGGGTATGACCGGATTTACCTTACCGGGCATTATGGAAGAACCGGGCTGCATCTGGGGCAGGTTGATCTCTTGCAGTCCGCAGTAAGGTCCGGATGCCAGGAGTCGCAGGTCGTTGGCAATCTTGGACAACACCGTGGCCAGGTTTTTCATGGAAGAGGAAAGCTCGACGTAGGTATCGGTATTTTGAGTGGCATCGACCAGGTTGTCGGCTAAGCGCAGGTCTATTCCGGAGATCTCCCGCAGCTTCCTGATTACCTGGTCAACATAAGTAAAATCGGCATTGAGGGAAGTGCCGATAGCCGTAGCCCCCATGTTGACCGCCAGCAGTCCTTTGCAGGCTTGCCGTAACCGCTGTATGGAGCGGGTCACCGCATCAGCGTAGGCTCCGAATTCCTGCCCCATCCGGACAGGCACGGCATCCTGCAGGTGGGAGCGCCCCATTTTCAGGACATCGTCAAACTCAACGGATTTGAGCCTCAGCTCCTTCTCCACTTCCTCTGTCGCCTGCAGCAGGTTCCCGGCCTTGCTGAGGATGGCGATGCGCAGGGCAGTGGGGAAAGAATCATTGGTCGACTGGGACATATTTACATGGCTGTTGGGCGAAATCAGGCTGTAGTCGCCTAGCTTTCCGCCGAGGATCTCGATGGCCCGGTTGGCGATGACCTCGTTGGCATTCATGTTGATAGAGGTCCCCGCACCGCCCTGGATAGGATCCACCATAAACTGGTCGTTAAACTTCCCTTCCATCACTTCCTGTGCGGCATCGACGATGGCCTGTCCACGCCGCTCATCCAGCAGGCCGGCTTCCATATTGGCCAGGGCGGATGCTTTCTTCACGATTCCCATAGCATTGATCAACGCCCCGTCCAAATGATAGCCGGTTATCGGGAAATTTTCCAACGCCCGAGCGGTCTGGATCCCATAGTAGACTCCGCTGGGAACTTCCATTTTTCCGATAAAATCCTGTTCTATTCTGTACTCTTTCATAGGAAACCCTCTCTTTCGTCGGTTGGAACGTGCGACATAATATGTATTAAACTATGAAAACTTACTTAAAAACGCTTTGGCACATTGCCACTGTTTTTACGTTGTATTGCAGTTGTGTATGCAATGTGACATAATGAACAAAATACTAGTGGAGGGGAGCAATATAGCAAAAACGTCAAACCTAAACATCCGAATCGACCCGACAACCAAAGAAGCTGCTGAAAAGCTGTTTTCTAATTTTGGCATCACAATTACTGATGCGGTAAATATGTTCTTGCATCAATCCTTGTTAATTGGCGGATTACCCTTTTCTGTCAAACTTCCAGAACCGAATGCCACTATGTTTAGCAGCCATGAAAGCAATTGAAGATATAATCGACGGCAAAGCACCCTCCTCTTCTCAAAGCGTTGATGATTTCTTTAAGGTAATGGCTCTAGATGCGGACTGGACAGTCGCCTCTTCATTCAAATAAACAAACTTGGTATGTGTTGCCAAGATATTATATCATGCTCGGGTAGTTTTTGATCAAGAGGATTAAGGTCTTGCTTAGCACCATCCCCAAAAGATCCCAAGTGGGGTCAGTCCGAAAGTTCTGGGATAAACCGGCATAGAGTAGGGGAAATTAGCCATTAGCGAACTGCGAATTCCCTTTATCTCACTGCCAACAAAAACGTGACTTGCAACGTAAATACCAGAAATCCATTAAACTGCTGCAGAAGGCAACCGGCAAAGCCAATCAGTGCCAAAAGAATCAACTATCACCAGGGATAATTGATCTAATTACCACTTACTGGCTGGTGCCTAACCCCGAGTAAAAAAATTAAATATATATTTCATTTTTTTGCTTGGGTTGATAGAATATGCTTAGAAGAAATAAGACTGGAGTGAGTTTAGAATTGAAAAAAACTGTAATTGATTTTCATATTCACCTATCAGAATATGAGTCCTTTGGTGAAGATGCCTTTAATTTCTTTGCCAGTGCTTTCCCCTCCAAAGAGATATATGTTGATTTTTGTAAAATTCACAGCGATCCCCATGCTTTCTTGCAGTTGATGGATCAAAATGGAGTAGATTATTCTGTTGTGTTAGCAGAAATTTCGCCTTTGTCAACCGGTATTGCCACAAATGAAATGGTAGAAGCTTTTTGTCAGGTGAGTCCGAGATTAATACCATTTTGCACGATAAATCCTTATCTGCACCCGAATATGGGCAAAATGTTAGAGGATTTAATCTTGAATCATGGCTTCAAGGGACTCAAGCTCTTGCCCTCATACAATTATTTTTATCCCAATGACAATTTTATTTACCCTTTGTATGCTGTTGCGGAAAGACTTGGCATACCTGTGCTTTTCCATACGGGATCTTCAATTTTTACAGGCGTCCGTATAAAGTATGCAAACCCCATTTTTTTTGATGATGTGGCTATAGACTTTCCGAACATGAAAATCATTATGGCACATGGTGGACGGGGTCTGTGGTATAATGAAGCAATTAACATGGCTCGCCTTCACAAGAATATTTATATCGAAGTTTCAGGCTTGCCTCCTAAAAAGCTTATCGAATTCTTCCCTGATATGGGAAGATTTGCACATAAGTTTATTTTTGGTACTGACTGGCCCAGTGTGGATGTTAAAAAGAACATCGAAATAATCAGGAACTTAAATATTTCTCAAGAGGCAATTTCGAAAATACTAGGAGAAAACGCTAAGCAGCTCTTAGGATTGGTTTGATGGGACAGTCGTATTTTGCACGGCTTTATTAGCAACGTTAGTGAGTCAAGGAAACCATCCCTGACTCACTAACGTTTTTTATTTTGATGACTATACGGTTTAGTCAGGTTCCCCTTTTCGGCATCAACAAATAAAAAGCAAGTCATTCTTTATGCTGCCAGTTCCTTGGAGTAGCGATCTTTGGAAAACATTTTTTATAAAGCAGGAAATTTATGGTGCCTGGTAGAATATATGTTCTTTATAATCAGACAATGCTAAAGGAGTGAACGATTAGATGAACCCGCAAATTTTTCGTGAGTACGATATCCGGGGGGTGGCTGAGCGGGACCTGACGGACGAAGTGGTGGAACTGTTGGGTAAAGCCTTCGGCACTGTGGTGAGGAGGTCCGGTTCCAACCAGGTCCTGGTGGGCAGGGACAACCGTCTGAGCTCCGGCCGGTTGCGGGATGCCATGACCAGGGGGCTTTTGGCCGCCGGCTGTGATGTGGTCGATCTCGGTCTGGTGGTCACTCCCGTACTTTATTACGCCCGGGTCCATTTCGGCATCGATGGCGGGGTGATGATAACCGGCAGCCATAACCCGCCCGACGAAAACGGGTTTAAGCTGGCCCTGGGGAGCGGGACCATTTACGGCGAGGAAATCCAGGCGCTGAAAAACCTAATCAACGAGGGGGATTTCTTAGCAGGTGAGGGAAGGCTTGAGAAGCGGGACGCAGTCATTCCCTATCTGGCTATGCTCAAGGATAAGATCGGCCTGGGTTCGGGGAAGCTGAAGGTGGCGGTGGACTGCGGCAACGGGACGGCTGCCCTCTTTGCGGAAAAGATTTTGGAGGGCTGGGGTTGTGAGGTGATCCCGCTCTACTGCGTTTCCGACGGCACCTTTCCGAACCACCAGCCGGACCCCGTCAAAACGGCAAACCTGGCCGAACTCCGGCAGACCGTTCTGGAAAAAGGCGCAGGCGTGGGCCTTGCCTTTGACGGGGACGCCGACCGGATCGGGGTGGTGGATGAGAAAGGCGGGATCATCTGGGGGGACCTGTTGATGTGTTTGTACTGGCGCGAAATCATGGCCAAAAACCCGGGGGCGCAGGCAATTATCGAGGTGAAGTGCTCCCAGGCACTGGTGGACGAAGTTGAGCGGCTGGGCGGCCGGCCTTCCTTCTATAAAACAGGGCACTCGCTGATTAAAGCCAGGATGAAGGAAATCGGGGCGGTTTTTACCGGGGAGATGTCGGGACACATGTTCTTTGCCGACGAGTTTTTCGGGTTTGACGATGCCTTTTACGCGGCAGGCCGGCTTCTGCGGATCCTTTCAAACGCAGCGGAGCCGCTTTCCGTAATGCTGGCGGGCGTTCCCAAATACTATTCCACCGCCGAGACCCGGATCCCCTGCCCCGACCAGGACAAGTTCAGGGTGACCGGCGAGCTGGTAAAACGCTTCAGTCGTGAATATCAGGTAATTGACGTAGACGGCCTGCGGGTGCTGTTCGGCGATGGGTGGGGTCTAGTGCGGGCGTCCAACACCCAGCCGGTCCTGGTGGCCCGTTGTGAAGCCAAAACCCGGGAGGGTCTGCAGCGGATCAGCGCAGTCATGAAAAAGGCCCTGAGCGACTTTCCCGAGGTAGAGGACTTTGAATGGGAGTATTAAGCCGTGTTGAAAATTGCATTCTATATAATAGTAAGAGCCTTAGCCCCTGGCTTCAGGTAGCTCTGACGCCGCCGTTGGTTTCCTCAGGAGCAGGTAGACACAGATGAGCGCAATGGTCAATTCCAGGAATAATAAAAGGGGCGACACCGGGTAAGTATGTTTGAAGTGTATCAGGGAGTGTAAAGAGGAGAGCGAAGAACTGATCCCGAAGAGCCAGTTTAGATCTGCCGGCACTCCCATCAGGCCTGCTGCAATAATCAGGTAGTCTTTTAAAACATAGCCCTGGCGGCAAAGAAAGATCAAGGCGGCGGCGGCCAGGACAAAGTTCCAGTTAAGGCTCAGTTCGTAGTGAGGGACTGCGTCCAGCAAAAAGTGCGAAAGAAACGCCAACAGTAACAAAGGGTAAGGGGTATTTGAACTGCCGTAACGGTAAATTACGGCGCCTGTCACAAGATGGGTTGCTCCAGTCATGGGTTCTCCTGTGGTATTATTCTAAACATTATTTTATGTGTAATTCCTTTTTCAGTGATTCAAGCCGGGCAGTTTAGCCGAAGCGACGGATTTTGACTTTGTTTTTACGGACCGAATACTTACGGTACTTGTCCGCCTTCGGCATAAGATCGTTTTTTTCCTCGTAGAGCGCCAGGCAGGCGTTGACCGCGCTGGGCTCATAAAGGGTGCCCCTGTTTTTGGTTATTTCCTCCAGAGCGGTTTTAATACTCAGAGCGGCCCGATAAGGCCGGTGGGAGGACATCGCCTCGACTACGTCGGCCACGGCCAGAACCCTTGCCTCCAGCAGGATCTCTTCCCCTGAAAGGCCCTGGGGATAACCGCTGCCGTTCATTCTCTCGTGATGCTGGAGGATGACTTCCTTGATGGGAAATTCAAAATCGATATTTTTTAAGATATCGTACCCAACCTGGGGGTGGATTTTAATCAGGGTCAATTCCGATTCACTGATCTCGCCCGACCTGCTGAGTATCTCGGACGGGATATAAATTTTGCCGATGTCGTGAAGAAGTCCTGCCTTGTGAATCCCCTTGATCTGTTCTTCGCTAAGCCCCATCCGCCTGCCGATGGCGCAGGCCAGCTCTGCTACCCGGCGCTGGTGGCCTGCTGTGTAAGGGTCTCTCGTTTGGACAGTAAGGGACAAGGTGTTGACGATTTGCTCCAGGGTCTTTTTGACCTTTCCAAAGCTGCGGTTAAGCTCTTCCGCGGCTTTTTTTCGCTCCGTGACATCGGTCAGCGCGCCGGAAACGGCGATGGTTTTACCGTCACGCACCACGGGGGTTTCGCTGACCTCGACCCAGATCTTGCGCCCTTTGCTGCCGGTCAACTCAAGCTCGTAAACTGGCTGGGGCACACCGGTTTCAATTGCCCGCTGGGAAATGGCTTTTCCCAGGGTGTTGACCGGGTGGCCGGTCAGATAATCGGTCCAGCGGACCAGCGCCGCTTCGGGCTCGCAGTCCAGAAAATGCCTGGCCTGCGGGCTGACGTACGTTAAAGTATAGTCGGTGTTATAAGAATAAAATAAATTGGAACTGTGATTGATGATATCCCGCAGTTTCTGCTCATTCTCCCTCAGTGCCTCTTCTGCCCGCTTTTGCTCCCTGTAGATGCCGAAGGTTTGCGTAATCATCCTGAGTGCCCGCGTGTCTTCGGGGGACCACTCCCGGCTTTTCTCCGTGTCATCAAATCCCATGTACCCGGTAAGCGCTCCGCCCGTAGAAAAAATGGGCACCACCAGGATGGAGAATATATCCCGCGCCCTTAAGCTGGCTTTTTCAGCTGCAGCTTCCCCGGGGAGGGATTCTACGTTCGTGACGATGATATTCTTGCCGCGCTGCAGCTTTTCCATAAACCAGGGAAAGTTCGAAGTATCCCTGTTCTGAAGATAAGCGATTTGGGGTTTGACGCCGGGACCGCACCACTCGTGCGTATTATCGGAGCGCCTTCCGTTTTCCCTGAATTGAAAAATGTAGGCCCGGCTCACGCTCACGGCCTGCCCCAGGACCCGGAGAACTTCATTGAGATCTGCGCCCTGCGGGGAAACAAAGAGGCCGGATGCCTGCGCCAGAGCTGCTTCCACGGTCAGGCGGTGCCGGATTTGCTGTTCAATCTGCTTGCGTTGGGTGACGTCGCGGATTGTTTCGATAGCTCCGGCCAGGGCCCCTTTCTCGTCGTAAAGCGGAGCGGCAGTTGCCCAAAGATGGGCGCCCTTGCCCTGGTAGGTTTGCGGCACGTAGGTCTCGGCAAACAACGTGTTTGCGGTTTGATAGATAAAATCATAGTCAGGCTCGACCTCGCGGCTGCGAGAAAAGATTAAGTCGATGATGATGGGCCTGCGCTCTCCGTAAAAGGGTATGGCGTACGCATAATCTCCCCTGCCGATGATATCTTTCTGAGGCATTCCTGTCATTTTTTCAATAGCTCTGTTCCAGGCGATGACCTGCTTGTCACGGTTGATTACAAACGTCGCGTCGGGAAGAAACTCGATGATATCCAGGAGTTGCTGGTGGGCGCGGTGCAGGCGTTCCTCTGTGTTTTTGCGCTCCTTGAGCACCTGCCGGCGGCCGCCTTGCTTCACAAATACAAAGGAATGGCTGCCTACCAGGTCAAGAATTTTGCTGGTTCCACAGCTGTCAAGAGGGTACAGGCAAAGGGCGAGCATACTTTGTGCAGCTATGGCTTTGTCCACCACCGCCTCATAAGCCGCAAAATCATCCCAGTGCTTCTCCTCGATCCAGTCCAGGCAGCCGGCCATCCTGATTCCCTCGTATCCTTTGGCCAGGGACTGGTTGATGAGCCGGGTCCAGGTTTTAGGCAGCACCGAAAGGTTGAGAAAGCCTTCCTGCAAGTACCAGTCTTGATGGGGCACGATCTTGATCTGACCCTGGGACCGGTGTAACGTAAAGTCCGGCACGGCTGCTTCCAGCGCCGCTTCGGCTTCATTTGCCGGCAGCGTATCTGATGTGAACCAAACACAATACTCGTTGTTTTTCAGACCCTCTTTAAAATAATTCAAAAGTATTTTAAGCAGGTCTCCCCTGTTCTGGTAAAAGCCGCAAATGTGCGTGCCCCAGGGTACCTCTCCGATTAAGCTGATGCCGGTATTTCTTAAACCTTCCTTGAGCCTTGAGAATAACATCCTTTCCAGACCTCTCCTTAAAAAGAATAAATCATATCTGTAATAGGTCGGCAGTGAAAGTTGCAGAAAAAGGATAACCGGGTGCTGGGGTACCTGTTATAAACTGCTAGTATGTTCCATATTTTATCTTTATGTTCATTATGATATCACATTAGCACCTATAATTCCCATCTATATATAAAATTTCAGATACTTTAATTCATAATGTCAACTTATATTAAATCAAATAACAGCGCTTCCCTCAAAAGGAAATATATGGTATATTGATCTTGCGTCTAACGTGAGGCTAACTTCATTAATGAACCTATGTAACAGGAGGAGGCAGTTACTTGAACTACGAGGATAACAGACCGGTTATTGATGACCGGGCCAATGATTCGGCAGCTTTTCTGAAAGTCCTGAAAAAGCGCTTTGGCCTGATTGCAGCTATTACCCTGTTCTTTGCCGTGGTTGGCGCGGCGCTAAGCTATTTTGTCCTGCCACCTGTTTATGAGGCCAAAACCACCATTCTCGTGACCCAGGCAACACAGCATCTCCAGGCGCCCAATCAAAAAGACGACTTTAGCACCATCCTTCAGTCCGTTGCACGCATCCCCGTCTTGACTATGAGCACCTATGTTGAGCAGGTAAAAAGCGAGATCCTGTTGCAACGGGTGATCAAAAGGTTGAACCTGGGTGAGCAGGGTGTCACAGTGCGCTCACTGGCCGCTCGGGTTAATGTTTCAGTTGGCAGGGATTCAAATTTTATCGAGGTTTCCGTGAGGGACAGAGATCCCAACCTGGCTGTAGAAATTACCAGTGCTATTGCCGGGGAATACCTACTGTTTATGAATGAAAAGAACCTGGAGTTGATCGACCGGTCCATCAGGGCCATGCAGGACCAGGCTGCTGTCATTTACCTGAAACTGGCTGCCGCCCCTTTGGAGTCTGAGCAAGGCCTGTTACAACAAACATTGGGCTTTCTGGAGGAAAAAATAAACCAGGCCAAAATAGTGCGTGCCATTGAATCCGGCAGCGCCCGCCTGGTTGTAGCTTCCCCGCCTATGCTGCCGGACCGCCCGGTCAAACCGGACAAGCTTTTAAATATTGCCATGGCCTTTATGCTGGGACTCACTGCCTCGGTAATGCTTGCTTTTTTCCTGGAGGCCTGCGTTGCTTCGGATGATGAGTGCGGGCAACGTACGGCATCTGAGCTCGCATGAAACATATAAATCCCGTTAAGCCGCTGTCCCTACAGCAGAATATCTCCTGGTCTTTACTGGGCAACGCCGTGTACTCGGTTTGCCAGTGGGGTATCCTGATGGTCCTGGCAAAGCGCGGATCGGCCCTGATGGTGGGGCAGTTCGCCCTGAGCCTGGCAATAACAGCGCCGGTTTACATGTTCTCTAATTTACAACTCCGGGTTGTACAGGCCACCGATGCCCGGAACCAATACGCTTTTGGTCATTACCTGGGACTGCGGGTGCTCACCGTTACGGCATCATTGCTCATCATCGGATTAATAATTATGGCGGGCGACTACCAGGGAAATACTGCCTGGGTGATCCTGTGGGTCGGTCTGGCCAAAGGTTTCGAATCTTTCAGCGATATTGTTTTTGGCCTTCTGCAGAAACACGAGTGTATGAATCGCGTTGCTGTCTCCTTACTGTTCAAGGGACCCCTCACTCTTCTTGTAGTGGTTTTGGCACTCTGGACAACGGGCAGCATTGTGGCGGCCGTTATGGGTCTGGCGCTTGTATGGCTGCTCCTGTTATTGGGCTATGACCTGGTTAACGCCAGGCAGTTTTCAAGGATCCAACCGGTCTTGGAGCTCCGGAAACTCAGGCCGCTGATCTTGATCAGCCTGCCCCTGGGGGTGGTAATGATGTTTATATCGCTGAATACCAATATTCCACGGTATTTTATTGAGGGCAAAATTGGGACCGAAGAACTCGGCTACTTCGCGGCGCTCACCTATGTAACGGTTGCCGGAGCTGTTATGATCGATGCCCTGGAGCGTTCGGCCGCTCCGCGGCTTGCTAAATACTACTCCGGGGGTCTTTTCAAAGACTTCCGGGCGCTCCTTTTAAAACTCGTCCTGTCGGGTTTGGCCCTGGGGGTGGCCGGCCTGGTGGTGGTCCTGTTGTTTGGCCCGAAAATCCTCACGATTTTATACCAGCCCGGCTACGCGGCTTACGCGCACGTCTTTGCACTGATTATGGTAGGCTCGGGCCTGGGCTACATGGCCTCATTTTTCGGCTGCGCTATGACTGCGGCGAGGTGCTTTAAAATTCAGCCCTTTCTGCATGCCCTGATTGTTCTGGTGAGTGTTTTATCCAGCGCTGTTCTGATCCCCCTGAAAGGGCTGGAGGGCGCGGCTTACGTGTTGATAATTACAATGTCGCTGCAGCTGGCAGGAAGCTTCTTAATCAGTGGCTATCTGTTGAGGAGAGCGGCGCGGCAGCCGGAGGGAACAAGCATTGATGGTCAAAGGGAAGGGTCCTGTGAACCTGTTTGATATGGTTTGGTCTGTACTGCTGGTCCTTGCCGTAATCCTGACACTTATGATCCTGGCGCCGGAAAAAATGTATCACTGGTTTCTAATCCCGGTGGGGGGCTGTGGGATTTTAATCCTTCCCGATGCCATCCGCTGGCTCCGGCGGGAGTATGATACCTTTGACCCAAAGGGAATTATCGGGCTTTTGGGCGTTCATTTTTTCCTTTTGGCCCCGCTCTTATTTGTTTTTCTGGATCTGGAAATGCTCTATGTCAGTAATCCTGTGGATTGGCGGCTCTGGATCGGCTATGCCGCGCTGCTCAACTTCTGGGGACTTCTCATTTACCAGCTGTTTGCAGGGATGTCGCAGGGCCCCAGTTCGCAAAAAAAATTATGGACCCTAGAACCGTGGCGCTTCTGGCTCTTTACAGCATTGTTTATGCTTGTTGCCGGTGCCTGTCAATTGTTTTTTTTGGCGAACGTCGGCGGCGTTGCAGGATTAATCGAGGAAACCACCGCTCGCTCCGGGGTTTTTGTGGGGAATGGGTGGCTGGTCATGTTCGGCGAGTCCCTGCCTATCCTGTTCTTTTTTGCGGCTACATATCTTCACCAAAAAAAATGGCTCAAGGCTTCCCCGCTAATCATCATTCTGATCCTGCTCTTTTTTATCGTGTTTCAGTTTTTCCTGGCGGGGCTGCGGGGCAGCAGGTGTACCACCATTTACGCGGTCTTTTGGGCTACAGGAATCATCCATTACCTTTGGCGGCCGATTAGACCCCGCCAGATTATGATCAGCCTGATCCCGGTTTTTATTTTTATGGTTTTATATGGTTTTTATAAGGATTTGGGAATACGGGTGCTGGATCTGGCCTCCGGGGAGGTGAGTTATCACGAGATCCAGTCCGAAGCACCCGACCGCGGGGTATTGCCGACCCTTTTTATCGACTTTTCCCGTGTTGATGCGCAAGCCTACCTGGTGTATAAGCTGTCCGGTCCGGAAGGGTATCAGCCTGCGTACGGCCGCACCTACCTGGGTGACCTGTCCATTTTAATTCCCCGGTCGTTGTGGCCGGACCGCCCGCCTACCAAGGTTAAAGAAGGCACGGAGATCTTATACGGGCCCGTTGCCTACCAGCCCAATTCATTTGAGTCATCCTATGTATACGGCCTGATGGGTGAATCCCTCCTGAACTATCATTTTGTCGGGGTTCCAATTGCCTTTGGAGTTTGGGGATTTTTGGTTTCCAGGGTCAGGTATTGGCTCCGGAACCTGCCGCCCGGGGATGCCCGCCGGCTGCTGGCGCCGCTCCTGGTTCTAACGGTTGTTACGATTCTTTCCTCGGATCTGGACAACATTACCTTTAACTTGATCAAAAATGGCTTTGTCCCATTCCTGGTTGTAGTCCTTGGCTCTGTAAATCATTCTAAAAGAGTGGAAGTGTCAGAATGAAGGTGCTGTTTGCCCATGACCATGTGTTTCTGCGGGACGAGCTGGGCCACTATTATTCCTACGGGCAATTTCCTTATGAGGTATGGCAGCGCTACCTTTCGGCATTTGACAGCGTTGTCGTAGCTTCAAGAGTCAGGAATATGCGGGATGGCGCCTGGAAAGAAAAACTCAACCTGGCCAGCGGGCCTAACGTATCATTTGTTGCCATCCAGGATATCCGCATCCTTACAAAGATGCTTTACCGCCGGGCTCAGGTAGCAAGGATTCTGAAAAACGAGCTTACCTGTGTAAGCGCTCTGATAGCGCGCCTGCCGAGCGAGATCGGCACGCTGGCAATCCAGTTGGCCGAGCGCCTGGGCAAACCCTGGGCCGTGGAGATCACCGGTTGTGCCTGGGACGTGCTGTGGCACTACGGCAGGATCACGGGCAAATTCTACGCGCCCTTTGATCTACTTCGTACCAAAATACTGGTGCGGCGCGCGCCCTTTGCGCTCTACGTGACCAAAGAATTTTTGCAGGGGCGCTATCCCTGCCGCGGCAGAACGGCAAACTGCTCCAATGTGATGATCCCGGAAACAAACAGCCAGGTACTGACCCGGCGGCAGGCAGCCATAGAAGCCGGCCGCCTGCCACTCAGGATTGGTTTAATTGGTTCTTTAAACGCCAAATACAAGGGAATTGAGACTGCCCTGCAGGCTCTGAAAAAAGCAAGGGGCTACCTGCCCCCCTACGAGTTTCGCATTCTTGGTGACGGGGACGCCCGCCCCTGGCAAAAGCTTACCGGGAAAATAGGTTTGTCCGGTAAAACCGTTTTTTGCGGTACTCTGCCGAGTGGCCCGGCGGTGGAGCAGTGGCTGGATCAAACCGACATTTATATCCAGCCCAGTTTTGCCGAGGGTCTGCCCCGGGCCTTGATCGAGGCAATGGGGCGGGGTTGCCCGGCGCTGGGTTCCACAGCAGGCGGCATCCCTGAACTGTTGAGCAGGGACTGTCTGCACCGACCCGGTGACAGCGACAGGCTGGCACAGTTGCTGACGCAGGCCGCCAATAAAAAATGGCAGCTTGAACAAGCCCGGCTCAATTTTCAAGCGGCCCGCCAATACACCCGCCCTGTGCTGGACCAGGTTCGGCAAGATTTTTGGCAGGAGTTTGCCGGTGCGGTGAAGTCGAATGGGATTCAAATGAATCCATAATTCTTCCTTCGGGGGCTAAACATGTGCGGTATAACGGGGTTTATGGTCCCAATTTTTGATACTTCGTCTAATCTTCGAGATGTTCTGACGCGCATGACCAACAGGCTGTCTCATCGCGGTCCCGATGATTCGGGTGTGTGGCTGGATGAGGCTGCCGGGATCGGGCTGGGGCACAGGCGTCTCTCCATCCTTGACCTTTCCCCGGAAGGGCGTCAGCCCATGGCCTCCTACTGTGGAAGGTTTATCATCACCTATAACGGTGAGGTCTACAACTTCATTGAAATCAGGCGGGAACTCGAGTCGAAGGGACATCATTTTCGCGGCCGTTCGGATACCGAGGTAGTTCTTGAGGCAATCGCCCAATGGGGTGTGCATTCTGCCGTCCGGCGCTTTGTGGGGATGTTTGCTTTTGCTGTTTGGGATTGCCGGGAAAGGATTCTGTACCTGGTCCGTGACCGGTTGGGAATCAAACCACTCTACTATGGCTGGCTGGGTAAATCATTTTTATTTGGTTCGGAGCTGAAGGCAATCAAAGTTCATCCCAGCTTCAGGGCGGAAATCAACCGGGATGTTTTAGCCCTCTATTTGAGATACAACTATGTCCCCGCGCCTTATTCGATTTATACCGGTATCGGCAAATTGATGCCGGGGTGCGTTTTAACGCTGCGGGCAGACGGCGGGCCGGGAGATCTGAAAGTTGAGCCTTACTGGTCCGCCAGGCAGGTGTCCGAAAACGGGGTGAAAAGTCTGTTCGACTGTCCGGAGCAGGAGATCGTGGACGCCCTGGATCTCCTTTTGCGCGAGGCCGTCAGGCTGCGCCTGGTTGCGGACGTTCCTCTCGGCGCTTTTCTCTCGGGAGGTGTGGATTCCAGCGCGGTGGTCGCCCTGATGCAGGCGCAGAGCAGCCGGCCGGTTAAAACATTTACCATCGGTTTTCACGAATTTGATTATAACGAAGCCGGCTATGCCAGGGAGGTTGCCCGCCATTTAGGAACGGAGCACACCGAGCTTTATCTTACTTCCAAAGAAGTGATGGCGGTTCTACCCAGGCTGCCGGAGCTTTACGACGAGCCTTTTTCCGACTCTTCCCAGATCCCCACCTTTCTGGTTTCGGAACTGGCCAGAAGACAGGTGAAGGTAATTTTATCCGGAGACGGCGGGGATGAATTATTCGGAGGTTACAACCGCTATTTATGGGGGCGCAGGATTTGGGGCAAGATCGGCTGGATCCCCCCGGGACTCAGGCGTTTTTGCGCCAAACTACTGCTGGATCAATCCCCTTTATTGTGGAACCGGGTCTTCGAGTTCTTAAAGCCGGCCTTGCCCCAAAAGCTTGTTTTCGCCCTGCCCGGGGAAAAAATTCATAAATTTGCCGATGTGTTGCCTGCTGAAAGCCCGGAGGTGATGTATCACAACCTGATTTCCTTCTGGAAACGTCCGGAAGAGTTAATTGACGGGGCCAATGAGCCGGAAACGGTTTTTACAGCCCCCTTGACCTGGCCGGATCTGCCGGATCCTATTTCGAGAATGATGTTTTTTGACCTGGTATCCTACCTTCCCGATGACATTCTGACAAAAGTGGACCGGGCCAGTATGGGCGTGGCCTTGGAGACCCGGGCGCCGTTGTTGGACCACCGGGTAGTGGAGTTTTCCTGGAAACTGCCGCTTGAAGCAAAAATCAGAAATGGTCAGGGGAAGTGGCTGCTGCGCCAGGTTCTCTCCCGGTATGTTCCGGATGAATTGATTGAAAGACCCAAGATGGGGTTTTCAATCCCCATTGACCGGTGGTTAAGGGGTCCTTTAAAGGATTGGGCGGAAAGTTTGTTGAGTTCCGGTCGGCTTAAATCCGAGGGTTACTTCAGGCCGGGACCGATCCGGAAGTTGTGGCTGGAGCATCTGCGGGGGGAAAAAAACGCGCAAAATTACCTGTGGGCAATTTTGATGTTTCAGGGCTGGCTGGAAGAAGCGTCAGATCCCGATAATTATAAAAATATGGAAACCGGAGTTGGGTAATGTGAATTATGAAACAGTTCAAAATGAATTAAGGCGTCAGCCCAGAAGCTGGCTGATTACGGGTGTAGCCGGGTTCATCGGCTCCAACCTCCTGGAGCGGCTGCTGAAGCTGAATCAAACAGTAATCGGTATGGACAACTTTGCCACGGGTTATAAGCATAATCTGGATGAGGTTTTAGCTGGCGTCAGCATTGAGCAGGCCGGGAGGTTCTCTTTTGTAGAGGGGGATCTTCTCGACCTTGGGAACTGTAGAGCTTGTTGCCGGGGTGTGGATATTGTACTGCACCAGGCTGCCCTGGGCTCCGTGCCGCGTTCGATCAATGATCCAATTGCTACAAACCGGAGCAACGTCGATGGTTTCCTGCATATGCTTGTGGCTGCAAAAGAGATGAAGGTGAAGCGGTTTGTTTATGCGGCCTCCAGTTCGACTTACGGAAGCCATCCGGAACTGCCCAAGGTTGAGGACCGGATTGGGCGTCCGCTGTCGCCTTACGCAGTCACAAAATACACCAACGAATTGTACGCCGGTGTTTTTAGTCTGGTTTATGGGTTCCCGTGTATCGGCCTGCGCTATTTCAATGTTTTCGGACCCAGGCAGGACCCGGATGGAGCGTACGCGGCGGTCATTCCCCGCTGGTTTGCCGGGATGCTGCAGGGGGAACCGGTTCATATTTACGGCGACGGTGAGACAAGTCGGGATTTTTGCTACGTGGATAACGCAGTTCAGGCCAATTTGCTGGCTGCCTGCGTGAGCCGCCCGGAAGCTGTCGGGCAGGTTTATAACATTGCTTTTGGTCAGCGAACCACTTTAAACCAGCTTTTTTACTTAATCCGGGATCTGGTTACCCGGGAAAACCCGGAAGCAGCCGGCACAGAGCCTGTTTACCTGGATTTTCGCCCGGGGGACGTGCGCCACTCCCTGGCGAATATCAGTAAAGCAATGGCCTTCTTGGGTTACGCGCCCTCACACTCCGTGCGGGACGGCCTCACCGGGGCTGTTGACTGGTATATATCAAGAGTTTAGGTTGTTGTTTCAGCGACCATCGGCAGGCCAATTAGGCTGTTGACTGCTAGATCAAGAGTTAGGCAGGCGGTTTGTTGTCAAGGCCTGTTCTAAGCAGATACCGAAATTTATTTACAGGTTGGGATGTGAGACGGTTGCCCGTGGCACACAAACTCTTATTCCTAGTTCCGGAGGATCATTATTTTTGGTCCCACCGCCGGCCCATTGCAACGGCGGCCCGTGAGTCCGGGTATGAAATCGTGGTTGCGACCCTGGTTAACAAGCACGCTGAACTGATCCGGAAGGAAGGTTTCAAGCTCATCCCTTTAAAGAAGTTGAAAAGGGGGAGCCGAAATCCTTTCAACGAGCTTTTGTTCTTTATGGAGTTGAGCAAGATTTTCAGGAGAGAACGCCCTGCAATTGTCCACCAGGTCACGGTGAAGCCGGTTTTATACGGATCGTGGGCCGCCAGATGGACGGGCGTTCCGGTGGTTGTGAATGCGCTGGCCGGCCTGGGCTATATTTTTATTGCACCGGGCCGGACGGCCTCGATGCTCAAAAAAGCTGTCATGCTGGCCTACAAATCCGCGCTTTCTCTGAAAAACTCCGTACTGATCTTCCAAAACCCGGACGATCAAAAGCTTTTTGTCGATTCCAAAGTCATCCCCGCCGGCAGGACCGTTCTAATCAGGGGCGCCGGAGTGGACACGGCCAGGTACCCGTTTGTGCCGGAACCGGCCGGGGTTCCCGTGGTGCTGCTGGCCTCCAGATTATTATGGGACAAGGGTGTTGGAGAACTGGTGGAAGCAATTCGTCTGCTCAAAAGCAGGGAGGTCATCTGCCGGGCTGTTCTGGTGGGTGAGCCTGACCCCGGGAATCCGGCTTCAATTCCGCAAGCCACCCTGCTTCAATGGCAGTTGGAAGGCATCCTGGAATGGTGGGGGCGGCGGGATGATATGCCGGAGGTTTTGGCCCGGGCCAACCTGGTGGTCCTTCCTTCTTACCGGGAGGGTCTGCCCAAGGTCCTGCTGGAGGCGGCATCGACCGGCAGGGCCATAGTAACAACGGACACTCCGGGGTGTCGTGAAATCGTTAAACACCGGGAGAATGGGCTTCTGATTCCTGTAAAAGACCCGGTGGCGCTTGCCAATGCCATTGACCGTCTGCTGAGTGATCCCGGTCTGAGGTCTCAAATGGGATTGAAGGGGCGCGGGATGGTAGAGAAGGAGTTTTCGGAGGCCAGGGTGGTCGGTGAGACCCTGGCTTTATACGACAGGTTATTGTGCAAGATAGGGGCTGAAAGATGGGTAAAAAAAGGGAAATAGGCGCCTGTTTAAATCTAAGACCCAGGAGTGGCTTTTTCATTATCTCCCTGGATCTGGAACTGGGCTGGGGGGTTTTGGATAGTAAAAATTATTTGAAAGGTTACAAGAAAAATCTCTTGGGCGTTCGTTCTGCCGTACCTTCAATCCTGGACCTTTTTGAAAAATATAAAATTCACGCAACCTGGGCAGCTGTAGGATGTCTTTTTTTCGAAAGCCGGGATCAACTGCTTCATGCTTTTCCGGCAAAAAGGCCCAATTATCAGGACAGGGCGTTCTCAGCTTACGCTAACATGATCAATGTTGGGGCCGACGAAAAAGAAGATCCATTTCATTTTGCGCCATCGCTAATCAGACTAATCCGTTCTTACCCGGCGCAAGAAATTGGCAGCCACACTTTTTCCCACTACTTGTGCCTGGAGGAGGGCCAGGATGGGGAAACATTTAAAGAGGATTTAACAGCGGCCCTTAAAATTGCGAAAAAACATCATTTAAATACTGAAAGCATTGTTTTTCCGAGACACCAGTCAAATAAGGAATATATCCCCATTTGCGCTGAGTTAGGAATCAAGGCCTACCGGGGGAATGAGCCTGCCTGGATTTACAGGCCTAAAAACAGCAAAAGCAATCAATCGGCATTTCGAAGGCTGCTGCGCTTTTTAGACTCATATCTTAGCATAACCGGGTACAATTGTTATCCGATCCATCAGATCGAGGGCCATTACCCCCACAATACCCCTCCTTACAACATTCCTTCCAGCCGTTTTCTGCGTCCTTATTCAAAAGGTTTGAAGAGTTTTGAACCGCTGCGCCTGCGTAGAATAACAGACGCGCTTACCTATGCGGCAAAAAAGGGCCTGATTTACCACTTATGGTGGCACCCTCATAACTTTGGCGTAAATCTTGAAAAAAACCTTTCATTTCTAGAGAAGATTTTGAAGCACTACGCTCAGTTGAAAAAGATGTATGGAATGGAAAGCCAGAATATGGGCGAACTGTCCCGTCGACTGTTAGAACAGCACAAAAACCATTCGGGAAAACCAAACAATAAAACTTACCGGGCGAATGCTAAAAAATTAGTATATTTGCAGGGTTTGTAAAAATCATGTCGTAATGATCAATAGCATTAATCAGAGCAAATATGAGTGAGCTATGGAGCGACCGTTCCTATCTTGCGGTTGAGGTGAACGGCACACTGGATAATGAGATCGCAGCAAGGCAGCTGCGCCGGTATGCAAGGGGGAAAAGGGCAAGGAGGGAAATCTCTACGCTCTGGTTTCCTTTGCTTCTTTCCATCCCCCTGGTACTGCTTATCCTTTTTGATCTAAGCACCCCTGCCCGGGTCGCCCTGGGGCTTCCTTTCGTACTTTTTTCCCCGGGGTACACGCTGATCCTGGCGCTTTATCCGGGTAAAGCCGAGCTTGACGCAATCGAGCGGATCGCCCTGAGCTTCGGACTCAGCATCGCTGTTGTTCCGCTGCTGGGTCTGGCGCTGAACTACACATCCTGGGGAATCCGCCTTTATCCCATCCTTGTAACTCTGATCATCGTTACAACTGTAATGACCGCCATCGCCTTCTACCGGAGGAGCAGGCTGCTTTATGATGATCGCTTTTTCGTCACCTTCAACGTCGAGACGACAAAATGGGGCGACCTGTCCAGGCTGGATAAAATCCTGACGGTAGTGCTTATAGGCTCTATTCTTTTTGCCGTGGGGAGCCTGTGCTACGTGGTGGCCACGCCGAAAGTGGGGGAGAAGTTCACCGAGTTCTACATCCTGGGTCCCGCCGGCAGGGCCGGGGACTACCCCCGTGAAATGAAAATTGGTGAGGAAAAAGAAGTCATCATGGGTATCGTCAACCACGAGCAGCGCCCGGTCTCCTACATCGCCGAGATCCGCATGGGGGAGACCATGACACAAACCATGGGCCCTTACGAGTTGAACCACGAGGAGAAAATGGAAGATAGGGTCCGCTTCAGCTCAGGACAGCGCCAGGAAAAAATGAAAGTCGAATTTTTGTTGTATAAGGATGGTGAGGGTGAGCCCTACCGTTCCCTTCACTTGTGGGTGGATCTTAAATAAGCGCCAGGCTTTAAAGATTTGTGTATGCTGATTAGCTAGGGAGACTGATTATAAAGGAAATTCGCAATCCTTGTAGAGTATTATGGTAGGATAATACAGCAAACTGCTATATTGCAACAATGTGAGGAAATCCCAAAAATACTTGGCTAATGTTGCAGGGGGGGTTGTTCAATGAAAAAATTGATGATTTGGTTTCTATTTGGATTCTTGCTCTTGTTTTGGCCAGGTCAGGGGATTGCAGATGAAAACAATATAACATTGAACGCCCTGATTGCAGGGGTGAATGACGCTGGACTTATACCGGTAGCGGCTGACACGATTTACGAAACCGAGCCGAATAATAGTATAGCGGAAGCAAACAGCATTGTTGCCGGTAGATATGTTTGCGGCACGATCACCGATGTTTACAATGATCTGGATTATTACATGTTAAATGTTACAGGTCCAACAAAGCTATCCGTAGTAGGCGCCCTGGGAGACCAGAATACTTATAATAACTATTCGCAGTATTTAACTGTAGAATTAATGGATGGAGCGGGTCAAGTTCTGGCAACGAGTGTGCCGCATACGATGGAATACGGCAATTGCCAGCTTTTAGAGAAAAACATAATTCCCGGAACCTATTACATAGTCACATCTCAAATTCACCCCAGTAAATCTTTTTTGGTAGGTAAAACCTGCGTTTTTAAAGCGTATTTTTCGGGCGCGTATGTTCCCGTATCAAACGTTCAGCTAAATTACAGCAATTTAACGATGGTTAAGGGCAGTAGCCAGGCCTTGACGGCAACTGTGGAGCCATTAAATGCAACGGATCAATCCATGACCTGGTCATCAAGTGAGCCTGGAATAACAGGTGTAAGCTCCAACGGATTGGTAACTGCAAAAGAAGTAGGGAGCGCTGTAATTACCGTGGAAACCGTTGACCAGAAAAAAACAGATACATGTCTGATTACAGTTATAGATAAATTTGGTGATATGAACAGTGACGGTGCGGTGAATATCCTTGATTTGCTGTGGATATTCCAATTAATTGGTCAAGAGCCGGTTGGGGAAGCGGTTAAGGCAGACGTAGACGGAGACGGAGAAATTAGTAACCTTGACCTTTTAGCAGTTGCTCAAAAGATTGGAAACTGAGTCTGCTTATTCCAGCGGAATTCATTTAAAGAAAAAACTTGTTATATAAAAGGTATTTAGAACAATTTGTCAAAGTGTTTTAGTAATCTTGTAGAATCATAAACCATAGGGGGAGTGTACAAAGTGGGAGTAAGGAACAGGGCGGCGGTTGCCCTAATCATGGCGATGGGGATCCTGTTTGTCCTTTCAGGGGCAGCATTTGCCGGACCCTCGGACATCCAGGGACACTGGGCGGAAAAACAGATCAGTGACTGGGTTGACAGGGGCCTTTGCAGCGGTTATCCGGACGGGACCTTCAAGCCGGGCAACAGCATCTCCAGGGCCGAGTTCATTACAATGGTCAATAAGTCATTTGGCTATACGGTGGGCGCAGGGGTGTCGTACAGCGATGTTACGGCAGCGGACTGGTTCTATGGCGAGGTTGGCAAAGCAGTGGCGGCCGGGTATATCTCCGGCTATGAGGACAATACCATACGGCCGGGCCAGGAAATCCAGCGGCAGGAAGTAGCCCTTATTCTGATGCGGCTGCTGGCGCTGGAAGCTGATGGAGACAGTGCCTTAAAGGGGTTCCACGACAGCGGAAGCATACCGGGTTGGTCCGGGCCGGCGGTTGCTGCAGTTGTGGAGAGCAGCCTCATGAATGGCTATCCGGACGGCACATTTAAGCCCCAGGACTCCATTACCCGGGCAGAGGCCCTGGTTTCCCTGGAAAGGGCCATGGCTTACAAGCCGCCTGTGGTTGAGACAGGCAGCGGCGTTACAGGGATTGTTACCAAAAACGGTTCCCCGGTTAAAGATGCGACGGTGAACATCTTTAAGCAAGGGGAGTATGAGTTGCTGCAGGAAGCCGTTACTGATGAAAACGGCAGTTATGCCTTTGAGGTTCCCTCCGGCAGCTACGATTTGACTGCGACTACCAAGGAAGAAGTTGCGTTTATCAGCAATATTGAGGTGAAAGAGACCGGCCAATCGACCGGGGACATGGAATTAAAGCCAGGGGCAGCCGTTAGCGGGGTCCTCCTTGATGCAGGTGGCAAAAAGGTGGCTGACGCAAAGGTACTCTTTACCACAAACCCGACGTTTTATGGGTTTACGGACAACAACGGGAAGTACCTCATCCTGGTGGCGCGGAATCAAGTCTATACGATCAGGGCCTATAATCCTGCCGACCCATCCGGGAGTCCCCGCGAGATTGCCGGTGGGATCCTTGTGGGCAATGCCGACCGGCAGACTCTTGCTGATCTGAAAGCATGGTATACCACTTCTGCCCAAAAGTCGAGCGGCGGTGGTGGCGGCGGCGGTGGCGGCGGCGGTGATAAAACGCCTCCCAAAATCAACGCTGCTTCCCTGGTGGTGGCTGGGGAAACCCTGGAGTACACGGTTTCTTCGGATGGTTTAAGCCTCAGCGCCGACCTCAGCGGCCTGCCCGGAACGTCAAAAATTTCTTCGGGCACGATGGATGTAACTGAAAATTCGACGATAGCCCTGTCTATGTCCATTGAAGTTGAGGGTATAACCATTCCTATCAACCTTACCCAGGAATTGACGGCAGGCAGTAATTCCGTGAGCATATTTGAGTACTTTAACATTTTTGGTGAAGATGGTGTTGACCTGAACACAATTAAAGGTTTTTTGGGAAGCTCGATAACCCTTGCGGGAACATTAACGGATACTTCGGGCAATAAATCGAATGTTTCAATGAAACTCTTGCTCCCGTAGTTGCCAGACCAGTCAAGAGCGTCACGGGGAAGGTTCTTTTGGCACCTTTCGCCTCTCCCCTTGACGCCCTCGCGTTTGCGGCCTAATACGTCAATACAAAAATGGCCCCATTTCAACAATTGCCCGGTTTGCCGGGTTTTTTCCTGCCGCACGGCAGTTTACCCAGTTTATCCAGGACAAGGAATCAAGTTACTTGAGATCGAAATGGAATTTTAAAACATAAAGCATAAAAACGTAAAACATAAAAACAAAGGGGTTTGAGCTTAATGTCCCTGCTTTTCTTTTCCATCCGCAACGCTTTTCGCAAAAAGGTCGTGGCCGTCCTGGCGGTGCTCGGGGTGGCCTTTGGCTGCGCCCTGATGACCTTTCTTTTTTCCGTGGCGTCCGGGATGGAGAAGCGTTTGGATCAGACCTTCAGCAACCTGTCGGGCCGGATCATGGTTACCCAAAAGGGTTCCGTTTTCGGCGGATTGCTCCAGGGTGTGGGCTCGTCATCCATACCTGTCTCCTACATGGATCTGATCAAAGATGTGCCCAATGTAAAAAGCGTAACGGGGCAGGTTACGGCTATCTTGCGTCCGGAGGGAGCTACCCTGGTCATGCCGTTGTTCGGTTATGGTGGAGAGGAGCCCGGCGGCACTCCTTTTCAAAAAATTGTAGAAGGGTCCGCGCCGGCCAGTGACGACGAAGTTGTGATTGGTCAGAGCTTGCAGGAGTACCTGGGGCTTCTGAACGTTTCTTATGAAGTCGGCGGGGTTTACCCGTTTAATGTCTCCGAGAACCCGCCGCGCGTACAGGAAATTAAGGTCGTAGGCGTTTATCAGACGGGCAACGAGTTGCTGGACGGGGGCATCAGCGGCACGGAGAAATTGGCCCGGGAGCTTGGCCGCCTGCAGCCCGACAAATTATCAGCCATCGGCGTGCAGTTGGAGAGCATAGACCACGTCGAGGACGCCGCGCTGGAAATTGAGCGGCGATTGGAGGGGAAAAAGCCCGAGGTGCAGGTGGTGGTGCCCCGGGAGTTGCTGGTCCCGCTGAGAAGCGTGCTCCGGATTTTGGACCAGTTCTTCCTGGCGGTGTCGCTTGTGGCCGTAGCAGCCGGCAGCCTCTCGATTATGGTGGTGATGCTTTTATCGGTCGTTGAGCGCAGGCGGGAGTTCGGGATTCTCAAGGCCCTGGGCTGGACCCCGGGGAATATCGCCTTGATGGTGCTGGTGGAGTCTGTCTTCCTGAGCATGCTGGGCGCGGGCCTCGGGGTTGCCCTGGGGCACGCCGGCCTGGTTGGGGCTAAAGAGTATCTTGCCATGGACATTGGCGCTCTTGACCTGCGGGTGGCCCTGGTGGTGTGCGCCTGTGGCATTGGGGTTGGAGCGGCGGGGGGACTCTATCCGGCCTGGCGGGCAAATCGGTCGGCGCCGGCGGAAATCCTGCGGGGAGTATAGACGGGAGGGCTTTGGTTGGTGGAGACGTTAATTTCGGTGGAAAACCTGGCCCGTGTTTACGGGCGCAGATCGTCTGTGATAAAGGCTCTGGACATCGGGCAGCTGGAAATCGCCCGGGGGGACTTTGTGGCTGTAACCGGACCCTCCGGGTGTGGCAAGACAACCCTTTTAAATTTGCTGGGTGCGCTTGACAGACCCAGCCGGGGCCGCATCTTATTTAAGGGGAAGGATATCACCCGGCTGGGTGGGGCGTCCCTCTGCCGCTACCGGCGGGAAAAGGTGGGCTTTATATTCCAGGCCTATTGCCTGCTCCCTACCCTGAGCGCGCTGCAAAACGTCCTGACACCGGCCTACCCGCAGGGAAATGGGCGCCGGGTGCGCGGGCGCGCGCGGGAACTGCTCCACCGGCTGGGTCTGGCCGGTGCGGAAAAGCGCCGTCCCGGTGAACTCTCCGGGGGCGAGCAGCAGCGAGTGGCTATCGCCCGGGCGCTGCTGCTGGACCCGGAATTGATCCTGGCGGACGAGCCCACGGGGAATCTGGACTCAACCACCGGCGCAGGGATCATTGCCCTTTTGAAGAGCTTAAACGAGAAGGGGAAAACGGTGCTGGTGGCCAGCCACGACCAGCGGGTGGCGGACGCCTGCGGCAGGGTTCTGAGACTGGAGGACGGCTGCCTGCATCCAGAATAATAGTAAGCTAAAGTTTGCAGACTTGAACGTGCGGCCTCTACCACCCCAAGGTAGCGCTGCATTCTGAATAATATTAAGCTAAAATTTGTAGCGTCAGGGTTTGCCGGAGGTGAGTGTCCCGGCCCTGGCGCTTTTGCTTGCCTCATAGGTTTCCCTGGCCTGGACGGCCTTGTCTACGGGAAAGGAGTTGGCTGCCAGATCGTTTTCGAAGGCTTCCAGCAGGGGGTACATCTGCGCGTCGCACTCTGCTTCCAGGGCTTTCCCGGCCGCAAAGTACTTGCTTGCGAGCGGGGTAAGGTCAGCGTTGGGGTCGGCGTTTTTTACCGATTGGTATTCACTGGCAGCGGTTGCGGCCAGGGCGTTCAATTCCGTCTCGTAGCCGGAAGCGATGGACTGTAACTGGGAGATGTACTGCAACTCGAGCTGACCTCGCAGGGAGTTGTCCTCCACGGAGGAAGGCTGCTGCGGGTCCGCTGGTTGCGGCGGGTTTTCTACCGGGGTAACGCTGCTTTGCCCGGCTTCACCTGCCTTCCCGCTCTGGCTCGTCGCGGGTGAGCCTTGCGGGGCCTGGGTGCTGCCGGAATCACCGGCGGGTTTCTGTACGGCTTCGCTGCCGGGTGTCTTACTGCCGCTGCCGGTAGCCGCAGAATCCTGGTTGGGATCGGCCACCCCGCCGGCGGAACCGGATGACTGACCGTTGGCGCTGCTTGGAGCGGTTGTGTTCTCGCGGTTTTGCTTCCAGGGGGCCTGGTTATGGAGCATTAGGCCCCCCAGAGCGGCGCAGATAAATAAAACAACAAAAACAAGCCGGGTGCTTTTTCGGGACATATTGCAACATCACCTTGTTTATTGGATTTGCGGCAAGTAGAATTCTAAAGATCCTATTGGAATAATTCAACAGGTGGTCCCGTAATTCCTTTTTCCCCAAAAGGGATACCGGCATTCCATAAAAGTTTATTCTAGACAAGATCCCGGCGCTTGTTAGCAATGATGTAAAATGTTGCTAAATCGGATATTGTTATTACCCCAGGGAAAGGATAAATATGGTATATTTGAACTAAACAATCATTTATTTACTGGGATCACAAAGGGGGGAAACACAGGTCCTCGCTTTAAAAAAGGAGTTTTACTGAAAAAACAGACGCCAGGTTGCTATTGATTGTCTTGGGGTCTAACGGATACGAAGGAGGCTAAAGTATGAAAAGGCGACTGGAATTAATGATCGCAATGCTGTTTGTAATTTTGGCTGGGAGCGTTGTCCTGGCCGATGGTGCGCAGCTTATACAGGAGACAGCAAGCGGTATTGCCGCAGGGAAGGAGCCATACCCGCTGGAGTTGAAGCCTGCCATCACCCCGGCAAAATATAAAAACCCCATGTGGCTGTCAAGGGATGGTAAGACCCTTTACACGGGCCTTAACACCAGGATCTTGGGAAAATCCACCGATGATCTGGAAACCTTGGAAACCATCCATACCTTTGAAGTTCCCATTAAGGGCTGCAGGGATCTGGAAAACGGTGAGCTCCTGGTTGCGACCGGTAAATCCGGGGTGCCCGGGGCTTTGTGGGTGAGCTCAGGAGGGCAGACGGCATGGACCAAAGTGTTGGAGTGTTCGGGTGAAAATGCATATTTCAACAATTCATTGTCTCTGAGCGGATCCGGAAAGATCGTGGTAGCGTCCGAATATGGTGGGAAAACGCCCCCGGGCAATGCCAGAAGGGTCTATCTCTCCACAGACTACGGGGTTACCTGGAAGGAAATCCTGGACATCGGCCCGACGGATAATACGCACATCCACAGCTGCGCTTACGACCCTTATGATTGCAGAATTTGGGTCAGCAGCGGGGACGAGCCCCACAATGTCATTAGCTACTCGGATGACTGCGGGACTACCTGGACAAAGATTTCAGCGCACCTGGTGACCAGCATTGTCCCATTACCAGACTGTGTCCTTTTCGGCACGCACCAGCCTCCAAACGGGATTCTCCGCTATGACCGCAAGACACGTGGTTTTGAATACGCGTATAGGATTGACGAGGAAGTCCGCAATGTAACGTACTGCGCCAGTATGGCTTTTCAGGGGCAGCCGGGCGGGCCCGTTTACTTTTCTTTTATTGTGGCGGGGGTAGGAAACAAGCCCGGACTTGTTATCGCGACAAAAGACGGGGAGAGTTTTTACGAGGTATTTAGAGATGAAGTCTCTTATGCGCCGGGCAAAGGGGTTCTTCACCTGCTGGGTCCCACAGCGGGCGGGCAGTTAATCGGCCTGCTCTGGGACGGCAGGCAGCCTTCTTACAGCCTGTTCAAGGCTGCAGCCCAGGACTGGGGTGCAGCAACGCCGCCAGCCGGCAGTGCCCCCGAAAAAGTGCCTTCTCCGCAGATCTTGAAGCCATCCATAACTTCTGTCGGATACAATTATCCCACATGGCTTTCAGCAGACGGAAATACCATTTATACCGGATGGAACAGCAAGACTTTAAAAAAGTCTACCGACGATATGCAGACGCTTATAGATATTCATACTTTTGACGTTTATATTTCGGGCTGCAGGGATTTGGACAACGGCGAACTGCTGGTGGCAACAGGAAATGCCGGAGGGCCCGGGGCTTTATGGGTGAGCTCAAAGCAGCAAACGGAGTGGACGAAAGTTTTGGTCACATCCAGCGCAAATGCCTTTATTTTTAATCAATGGTCTTTAAGTGCCCACAAAAACGTTGTTGTTGCGTCCGAGTATGGTGGAAAAACTCCTCCTGATAATGCTAGAAAGGTTTACCTGTCGAGGGATTTCGGCAGGACCTGGACGGAAATCCTTGATCTCGGGCAGGTACCCAGGGCTCACACCCACGGCTGCGCATTTGACCCCTTTTATGATCGCATCTGGGTGACAACGGGGGATTCGCCTCATGAAGCAATCCTTTATTCGGACGACTGGGGTAAAACATGGGTCACGGTATCAAGGGAATACAAGGTGACCAGCATTGTTGTGCTGCCGCAATGTGTTCTGTTTGGAACCGACAGCTCCCCGAACGGCGTCCTGCGCTACACCCGGGAGGGGAAATGCATCCCACCGGTCCTAGAAGTAGCTTACAGGATTGATGAATCCCCTTCTCTAACGTATTGTTCCCAGCTTGCCTTTCAGGGCAGGCAGCCGGGCGCACCTGTTTATTTTCCTTATCTTGTCTCGGCGAAGACGGGGAAGAACTCGGGATTGATCATCGCAACGCTTGACGGGTTTAGCTTTTTCGAGGTTTACAGGGCTTCAGACGGCTATGAAGCGCAAAATGGGTTCTTTAACCTTCTGGGGCCGACCTCCAGTGGGAAGCTGATAGGTCTTTTTAATGACGGCAAGCAGCCGTCCCGTAGCCTCTTTATTGCTGACGCCCAGGAGTGGATCACCCCTACCCCACAATAGGCGCATTCTATTTGATAAGTAAGCGGTGCGGCATTTAGGCTGCACTTTATTTTTTCCATTTTTTCCGTTTTTATGGTTGACTTCCTATTACCAATCTGCTAATATAAAAACAGAACATGTGTTTGGGGCAGGCAAATGGCATACATTTTACCTGCCCCAAAATGTTTGCCTTTGCCTCCTCAAAACATATAAGAACGGTGGGAGGACTGCCGCAAAGACAGACCTTCTCCGGAAAGGAGGTGAATCAATGGCCGTAAGCAAGGTCCCTGCCGGTTCCGTGCTGAGGCTGGAGTTGCACGCCGGTAACGACGGCAGCGGCAACCCGGTTTTCCGGAACAAGAGCCTGAACAATGTCAAGCCCACCGCGTCAGACCAGGATCTCTTCGACGTGGCCGGCGGTCTGGCCGCTTTACAGGAGCTTCCGCTGAACAATGTCTTGCGCATAGACAACGCCCATCTGGTGGAGGAATAAGCCGGCCCTGAAATAACTTAATTCAAAGAAAGGAGGAGTTTGATTGGCAACAACAACCCAGACCCTGCGCCTGGTTTTCAAAAACCAGGCCGGAAAAAACGTTACGATTAGCCTGGATAACCCCCGGGACGAAGTAACGGCCGCGGAGATTGAGGCGGCCATGGATCTGGTTATCGCCCGGAACATTTTCACCAGCACAGGCGGAGACCTGGTATCCAAGCAGGATATTCGCCTCATTGACAGCACCACCAACGACCTTTACGACCCGCCCGCCTAGGCAAAGCAGGGGAAGCAGGGGGTACGGTTCTCTTGCTTCCAAGTCTCTTAAAACAACAACAAGAACCGTCCCCCCTGCCCATTCATAAAACCACTTCAGGGGATACGTCCCAATGGGGTGAATAATAGCATAATCTGTCAACTGTATAAGGCGGGGGGGACAACCCCCCTCCCGCTAACCAACCAACTAAGTAAGTAAATAAGGAGTGATCTTACTGGATTTAATCCTGCAGGCGGTGGGTAATGTAGGCTTTCCCATAGTCGTAGCCGCCTATCTGTTGGTGCGCATCGAGGGCAAGCTGGAGACCCTGGCCGCCAGTATTGCCCGGTTGGCCGAAGCGGTAGATGGTGAGCTGTAGCAGGAGGAAGAAATTAGCGTGGTATTGAAGAAGAGTTGTCGGCTTCATAAGTCGGCGACTCTTCCTTGATTTTGTTTATAAAGTTCTCATTTTTTGGCAGGATAAAACATGATTCTTCAAGAAATGCAATTATTTAATTCGTTGATGAGGTGGTATATATGTCTTACGCTGGATTGCTTACAAAGATTGAACGCCTTCGCTTGAGGATGCATGCTCTGGTTGATGCCGGGTTTAGTTATTCGGAGGTGTTAAAGGTTAGCCAGGAGTTGGACGAGTTGATCGTGGAGTATTATCAGTGCTAGCGGTTCTTAATTCATTCGCAAAAAGGCCCTAAAGGACTGCAGTATAAGCTGACGTCTGTAGTAAGGGCGGGGTGCAGGCCACACTTTAGCTAACTTAACTGAATGAGGAGTGATCTTACTGGATTTATTCCTGCAGGGGGTGGGTAATGTAGGCTTTCCCATAGTCGTGACCGCATATCTGCTGGTGATATATTTTATCATCCTCAACAGTAACATAGTTGTAATTTCATGACATTTTAGTGTAAAATATGGTCACTAAGATTTCTGGGAGGTATTGTAGTGAAAGATTGTCCGGTATGCTCAATTCCAATGGATGAGGTAAGCAAATCGGGAGTTCTTATTGACGTTTGCCCGAGGTGTAAAGGGGTTTGGCTTGACCGCGGAGAATTAACCAGGCTATTAGAGAGCATAAAGGCGTATCGCGAGGATGATTTGGAATACGATAGTAGAACCCGTGACCGTGACCGTGATCATGACCATTACGAAAAAGATGACAGGAAATATGATAAAGGACATTATAAGCACGAAAATAAACGAAAAAAGCGGGGTTTGTTTGGGATGCTGGAAGACATGTTTGATTAGTTTTAGGCAGAGTATAATAGGTCTTGGGTAGGGAGGAGGCAGCACTATCCGGAAAGGAACGGATCTAAATGAAATACAGAAGACTCGGAAAAACAAATTTGGAAGTATCTGTAGTAGGTTTTGGTGGCATTCCCATCCAGCGGATTGATGCTCCTAGTGCAGAGAAGGTTGTTAATCGCGCTATAGAACTTGGCATCAACTTCTTTGATACTGCCAGAGGTTACACTGATAGTGAAAAAAAGCTCGGTGCGGCACTAAAAAAACACAGGGATCGGGTGATTATCGCCACCAAATCCATGGTCCGGGATAAAAAAGGGATGGCCGCGGATATAGAAAAAAGCTTGAAGACAATGGGTGTGGACTATATTGACCTCTACCAACTGCACAATGTTAAGGACAAGGGCACGCTGGAGCAGGTCATGGGCGCGGATGGAGCCTTTGCTGCTTTAAAAGAGGCAAAAGAAAAAGGGAAAATTGGGCATATTGGGGTAACAGGGCATATCAAGGATGTTCTTTTGGAAATATTGCAAACAGGTGAGATGGAGACTGTGCAGTTTCCCTTCAACCCGGTGGAGACCGATGGCGCCCGGAAGCTGTTTGAAGTGGCGGAGAAAATGGACATTGGGGTTATTGCCATGAAACCGATGGCCGGAGGGGCCCTGACTAATGCCAAATTGGCTTTGCGCTTTATCCTGGAGCATCCCGTCTCTGTCGCCATCCCGGGTGTGGATGCCCCGGAGCAGGTAGAAGAAAATGCAGCCTTCGGAAGTGATCCGAGGCTGCTATCTGAAGAGGAGAGAACGGAACTTGCAAGAGTAGTAGCAGGGCTGGGCGCCCATTTCTGCAGGCGCTGTGAGTACTGCCTTCCCTGCCGGCAAGGGATCGATATTCCGTCAATATTCCTATTCGACGGCTACTATACCAGGTATGACCTGAAAGACTGGGCCCGGAATCGCTACCAGACCATGGATGTCAGGCCGGAAGACTGCCTGGAATGCGGCGAGTGTGAAGAGCGCTGTCCCTACAACCTACCGATCCGTGAAATGCTGAAGGCGGCGGCGGGGAGATTAGGATGAAAAAACAATAACTATTTTATGGTATCTTTAAAGGTATTTATCTTAGATCATCGGAGAACTGCTTTTGCTGATGACGACCCGATCAGCCGACTTGCTATAAAAATGATATCCCGAACCGGCTTCAACCAGGACATCCAACAGTCCATCGGGATCAGTTACTATAATACCGCCGATTATTTTAACACCCCTGCGAAAGAAAGAATTCGGAAGCATACTGGCTGTTGGCCCTACTACAATCGTTTCTGTTTCGGGTTTTGTATAACTCAAAATATTTTCCAGGGTGTCGTTAATTAGAGTTGTCCCGGTAACAATCAAAAGATCCGCTCTGGAAATTTGTTCGGGCGCCTTTTCAGGCGGGGTATAAAAGGCCATTTCGTCAGGCTTTAGTGTTTTAGGATAAAGTTCTAAAATGGAAAATGGTTTGCTGCGTTGCTTTAACATTTTTATGTAAGGCGCTAAAGCTCCCACAACTACCACATTTGCTTCATCAGGAATTATAACTTTATCAAGAGGGTCAAGACCTAGTTCAATGAGATAATTATGGGGAGGTGTTAAGCGCCAGCAAGTAGAAGAAAGCGCGTTAAGCACAGCAATCCCCAGGGCTTTTTTAAGCGGCTTATTGGAAAACATTTCATCCAGGAAGAAAGCAGCGCTTTTACCTTTTAATTTTCCCGAAGCAGGCATCGCTCTGGCTGAACTTGGGCAACAAACAGCTTCTGGTATGGCTTTCACCGGAGTGAAACAAATGCCCCCATCGCCATTAGATAGTTTTATCCCTGTATAAAAGAGCCCTATTACAACCCTTTCCACTGTTAGAGAGTTTATTTTCTCCCCAAGTGTTTTTTTAAGCTCTTCCACTGCCTCTAACAAAATACTACCTTTCTCATAAAGATGATTACTCATAATTTGCCCCCAAATTTATTCACGAACAGCACGTGCTGCAAGCAGATGACTTCTCCTCAAAATCAACTTTTTTCACCATGTTCGTCAAGCCAATCAAACAGTCCTAATTCCAGAGCCGCTGATAAAACCTGATTAATCATGAAGCCTTCTCTCACCTTGTCAATTTTCTCTCCCCCTGCTGGTAGGATATAATTAACAAGGTTTTTTCTCACTCCATTCATTTTATGCCTCTCACATTTTACCGTTAAATTATATTACGGGAATCATATATGGTTTTGTTTGGTCATGTGAACATAAGGAGATGTAGCGTCGCGAAACGCAATGTACCGTAAGTTATAATTTTTTTATGTAACGCTGCGTTATGTTCTGTAATGTTTTATTATTATAATACGTATTTAAGCTATACGCAAGTGTTTTATTTTTTTAATACTTCCTTGTGTCCCCTTTTAAGCTTAATGTCCCCAGCCCGAAAGTAATATAGTTGTAATCTCATAACAATTTCGGATAAAATATGGATGTTAAGAATTCTAGGGGGTATTGTGGTGAAAGATTGTCCGGTATGTTCAATTCCAATACCGTTGGAACGGGCGAATCCAAAAAAAGGCCTACTGCTTCAGGCCTTTACTATTTTAATACTGTTGCCGTTGTTTCTCCTGGTTTTCAGATCAGGAGCCTCTGCGGCGGAGCCGGCGCTGGATTATACCTGGAATCTTAGGGAAGGCCAGGAGGTGTCGCCTTTTAGGTTAAAGTCGGCAGTCTCGCTGAGTGCGGGAAAGAAACTTAGCCTGGACGATACAAGCAACCTGTTTTTTAGCAATGTCCCTGAGTTTCCCACTGAGCCCGGTATTCTCTGCCGGGTTGGAGATGTGCTGCCGCCTTCCGGAAAGGTTCGGGTGCATTTCAGCCACATGAATTTATTAATTGATTGGACAACCGACCCACTGGAAAATATGCCGGCAGTTGTGGGTTTTGCCGTAGAAAACCAAACCAGCCGAACGCTGGATATCTATGCCGGGAGCGGAGCCATGGGCTGCAGCCGGGCTCCCGACGGTACGTACCTTTTCACGGATGATGCCGCGCCGCCGCAGCCGGGGGAAAGCGAACCACAGTACTACGGCTCCGCTGTAGGCAATTACGTGGTGCGTGAGTTTTTCCTTTCGGAGGAGCGACCGCCTGTTCACCTGGGGAGGGTGCAGTCGGGGGGCCGGCTGATCATCAGCGGGGAAGTGGGGCCGAAGGGCTGGGCGGCCGGCATCTACGACCTCTCCTTTATAGACGCCGGTACTGGTTTGCAGGTGGGGAGAAACGACCTGCCGTTCGGCGAGACAGTGGGAATGGAAACCTTTATCGCGCCGCTGTCCGGCAGCCTGGACGCGTTTCTAGACAATTGCCTGGAATCGGGTACTGTCCTCAGGCCCGGTCCCAATGATTGTGAGCCCATGAGGGGTCTCTTTATACCCGGCGTTTATCCGGACAGCCCGGAGGGGGAGGCGGTTTCCAGGGGATTTACCGTCACCTATTTGGCCCGGGAGCGGGAAATCGCGAGCTTTGCCCTCGCCTCCGGGGACGCCGCCCCGGAATTTGAGGTCGATGTCTTTTTAAACGATGGGATGCGCAACGGACTGGACCCGGCCAGCCCGGATCTGAAGGGCGTGAACAAGGGCTGTTACGGCGTGGACTACAGGGTCGACCTCCAACTGGAAGGGCCTGTTGCGCTGGTCTTTCAGGGTGCAATGCAGCCGGGCTACGTGGATGTCTACAACCAGATCAGCACGGTCTGGCTGGACGGCCGGCTGAAAGCGGTGCAGATCAAGGACCCCCTTTATAGCAGTTATTACACCAACCCTTACGTCCTGCGGCCGCCGGGCTACGGGCGTGTTATTGCCGTTTTTCCCGAGCAGGGCCGGCACGACCACCTGCTGCGTTTTATTCAGCCGCCGAATAATTACGGTCCTGTGCGCTTTTACCTGCTGCCGCTGAAGACGGACGAGATTCCCGCGAATGATTAAAAGCAGGTTCGGACTTTGAACTCGTTTAATAGATATCTTAGCAAGCGACAACGAAAACGCCCATTCCATCCTTTTTTTGAAACGTCCTTTTTGCCGGGCTTCTCCTCCATGTTGTCGTAATCCACCCAGTACAAGTCGTGAAGGATTTCTTTAATATGCCCTGTAGTATTAATTGATGTAGCGCTCCAGATTTTTCTTTATGTGGTCGTGCCTTGGTTTTAATTTCATGGAGATCGTATTTGGTATTGTGACTATTCAGTATATGCATCTGCCAGTAAATTTTGTATTAAATCATAGAATCTTTTGTAACCGTCAAAAGCTTTTTGTGCGGCATCAGAACCCTCCTTACCGGTAACTGTGAAAGAATAATTCCCCGGGTTATTATAATTAAAGTTAGAGTTATTTAAGGAGTAAATTCTTACTTTGTGCTGATTTATAGCCTTATTATACTTTAGTAAAATGTCATTGGTGTCATTTATGTTAATTCCTGCTCTGTTAGCCTCATCTATTAACTGTTGATTGGCCTCCTTTAAAGATTCATAGCTTTTGTTAACCTCTTCCAGGTTGCTTGATACACTATCAAGTAACTTGCGAGCAAAGGTTGTGTGATAAGAAGTTGCAAGGTATAGCTCCCTGGAAGTGTTAACTATTTGATCGTTAAGTTCGCCCAAATGATAATAATGACTAGCTATTTTAGTATATAATTTAAGCAAGGCAATTTTATTTGTTTCATTATTGGTGATATCATTGTCGATAACTTTATTGTTGTCAGTAATTTTTACTGACCTGGTGCTGTTATCCCATGTGACCTCAGCACCTAAAGCTTCCGATACCGCTCTTATAGGAACCATTGTACGCCCATTTATTGATTGGGGCGGGACATCGGAAAAAACTTGTATGCCATTGACAAAGATTCGAATATCATCTGATGCCCTGGCAACGGCAGGTGTGCAAGCAAAAATCAATATGGAAATTAGAACAAAAAACGTTTTTCTCAAATTAATCTCCTCCGTTAGATAGTTAATTGCTTTACTTGCATTTTAATAATCTTGTATTAAGTTGTTAAATGTGTTGTAACCTTCGCGAGCTTTGTGTGCACCAACCATACTTTCGTCCAAACCCATGTGAATGTAACTTGCGTATTTATCTTCGTTGTGAAAAAAAACGTTTTTTGCCTTCTCGAAGTGAGCTATGGCATTATCATACCTAAGTAAAATTTCATTGGTGTCAGTTAGATTAATTCCTGCTTCATTGGCCTCGTCTATTAACTGTTGATTAACTTTCCGAATAGATTTGCAGCTATCAATAACATCATCTAATTTATTAAATATTTTATATGTTTCCCTAGTGCTTTTCTTAGTCTCTAATTCGATAAATAAATCGATAATCCGGTCATTTATTTGGCCTAAATTGTAATAATGATTAGCTAATTTAATATATAATTTAAGCATGGTAAGATCACTAGTCTTATTGTTATTAACCTCATTAATAACAACCTCATTATTTTTTGTGATTTCTACCGACCTGGTGCTGTTATTCCATGTGACCTCAGCGCCTAAAGCTTCCGATACCGCCCTTATAGGAACCATTGTGCGCCCATTTATTAATTGGGGCGGGACATCAGAAAATACCTGTAGGCCATTGACAACTATCAGGATATCACTTGATGCCCTGGCAACGGCAGGTGTGCAGACAAAAATTAATATAGAAAGTAGAATAAAAAACATTTTTTTCAAATCAATCTCCTCCTTGACCGTATGTTGACCGGGTTTTTAGGCTTTACTTACCGGAGCTAAGTTTACTATTATTTCGTTAAAATAACCCCCTTGTAATTATTTGTTTTTATAACGTTACATGCTACTGCTACCTTCCGAACCCTGTCATTCCATGTCGAATTCCACCCGAAACAATCACGACCACCATTCTTTCATTGGCGGTCGTTACTTTCCTGTCAGTTTTTGTGCAATTTCAAGGAGCATTAATATCTTCCTTAATCCCAATGGTATCCTACTTCGTCACAAGGGAGGAAAATCCTGTATAAGTTTTCCGAGGAGATTAAAAGAACGAGTCAGGGAATGGGGGGGGGAAGCAGGGGAAGTGTTCTCTTGCTTCCCTTTATTCAGACAAGGGGTGGGAGGGGGCCAGTAGAGCGACGGGGAAACTGCTGAACAAATGGGCCAGGGGCAGGGTTTTAAGGCCTGACGGGAGCGCCGTGGGGTTCGCCGGAACGCTGATTTCTTCGTCCGTGAGGATATTCTGCCAGCGGTCCGGGGCTTGTTCGGGCAGCACGAGGGCGGTATTTCCCCAAAGTTTTGCCGCGGGAAGCAGACCGCCTGCCGGTGGTGCGGTTCCAGGGCCCGCTTCCTGGCCGGCTGCATAGAGCCGGGCTACCAGGCGGGGCACTGCTGCAAGCACCCACCCGTCTTCCAGGCGCCGGGCAAAGGCGCAAACGTGCTCGCGCCGCGTCCCCACGGCGTCAACGGGGATGTATTCCCCGGCTTCAAAAAGCTCCTGTCGGGACCTGCGGTGGTTCAAGGCTTTGTAGGTAAGGTAAAGCTTGACCCGACCGTCCTTCCAGCTATTGAGGAGCTTTTCGACAAGAGCCGGCCTGCCGCCGGCTTCTTCTTTCTGCAGCGCCGCCAGTAGTGCGGCTCGTCTCCCGAAGTCAAGCGGCCGCCGGTTGTCGGGGTCGACCAGGGTGAAGGTCCAGAGCTCTGTTCCCTGGTAAAAGTCGGGCACGCCCGGGGAGGCAATTTTCAGCAGTACCTGGGCGAGGGCGTTTAGAGCTCCGAATCGGGCAATGGTCTTCTGGAACTCCAGGAAATCTCTCAGAAACAGGTTGTTATCCGAGGGCTCCAGGATGGCCGCGACAAACTCTTCCAGAGCGCCTTCATAGGCGGCGTTGGGGTCGAGCCAACCCGTGCGGAGCTTTGCCTCCCGGGCTGCCTTGACCACGTAGGACTTCAGCCGTTCCTTGAAGGACGGGTTTTCCTCTGCCTGAAGCGGCCAGGCGCCGACAAGTGTCTGGTAAATCAGCATTTCCATGTCCCCTCCGGGCGCGGGCAGGCCGTCCAGCAAAGGCTTTTTAGGGCGGTTCCAGCGGCTCCAGCGCTTCAGCAGCTGCGACCAGGCGCCGGGGATCTCCGACAGCACGTTGACTCGCGCCCGGACGTCCTCGCCCCGCTTGGTGTCGGGGGTGGAAGTTGCGTTCAGGGTGTGGGGCCAACGCTCCCGCCTGGACCGGTTGCGATGGTGGAACTCTGCCACGGAGATTCCCGTGCCGGCGGGGTTGCCCCCCACTTCATTAAGGGAGACCAGTCGGTTGTAAACGTAGAGGGCGGTGTCCTCGTACCCCTTGGCCATGGCCGGGCCGGTGTATTGCTGCCAGCGCATGACGAAGTCCAGCCAGTTTTGCCGGCGCCCCGCCGGGAGGTTGTCCGGGAATTGTAACAGCAGTACCCGGCGCAGGAAGTCGGCGGCCGGGATCGCGGCGGGGAGCCGCCTTCCGGCTTCCTGGACGGCCCCTTCGATAATCTGTCGATCCCGCTCCGGAACCGTCAGATCGCGGATGTAAGTCCGGTAAACGGGGAGACAGGCGGTAACCTCCACCAGGGTCCGGGCCAGCCCGGCCAGGGTGAGGTCGCAGCCGTGCCGGTCCTCCTCGGCCAGGTAGCCCAATCGCCGCGTCAGGGCGTTCATTTCCCCGGCGAAAAGCTCCGTCAGGGCCCGCTTCTTTTGCGTGTAGGCGATTTCTTTAAAAGCCTCGGTGTTGCCGCTGAATTCAACGTAAAACCTGTCCAGACACCAGGCCCCTTCCCCGTCGATAAAGAGCCCGTTGAGCTGGTTCAAAAAGTCGTAGCCGGTGGTGCCGTAAACCGGCCAACCGGGTGGGAGTTTTTCATCTTCCCCCAGGATTTTTTCAACGACCACATAAAAGAGCCGCTCCGCGCCGGGCAGACGCTCCTGGAGGCGGCAGAGGTAGGTCTGGGGGTCGTGCAGTCCGTCAATGTGGTCAATTCGCAAACCGGTCACCCGGCCCGCCTCAATCAGCTGGAAGATGAGCGCGTGTACAGCCTCAAAAACAAGCTCTTCTTCCACCCGCAGCGACACCAGGCCGGTTATGTCGAAGAAGCGCCGGTAGTTAATCTCATCCCCTGCTGCCCGCCAGGAGGCCAGTCGGTAGGCCTGAGCTCCGAGCAGCCGGTCCAGGCGCTCGAAGCTTGCCGGGTCCCCCTTCCGGCCGCTTAAAATCCGCAGTTGGTCTTCAATGAAGGCTTTAACACCGGGGGAATTGCTGTAAATCCGCCGGAAAAGATCCCAGACCTGCCGGAAGGCCTCCCTGAATTCCGGGTTTTGCGCGGGAGGCAGGCTTTTCAGCGTGCCCGCCAGGTCCCCCGGGTGCGCTCCCGCTGTTTGGCTGTTCTCGGGGTCTTTGGACAGGCTGCCGGACCATTGCGTGAGGATCATGCAGGTAGAGGCCGGGCCGAGTGGGTAGCGCTCTCCCCGGCAGGTGACCCAGAGACCGTCTTCGGCAACGATGAGTTTCAGTTCCCCGTTTTCCAGCGTCCTGCCGTAGGGGGCTCCCAGGACCGGGAGCAGGATTTTGCCGGACAGCCCCGGCCGGGCAGGCTGCCAGTCGATGTCAAAAAAAGAGGCGTAAAGGGAAGCCTGGCCAAAGCGGAGGACATCCCGCCACCAGGGGTTTTCACTGCCAGCAGCCATGTGGTTGGGAACGATGTCCAGCACCAGCCCCATGTTGTACTCTTTTAACGTTTCGGCCAGCATTTGGAAGGGCTGTGTACCTCCCAATTCGGGGTTGAGCCGCCCCGGAACGGTCACGTCGTAGCCGTGGGGGCTACCCCGCCGGGCCTGGAGCAGGGGGGAGGCGTAGAGGTCGGTTATCCCCAGGGTGTGCAGGTAGGGCACAAGCTCCCGGGCGTTGTTGAAGCGGAGCTCCCGGTTGAACTGGAGTCGGTACGTGGCGGTGGGAATACGGCGGTTGCTCAAGAGCTACGACTCCCTCCGCACCCGGAGCTTGTCGCCCAGGGCGTTGAATCGGGCGATCCACTCCCGGGCGCCTTCATTGCCCCCGGCCGCTTTTTGAAGATTACCCGGGTAGACCGTCTGCAGCAGGCTGTAATAGATGTTTTGAACCTTCCAGAGATCCACCTCGAAGGGCAGGGAATGGACCAGGCCGGTGACATCGTCCAGGTGTATGATCAGGGAGAGGTCGTTGGGGTGTTCGCGCAGATGCTCTCCCAGCCGGCCGAGGGTTTGCTCGAGGACGTAACGGTGGACGGTGCCGTCGAGCTGGACGTTGGATATTTTCGCCTCGTCAAGGAGGGCCCTGATTTGTTTGAGGTCTGTCATATCACCCGCGAAAGCCTGGCGAAGGTTTGAGTTCAGCACAAACTCTGCGGCGGTATGTAAAACCTTGGGCTGGGGGATGCTCAGATCCTTTAAAAAACGGGTCAGGTGGACATGGCGGTCGTAAATTCGCCGGTAGTCCTCGGCGATCTCGTCCAGAGTGGTATCCAGGATCTGGTCCAAAACCATCCGTTGTTTGTCCCGAAAAAGCTGTTTTAGTGTATAGGTTGAGCTTTCAAACCTCTGGTCCAGGAGCCGGATCACTTCGGGAAAGTCGGCCCGATCGAAGGCGCCGGTCATTTCCCGGGTCATTTCCTGGTAGGCCTCACCGTTTTGAAAGTAGCGGACGCCGCCGTTCACGATGTGGCTGCTGAGGTTGGCCACGGCGTAGACGAGCAGGGCGGATTCCTGGGTGATCCTCGAGGTCACCCGCACTCGCCCGACGGAGAGCTTTGCCGTCCCCGCCAGGCGGCTGTGGTAGTCCTCCCGGTTGACGTCGTAGCAGTAAATCCGGGGGTGCTCCTCGTACGCCTCGAACAGCGAGCAGATGGCGAAGTGGGCCCCGACTTTGAGCAGGTCCACTATGGCCGGCTTGATGCAGCTCTTATAAATATAAGCTCCGTCCCGGTGTTCGGGCATGTTGCTTTTTGCCTCCGCCAGCATCTCCAGAAAGCGTGGCTCCAGGTCTTTCTTGTCAAGGGCTTCCTCGGCCAGTTGGATTACCCGCGCGGCATACTTGATCACCTGCACGGTCTCAATCCCCGTGAGTTCGTCAAAGAACCAGCCGCAGCTCGTAAACATCAGCATGGCGTAGCGCTGCATTTCCAGGAGTTTTAAGGCCGTGGTCCGCTCTTCCGGGCTGAGTTCGTGGGAGGCTTGTTTCTTGAGGAAAAGGTTCTGGTTTTCCGGGGAGCGGTCCAGGATTACAGTGATGTAATTGTTTCGCGCTTCCCAGGGGTCTTTCAGGAGTAGGCGCGCCTGTTTCTCGTACAGGGGCGCCAGTTCATCCCGGAGCCAGTTCAGGGCTTTCCGCAGGGGACCCCGCCAGGCCTGTGACCAGCCCGGGTTCATGCCGCTGCTGCAGCCGCAGTTGCCGGACCACCGCTCCACGCCGTGGGCGCAGCTCCAGGCGCTGTATTCGCGAATTTCAGCTTCGTATTCGGGCGGGTGGTGCTCCAGATATTCGGGGTAATTCGTGATTTGGGCCAGCTGGTTGCTCTTAATCTGGTGCAGGGCAAAGGCCAGGGCCATATCCCCGTGCCGATGGTGATGCCCATAGGTTTCTCCGTCGGTGGCGATATGGATGAGCTGGGACGCGCCGCGACCGTCAAAGCCGCCCAGCAGCCGCCCGATGAATCGCTCGCCGTTGGCCAGCAGCTTTTCGAAGGCGACGGCCTGGGATATTTCACCGTTATAAAAGAAAACATAAATAGCTTGGTTCCCCCCCAGGGAGACCCTGTAGGGCCGGGTGGTATCGATGCCGCCCGGTTTTACTTCCCGCCATTGTTCGTCTCCGATTCGACGGAAGCGCTGAACCTGGTACGGGGACAGGATCGTAAAGCGGATGCCCAGCTCCGCCATGATCTTGAGGGTTTCCAAATCTACGCCGGTTTCGGGCAGCCACATTCCCTCCGGCCTGCGCCCGAAGCGGTGCTCGAAGTCACGGATTCCCCAGAATGTTTGGGTGTACTTATCACGGCGGTTGGCAAGGGGCATGATCATGTGGTTGTAAGCCTGGGCCAGGGCCGAGCCGTGCCCTGAGAAGTGCCCCCTGCTTTCCCTGTCGGCCTCCAGGATGGCCTGGTAAACACCGGGCTGTTTCTTCTCCATCCAGGAAAGCAGCGTGGGTCCAAAGTTAAAGCTGATTCTGGAATAGTTATTGACAATCCTGCGGATCCAGCCGTCTTCGTTCAAGATTCGCGAGAGTGTATTGGGCTCGTAACACTCTGCGGTAATTCGCTCGTTCCAGTCGTGGTAGGGGTAGGCCGTGTCCTGCAGCTCGATATCCTCAAGCCAGGGGTTTTCCCGCGGCGGCTGGTAAAAATGGCCGTGAATGCAGATGAAGCGTTTCATATATCGAAAATGCCTCCTGTTAATGCTTATGGTTTGTGTCCTTCTTTTCGGCTCGGGAGGACCGCCCGGGAACCCGAAGGGGGCAGTGGGGCTGCATTTTCTCCGGGGCGCCCCTCAACCGCCTGACTTCTTCCAGTACCTCCTGAAATTCGGGTTTTTGGCTGAATTCTTCGAGAGTATAACGTGCTTTGCGCCGCCAGTTCGGATACTCGTCGATGGTGCCGGGAATATTTTGCGGCTCTGTCTCCAGCCACAGGTCCTCCAGGTTCACCAGGAGAACCCGCGCCCGGCTTGCGGCCAGGTGGGCCAGACAGCCACGCAGGATGGCCCCTGCCTTCTGCGTAGGTGCCTTCAGTCGGCCTCGGCGACACAGGTAAGCGGGCAGAGTCAGCCGCTCCCGACAGCCCTTACTGTCCCTCCAGTAAGCGGCAAAGGGGGGCAGGTCGTGGGTATTCAGGGCCGCCAGGGCGTTGTCCGGGACGGGGCGCAGCATTCGCCCGGAGTCCCCGGTGATTTCAAAGGGCAGGATGTACATTCGCTGGAGTTGATGCCGGTCCATGGCCTTGCGGACATAGCCGGGTACCGTTCCCAGATCCTCGCCTACGATCAGGGAGCGGTGCCGCCGGGACTCCAGGGTCAGGGCGGCGTAAAACTCTTCGGCGCGGTAACGGACATAAACCCCCTCACTTGCCGTCAGACCGGCGGGGATCCAATAAAGGTGGTGCAGCCCCATCACGTGATCCAGGCGCAGAATGCCGGCGAGCCGCAGGTGGTGGCGCAGGTAGTCGATATAGTAGCGGTAGCCCTGCTCCCGGATCCGCTCCGGGTGCAGGGGCGGGAATTGCCAGTCCTGTCCCCCGGCGAAAAGCTCATCCGGCGGGGCGCCGCTGCTGGCCTCCAGGGCGAAAGCCGCCCGCTCGCGCCAGACGTCATACCCGCCGCCGTGAACCCCCAGCGGCAGGTCCAGGTAAAAGGTGAGGCCGCTTTGCCGGGCCTGGTCAGAGAGGTTTTGGAACTGCTCTTGGGCGAGCCACTGCACGTAGAGGTGGTAGCCCTCAGCCTCCCGATCGTAATCCCCCTCCTGCAGAAATCCGTTCCGCATTCGTTCCGGCCACTCAGGCCAGGCAGCCCGCTGCCGCTCGACGGCGGCCCGGAAGCGGGCGTAGTCCCGCGCTACGGGATTTTCTCCGGCCCAGCGCCGGAAGGCTTCGAGGCGCCCGAAACCGTCTGTGCAGAGAAAGCGCGCGCAGGCTTCCAGAATCTTGCGTCTGAGGGCCATTCCGCGCCGGTAATCGACCAGGGGCGCGGCCCGGAGAGAGGCAAGCTCCGCCTGAAAGACCGGATCACGGTACAGCGCCTGGACCTCCGGGCTTTCCTGAAATTCGCGCGGCCGGGTCACGTCCAGGTAAAACTCGTTCCAGAACAGGCGGCTTACCGGCTGGTAGGGGCTCGGGGCGAAGGGTTGATCAAGAAAGGTGGCCAGCAGGGGCAGGGTTCCGGCCAGGTTGCCCCCCAGCTTGCGCACTCGGTGTAAAAGGTTCTCCAGGCTGCTAAGGTTGCCGGCGCCCCAGTCCTGCTCGGTGCGCAGGGCGTAGAGCGGAAGAAAGACCCCCCAGGCGCGGTCCGCCGCACCGCCGGGGGCAGTGTGCGCCTGGCACGGGGCCGAGATAATCAGGATTTCCCGCGGGCCGACCGGTAGATCCAGGGTCAGCCGGTGGTAGCCCTCCGGCAACCCGGGGGGCAGGGAGAGCAACCTGGTTTCGTAGTGTACGCCCTCTACCGATGTGGATCGCTGCACGGGCAGGCGGGTCAGGCGGCGGGACCAGCACAGGCTTCTGCCGTCCTCCAGCTCAAGCCTGCAGTCAACCGGGCCTGTGACTCCCGCAGGCAGGCGCAGCTCCAGGCAGGCAGGTTTGCCGCCCCAGGTCACGGCCACTGGCTCGCAGAGGCGCCGCCACTGCTCCTGGAGGGTTTCCCGGAGCGCCTCCGGCACATCTTCCAGTCCCTCAACCGGCGCCCCCAGGGTATGCAGCGCCGCCAGCAGAGAGTGTGGCGCTGCATGCTGCCGGGTCCCCCGGTAATCCACAAAAGAAGTCTCCACGCCACGCAGCCGGGCCAGCCGATGGAGTAAACGGATTTGGCTTCCTGACATATCCATCCATCCCAACATTTTAAAATAACGACATTAAGGCAATTCTATGTAATATACGAAACATCTTGTCGGTTCGCACCATTTATTATCTCCCGGCCGGTAGCTCAGTATTACTTGCCGAAAAGCCCGTCATCTTCTGCTTATTCATAATATGTGTCCGTAGCCCGGAAATGCTCCCGGCCGCAGGGTTTCGCGACAGGATCCGGTTCAATTTAGCTTTACTCCAGACCCGGCCTATTCTGCTCTGCGTGCGAGCATGATATAATTAAACAGGCTAAGAATAAAATGGGTTGGTCAGCTTATCATTAGGGTTATTATTTAGGGGGTTTTTTCTTTGGGTAAAAAGCTGTTGTTCATTTTTTTGGGGGCGCTGCTGTTGATAGGGTTACTTTCCGGCTGTGCTAAGAAAGATGGCGGATCCAGTGAGGTCACGTCTCCGTTGGCGGGCCAGGTGACCCGTCCGGAGTCTTATCAGAACATCTACGGGGTCTATACCGGTCAGATCGACAACAACTTTATTGAGATCCGGGTTGACCAGGGACAGTCTTTTCCCGGCGGCGACGAGGCTGCGGCCTTTTTGCTCCCAGGCGATAAGGGCAAAGATGTGGCGAATTTGAAAACAAATGACAGAGTTAAATTTAGCTGTTTTAAAAACAGCGCGGACCAGTGGGAAATAACCTTGATTGGGAAGGAGAACGCCGGAAGCGGACTTTCAAGCGGCTCGCCGGGCGGAGGGGCTTTGAAAGATGAGGACTTTGCTGTGGAATACAATCAGCAGTCCATTAAGCTTGGGGATTGGGACAAGGATGTGGATATCCCAGGAATTTTCGGGCGGTTGCTCCTGGAAAAAGTGGAGCAACTGGGCGCGGGCGCCGATACATTTGCCGGTTCCTATGTTAAAAGGATGGTTTACGACGGGCTGGAACTGGGGTTGATGTCCCCCAGAGACAACGGTAAGACTTTCTTTATCGACACCATTCACATTACGGGAAGCCAATATGCCACCGCCAGGGGCGTAATGGTTGGAGACAGCTACACCGAAGTGCTGAAGGCGTACCCCGACAGGAGCGGGGAGCAGCCGGCGAAGGAGGACCCGAGAAACCGCGTTTACTGCTATTTTAGCGACAACGCCGGGAGCATGCACTGCCTGGGCTTCGAGGTCCGGGACGGAAGCGTAAAATCCATCACGCTCCAGATTGAACACCCGTAACGGAATTAGAGCCAGGACGCCGCGCACGGGACAGAGGTTGTATGAATAAAGCGGTCAGGTTCTCCCGGGGGAAAAGATTTTATTGTAGCAGTTGCGGCAGACATAGAAGCCGACCGAACTGCGGCAGATGATCAATTCCTCGAACTCGTCCCGGGGTCGCGGTTCGCCGCACTCGGGGCAGTATTCCATTTTCTCGGGGGACCAGCTGTTCCCGCAGGCGAAACAAAAGAAGCGGGCACCCGGGTGGATCAAAACCCCGGTTTTTTGCAGATCCACCAGTGCCTCTACCCCGCAGGTGGGGCATTGGCGGGAAAAGCTTTGAATGCTCAAAAGGTCCATGTGTTTTTTGCTTTCCGCCTCATACTTGCAGGAACCGCAGGAAACCCCGCCGCCCTTAATTTGCAAAGCCCTTAACCCGCACAGCGGGCACTCCAGGATCCATTGAGCCACGATAAACACACCTCACCGTAAAAAACCATTTACTAATAAATATTGTAGCATACTTGGATTGCCCTTTGACAGAATTTTTCCACACCAAATGGCCGGGCTCGATCTATATTTAAACTTTAACCTAAAATTGTCCGCTCTGAAATGGATATGGTATAATTTGTACATGGTAAATGGAATACGGTAAATGGAAGGCGGTAAATGAGATGAATGTACTCGTTACCGGCGGAGCGGGCTATATTGGGAGCCATGCCGTCCGGGAGCTCGTCCGGAGGAATCACCATGTCGTTGTGCTGGATAACCTCAGCAAGGGGCACGAGGCTGCAGTAAGCGGCGCCCGCCTGGTGCGGGGGGACACCTCCGACCGGGAACTGCTGCAAGAGCTTCTTGCCGGGGACGGGATCGAGGCGGTGCTGCACTTTGCAGCCAGCAGTCTGGTGGGCGAGTCGGTCCGCAGCCCGTCCGAATACTACCGGAACAATCTGGTTAAGGGCCTGTCCCTGCTGGATTCAATGGTCAATGCAGGGGTGCGCAGCCTGGTTTTTTCCTCCACTGCCGCAGTGTACGGTGAGCCGCGGGAGGTCCCCATCCCGGAAGAGCACGGGACTGTTCCCACGAACCCCTATGGAGCTACCAAGTTGGCCCTGGAGGGAGCTTTGCGCTGGTACGGCGAGGCTTACGGCCTGCGCTACGCTTCCCTGCGCTACTTCAACGCCGCCGGCGCGGACCCGGCAGGGGACCTGGGGGAGGACCACGACCCCGAGACCCACCTGATCCCGCTGGTTTTAAGGGTGGCCCTGGGGCTCATGCCTCATCTGAATGTTTTTGGCACAGACTACCCCACCCCGGATGGCACCTGCATCCGTGACTACATCCACGTCAGCGACCTGGCCGACGCCCATGTCCTGGCCCTGGAGGCGCTGGCTTCAGGGGCTGCTTCCACGGTCTACAACCTGGGGAACGGAAGCGGCTATTCCGTACTCGAAGTGATCCGGGCCGCCGAAGAGGTGGTGGGCAAACCCATCCCGGTACAGTACGCGGCGCGACGGTCCGGGGACCCGGCGGCGCTGGTGGCCGGGTCAGAAAAAATAAAAAGGGGACTGGGCTGGCGGCCCCGCTTTGAAAGTCTGCACACCATGATCGAAACGGCCTGGCGCTGGCACAGTAGCCATCCCCGAGGATTCAAAGGATAATATGATTTCCGGAAAACAGCTCGCTGTGATTACATTTCTCCTGGCTCTTTGCCTTCTTTCGGCGCCTGCAGAAAGGCGGGCAGCCGGCGAAGGCCCCGGTGCCGCAAGTCCGGAAGAACGCCTGGGGGCCCTGGCCAGGCAGGCTGAACTGGGGCAGAGGGAAAAGGAGTTGGCCGCCGAACTGCTGGACTGGAACATTAAAATCGAGAACGCCCGCCTCGAGCAGGAGCAGCTGCTCCGGGAAATACCGCTGGCGGAGCGCTCCCTGGCCGAGGCTGAAACCGGCCTGGAAGATAGCCGGGTCCGTTTGGATGAGGGCAGGGAAACTCTCGGGCGATGGGTGAACATTTTATATCGCTACGGGCCGGAGCCTTATTTTAAGGTAATCCTCGGTGCGAAGAGCTTTAACGAATTTGTGGAACGTACCGGGGAGATTAGCATGGTTATCTCCGCCCAGGTTAAATTGCTGGACGAAGTGCGCAGCCGCACCGTCCGGCTGGAGGAGCAGCTCCTGGCCCGGCGGCAGGCGCAGGCTTTGCTTGAGGAAAAGAATGCTTCCCTCGCCGGTAGAATCCAGGAAATGGATGTCTGCAGGGCCGGTCGGGAGACATTTCTCCTTGGACTCAAAGAGCAGTCCGCCGATCTAGCCGAAAGTATTGTTCAGAAGGAAACATTTTTATACCGTTCCCTGAATTCACTGCAATATCTGCTGACTCACCTCGATTCCCTTCCCTGGTACAGTCTGACACCGGAAAACCTTTCGCCGGCCGGAAAAAAAATTCGCCTTGAATTCAAAGACCAGGAGGTTAACCGGATCTTTTTCGGGCAGGGTGACGCAGCCCTGGCCGGACTCTCGGTGCGCTGCGCCCCGGGCCTGTTTTCAATCTCCGGACCGGCGGCCCCTGGAAGCGCCGACTTTCAAATTGAAGGAAATTTTGAGCCCGAGGGGGAAGGGAGGGTGCGCTTTCGGCCGGAGCGCATGTACCTGTCCGGTGTGCCCGTAAGCGGTGAAGTGCTGGGTTTTGTCTCCGGGGAAGGTTTGCTCGGAATTGATTTGGGGAGCTTTCTTCAGGGGTATCATTTGTCTGAAGTCTGGGCGGAGGAGGGCAGACTGGTGGTGATCCTGGCTGCCGGCTAAAAAAATACGCCCAACAGCCTGTAAACTGTGGACGTAAACAGTGAGTGATACTTACAAGAAAGGAGTTATGTTCCGGATAATTGTAGCAATTCCCGTGCCATTAGTAACTGTGCGGTTCGTCTAAAAGCTACGGGTACACTTATCCCAATCTGTCACAATTTGTCATGTGTCCAATAATAAACAAAACCGGCTGCATCAGTATGATCCAAGGCGCGAATGAATTCGCACCTAAAGTGGGGGCGCTGACCAATAACTTAGGTACCCGACGCTAAGTTATTGGTCAACGCCCCCATATTTAGTTATTCCTGTACTGCGGCTTCACCGGAAGCTTTTTTTTTGCCCATCCCAGGATACCGTGGTTTTTTTAGAATTTTCTGTAATGAGGCATGTATTTTGCATAGTTTTAATAGCAAGTCAATTCGCAAGTTTCAAAAAAATTTAAATGGGGTTGTTCAAGCCCTGGGGTAACATGACACCGTGTGGATGGGCCCCATATTTTATAAGTGTTTCAGATAGAACCAGGGGATCATTTTAAAACCAGGCGGCTTTAGGGAGGTGATCGCAACCGCAGCGGGGGTTTTCAGCTCAGTTAGATTAATTTTATCTGCCGGCAAACGACCAGTATTGTGTTCTTTTTAACAACCAGTATGTGCGAGTTATCAATGGGTTTAAGTTTCTGCACCAGGATCTTAGGAGGTGTCACCCTTGTCAGAAGAAAAAATTCTCGTTGTCAGGGAAAATAATATCGCCGACCCGTCAACTGTCGGTCTGGCCTCTTTTGCAATAGCTCTTTTTTGTCTTAGTTTTCTAAACGCCGGTCTAGTCAGTGGAAAGTCTATCGGCCTAATCATTGCCATTGCTCTTATTAGCGGCGGTCTGGTGCACTTTATTGTTGCCCTCTGGGGTTTTGCCAAAAATGAAATCTATACCGCTATCGTCTTCGGTTCCTACGGTGCTTTTTGGACTAGTTTTTCGCTGTTCCAACTGGGCGTAATACTGAAATGGTTTGAAGTGGACCCGGGAATGATGACCGTTTTCTTTATCGCCTGGACCATCTTTACTTTTTTCATTTGGGTTGCCACGCTTGTTACAAACAAGGCCGTTATAACAGTAATTACTACATTGCTAATCGTCTTTATTCTACTTGACCTGGGATTGGGCCAGTGGGCCGGTTATCTGGGCATCTTTACCGCCCTTGCCGCTTTTTATACTTCTGCTGCCGGGCTTCTGAACACATTATACGGTCGGGAAGTTCTGCCGGTCGGTCCTGTAAAAAAGTAAATTTTCATAGATATAAGGGAGCATTAACTTAAATAATCCTCTGGAACTTCATACTGGTTGTCAAAAAGAACATGATTTTCCTTTCAAGTGGTAACAGTCCCCAGACCCTCTCTTGCCCGTAATAGGGCACTTTTTTTTTGGCTGAACATTATAAGTTCTTGAAAATGGCCTGTTTAAAGCGCTGTTCGATTATTCAGCAAAATGATCGACTGCTGAACAGTCGATCATCAACGGAACGTATTCTATTTAGATAGAAAAGCATTGAGGCAGGGTTTTGATTAGTCCGGCTCTTCGTCAAACTCCTTGACCAGGTTGTCGAAGATTTTTTGCACCGGCAGGATATCTTTGATTCTGTGTACGTTTTTACCGCAAAAAACAACACCTTCGTCGACCCGGCCAACCTGCGAGTTCCTCAGGGCTTGAATGATGCAGTACTCACGAGAGCATTCCTTGAGGCAGGCGTCGCAAAACTCCGGCTTTGGGGCACAACCCCCTGAAATTTTATCGGCGAAGATATTGCGCAGTGCCCGCCCCGGCATACCTACCGGACTTTTGATGAGAACCACGTCGTCGGCGCAGGCTTTGACATACATCTGCTTAAAAGCGTCCGACACCGCGCATTCAACGCTTAGAACGAAGCGGGTTGCCATCTGGACCCCGCTGGCCCCCAGTCGGATCATTTTCGCGATACCGCTGCCGTCAACAACGCCTCCGGCAGCAATGACCGGGATTTTTACCCTGGAAGTAATTTCAGGGAGAATTTCTTCGATAGATCGGTTGGTGCCCAGGTGCCCGCCCGCCTCATTCCCTTCGGCCACTACTGCGGAGGCGCCAAGCTTTTCAGCGATGGCTGCCAGCTTAGGGGATGATACAATGGATACAACCGGTACACCGGATGCCTTACCCCACTTGAATATGTCCCGGGAGAACCCCGCCCCGGTAAAGACCAGATCAATTTTTTCTTCGATTGCACCCTGGACCAGGGTGGCAAACTGGCGAACGGCAAACATCACGTTGATGCCGATAATTCCCCTGGTCAGGCGCCGGGCAGCCTTGATCTCGTTTCTTAGCTCATCAACGGTCATCCCGGTTGCGCCTATGACCCCGATCCCCCCGGCGTTGGCAACGGCAGCCGCCAGTGGGGCGGTTGAAACCCGCAGGGCCATGCCGCCCTGGATAATCGGGTAGCGAGGCACAAGTTGGCCAATTTTTAAATGCGGAAATTTCATGAACATCTTTGTCTCCTTATGACGTTTAAAGATGATAGCATTTACTAGAATATTAACCCGTCAGCGCCGGATCTATAAGGTGATTTAATAAAATCAGGAAATTAAAGTTTCAAATATAGTGATATTCGAGGTAAAATACAGTAATCCTGTATTTGCGGGAGGGAAAAAATAAAATTCATCTCCTGATTTCAAAAAATAACTTTTTTGCGTGAGTTGCTCGACCTGCCTGAGATTATTTACCGGAAGGTTATCCGGGGTTGCTTGTCGAAAAAACCAGAAATTACTATTGTTGACACTGGATCTATTATAATCTGAAAAAGTTTGAATGACTAATAATTTTCCTTAATAGTGGAGGTTTTCCGTGCAAGAAATTTTTCCACCCTGTACAAACGCCTGCCCGGTCCACACTGATGTCCGGGGCTACCTGGCAGCGATTGCCCGGCGGGATTACCTGGAAGCGTACCGTTTAATTCGCGCCAACAACCCCTTCCCGTCAGTCTGCGCCTGGGTCTGCTCTCACCCCTGCGAGGACGCCTGCCGCCGCGCGGCGGTCGATGCCGCCATCTCAATCCGGGACCTGAAGCGATTTGCCGTCAAGACGGCTGGTGAGCTCCGGGTGGAGATTCCCCAGGCCCCGAAAACCGGCTATAAAATAGCCGTTGTGGGCGCTGGCCCGGCGGGGCTTACTGCAGCCCACGACCTGGTCCGGCAGGGCCACCGCGCGGTGGTTTATGACCGTTGCCCTTCACCCGGGGGGCATTTTTTGACCTCGGTGCCTCTTTACCGCCTGCCCAGGGAGATGCTGAGACGGGATGTGGAGGAGATCTTAGCCGCCGGGGTGGAACTGCGATCCGGGGTGGAGGTGGGCCGGGATCTTACCATCCGTGAGCTGAGAGATGAATACGATGCTGTGCTCATTAGCGCCGGCCTCCGTGCCGGCCGAGGCCTGGATTTGCCTGGTTTTAGCCACCCCGGCGTCCTGGCTGTCCTGCCGTTTTTAGAAAGTGTCAATATGGGAGGAAAGCCGGCGGTGGGCAGGCGGGTGATTGTTATTGGCGGCGGGGACGTGGCCATGGACGCGGCCCGCACCGCCCTGCGCCTGGGGACGCCGGAGGTCCGGGTTGTCTGCCTTGAGCCCCGGGAAAGGATGCCCGCCCACGGCTGGGAAATCGAGGAGGCCCTGTCCGAGGGTATCGGGCTGCTGCCTGGCCGCCGCCCGGTTGAGCTGCTTGTGGAAAGCGGCAGAATAACAGGTCTTGTGGTTCAAAAGATAAAATTACCGGCTCAAGGAGGCGGGATTTTAAATCCTGTTTTCGATACCGAAAACCTTGAAGTGATTCCAGGCGATACCGTCATTCTGGCGATTGGCCAACTGCCGGACGACTGTTTCCTGGAAGGAAGCGGCCTGACCGTGGACGACAGGGGGCGCCTGGTGATTGACAGGGTGTCCCTTGCCGCCGGTGACCCCGGAGTTTTTGTTTGCGGTGAGCTGGTGGCGGGGTCGGGTCCGGGTATCGCGGCGGTGGCTTCGGGCCAACGGGCAGCGACGGCTGTGGGGCGCTTCTTAAGAGGGGAAAGAATGATTAATGGTGGGGACGAAGCGCAGGCCATCGGCCCGCTCCCTGGCGATGTGGCCGGGAGAATTCCCCGCCTGAAGCGTCAGGTCATGCCGGAGCTGCCCCCGGAGGAACGGAAAAAGAACTTTTTACCTTATGAACTGGGGCTCAGCGAGACCGCCGCGCTCCGTGAGGCGGGCCGCTGTTTGGGCTGTGGCGCCGGGGCTGTGGTAATTCCCGATAAGTGCACGGCCTGCCTGACCTGTCTGCGGGTCTGCCCCTATGATGTTCCGGTTGTCGGGGCGCGCGCCTTTATTTCAGTGGAGGGCTGTCAGGCCTGCGGCCTTTGTGCGGCGGCCTGTCCTGCGGGAGCCATAAAGATCGGTTTTCCAGACGAGGGATCGGTGCGCAGCGCACTGAAATCGCTCTCCGAAAAGCAAAATATGGTTGTCTTTACCTGCCGCGAAGCCTGTATTGATGATCTCAATTTTGATTCCATAAAAAAAACGCCCGGTACCGGGCGCGCGCTAGTTGTTGAATTGCCTACCGTAGGCGCCCTGCGCCTGGAGTGGATTTTGGAAGCCTTTGCGGCCGGGGCGGCAGAGGTCGCCGTGCTGGCCTGCGAGCCCGGTCGGTGCCGCAATGCGAGCGGCGGTGCTTCCCTGGACGTTCTGGTGGCCAGGGCCAGAAAAATTCTTACGCAGGCCGGCCTTTCGCCGCAGCGGCTCTTTTACTGCCGCCGGGATCAAGGGGTGGAACCTGCCGGCCGGTAGCGCTTATTTGCCGTTTGCTTGTAAAACCTCTTCACCTCTGGTTGTTAGGGCAAATAGAATGCCGTCTTCAAGAAACAGGATTTTCTTGTGGTGGGGAATTGACATGCAGGCATTAAACAGGTGTAAAGCGCAAGCGCGGTTATCTATTTGCCACCTGAGAAGAGCCTGTCCAAACGGTTCTCAGGTTAGAGCCACCTCAACTTTTTAAAAAGGAACAGCATCAGCCCCGATACGCCGAACAGTCCTGCGGAAATAATGAGCGTCGAAAAGTTAAAATTCTGGTAAGGCAGCGGTACGTTCATCCCAAAAAAGCCGGTCAAAAAGGTCAGCGGCATGAAAATCGTTGAGATCACGGTCAGTACGCGGATGGTGTCATTGGTGCGCGCGCTGATTAACGAGTAGTAGGTCGCAAGGGCGGCGTCCACCAGGTCGCGGTGGCTGTCTATGGAGTCAGTAATGCGCTCCAGGTGGTCAACCAGGTCCAGGAAGTAGGGTTTGATATCTTCCCGGATATCAAAATAGGCGTGGCCGCCGGAGTTGATACTGGTAAAAATCCGTTTCTGGGGTAAGACGGCACGGCGGATGGTCAAAATCGTTCTTTTCAAGGAAAGAAATTCCTCCGTGATTTGCTTGCTGGGCTGCTCGTATATCTCATCTTCAAGCTCGTCAATACGAACGCCGATACGCTCCATGATGGGGAAAATTTCGTCGGTGTTACCGTCAATGATGGCATAAAGGAAAAATTCCATGCCCTTGCTCATGTACTGCGGACTCTGAAGGCTTACCCTGGCAATCCGTCCCAGTACAGGAAGAGTCTGTTTGTGAACTGTTACCACAAAGTTTGGTCCGAGAAACACGTCTAGCTGGACCAGAACGATTTCCTCTTCCGAATCCTCGTCATAGCGAAGGGCGTGCATGACGAAGAAGTAATAGTCTTCATAGTTGTCAAGCTTGGGGCGGGGGCTGTAACTTAGACAGTCTTCCACCGCCAGAGGGTGAAACTCAAGGATTTTAGCAACATACTTTATTTCTTCTTCTGTAAATTTATACAGGTCCACCCACAAGAGATCTTCTTCATTTTTTAAAAACAAGTTTTTTTTGTCGAGATCCACGTCATGGTACATCTGCCGGTCGCTGTGGCTGTAAAGATAGGTTTTAATCATCTTCTGCCCCCCAATCTGACAATATCTTGTGTAGATGAAGGATCCAATAAACACGACGGAAGGAAGCTTTCCTGCATCTTCTGCCGGCCGGATCAGGGTCCGCCATTTTTTCACCTCCCTGGATCACAAAAATAAAAAAACCCTCATCAAATTAGAAGGCTTGTTACACAAAGAAATGACAAATACACCTTCTCCGCTCGTAAAAGTTTTGACACGTACACAGCTAGGGATAAGATCCCAGCCACATTAAGTAAAACCTTAAGCCGGCAGTACCTGTTAACCCGTAGGCGTCTCTCGACATTTCCGGGTAGTGGCATGTGTCTGTGTAGAAGCCTCACCTAACGAAGAATATTCTGTTTTCAATCTAAAGCATATGCTATCCATAGAAATAAGTCAACCGGTTGATGGTATTGCCCTTCATTTAACTTATTGTTTTTTTTTTTGTAGGTTTCCCCAATATTTTAAGGTTATTTTAAGACTTCTAAGGCAATATGGACTCAGTTCAGAGGTTTATGATAAAATTTTTAAAGGAGGAAGATACCATGAAACGTATTATTCAGATTCCGAGTGCCCGGATCCTTGGGGCTTTTCTGGCGGGGGCGCTGTTGGTAGCCGCCGCGATCTTTGCTTTTAACTTGAACGGGCTGCCTCACCTGTCCTGGGCGGCGGACGATAGCGGCCAGGGAGTGCTTGCAGCTGCGCCGCTGCCCGGGCTGGGGCCGGATACCATCCCCAATATTGTTTCCAACGTCAGCCCGGCCGTGGTTCGGATCGATACAGCCGTGCAGCAAAAAGCAAGAAAACAAAATCCTTTGTTTAACGACCCGTTTTTTAGAGAATTTTTCAGCGACCAATTACGTGTTCCGTCCCAACCTGAAATTGCCCGGGGCATGGGTTCCGGATTCATAGTGTCATCCGACGGGTATATCTTGACCAATGAGCATGTGATCAGTGGGGCGGACACCATTGAAGTTACCTTATCCAGCCGGGATCAGCCCTATCCGGCCCGCCTGGTGGGGTCCGACCACGACCTTGACCTGGCGGTGCTGAAAATTGACGCTGACGGTCTGCCTGCCCTGCCGTTGGGCAATTCCGACAGTATCCGGGCAGGGGACTGGGCTATCGCCATTGGGAATCCTTACGGGCTTGACCACACGGTAACGATCGGCGTGATCAGCGCGAAAGGGCGGCCGATAACCATCGAGGACCGTCAATACAGGAACCTGCTCCAGACAGACGCCTCCATTAACCCCGGCAACAGCGGCGGACCTCTGCTCAACCTGAAGGGTGAAGTGATCGGGATCAATACCGCCATCAACGCTCAGGCCCAGGGCATCGGCTTTGCCATCCCCAGCAGCACGGTCCAGGCAGTCTTTGATGATCTAGTGCACAAGGGGGGCGTCGACCATGCCTGGTTGGGTGTTTACCTCCAACCGGTGACGCAGGAAATTGCCCAATATTTTGGGCTGCAGAACGAGACGGGGGCGCTGATTGCCTCGGTGGTTAACGGCGGTCCGGCTGCACAGGCGGGGCTGCAGCGGGGTGACATCGTCGTGCAATTTAATGGCAGTGATGTCAGTACCCCCGCCAACCTCATCGATCTGGTCAGCAAAACCGGAATCGGAAGTCAGGTCGAAATCAAGTTCATCAGGGGCGGCGAAACCAGGTCCACACTTGCGACCATCGAAGCCAAGAAATAAGTTGGCAAAAGTGTCTTTTCTGTTTTTGCACCGGTCCTATGTACTTTTGCCTAAACGTTGCGAAGCATCCTGCATCCATTGGTTAAAGCCTGCCCGCTTCAGGCTTTTTCCTTATGGTCTTACGGAGGTCTTAAATGACGCCAAAAATTCTGGTAATTGATGATGATCGGAAAATAACCGCGTTGTTGCGACGCACGCTGGTTTTTGAGGGCTACGACGTTCAGGCTGCGCAGGGAGGCGAGGAGGGCTTGCGGATTGCGGCCTCCTGGCAGCCGGACCTGGTTTTGCTGGACGTACTGATGCCCGGGATGGACGGCTGGGAGGTGTGCAGGAGGCTGCGCGCTGCCGGCGAGATCCCGATCCTGATGCTGACGGCCCGGGACGAAGTTTTAGACCGCGTCAGGGGATTGGACCTGGGGGCGGACGACTACCTGGTGAAGCCCTTTGCCCTGGAGGAGTTGCTGGCCAGGATCAGAGCCCTCTTGCGCCGGAAGAAGCCTGGCGAGGCGGTGCTGCAGTCCCTGGCTTACGACGACCTGACCCTGGACCACACCACCCGGGAGGTCCGGCGGGGAGGCAGGGTAATCCAGTTGACCGCCAGGGAGTTTGACCTTTTAGCGCTGTTAATGGAGCATCCACGGCAGGTGCTGACCCGGGATTTGATTATGGAGCGGGTCTGGGGGTACGACTTCAGCGGGGAGTCCAACGTCCTGGAGGTTTATATCGGCATGCTTCGGCAGAAGCTGGAGGAGGCCGGAGAAAAGCGTCTGGTCCACACCCTGCGCGGAGTCGGATATGTTCTGAAATAAGTGTCTTGATTATTTGCTTGATGATTATCTGTTTGATGAGGAGAAGTGAGGGAAATGTCCCTGCGCTTAAAGCTTACCTTCCTTTACAGCGGCGTCCTGGCCCTGACCTTGCTGGTTTTCGGCGCCCTTGTTTACTTTTTTATGCAGCACAACATGACTGCCGAGACCGACCGGGCCGTGGCCGAAATCGCCGAGGAGGTGGTCCGCTCCACCAAGATCGTGGGGAATTATTCGGTGCCGCTGCGGCAGGTGGTGCTTCCCAATATGGACGTTTTCGCCAGTCCCAACACCTACATCCAGGTCCTGGAACAAAACGGGAACGTGGCAGTCCAGTCCGGAAACCTGGCCGGGCAGATTATGCCTTTGAGCGAGGAAACGCTGCGGCAGGCAGCCAGGGGCAGAGAGTTTTACGAGACGGTGATGTCCGGCGATCAGGGCATCCGGATCTACAACCGGCCGCTGGTTTTAAACAACCAGGTCATCGGTGTGCTTCAGGTGGGGCGGACCCTGGGGCCGACGGAGGCTGCCCTGGGGAGGCTGCGGTTTTTACTTTTCCTCGGTAGCGGGATCACCCTTTTTTTCACTGGTACCCTGGGCTGGATCATGGCCGGGCAGGCGCTAAAGCCTATCGGCCGGATGACCGAGGCGGCCTCAGCAATTCAGGAGGCCCAGGACCTGACCAGGCGAATCCAATACAGCGGTCCCGGGGACGAAGTGGGACGTCTGGCTGAGACCCTCAACCGCATGCTGGAGCGGTTGCACCGAGCTTACCAGGTGCTGGAAGAGGCAGGAGCAGGTATGCGCCGCTTTGTTTCCGACGCCTCGCACGAACTTCGAACGCCACTGACTACAATTCGGGGCAACGTTGAGCTGTTGAGGAAAATGGGGGATACCGATCCACAGACCAGGGCGGAAGCACTGGGCGACATAGCCGGGGAAGCGGAAAGGATGTCCAGGTTGGTATCCGACCTTCTGGCCCTGGCCCGGGCCGACTCCGGGTTCAGACTGGAGATGGGCCCGGTTAACTTGGGCACGCTGCTGGCTGAGATCATCCGGCAGTCCTCCATCCTGGCGGGGGAGGTGGCCTTCACGGAAGTGGGTGCCGGCGCGCTGGAAGGTGTGTCCGTGAGGGGGAATGCCGATTCCCTGAAGCAACTTTTTTTGATCCTGCTTGACAACGCCTTCCTTTATACCGGGGACGGGGGCTCGGTACAAGTGGAGGGCCGGCTGCAGGGGGATCGAGTCGAGGTGGTTGTACGCGATACCGGGACCGGTATCGCGGAGAATGATCTGCCCCGCATCTTTGACCGTTTTTACCGTGCGGACAAGGCCCGCCAGAGCGGCGGCACGGGGCTTGGCCTGGCCATTGCCCGGTGGATCGTGGAGCAGCACGGGGGAACAATTGGAGTGCAGAGCCGGGTAGGGGAGGGCAGCGCCTTCACCATCCGCCTCCCAATAGCTTAGGTACCTGGTACCTAAGTTATTATGCATGCTTAAAAGCCGGAATACTTGATGAACTCCTCCAGTTTTTCCAGATCCTCATCGGTGATGCCGGTGCCGGACGGTCGCGCTACATCCAGGAGTAGGCGGCCTTCGATTTGCCGTAGCTTAGCCAACTCCTTATTAAGAGCTGACTGGTTGTCCTTACTCTTGTAAAAATTAATCAAGTCCAGGGACTGGCGACGGTCAAAGAGCAGAAAGGCCTGGTCTGCGGAGAGGTCTGTTTCTTCCGCATCCCAAATGGCCCGGTAGTGCTTAAGGAGTCCACTTTCCTCGGCTATGCCAGCGGCGGCCCGGCACAGGGTTTCTGCTGCTTGTGAGTCCTGAGTATATTCGCGGGCCAGGACTTCTATGACCACGGCAACCGGCAGGTTGGTGGTTTCCTTGAGCGGACGCAGTCCTGCAGCCGACTTTTCCGGGGTATCTTCCAGCCTACCGGATCCCGGGAGAACCGGTTTGCCTTCCGCTTCCGGATGCGAACGGGAAGAAAAAGGGGTTTTCTTTGGTTTTCGGTGGGGGCTTCTTCTCCTGGTAGCCATAGAATCACTCCTCGACTTTAGGTTTCTATCAATTAAAATAGCACCGACCGTGTTGTTATGCAAGTACATCCCATGTATTTCTCATGCCAGAATTAATTATACTGTATTCGTAATTCTGAATACACAAAACATTATAAATACTTTGTAACTTTATGAGCTAATTGTTTTCTAAAGAAACATAATTAACTATAATAGATACAACCTGCCTGTAATCGGTCTTTGGCCGACCTGCCGCCTGATCCACGATCCCGGCGCAGGGTATTTTAAGAGGGGGAATGCTGTCAAGAATACACAAAAGATTATAAACATTTTAAACTATTCATGTTTTAGGAATAATTTAAATATGCTATAATCAAATCAAATTTGCTATATTAATATGCATATTCAACAAATTTGAAACATACTGCTTTTGTGCGCTCTTGCCAATCCTTCCGACTTTCCTCAACATATTTCAAATCATATGTTTTAATAACATCACAAATAACAAAATACAAAAAAGATTGTTCCTTAAAATAAAGTATATGATTATATTTCTGTCCATAGCTAACCTAACTGGGATATTCTCCGCAAAAGCCATCCTTGCCCGTATCCGTGTGTTTAATCTCAAACCTTAATTTTTACCCAAGATGATCGAAATGTGGCAGTCTCTCAATAATGCCGCTACTTATGATTTAAAAAGGAGGTGTGTAAAAGGCAAAAAGGGAGATTAAATAAAAAAATGCGACAGCTAGATAAGATAAAAAAGGAGGTAAAAAGGTGAAAAAAACAAGGTGGCTACTTGTCGTATTTGTTGTAGCGGTAGGTCTGATGTTAATAGCCGGTGGTTGCGGGGGCACAAAGCAGGCCTCCAAGGACGTTGTGAAAATCGGTGTGATCCTACCTCTGACCGGCAGTGAGGCCATGTTCGGCAGCATGGAAAAGAACTCCTTTGAAATGGCTTACGAGGAACTGAAGGCAGCCGGGAAAACGAATTTTGGCGGGAAGGAAATCCAGTTGATGTTTGAAGATGACCAGGGAAAACAGGATGTGGCAAAGTCAGCCACGGAGAAACTGGTCAATCAGGACAAGGTTGCCATGCTCAGCGGCGGTTACAGCAGCGCCTGTACCAACGTTGTTGCGGGTTCGGCCCAGACCTTGAACACACCGTTCCTTGTTGTTACCGGTTCTTCCGATGAAATTACGAAGAGGGGCTGGCAGTACGTTTTCAGAGGTACGGCGGCCCCCGCCAGCAAGTACACGGGCGCCCTCTGGGAGATGATTGAAGAAGTTGTAAAGCCCAAAAACGTGGCGCTGATTTATGAGAACACCGATTTCGGCTCCTCCTCGGCAAAAGGCTTTCGGGCCGACTGCGAGAAAAGAGGAATCAAAATTGTTTTTGACCAGTCCTACGAGCACGGGGCCATCGACTTTAAGCCCATGCTGGCCAATATGAGAAGTGCCAATCCAGAAATGATTTTCGCAGTATCCTACGTAATGGATGCGGCTATGATCTGCAAGCAGATGAAAGAGCTTGATTTCAACACCGACCTGCTTGTCGGCGGCGGTGCGGGCTATACCATGCCGGAATTCAAGGACAACGCCGGTGAAGCCTCCGAATTCATTGCCTCGACAACATTGTGGGTACCTAACGTAGCCTGGCCCGGCGCCGGCGAGTATTTCAAAAATTACCAACAGAAGTACGGAAAAGAACCTGACTATCACGGGGCCCAGGCTTACGCGACAATGTACGTCATTGCCGATGCTTTCAGCAGGGCGAAGGAGTTTAACAACACGGGGATTCAAAAAGCATTGAAAGAAACCGACCTGAAAACCATTATGGGCCCCATCAAATTTGAGGATTGGGATGGGTACACCAATCAGAACAAGCCCAACACCTATGTTGTCCAGTGGCAAAAAGGCAAGCTGGAAGTGGTCTGGCCGAAAGATGTTAAATCTGCCGACTACGTCTTCCCGGTTCCCAATTGGCGGGAGCGGTAGAGAAATATAAATACGGCACAAAAGAAAGTGAGAGGTTAACCTGTTCCTTACCCCGGGATCCTTAAAAATTACAGCAGGTTCTGACAAAGGAGCTTGTGCTTTTGAGTGTTGACCAATATTTTTGTTTGGTTGCGGTGGATGCCGCAGGAGGGCATCCACCGCGGCCTGCTATTTTGTTGGCGGCAGCGCGGGGTTTTCTTGTTGCTTTTTCTCTCTCAGTGTCGTTTATGAACCAATTTTGGGGATTATTGGGGGGTAAACGTATGTTGTTGTTTGGTCAGACAGTTATTTGCGGCATTCTGCTGGGTGGGATGTACGCGCTAATCGCCATGGGTATGACCTTGATTATGGGTGTCATGAAAATTATTAACCTGGCTCACGGCGCTCTTGTGATGGTGGGAATGTACGTAACGTACGTTTGTTTCAAGGAATTCGGCATTGACCCCTATCTTGGCATGTTTATCGCGATGCCGGTCCTCTTTTTCATCGGCTGCCTGGTCCAGAATTATATGATTAACCGGCTGGTTGAGGTCGATTCTATCCTTCCCGAGAACCAGGTGTTGCTGACGGTGGGAATCATGATTGTTTTGACGGAGGCCATGCGGCTGATGTTTAAGTCCGATTACCGGTCTGTAACAACAACCTATTCTTCTAAAACGGTCCTGCTTGGAGACATGTCCATCAGTGTGCCGATGGTCATCGGGTTTATTATAGCCATGGCCTTTACCTTTCTCCTGCACCTCTTCTTAACCCGGACCGATACCGGCAAAGCTATCCGGGCGACGGCACAGGACCGGGATGCGGCTGTTTATATGGGCGTTAACTCTTCCAGGATTACCATGATTACATTTGGGCTCGGCTCTGCGCTGGCTGCAGCCGGCGGGTCGCTGCTCCTGCCCCTGTTTTACCTCTGGCCGGATATCGGCCACCTGTTCACGGCAAAGTCCTTTATCATCACGATTCTGGGCGGCATGGGCAGTACCATGGGCGCAGCCATAGGGGGCTTAATCCTCGGTATTGCCGAATCACTGGGAGCCACCTATATATCCATGGGCTATAAAGACATCGTTGGCCTGGTAATCTTTTTGCTAGTGCTGTTGTTCCTGCCGGGTGGCTTCAGAAGTTTGGCGAGGAGGTGAGCATATGAAAAACCGAAATATGATCTTAACCGGCATTTTGTTAATTATAGCTGCCGTTCTTCCTATTTTTATTGATGCCCCGTACCAGCTTCATATCCTGATCCTCATCATGATGTGGGCGGTCATCGGTACCTCCTGGAACCTTCTGGGCGGATACGCCGGCCAGGTTTCCTTCGGTCACGCGGCTTTCTTCGGGGTGGGGGCGTATACGGCAGGTCTCCTGGTTTTTCACCTGGGGATCTCCCCGTGGTGGGGCATGCTCCTGGGCCCAATCGTGGCCGCTGTTGTAGCCCTGCCCATTGGGCTGATTTGTTTCCGCCTGAGAGGACCATACTTTGCCCTGGCCATGCTGGCCCTTGGTGAAATTTTTCGGCTTTTGTTCATCAACCTGGCTTCCTTTACAAACGGCGCCAAGGGAATCCTGATCATGCCTGAAATCACCTCAAAGATGGCCTATTACTACATCGGCCTGGCCATGCTTCTTCTCACCGTCTTAATCACATACCTGATCGTGCACTCCAAGATTGGTTATTACATGGTTTCCATCCGGGAGGACCAGGATGCGGCAACCTCCCTGGGGGTGCCGACGACTTTGTATAAGATCTATGCCCTGCTCCCCAGCGCTTTTTTCACCGGTATGGCAGGGGCTTTTTACACCAATTACGTTGCTTTTATCGACCCTCACATTGTCTTTAACCTGTCGAACATTTCGGTCATGGTGATCCTGGTCGTGATGCTCGGGGGTGTCGCCACGACCTGGGGACCCACCGTCGGAGCCGCGATTTATATCTTCCTGGGCGAAATTTTCCGCACCACGCTTGGCCCGGCCAACGTACTGATCTTTGGCGTGCTTGTCTGCCTGATTATTATGTTTCTGCCCAATGGTATCGTTGGCGAGCTCAATATCATCAAGAGAATCATGGCGCGAAAAAAAGAAAGCCTTCCGGGGGGTGCGTAGGGTGAATTATTTCGAAATTAAAAATGTAACGAAAAGGTTTGGCGGGCTGGCCGCTGTTTCCAACTTGAGCTTTCAGGTGGAGCAGGGAGAGATCTTTGGCATAATCGGCCCCAACGGCTCCGGGAAGACTACGGTGTTTAACCTGATCAGCCGCTTTTTTCCCTTGACCTCGGGAGAAATTTATTATAAGGGTAAACGGATCGATCTAATCCCCGCCCACAAAATCTGTGAAATGGGGATAGGCCGGACCTTCCAGGTGGTTAAGCCCCTGAGGCGCATGAGTGTTATCGACAACATTATGGCGGGAGCCTTTCTGCGAACGAGTAGCATCAGGAAGGCCAGACACAAGGCGGAAGAGATCATCGACTTTTGTGGTTTGGATAAATATACGCACCGGGAGGCCAAGGGCTTGCCGATTCCATTGCGCAAGCGCTTGGAGATTGCCAGGTCCCTGGCCACCGAGCCGTCATTAATCTTGTTGGACGAGACCTGTGCGGGTCTGAACCCCAAGGAATCTGAAGAGGCTATTGCTTTAATCCACAGGATCCGGAAAACGGGAATTACCATTATCATTGTAGAGCACATCATGAAGGTCATGATGGGGATATCCGACCGGATTCTGGCAATTAATTTTGGAAGTGAAATTGCTTTGGGAAAACCGAAGGAGATTGCCAACCATCCGGAGGTCATCAAAGCATATCTAGGTGACGCCTATGCTTAAAATAAAGGGTATTGACGTATGCTACAAGGATGTTCAAGTGTTGTGGAACGTTTCTTTTGAGGTGCATCAGGGGGAATTGGTGGTTCTGCTTGGCGCTAACGGCTCGGGCAAGACGACGACGTTGAACGCCATTTCGGGCCTGCTTCCGGTCACCAAGGGATCCATCGAATTCCAGGGAAAGGATATCTCCAAGCTACCCGGCTACAAAATCGCGGAACTTGGCATCGTCCATGTGCCGGAAGGCAGACGCCTTTTCCCGGAAATGAGCGTGCGGGAGAATCTTGAAATGGGTTCATTGTTTCCCGAGGCAAAAGCTAAAAGAAAAGAATCCATGCATAAAATCTTTGAGCTTTTCCCAGTCCTGGAGGAAAGGCAGAATCAGGAGGCCGGCACGCTAAGTGGGGGGCAGCAGCAAATGCTTGCCCTGGGCAGGGGGTTGATGGCGCTGCCGAAGCTTTTAATCCTAGATGAGCCCTCACTGGGCCTGGCCCCGGTGCTGGTCAAGCAGATTTTTGAAAAAACGAAAGATATTAACGACCAGGGTGTAACCATTTTGCTGGTGGAGCAGAACGTTGTGCAGACTTTAAACCTGTGCCACCGCGCCTATGTACTGGAAAACGGCAGCGTTATCCTGCAGGGAAGCGGCAAAGAGTTGCTCAGCGACGAGCACATCAAGGAAGCATACCTGGGGATCTAAAACGATGTAAGTCGAAAAATCTAATTCATTGTTTAAAAGCAAACCTATACCGCGCCTGGTCAACAGGCGCCTTTTTTTGTACGTCTGCGCTCCGGGAGCCCGGGTTTTCATAAAGATCGAGCAGCCGACACCTTAAAAAGCTTGAGTTTGACAGCAATCCCGGAAAGCACCTGCATTATTGAATTTATCGCGATTTCGGCCCCCCCCGTCCATAAATTGGAAGCATGCTCAGCCCTACAGTCACAAGGGATAGGTAATTCTTGCTGTTAAAGTTGGGTAAAAGCTTGACGGGCTTATGGCTTATCTTACGACCAGGACGGGGCATTTGGCGTGGCGGCAAACCCTGTTGCTCACACTGCCCATCAAGTACCCTTTAATCTGGCCGAGGCCGCGGCTGCCCATAATGAGCAGGTCGCACCTGTCGCTGTCAACCTTTTTACAGATCTCTTCGGCCGGGTGTCCCAAAGTGATGCCGGTGGAGATACCGACACCATGCACTGCCAATTTTGCTTCTGTTTGGCTCAAGATTTCCCGGCCCTGCTTGAAAAATTCATCGACCAGTTCCTGGTGGATGTTTCCTACGCGGTCGGGGGACATGTTGTCGAAGGACGGCAGGGGAGGGACCACGTGGAAGAGCATCAGTTCCGCCCCCATTTTTGATGCCAGCTCGGCGCCGTGCAGGGCTGCTTTGGTTGAGAGTTCGGAGCCGTCAATGGCCACCAGAATCTTTTTGTACATGTGTATTTTCCACTCCTTTATTGGTAATGGTCCTTTTTCAGAAGGATTTAATTAAATAGATTTCTTGATTATTACGACTTTTCCCTTTTACGATTAGGACATTTGTTCCGCTAGAATCTTTACCGGCGCATCATTCCTTGCTTTGTCGGGCATGTCCGCCTTGAAGCGCTTTTTTCTTAATACCAATGACCGTACCACGGGGGGGATTATAATATGTTTGGGCATACTTTTCGAACAGGCTCTTTTAGACAAGTAGGAACTTCTTTTGGTATGGGTTATTCTGAGGCTGTTAAAAAAGAAATATTAGCAGTTGGTAAATATGGAAAAATAACTGGAAAAGTAGTAATACCTGGTATTAACGTGATTTTAATTACTCAAGACGTTCATACATTTGGAACAGGTTTTTGGGATGGTTGGTGCTCATATGATGAATAAAAAAAGAAAGATTTCACCGTTATGCTTTATCCTAATAGGTCTGGCTTTTTCAGCATTAGCTGGAATGATTGAATGGCAATTATTTTTGGATAAGCCTATAAAATATCGTGAAATGATGCTTTGGAAATATACAATAATACTCTATGGTTTCATAATGGTTTATTCGTTTTATTATTTTTCAGAAGAATATCTTCCTATTTTTCTGAATTTGATTAAATGGGTAGGTTTAAATTTCTTTTTATCAATACCTTATTATATTATAATAGTTTTAACAGGAACCGTTTTAATGAATGATGTTTTATCAATCTTGCCCGCACAAATATTATTTTTAGCAACAATTTTTATCTATCATGTTGCAACTGAATTTGACCCGGAATTACACGATAAAACAACTAAATTTATGATAAAGGGCATTCTTTTAACATCTATAGTAAGTTTTAGCGCAGGTTTTCTAAGAATACCAAAAGTAATAGGCTTAACTCTGAGTACCCTGACGGCACTGGGTTATACTCTATTGTTGTTAAGGCGAGCCAAGAAAAAGATGGACTCAAATAAGGACATTTGTCCTCCCAAAACGGGGTTAGACAATACCCTGAAGCTCCTGTAAGCTATAATTGGCAAATGGGAGAAAACAGAAAAGAGGAGGACAAACCCATGGAAAATGCTGTACAAGAACGAATCCAGGCGAAAACAAGAGACAGTCAGTTATTCGAAATATTTGTTAACCATTTTGAGTTTTCTCCCAAGACAGCTGAAGCTGCCATCCATACAGTCAAAGAGATTTACGAACTGCATCGCTTTGACCCTGATCGAATGCATGAAATTGGCCAGGTAATTCGACCGGTTATTTCCCTAAAAGCAAAGCACGGACCCCGGCTCCGTAAACTGCCTAAAGCAGTAGTAAGGCTCACCGTTGATACTGGTGTGTCTCAAAGAGTAAAAAAGAAATCTTCGGGAAAAAATCGGGACATCTTCCATTTGAGCATATTCCGGGCGAAGCCCAGGCTGATTTTGGGGACGCCGAATATTACGAAAACGGCCGGCTCTATGGCGGCAAGTATTTAAATCTATCCTTTCCACATAGTAATAAAGGCTACTTTCAGTTGTTCAGGGGAGAAAATATGGAATGTAAAATGACGGAGTTTACGTGCTCCTCCATTGGAATCTGCAGGGGTAATCGGGACGGCTATAAGTCGTCCCAATATTTTTTTGCTACCTTTGCGGAGAACAAAATAATCAATTAACTTTCATAAGATTATGCCGGCACATATTCCTTGCATGATCCTTTTATTGACTTAATACTTAAAGAGCAATAAAATAGTTTGTAATAAAGTGAATTGCGATTCATTTTATAAAAAACTTAGGAGGTGCCTGCAACCTTTGGCTTACCGGCAGACAAACAGAGTCAAAGAAAAACTCGATCTCAGAAAAAAGGAAATTATTAAGGCCGCCCGTGAAGTGTTCGCCGAAAACAGCTATCAGGGAACCTCAATTAAAGCGCTGGCAAAAAAAGCAAAAATAGCTACGGGAACTTTCTACCTTTATTTTTCCAACAAAGATGCCTTGATTAATATGATTGTCGATGAAATGTTCCAGGAACTTCTTAAATCTATAAAAAATGAACGAGCTAAATTCACCGACGGATTTGATAAGCTCAAGGCGTCTATGGAAGCATGCATCAAGCTTTTTATAAAAGAGAAAAACATGGCTAAAATCCTGCTGGTTCAAGTACCCAGTGTAAACAATGCCTTTAATGCCAAGCTTGTTGAGATTGAAAACGAGCTGATCAAACTAACCAAAGAGGACCTGGATGAATTGAAAAGTCAGGGGCGACTGCCTGGAGAAGACACGCTGGTCAGCGCCATGGCTTTTGTGGGGAGCTTCCACCAGGTGATTATCAACTGGCTGCGGGAGGGAAAACCGGAAAACCTGGAAGAGGCTTTTGAAACTTTGATGAAATATAATATCAGGGGATTGGGGAAGTAAGAAAAATTTCGGCAAGGATCTGATGATAATGCAAGATTATTTTCTGTCAATAAAATCCTTAAAAGTTGATTATGAGCAAAAAGGAGAGCCGGTCACAGCGCTGGACGCTGTTAATTTCTCCCTGAACCAGGGCCAAAGAGGGGTTATTATAGGCCCTTCAGGCTGCGGCAAAAGTACTCTGATTTCCGTACTGGCAGGGCTGAATTCCCATTATTCCGGACAAGTATTGATCGGCGGCAAGCCCCCCGCAAGCGGTGGAGAAACAGCCCTGATTCTCCAGGATTTCGGACTCCTCCCCTGGAAGACAGTGTGGGATAATGTGATTTTGGGGTTGCGGCTCCGGAAAAAGAACACCGGGGAAATTAAAACGGCGGCAGAAACGGTTCTAGAAAAACTGGGCCTTGGCTCCCTGGGGAAAAGATTTCCCGCCCAATTAAGCGGGGGGCAGAGGCAACGGGTAGCCATTGCCCGGGCTCTGGTGTTGGAGCCCAAGCTCTTATTAATGGACGAGCCTTTTTCTTCACTGGACGCCCTAACCCGGGAAGAGCTCCAGGATTTCCTCCTGGAAATCTGGGAAGAAACAAAGCTCACCATTTTATTGATCACCCACAATATTGAAGAAGCTGTTTTACTGGGACAAAAGATCTTGATCATGTCTCCCTGTCCCGGGCAGATCCAACAGGAAGTAGAAAACAGTTTAGCAGGGGCTTCCCACCTGAGGGGAGAGGTGCAGTTCCTGGAAATGTGCAGTTTCCTCCGATCATTTTTGCGCGGGAGGGCTCATGATGCGGCAAGCGCTTAAAAAAAGCGGGGGAACGATTTCTCTCCTTTTTTCTGTCATTATTCTCCTGGCCGGCTGGTGGCTGCTCGCCCTGGTCTTAAATAGCCCGGCGGTCCCGCCCCCTTTGGGCGCGCTAAAATGCTTCCTGGCCAGCCTCCGGGGAGATCTTTCAATCCACCTGGGCGTCAGCCTTTACCGGGTTCTGGTAAGCCTCATGCTGGCTGCCGTGCTGGGCGTGCCTCTGGGCATTTTATTGGGTAAAAACCCGGACCTTGACGCCAGGATTTCGCCCATGATTTACCTGACCTATCCTGTGCCGAAAGTTGTCTTTATGCCTATCTTCCTGATCCTTCTGGGGATCGGGGATATTTCAAAAATCGTCTTAATTACATTAATCATATTTTATCAAATCCTGGTTACGACCCGGGATGCTGCAAAAAACCTGGAAAAAGGGTACATTTCTTCCGTCCGGTCACTGGGGGGCGGCTCCCGGGATCTTTACCTGCACGTTTTTCTTCCCGGGTGCCTGCCGTCCATCCTGACATCACTGAGACTGGGGTTGGGTACAGCCATGGCAGTACTCTTTTTGGCGGAAACCTATGCCACCCAGGAAGGAATCGGTTTTTTTATCATGGATTCCCTGAGCCGGATGAATTATGAAGAGATGTTTGCCGGTATTATTGCCATGGGGCTGATGGGATTTTTCCTCTATATCATTCTGGATAAAACGGAAAAGTTGCTTTGCGGCTGGGTGCACTTATAGGCTGCCTGTTAAAAATATTTCATCTTATCCAGTAAATAACCAATAGAAAATAGAACTCCGAAAACCAATGAAAGGCGGGCGGTTCCGGCCAGGGTATTGTTCAAGGGAACACCCTTTTTCGTCTGCAGATCACGAACTAGCGGAGGGATCAGGAATAAGGAAATCCAGGGCAGTAGAATCCAGGCCGAATGTCCGCCGCTGAGCCACATAATCAATGGAACAGTTAGAGCAGCGGTGAGAAAAAAGGAATATTCCCACCGGGTACCTGCAGGCCCCAGGCGGACGGCCAGAGTCCTTTTGCCTCCTTTTTTATCTGTTTCCAAGTCCCGTAAATTATTTACAACAAGGATTGCTGAAACCAGGAACCCCATAGGAATCGATGCCCACCAGGCGGAAGCACCGATAAATCCTGCCTGAACATAGTAGGTGCCGCAGACTGCTACCGGTCCAAAGAAGATGAAGACGAAAACCTCACCCAGCCCGTGATAACCAAGGGGAAAAGGACCCCCTGTATAAGCAATTGCCGTGATGATGGACAAAACGCCAACCACCAGGATGGGCCATCCTCCCATCCAGATCAGGTAGATCCCGATGAAGAAAGCAAGGGTGAAGACCGTCCACATCCCTGCCAGCACCTGGCGGGGGGTTAAAAGGCCGGCCTGGGTGACTCTTAGAGGGCCGGTTCTTTCTTTGGTATCCATTCCTTTTTTAAAATCAAAAACATCATTAGCCAGATTGGAGCCGATCTGCAGGAGCAAGGCCGCCAGCAGGGCTGCAAGGGCCGGGCCAAGACGGTAAACGTGATCACCGGCAGCCAGCGCCGTGCCTACCAATACGGGACCCGTAGCCGCAGGCAAGGTCTTGGGGCGTATGGCCAACATCCATATTTCCAGAGTGCTTAGTTTTTCTTCCGGGTTTGTCATCTATTAAATCCCCCAAATAAATCCCCTTTAATATTCGTAACATTTTTATTGTTCGTATTCCTGTGACATAATCCCTCTTTTTTTTCACGAAAGGTTCTATTGACTTTTGCTCAAAGTAATTTTAACATAACATTAATATAAAATATGAACCATGATTCATTTGTTAATCATGAGTACTCTCGGGAGGATGGTAAAGTGAAAATTATGCGCAGGTTTAGAGTATGGATGTTGCTGGTTTTGTCCCTGGCCCTTCTTTTGCCGGCCGGGTGCGGTCAAACGGAAAAAACAGCGCCGGAAAAATTGAAGATCGGTATCTTGCCCGTTGAGGATATTATGCCTTCGGTAGTGGCAGTGGAAAACGGTTATTTTGCCCAGGAAAACATTGATGTTGAATTGGTTCGTTTTCAAAGCGCGGTGGAGCAGGGAAATGCCATGCAGTCCGGACAACTGGACGGTATGATTACCGATTTGGTAGTGTCAACTCTTTTAAAGGATTCCGGACAGGATCTTAAAGTGACCTCTATCACACTGGGTTCAACCCCCGAAGAAGGAAGATTCGGCATTGTCGCCGCACCCAAATCGGTTATTGCAACACTGGAAGATTTAAAAGGAAAAGAAGTGGGGATATCCAATAATTCCATTATTGAATATGTTACCGACGGCCTCCTGGAGGACGGCGGGATTGATCCTTCCCAGGTGAGCAAAGTGTCTGTACCAAAAATCCCCTTACGCCTGGAAATGCTTTTCAGCAACCAAATTGACGCCATTGCGGTACCCGATCCCTTGCTGACATTTGCCGAGTTTAAAGGAGCCAAAATCATTGCCCAGGATACCGAGCGAAACCTATCCCAGGCGGTAGTAGCTTTTAACCAAAAAACATTGGACGAAAAAAAGGGTGCTGTAGAAGCATTCTTCCGGGCCTATACAAAAGCGGTGGATGACCTGAACAATCATCCGGCTGATTACAAAAAGCTGATGATCGAAAATGTAAATATTCCCGAACCAATCGCCGAAGATTACCAGGTTCAGCACTATCCCAAACCCCAGGTCCCCACAGAGGAGAATGTCAACAATATTCTGGAATGGATGACCAAAAAGGGTCTTCTGAAAACAAATTTAAATTACCAGGACCTGGTTGAAAAAATTTAATTTTATTAATAATATTTTTTAAGTATTGCTTTTAAGAACAGGGGCAGGAGGGAATACGATAAAAAAATCGAAATATTTATTATAGACACACATGCTGCTGACAGCTGCACCGGCAGAAGATGAAAATTTAGTTTTCAGGATGGAAAAGCAGGGGGGTATCCTGTGAAGTTTACAATAAACTCCTTAAAGCTAAAGAACAGCCTGATCATGATCGCGGTGATGGTGCCGCTGCTGGTGGGTTTCCTGGCCTACGATTTAAACAGGCAAACGGACTCGATGCGCAGGGCAATTACCGAAAGGGGTATTATCCTCGCCTTGACCGGAGCGGAAACCACCGGTAAGATTTTGTCCGACGCGATCAAAAAGGGGCAGCTGTCGGAGGATCAGTTGTTCGATTCAAACTACCGGCCGGTTCCGAACACAAACCCACAGAAATACCACACTGCTTACGACGACTATACCGACGAACACTTAAGGTACATCCAGGATGCTTACCTGAAGGATAAGATTATTGTTTATGCCGTGGCGCTGGATCTTAACGGCTATATTCCCACTCACAATACCATTTCTAAAATCGGCTACGGCGACAACTCCGTCCGCGCCAAGCGAATTTTCAATGACCCCGTGGGGCTGGCCGCAGTCCAAAACCAGGAGGCTTACAAGTTTCAGGAATACAGGAGGGACACCGGAGAACTAATCTGGGACATCTCCTCTCCAATTTATGTGAACGGCAGGCACTGGGGAGGGTTCCGGGTCGGCTTTTCCATTGACGACACCTATGCGCAGATAGCTTCCATCCGGAACCAGATTATCGGTGGGGGAGCCGTTCTTATTGTTGCTATGATCCTGCTCATTTTGTATATCTCCGGCATGATCGCCGACCCTGTGAAGCGGTTGGAGCAGGTAGCCAGGCGAATTGCCCGGGGAGACCTGTCCAGCATGGACCTTTGCGAGCTGAAAATGTCGAAGGATGAGGTGGGCAACCTGACCCGCGCTTTCTGCAATATGGTAGGTAAGCTCCGGGAGTTGGCCGAGAGGACGCTGTGCTCGACCAACGTGGTGGCCAACTACACCTCCGAACTGCAGAACAGCATCCGGAAGGTCGCCGGCACGTCCGGCGAGGCTGCCGCCAAGCTGAGCGGCCTTTCGGAAACTATGAAAAAAATGGAGGAAGGCGCCGGTGCGGTTGTGAGAGCCTCGGAAAAGACCATGACGAGCCTTTCCAGGGCCGAGGCAGCCTCCGGGAAGTTTTTAGAACAGATGAAAACCAGCGACGTAGTGATGACCCGCGCCGGCGAATCGGTAAAAGAGCTGGAGTCTTACGTGGAAAAGGTCGGAGAAATCCTCCTGTTTATTTCCCTGATCGCCGAGCAGGCCAGCTTACTGGCCCAAAAGGCCGTTACCGAGGTGGCGAACAACGACGCCGGGGGAGATAATTTTTCCTCCCTGGCCGGTGAGATCCAGAACCGGGCCCGGGATGCGGCGGCAGCTACCCGAGGCATTGTCGGCCTGTTTGAAAAAGCACGAAAGCATGCTACCCAGGCCAACATCACGCTGGAAAAAGACCGGCAGGTTGTTTTAGAAGGCTATAACGCTGCCAGTGAAGCTTCTCAATCGCTTTCGGACATTGTTACAGACTTAAAAGAACTCATTAATACGGTAGCCGAAGTTACGGCCTGCACCCGGATGGTAACTGAAGGAATTACCAGTGTGAACACCGCTGCCGAAGAACAGACAGCGCTGGTAAAGGGTTTCACTGAAGCGGCCCAATTGCTGGACCAGGGCATCTACGAGATGCAGGAGGCCCTGACCTCACTAAAAATTTAAAAAGGTAATAAGTTGGGATAAAGCTCCCCACTGTAGATAAAAAGGTTGGTTTTTGAGAAAAATAAGGATGATGTTAACTTGGATTTGCTTGCGATCTTTACGACGGCCTTCGTTGTTGGTTTTTCGGGGGCCATGATGCCCGGGCCGTTGCTGACCGTTACCATCGGGGAAAGCGCCCGGCGGGGGTTTAGCGCCGGTCCGCTTTTGGTTTTGGGACACGCAATTCTTGAGTTGGCCTTAGTCTTTGCTCTCGTCAGCGGGCTTTCCTTTTTTTTGACCCGCACCGGTGTCACCCATACCATCGCTGTTTTCGGCGGCGCTTTTTTAGTTTATATGGGTTACGGCATGACCCGGGACGCCCTTGCCGGCAGAGTGTCTTTGAGCCTCGGGCAACCGGGCGGAGAGACCGACGGATCGGGCGAAATGCCTGCCGGTGGGGAGTCTGCAGTGGGAAGAGCGGGCCAAGGCGTCCGGATTCACCCTGTTGCAGCAGGCATTCTGACCAGCATCTCGAATCCGTACTGGACCCTGTGGTGGGCTACCATCGGGCTGGGTTATATTACTCTATCCTTGAACAGCGGCTTTGCCGGCCTGACCGCTTTTTTTACAGGCCACATCCTGGCGGACCTTACCTGGTACAGCCTGATTGCCGCGGCTGTGGCAGGGGGCCGGAAGTTTCTGAGCGAAAGCGTTTACAGGGGGATCCTGATCTTATGTGGGGTTTTTCTGGTAGGGCTGGGCGGTTATTTTCTTTATTTTGGGTTGACACCAAAAGGATAATGTTTTTTGGAAGGGGGAAAGAGTTTGTCTGTTGTGATTTGTGGAATTTGCCCGCACCCCCCGATTGTGGTGCCGGAGGTGGGCCATCGTGAATCGGAAGAGGTGGTGGCCACCCGGGAGGCCCTCCTTGAATTGGGCCGGAGGATTAAGGAGAGTGGCGCCGAGACAGTCGTGATCATATCTCCCCATGCCCCTATTTTTCAGGGAGTGGTTGGATTAAACCGGGAACCTGTGTTGGAAGGGGACCTCGCAAACTTCGGAGCCTGCCAGGTTAAGTTTGAACTGGAAAACGATCTGGAGCTGATCCGGGAAATTACGAGGCAGGCGCCTGCTTTGGGTCTGACGGCCATTGAGCTGACAAGGGAGCTTGCAAGGCAGTACGACTTTACCTTGCGCCTGGATCACGGTGTAATAGTGCCGCTTTACTATCTGCAACAGGCCGGTGTGAACCTGCCCCTGGTCTATGTATCCATGGCAGTAGACACTGCCGAAAGACTCTACCGTTTCGGCCTGGCTGTCCGAAAAGCGGCGGAATTACTGGGGCGCAGGGTAGCCCTGCTGGCCAGCGGCGACCTCTCCCACTGCCTGACCCGGCAAGCCCCGGGCGGCTACCACCCGCAGGGTGCGGAATTTGACAGGCAGTTGGCCGGCCTACTGGCGGTCCCGGACGTGCAAGGCATTATGCAAATGGATGAATCCCTGATTCACAGGGCGGCGGAGTGCGGTTACCGCTCCATCCTGATGATGCTGGGAGCGCTGGACGGGTTGGACGTCAAGGCGGAAGTATTATCCTATGAGGGGCCATTCGGGGTTGGTTACCTGGTTGCCTCCTTTGTGCCCGGCGCCGTGAATCCGGAGAGGTCTCTTTTAGCAGGTCTCGAGGCCGGACAGCAGGCCAGGTTGGAGCGCCGGAGGGCCGCCGAGAGCTTCTTGGTGAGGATTGCGCGGGAAACCCTGGAGAAGCAGCTAAACGGCCGACCACAGTCTGAAACGGCGGTTCCGGATGAATTTAAAAAACAGGCCGGTGTCTTTGTGTCGCTAAAAAAGCATGGAAACCTGCGGGGCTGCATCGGGACCATTGAACCGGTCCAACCGAATATCTTAGAGGAAGTGGTTGCCAACGCCCTCAGCGCCGCTTTTCATGACCCGCGTTTTCAGCCTGTACGCAAGGAAGAACTAAACGACCTGGAGTACTCCGTGGATGTTCTGCAGCCGCCGGAACCGATCAGCGGCTTAAGCGAGCTGGACCCGAAAAAGTATGGTGTGATTGTCCGGGCCGGCAGACGGAGTGGATTGCTCCTGCCCAACCTGGAGGGCATCGACAGCGCCGGGGAGCAGGTCAAGATCGCGCGCCGGAAAGCAGGGATTGGGCCGGAGGAGCCTGTCAAGCTGGAACGGTTTGAGGTTGTCAGGTACCGTTAAGCTAGCATTCCGAGAGGAGGTTTTGCTGTGCGCGAAGTGAGTCACTATGAGAAAAAGGAGCAAAACCTGGCTGCCTGCCGTCTCTGCCCGAAGCTCTGCACGATCCGGGACGGCAAGTACGGCTTCTGCCGAGTCAGACAGAACCGCGGGGGGACCCTTTACGCAACCAATTACGGCAAGGTGTCCTCCTGCGCCCTGGACCCCATTGAGAAGAAGCCGCTGTACCAGTTTTATCCCGGCTCCCAGATCCTTTCTTTGGGGTCGGTGGGCTGCAACCTGCGCTGTGGCTTCTGTCAGAACTGGGGTATAGCCCACGATAATCCCCCCACAAGAGACATCTCCTCTGAAATGGCGGTGGAGTTGGCCCGGCAGCAGTTGGAGCGGGGCTACCCCAACATAGGCATTGCCTACACCTACAACGAGCCCTTCATGTGGTATGAATATGTCCGGGATACCGCCCGGCTGGCCCGGGAGGCCGGGCTGAAAAACGTACTGGTCACAAACGGCTACGTCAACGAGACCCCGTTGCGAGAGATCCTGCCGTACATTGACGCTATGAACATCGATGTCAAGGGCTTTACCGATGAATACTACCGGGAAAGCTGCAAGGGCAGGCTGGAGCCGGTGCTCCGGACGGTGGAAATCGTCCATCCCCGGTGTCACGTTGAATTGACCACGCTCCTGGTGACCGGATTGAATGACTCGGTGGAAGAAATCAGCCGATTAGTGGATTGGGTTGCTTCCCTGGACCGGGAAATTCCCCTGCATTTCTCCCGCTATTTCCCCAATTTCGAGGTGGACCTACCGGCTACACCGCTGGATACGCTGAGAAAAGCTCGAGATATCGCCCGGGAAAAGTTGGACTATGTCTATATCGGGAATGCCCCACAGTTGGACGCGAACGACACCGTGTGCCCGGAGTGCGGACACAATATTATCACCAGGCTGGGTTTTAAGGCCCGCGCGGTGGGGCTGGAGGGGGGAAAATGCCCTGTCTGTGGAAGGGCGATCCGGATTGTCGGGGAGGTCACGGGTTCTTAAGAATTGAAAAAACATTTCACAAAGGCAGGATTTTGATCTTTTCGGGTCGAACCATAGGATCTTAAACCTTTAAAACGGATCAATTACAAAATATTCTCCGAGCCGAACAGCCTACAGCCTCCGGGCCAGGGTTGCCGGCCGCCAGGGCTTGCCGGGAAACCGGTGTGCCTTCCATCATGAAAAGGAGAACGGGACGTCGGTTAGAGCCGGGCCGCTTTGCTTTTCAACAAAAAGCCCGGCCTTTGTTTTTTTTTGGGGGTGGTAGTAAATCATATAAATTAGAACAAACCGCCAGGTCATTGATCAGGAAAAGGCTTCCTGCAAAGGGGCAACCGGTAGCAAAAGCAGTATCATGAAATAAACCGGAGGTGACTTGCTTGGAAAGCAGAATGGTTAGACAATTCTTTATAATAGGATTGATGCTCGTGATGGTTTTGGCGCTTGGCGCCGGGTGCGCAGACCAGAAAGCGTCGGCGCCGCCTGCCGCGAACAGTGATAATCAAATTTTACTTGCGTCCACAATTGGCCCGGTTGACGCCGGGATTGTTTCCGTGCTGGAAGACTCCTTTGAAAAGAAAACAGGTGTCAGGGTCAGACACGTGGGCGCCGGCACCGGGGCTGCCCTTAAAATGGCTGAAAGCGGTAAGTTTGACCTGGTGATGGTTCACGCCAGGGTGCTGGAGGAAAAGTTCGTTGCTGACGGCTTTGGTACGCAGCGGATTGACCTGATGTACAATGACTTTGTCATTGTCGGGTCGGAATCAGACCCGGCAAAAATTAAGGGTCTGAAAACATCCGCCGAGGCTTTAAAGAAGATTATGGACAGCAAGTCCCCGTTTATTTCCCGCGGAGATAACTCTGGGACGCACGTTTCGGAAAAGGAATTATGGCAGAAAGCCGGGCTAAAGCCGGAAGGTGACTGGTACAGAGTTTACGAAAAAGGCGCTGAGGGTAACGTCAAAACATTAAAATACACTGATGAGCAGAAAGCTTACACCATTATCGACAGGGCAACCTACCTGACCTTGAAGGACCAGATTAGCTTAAAAGTACTGGTAGAAAAGGACGAGGCCCTGTTGAACTTTATAACCCTGATCCCAGTAAATCCCCAGAAGTTTCCCGAAGTCAAGGACAAGCCGGCAATGCAGTTTATCGAGTACTGCACTTCTGAGGAAGGACAGACGATCATTCGGGATTTCGGAAAAGATAAGTACGGTGAGGCTTTGTTTTTCCCCAATTCAGCCGAGGGGAAAAAGTTAGATAAATAGTAGATAAAATAAAAGGGGAGAGGATCTTTATGAATAAAAAAAATATTTTCGTACCGCTTTTAATTGCGATCTTGCTTTTAGCCCTGGCTGCCGTTCAGGGCTGCGGCAAGCCGGCCGCTCAGACCCCTCAGGCTCCGGCAGTGAAGGATATAATCCTTGCCACGACGACAAGCACTCAGGACAGCGGGTTGCTCGACGTGCTGATTCCAAAGTTTGAGGAGAAAACAGGCTATAAGGTAAAACCCATAGCCGTCGGTACCGGAGCGGCCCTGGCCATGGGTGAAAAAGGCGAGGCCGACACGCTTCTTTGCCACGCTTACAAAGATGAAGCGAAACTGATTGAAAGCGGCGCCGGTATCAACCATCAGCTTGTTATGCATAACGACTTTATCGTCGTTGGCCCTGCTACTGACCCGGCGGGAATCAAGGGGAGCAAAACGGTCGAAGCCTTCAAGAAAATTGCAGAGAAGCAGGCTGTCTTTGTATCCCGGGGCGACAATTCAGGAACACATAAAATGGAATTATCCCTCTGGACTTCGGCCGGCATCAAACCCGAAGGCACCTGGTACCAGCAGAGCGGTACCGGTATGGGGGCGACCCTGAACATCGCCAATGACAAACTTGGCTATACCCTTACGGACAGGGCTACATATCTAGCCCAAAAGAAAAATCTTAAGCTTGAAATCATGGTACAAGGTGAAAAAAGCCTTCTGAATATTTACCACGTGATGCAGGTCAATCCTGAGAAGTTCAGCAAGGTTAACAAGGACGGCGGGAAGGCTTTTGTTGATTTTATGGTGGATCCCGAAACGCAAAAAATAATTGCGGAATTTGGTAAAGATAAATACGGGGAACCGCTATTCTTCCCGGATGCCGGCAAGAAGCTTGAGGAACTGGGCAAGTAATTTATGAACTGCCTGAGGCAAGGGGCTGGATGTTAAAGTGCAGCTCTCTTGCCCCGGGCTTGTAATTATTTGCTTTGTGATTTTAAACTTTCCAATCGTTGAGCCAAAGGTGTTGATTTCATGAAAGAATCCTGTTCCGAAGTGGACTTTGAGGATATCCTGGAACGATTTGTCCGGTGCTACCATCAACTGAACCTATTCATTTATGATAAGAGACAGAAGTTTTACATCAGGGAGGTTGATTTTTTTGCACGGCTGGGCGAGTCTTTAGGTTACCTAACCTTTTTTCATGACAGAGGTTTGGACCTGCGTTATCAAAGGGAAGTGCCGATGGACCTGGCCTGGTATGCAAGAAAACAGGAAGCGGAACATTTTAGAATTGTGCTTCGGATCGAAACGGGAAAGCTTTTTCTGAAATCGTACAATAAGCTGGCCAATAAAATTTTAGCTTCAAGCAAATCCGGTCATGTACCTCCAAATCTTATTGCAATTGTTCACTCGGAGCAAGAGAATACCGCGTGGGAGTTTATTAAATTATTAAACCGCAACTATGCGATGCCAACAAAGTCATTAATCTTATGTAAGATTTTCAATTTTGATAAAAATTTTTTTCATAAAATACTCTGCTGGCAGCTTCCATTTGAAGAATCCACGGTTCCAAGAACGGTTCTCACCGATACGGGAATAACCGGGTTAATTAGCCTTTATTTCAAAGATCAATTAGGCTATTATAAGTTAAACCTGAACTCGTCCTTAAAGGAACTGTAATGGATGTACTTAACGTTTCCTGGATGAGGCACAAAGTCTGATGGAAAGACAGGTCCGGGAAGGATAGTGTTCAATGGCCCCCTTCGCCGTTTTTACGGGACGAGGGGCCTTATTTTTTAAGCGGAAATATTAGCAACAAAAGGTCAAAAATTAATATAAATTAAATAATAAAGGAATTTCTTAAGGTAAGTAGAAACGTTTGCCTATATCTATTGGAGGTGTCGGATGTTTCCTTATCGCTTTGTGTCGGTGACCCCGAAGTTGCCGGAACCAATCTGCAGGCTCAAAGAGATGGCCTATGACTTCTGGTTTACCTGGAAGCCGGGCGGTATAGAATTTTTCAGGACAATTAAGCCGGAACTCTGGCGGAAAGTTGGGCATAACCCTGTCCGCTTTCTCATGCAGATTCGGGAGGAAGACCTGGTGGCCGCCTCCCGGGATGACGACTACCGGGCGCTCTATAATCGGATTTTTGAACAATACGACCGCTATATGTCTGAAGAGACATGGTTTGAGAAGCGCTATCCGGAGCACATGAACCATGTGATTGCTTATTTTTCAGCCGAGTTCGGCCTGCACGAGTCTCATCCCATTTATTCCGGCGGCCTGGGCCTGCTGGCGGGAGACCACTGCAAATCGGCCAGCGATCTAGGCCTCCCCTTTGTTGGTGTGGGACTATTGTATAAGCATGGTTATTTTACCCAAAAGATTAACGCTGAGGGGCGGCAGGAGGCCGAATACCCATATTTGAATTTTTTTGAACTGCCGATTACACCGGTCTACGAATCCGCCGGCAGCCAGTTGGCCGTTTCGGTGGAATTGCCCGGTCGTACTGTCTTTGTCCAGATCTGGAAGGCAAAGGTGGGAAGGGTGAGCATCTACCTGCTGGATGCCGATACCCCCAGGAATGCTTTAAAGGACCGGGGCCTGACCGGCTCGCTCTACGGCGGTGACAGGGAGTGCAGAATTTCCCAGGAGATCCTCCTGGGCATCGGTGGGGTCAAGGCCCTGCGTGCCCTGGGGATTAATCCCCGGGCCTGGCATATCAACGAGGGGCACCCTGCTTTTCTCATTATTCAACGAATCAGGGAACTGGTGAAAAAGGGGGTTTCCCTGGAAACGGCCAGGGAAGCCGTGCGCTCATCAACCATTTTTACCACGCATACCCCCGTTCCGGCCGGTCATGACCTTTTTAATGAGAAGATGATAGAGATGTTTTTTGCAAAAATAGCGGAAGAAATGGGTCTGGATTTGAAAGCGTTCCTAGCGCTGGCCTGGGATGCACAGCGGGATAGCTTTAACCTGACGCTTCTGGCCTTGAATCAATCCTACCTGTCCAACGGGGTCAGTTGGCTGCACGGCAGGGTTGCCCGGGATATGTTCCGCACCCACTACAGCCGGCTTCATCCCGAAGAGATCCCGATTACCTCCATCACCAATGGGGTGCACATTGGGAGCTGGCTGGCCTGTGAGTTGAGAGATTTATACTCCCGGTATATCGGCAAGGGGTTTGTGGATCAAGTTAATCAATGCCAGGTCTGGGAAAAGGTAGATAATATTCCCGACGAGGAGCTCTGGCGGGTTCACCGCTATTTAAAAGAGAAAATGATTGACTTTGTGAGGGTCAGCTTGAAAAAGCAGCGCAGGCGAAACTACGAACTTTCCAGGCGGATCCTCGAGGTGGATGAATACTTGAGCCCCGAAGTCCTCACTATCGGCTTTGCGAGGCGCTTTGCCACGTACAAAAGGGCCACTCTCCTGTTTCGGGACCGGGAAAGGTTAAGCCGGCTGGTTAATGATCCCTACCGCCCGGTTCGCTTTATTTTTGCCGGGAAGGCTCACCCTGCGGATACGGCAGGCCAGGAACTGATTAAGCAAATTTACGATTTGTCTAATGAGTCTGATTTTAGAGGGAAGATTGTGATCCTGGAAGATTATGATATCCACATGGCCCGCCACCTGCTCCAGGGGGTTGATGTCTGGCTCAATACCCCGCGCCGCCTGATGGAGGCCAGCGGAACCAGCGGCCAGAAGGCCGCCCTGAATGGAGTGGTTAACGTCAGCACCTTAGACGGGTGGTGGCCGGAAGCATATGATGGGAAAAATGGTTTTGCCGTAGGCACGGAGTATGAATACCGGGACGAGGAGGTTCAAGATCAAGACGATTGCTATTCTTTGTACAGCATCCTGGAAGAAAAATTAATTCCCATGTATTACCGGAAACAATCCGGGCTTTCCGTGGAATGGGTTCAAATGATGAAAGAATCGATCAAGACCATTGCTCCGGAGTTTAATACCAACCGAATGGTTGCAGAATACACCGAGCGTTTCTATGTACCGGCCATTGCCCGGGGACTTCATTTTACCCATAATAATTACGAAACCGCCAACCGCGTCAGTGCTTTTAAACGGTTTGTCAGAGAGCGCTGGGATCGGGTTGCTTTTGTTTCTGTGGATTCCAATGCCAGGCCGAAAATGGCCGTTGGAGAAAAGTTGAAAATCAGTGCGACTGTCAGCCTGGGGGAAATCAACCCGCGAAGTGTTATCTTGGAGGTTCTGTATGGGGAGGCCGGGGATAGCGGGCTTAGCAATATCACGGTTATTTCCATTCCCTATGATAGCGAAGTCGAATCCGGTACTTACCGCTTTGCCGGCGACCTGGCGCTGCCGCAGGGCGCCCTGGGGTACACTCTGCGGGTGAGGCCGGAGAGCAGGGATTTTCCCTACACGGAACTGCCTCTGGTAACATGGGCGCCGGGATTATAACAGGTTGGCCGGGCAATCCTTGTAGGGCGCCCGGCCGTTTTAAGCACAAGCTCCATTTATCCTGTCGGAGCGCTTTCTTCATAATTGCCGGCCGGCTTTTTTAGATAACTCCAGACAAACAGACAGCCGCCAATGGTAATCAAGACGTCTCCGATGCTGAAAACCCTGGTAATAAAAATCCAGTGGGGCATCAGGAAAATATCTGACAGGTAATAAAACATAGTGTCCGGTCCGGTAGCGATGTAATTATAAGCAGGCAGACCCTGGTTAATTAATTCGAGTTCCTCCGGAGAGGCAATGATTTCAAAATACTCGCGCTTCAGCGGCATGTAGCCGGAGTTGGCGTAAATCACCAGCAGATTACTGATCAGGCCCAGCCCAATGAGGGCCAGCCCGCGCAGTTGAAGGTTTAAAACAACAAATAGGGCGACCAGCGCCAGGGATGCCATGTACAGTTTTGGCGCCAGCGGGTCCGGTATGCCCAGGGTATGCCGGAAACTTGAATTTGTCACCAGTTTAATTGCTACGGCAGCCAGGACGAGCCAGGAGTACCTGAACCGAATATTTTTCAGGTTGTCGATGCGGCCGCCGGTGATCAGGGCAATGGCGGCAAAGATTAAAATGATGATGGAGAAGGCCATGGGTAACTCCTTCCAGGGGTGATAATTATTTTACACCCATTTCTTTTCGAAGAATTTTTATAAAAACCTTAACAATCTTCGGGTCAAACTGGGTCCCGGCGTTTTCTGTTAATTCATTGATGGCATGTTCCTGTGAAAGGGCTTTCCGGTAGGTGCGGTCGGAGGTCATGGCGTCATAACTGTCGACCACGGCCATAATCCTGGCCCCCAGGGGGATGTCTTCGCCCGCCAGTCCGCTCGGGTAGCCTTTCCCGTCGTACCGTTCGTGGTGGTAATATACATATAAAGCCCCGGACTTGTAAAATTTCAGGTTGTTCAAAATGATGAAGCCCACCAGGGCATGGTTTGCCATTATAGTTTCTTCTTCAGGAATTAAGCGTCCGGCTTTCAGCAAAATGTTATCCGGTACAGAAACCTTGCCCAGATCGTGGACTCTTGCAGCGGTTATCAGGGTTTCATACTCGTTTGCGGGAAGTCCGATCTCGTCCGCAATTTTGCCGCAGTAGTAGGCTACGCGCAGGGAGTGCTCGGATGTATAGGTATCCCGCTTGTCGATGATGTTTGCCAGCACCTCAATGGTATTTTTAGTTTCCGTCCTGAGCGTCATGTAGTTTTCAAAACTAAAGTGGGCCATGGCCAGCGGCAAGACAAGGATGATGATGGACAGGGGCTCGTAATCATACAGGATCACAATTAACAGACTGACGGGTACAAGGGTGGCAAAGTGAAGCAGCTCCAGCTTTAGGTCAGAGGTCAACTGCCTGAGCAGTCTGCTGCCCTGACTCAGGGAAATGACCGTGGATACCAGGAAAAAGTTGATTACTACGTAGGTAAGGCAGCTTAAAATCATGGCGGAGGCGTCTGTCTTTAAGTGCAGCGGCCCGGTATTCACTTTAAATAAGTGATAAATAAGCCAAGAAAAATAAATGGTAATTGCATACTGGCTAATGTTGAAGAGCATCTTCTTCGGGCCGCGTTTTCCGACGATGTCGGTAATAATATTGGCCACAGTGGAAATTAAAATTGCTGTTGGAGCCCCGAAAAGTATGAGTGCGGAAATGTGAACAGCGAAAGAAATGGTCAACTGGTCGTTATTAGGCATGGTAATAGGTTTTAGTTCGGTAATAGTGCTAAATGCAACCCAGAATATGTATACCCAGATCATGTCCAAGCCCAAGTTGGCAGACACTGCAGCTTGAATAATTAAATACAAGCCGATAAGATTAACAACTAACTGGTAGGCGATAGCAGGATTGAAAATCTCACTACATTTGTTCTTTTTGCTTTTGATGAATTGCTGAAACATTGTTTTGTCACCTTTTTTAATCATCAAGGATTGATTCTCAAAAAGGGCCAAAAACCCTTTTAATTAGAACAATATTTTACAAATTAATTTTTAGGTCAGGAAGGGAAATTCGTTAAATAAGGAGAAGTATCCAAAAATATGTTAGATCCGGGGGTATTTGTGGTGAAAAATAGCAAAAAAATACTTTTTTTGATCTTGAGCGTTTTTGCTGCGGTGTTTATTGCCGGTTGCTCTCCCTCTTCTTCCAAACCTGCTGCTACCGGGCAAGTGATCAAGTACAATATCGGCGCGGAGCCTGCAACCCTTGATCCCGCACTGTCCTCCGGGCTAACGGAGCAGACTGTGGCCAATGCCCTCCTGGAAGGCCTGGTGAGGCTGGACAAAGATGGCCTGCCGGCGCCGGGCGTGGCAAAAAGCTGGGATATATCGCCGGATCAGAGGACCTATACCTTTCATTTAAGGGAATGCTCCTGGTCAAACGGGGAGGCCCTGACAGCGCATGATTTCGTTTATTCCTGGCTCCGAGTGCTGGCCCCAGAAACTGCCTCTCCCTACGCTTACCAGCTTTTTTATGTTGTTAA